>Ga0207646_10003330_pt1 | contig 18262 bp, 21 predicted proteins | sample KBSK5502metaG_FD_184343 | JGI IMG/M metagenome (GOLD analysis project Ga0207646, IMG submission 184343) | Corn, switchgrass and miscanthus rhizosphere microbial communities from Kellogg Biological Station, Michigan, USA - KBS K5-50-2 metaG... | ecosystem: Host-associated > Plants > Roots >...
CAAGGAGAAGTACGAAGCTCGGCCAGCTCGAAGGGGCGCGAAGAAGCCCTTTCGGGAGCGGCCACCTGTCCCGCCGCGCACCTGGAACAAATCGGTTCCCTTCTACGCGAGCCAGTGGAAAGAGCGCCGTGATCACTGCATCCTGCTCAAAGTCTGGACCGGCTCATGCTGGTCCTGGCTCAAGGTTCACACGCTCGCACGCGCTCTGCCCGATGGCTTCCAGATGGGCAGCCCTTCCCTGGTCCACAAGGGGGATCGCTGGTGGCTGCATACCCCCATCGAAAAGAAGTTCGAGCCGCCTGCGAAAATCGTAGAACAACTCATGACCGACCAGACACGAATCTGCGCGGTCGATCTCAATCTCGACCAGCATCTAGCCGTGTGTAGCGTCCAAACAGTTGACGGCACCATCCTGGCTACCTCCTTTATCGGAAATGGACCAGAGATAGCGGGCTGTAGGAAGAAATTGCTTGGCCGCATTGCACGCAACCGACGCAAGACGGGCATTATCGCCGAAGGAGAACAGGACAATGCCGATCTCTGGGCCAAAATCAGGCACGTCGATGAACATATCGCGCACCTGCTGAGCGCTCGCATTGTTCAGTTCGCGCGGGAGCACCAGGCCAGTATCCTCGTCTTTGAGCACCTGGGCAACCTGCAACCAGAAAAGGGCACGTATAGCCGCCGTGGCAATACGAAACGGGCCTACTGGATGAAAGGGCGCATTTTCCGCTACGCGAAGTACAAGGCGTGGAACGTGGGGATCATCACCAGCCGGGTCAACCCACGGAATACGAGCAGAGAATGCCACCGCTGCCACGCGAACGTCTGTCGCTATCACCAGGGACAGCCAGAATCGGGCTACACTCCCGGCGCGGCGCTCTGCTTCTGCCCACAGTGCCAGATGCGCGGGCACGCCGACCGCAATGCCAGTCTCCGTATCGGCCAACGCTTGATTGAGCGCTACAAAGACCCGCAGAAGGAAAAGCCTCATGCTCTGGCGCGACGTGCGAAGAGGGAGTCGAAAGGCTCAGGTGTTGGGATCTCCCAGGATGCCAAAAGCAAAGGCCGGCCATCTACCGACCGAGCAAGGCGTGGAGATCATGCCAACGGGCATGGCACCGCCCAGGAGGGCATGCGCCGGATGGGTGCGCGTCCCTCAGATATTGCTCACCAACTACGGCTTCATTTTGAGTAGTGGCTACGCCACATCTTCTCAAGAAACCGACTACGTAGCAGTGTCAGAAGCTGCGGGGTTTTAACCCCCGCGGAGTGTCACTATGCAAACAGCTGTGGAGGGATACCAGATGAAAACGATCACCGTCCGAACCAGGAAGAAAGATGAAGTGGTAGATATAACGGAAACGGTAGCAACGCATTTGCAGGAGATGGGCGATGAGGAGGGCGTTTGTGCGCTCTTTGTTTCTCATACCACTTGCGCGCTGACAACAGCAGACCTGGACCCGGGGACTGATCTTGATTTTTTAGATGCACTGCGGCGTTTGCTGCCACCCATCGCGTATCGCCACCCTCACGATCCCTCTCATACGCCCGATCATATCCTTTCGTCAATGATAGGTTCGTCGCTGGCGATTCCGTACAGGAACCGCAGGCTGCTTTTAGGTACATGGCAGCGCGTCGTGCTGGTTGAACTGGATGGGCCGAGGCAGCGAACAGTCCATATTGCTTGTTTCTGAAAACACATCCATAACTCCTGATAGCATAGAAGAAAGGCGAAATTATGACGCAGAACACTCGCATGAAGCTTGGCATTACGTTAGGCATCGGAGAAGGCTCCTTGCAAGGCCGGACGCCTACCTTCCGCGATATTCAGGCAGCGGCGCAGGCCGCAGAGCAAGCCGGCTTCGATTCCCTCTGGGTGGCGGACCATCTCATCTACCGTGGTCGGGAGGAAAGGGGGACCTGGGAGGCTTTCACGATGCTCAGCGCATTGGCGGCGGTGACGACGCGTGTCGCAATCGGTCCGCTCGTGGCTTGTACGTCATTTCGCTCTCCCGCGCTGCTTGCGAAGATGGCCGATACTCTTGACGAGATCAGCGGTGGTCGCTTTATCCTGGGTCTTGGTGCGGGTTGGCACCAGCCGGAGTACGAGGCCTTTGGCTATCCCTTCGATCACCTGGCCAGTCGCTTTGAGGAAGCGCTGCAGGTGATCGCGCCGCTCCTCCGTGAGGGAAAAGTCGATTTCCAGGGGCGCTACTACCAGGTTCACAACTGCGTGCTGCGTCCACGGGGACCATCGCATGCTGGCCCACCGGTCTTGATTGGTGCTAGCCGTCCTCGGATGCTACAGATCGTCGCGCGTTATGCTGATGCATGGAACACGGCCTGGCATGTAGATCCCGCAGTAGTTAAGCAGAGGTACGAGGAGTTAAAGGAGGCATGTGCAGTGGTGGGACGTGACCCGGCAGCCATCGAATTGACGGCCGGGACGGTGGTTAGCCTCCAGCCTGGTGAAAATGCCGCGCCGGAGAGAGTGATCTCAGGCTCACCAGAAGAAATCGCCAGCCGATTGCAAGGTTTTGCTGATGTGGGAGTGACCCATCTTATTGTTATACTTGATCCGCTGAGTGTTTCGCATATAGAGCAGTTCGGTCGCATCGTTGAACTGCTGCGCAAAAGCTAGCGTCGAAAAGCTACTGTAGGAATATCCTGATGAGTGTCGAGGCAAATGCAGTAGCTTTCCCTCAAGTGGGAAGTCCCGTCAGGGCGTAGGAGACTGCATCGTCTTGCGTCAAGGCTGACCCCGCTGCCCATGCCCGGCTGAATGTCACTTCATCGAGGACGGCGCGCGCCGCCATCACTGTCTGATCGAAGGGTCCCTGTTCCGCTGGTGGCAGGGGGGTCTGTTCCTGCAGCCGCAGCGCTGCGGCTGCAGCGCAGAGCTGGATGGTGCGTTCGTAGCGGTGTTCTGCGCAGTCGAGGGCGGCCATCCCCTCAAGACACCACGCGGTGTAGGTGGGATTGCGAAGCCGACGATAGAGCCCAAGACTTTCCTGGTAGCGTGCCCTGGCCAGTGGGTAGTCCTGCTGCCCGCGAGCCAGGTGCCCCAGCAGGGTCAACGTGGCGGCTACCCCCCAGGTGAATCCCATCGTGCGTGCCTCGCTGAGAGCCTCTTCCAGCAGCGCCCCGGCCCGCTCCAGGTTCCCTTGCAGTCGTGCGCTCTCGGCGAGGTTGAGGCGAGCAAGGCCCAGGGCTCTGCTGTCCCCTGAAAGCCTGGCCTGGGTGTAACTTTCTGCGAAGTGGGCGGTTGCCTGCGCGTTCTCACCGCGTGCTTGCGCCAGAACGCCAAGATTTGAGAGCGCGAGGCTTTGGCTCGCGTGATCGCCACTGCGCTCGGCCAATTGCAGCATTTCCTGGGCGAGTGCGGTTGCCTGTTCATCACATCCCCAGCTCATCGCAAAGCGTGCTGCCCCATAGAGCGCGGTGAGCCGCAGCGCGAGCGGAGCCGCCTGCTCTCCCGCACCTGCGTCCAGTGAGAGCATCTGTTCCAGCCAGGCGCTTGCCTCACGCGTCTGCCCATGGATGAACAACAGGGGTCCAAAATGGACCGCGAGCTTGAGACCAAGCACGATCTCGCGCTGCTCGGTCGCCCAGTGCAACGCCGCACGCATATTGGGGAAGTCCTGCAAGAATTCCATAGCCCGGGTCTCCTGTGCTGGCCAGCCAACTTTCTCCGCATGCTCGGCATAATAGAGGGCGTGCTGGCGGCGCGTCTGCTTCTCTTCTCCTGCCGCATGCAGACAGACGAGCGCATACTCCCGCAGCGTTTCCAGCATGGTGAAGCGCGACGTCCCAGCTACGCTGCTCTGTGAGGACACCAGGCTGTGATCGATGAGGGCGGCCAGCGCTATCAAGACCTCGTCCCTGGCAAGAAGCCCCTCCTGGCAACACACTGCCTCTGCGGCATCCAGGGTCCAGCCACCCAGGAACACGCCCAGGGCACGGAAACACCGCTGCTGGGCTGCCGTGAGCAACTCGTAGCTCCAGGCGATGGCGCTCTGCATCGTACGCTGACGCTCAGGCAGATCCTGCGCGCCATTACGCAATAGTGTGAAGCGGCTGCTCAGGCGTTCAAGCAACAAGGGGAGCGCAAGCACCTTGACGTGGATCGCAGCCAACTCAATGGCAAGGGGGAGGCGGTCCACCTGTTCGCAGATGGCTGCCACATCTGACCAGGCGTAGTCTCTCTCCGGTTGCACCGCCTGCGCTCGCGCACGAAAGAGCGCGACGGCTGCCTCCAACGCCAGGGGAGCAATGGCCATTTCCTGCTCCCCGCGCACATGTAAGGGGGCCCGGCTGGTCACGAGGACCTGCAGGCGAGGACAGTGCGCCAAGAGATCAGCGATGAAAGGTGCTGCCTGCTGGATCTGCTCAAAATTGTCGAGGACCAGCAAGGGGTGTTGCTCCTGCAAGTACGCCTGGACCTGTTCGGAGATCGAACCGGACGTTTGCTCGCGGAGTCCGAGCGCTTGAGCGAGCGTTACCGGGAGGAGGGATGGATCGCGCAGCGGGGCCAGCGCAACGAAGACCACCCCATCCTCAAAACGCTCGTCGAGCTCCTGCGCCAGTTGAATCCCGAGCCGTGTCTTGCCAACGCCACTGGGGCCGGTGAGCGTGAGCAGGCGCACGCCATCGCGCTGCAAGAAGGTCAGAGCCCGCGCCATCTCCTGCTCCCGTCCAATAAGCGCCGTTGGTGGAAGAGGGGGTGGAGACAGGGAACGGGTCCGAGGTGCAGGCGCCGTCATCTCTGGCCGTACGGTGGAGAGGAGCAAAGCACGCTGCGTCGCGGTCACGTTCAGGGCTGCCATCAGCAACTCCAACGTGTCGTGACGTGGGATGCGGTTGATGCCACGTTCAAGATCACTAACAGCGCGAGTGCTGAGCTGAGCGCGAGCCGCCAGCGCCTCTTGCGTCAAGCCCGCCGCTGTCCGGTAGCGCTTGAGCAAGGTGCCAAACTGGGTCTGTTCACTGGTCATAGCAGCCCCTTGTACCGATCACGGTGCGGATGATCTCCGGGTACACTGTACAGCATATCACATGTCGCGCGAGGAGAAAACTGTGCAGAACATGTGGGTCTTCTTCATGGTGCGATCAGGCACAGACAGGTACACTTTCAACAACGGTGATACCCCTAGATGTCACCGGTTTTCTCGAGATGTACAGCAAGACAAGAAAGGAAAAGGAAAATTGAAAGGAGTTCAAGTGATGTCGTTAGAAGCCAATAAGGCCATTGTCATGCAACTGTACGAGGAGATCTTCAACAAAGGAGACCTGGACCTCGCTGACAAGCTGATCGCCCCTAATGCGATCAATCATGATCCACAACTGCCCCCCGGCGTTCCGATCGGCCCACAGGGGCTGAAAGCCGCCGTGACCATGCTACGCAGCGCCTTCCCTGATGACCACTATACGATTGAGGACCTGGTCGCTGAAGGAGACAAGGTCGTGGTCCGCCTCACCCACAACGGTACTCACCAGGGGACCTTTTTAGGGCTTCCGCCGACCGGGAAGCATATTACCAATACGTCGATTCACATCTTTCGCTTCGCAGACGGCAAGCTCGTGGAAGCCTGGGCTAACCGGGACGATCTGGGCTTGATGCAGCAGCTTGGGGCTATCCCTGCCATGCTCTGAAAAACAGGTGATCTCATCGCGTGGTCCTACCGATGTCTCGCACGCACTAACAGGATAGGCTTTGAACAGAACACAGTTCACAAACCAACTGGTACCTTTCTCTATGAGAAAGCAGGAAGCAAAGGAGTCAAAACCCATGTCAACCACAGAAGTAGAAACAAACAAGGCGCAATTTCGCCGCACCTATGAGGAGATGTTCCACCAGGGCAACCTCGCCATCGCTGACGAGTTGATCGCACCCGACTGCATCAATCACGAGGTTCCTCCCGGCATGAATAATCGTGGTCCCGAGTCGGCACGCCAGGTGGTCATAATGCTGCGTACCGCCTTTCCTGATCTGCACTTCACGATCGAGGAGCTGGTGGCCGAAGGGGACACGGTAGCAGCCCGCGTCACGCTGAGCGGGACCCATCTCGGACCTTTTATAGGGATAGCTCCGACCGGTCGCTCAGTTCGGCAGGCCCAGGTGCATTTCGTGCGCTTCCGGGACGGCAAAGGCGTCGAGCATCGAGCGGTGCGGGATGACCTGGGCCTGATGCAGCAGCTTGGCGTCATCCCAGCGCCAGCACACGTGCACGTACCAGAGGGGTGATGAGCTTCTGGTGCTCATTCTCCCCGTGCGGCATCATCCGCTCTTGTGCTTGTGCTGCCCAACAGGTATACTACGGCTGTTGGGCAGCATACCTGCCCTGGCCCTGCTCGAGCTATTCGGCTTCTTCGTCATCTTTACCTGCATGATCCTGATGCGCTTTGGGCTCTAATTCTGCATCACCTGATGGCATCCTCTTACTTTTGTAACACTTGCATCACTTGTAACAGTTGTATCGCGGTGTTACATCGTGTTGCGATTTTACCACTCATTAGGCATTGCTAGTGATGCATATTCTGACAGTAGCTTGAGACCAGAAGCCAGTTAAGAGCAAACGGGCTGTAAACGATCTGTCAGTGGTTTGCAGGATATGAGGCCTCGATTCTGATTTGCGTAGCATATCATAGCACTGCCCACATTCCGCTGGACGAGGAAGCGTTACGCAAGGCCTGTTTCATTGTGGGCACCAATGTGCTCGATACCGCCGTCCTCTCCGATCACGCACTGGTGACAACCTACAAAGAGCAAGGCGGGGTGGAGCGTGGCTTTCGTTTCCTGAAAGATCCGCTCGCGCCTTTCGTCCTCGGTCTTTGTGAAGAAACCGGAACGCATTATCGCGTTGAGTTTGATCATGGTCTTGTGCCTGCTGGTCTACCGTTTAGCGGAATATCGGCTGCGGACTCGCTTGGCTGAGACCGAGCAGACCATCCCTGATCAAGTACACAAACCCACTGCACGCCCCACCATGCGGCTCTCGTGTTTCAATGTTTTGAAGGCGTGGAGTTGCTGCATGTCCAGACTGCGAGCGCCTCGCTCACCGTGGTATTACGCCTTCAGCCCGTGCATCGGCTGATCTTAGCCCTCTTGGGACCCCTCTACGAGCAGCTCTATCAAGCCTCTGGGTGAAACGGTAGGAGCTGGGAGACTCCTCCTCTGGCTCCTGGCGCCAACAGGGCCAGAGGCGTCACTGGAGCGGTGATGCCTCTGAGAAGCGTCTCCCGGTCTCTCTCATTTCATTGTTCAAAGGTGGCGAGCCGTGCGAAAGCCCGATAGCCCGCCGCATCAGCTAAGCGGAGAGAGACGGTATTGGAAGCATCGGCACTGTAAATGGGAACCAGTCTTTCTTGCAGGATCGCTTGTGTCCACACCATGGTGGCTGCCAACGCATATCCCCTTTGGCGAGCGAAAGCTCGCGTATCGATCCCCAATTCACAGGCCTCTGGAGTGCGGCGGGAGCTATGAGCCAGACTCAGGAGGTGTCCTGAGATGACCACGCCGATGAGCGGTTGCCTCTCCGGACGAAAGTAGTAGTCGTGAGCATCTGGTTCGAACGCCTCAACCAGTGATCGATCCTTTTCGGTCAAGGGACGAGCGATGCTGCGGGCAGTCGCTTGATCGGACCGTGGGGAGGCGACCAGGGAAAGAGCTACCTCGCGATGCACGCCTGGCAGTGGAGCACCAAGCGGCGGGAACGCCAGGGCTGCGCTTCCCCTCAGGCGGAGCGCTTCCCGTTCCATGGTGGGAACATCAGGTCTCCACAGATACACACGGCCCGAAGCCTGGTCTGCGGCACAGAGTTTCCAGGAGGGCTGGGAGCCGTCTGGCAACAGCTCAACATCAGTGAGCACCAAGGAAGGAAGCCGCACGTCCCAGACAGCCTCGACATGCAAACGCAGCAACGTACGATCGGTCGATTCCATGACAATCCTTTCTGAATGGTGAAGTCCAATGAACGTGGAAAGACAAAAAAACCTCCTGAGAAGAAATGTTTCCCATCAAAGGCCCCCAATCATTGAGATGAACTGTCAAGTCAGATCTGTGGTGACTCTCTGTATCTTACCAACGTTTCCGTGTTCAGGCAAGGGTTTTGAAGGCTATCAACACGAACTGGATATGGAGAGCATCTTTCGCCTCCCTTACGAAAAATCTTTCATCCTTCCAGCCGAAAACTGCGGAATGTGGGCACTGGGCCGTTTCGTCGCGCTTTTTCAACAAGTAGCGATTCTGCTTGGCCACGAAGACGTGGCCAAGAACCAGATAGCTAAACGCGTCGACCAGACCGGTGACCAACGTCATGGCGACCAACAGCGGAGGCAGCGGCCCGTGCTTGACCTCACCACGCGGAACGAGCGTCTGACGGGCTTCCGTGAAGAAGGTAGTCATAAGAAAGAACACTCCTGCTCATATGCTTCTTTGACAACTTTCGGCCACATTATGGTGAATTCAATGACCTTTGCCCGAAAACAATTGAGCGTGACAATGCGCCAAATTATGCTTCCTTGCGCCAGGATATGCTTTCTTTCAGCGCCATTTTATGATTCTAGTCACACGTGTATATGTCATTTTTGCCAAATTCATCGCTTCATTTCTCTACCGCGCTCGGTTGCGGCATGTGCTAACACAGCTCGGACTTGCTGCGCTGAGAGAAAGGTGGTACGGTGTTGCTCGTCTTCCATCCTGCCGGCAAGTGACTGCACGACGTGGGCAGCGCGTGCAAATGCTTGCTGCGCCTGGCTTTCGTTCTTGTACGCTTGGTACAACTCGCCCAGGGCTGCCAGTATTTTGCCAGAGCTCTCCAGGTAAGCCAAGCTGTTCAGCGAGGTCTCGGGCTGCTTCCAGGTGAGCAATCGCCTGGTCGAGTTCGTTATCCCATTGCGCCAGCACAGCCAAGGCCCGCAGGTAAGGAATGCGATAGCGCCGCTTGTTTCCGGCGCGCTCTCCAAAGCGACGCACATCCTCTCTGGCCTGCTCGGTACTCCCTCCCAGCAGCAAGGCTTTGGTCTCGTGCCAGCGGGCGAGTCCTCCATGCAGGATGGTATAGTCCCTAAGTGCTAAAGCTTTGAGGGCGTACGTATATGCTTCCTGCCAATGTCCGGCCAACGCACAATCCGCGCAGAGTTCGCCGGAGATCCATCCACCGTAAGGTGGCGGCATGAAGCTTTCGCAGCGTGCGAGGGTCTCGCTATGGGCTGCGCGAGCAGCCTCTAGCGCCAGCATTGCCCGGGACGCATTGCCCCATTCATTGACGGTGATGACCAGCAACGGAGTGATAGCGGGTCCAGGGCCAGGCGTGTGACAGGCAGGTCACACCCCAGACCAGAAAGCCAATCAACGAGTTCTGGCATGATCGCCAGCGCTTCTGAGCGCAGGCTGAAGATCAGCAGGATGGGCGAGTTGCTTTCGACCCAGCGCCGGCTGACGTAATGCAGCAGGTCAAGCGAAGAGGCATCAGCCCATTGGAGATCGTCGATGAACACGACCAGCTGTGCTCGCTTCGCAAGCGCCTGGCCCAGGCGAGCGACGGACTCAAACAGGCGCGTTCGCGCCGTCGCCTCATCACTGGATGGGAAAGGGAGATCAGGAGAGCGCTCGCGCAATTCGGGGAAGAGCTGGCTGAGATCAGCCAGCCAGGGGGCAGTGAGCAAATCGCCTGGAGCGTTCTCGCGTGCCAATCGGCCACGCAGCGCCTCGACGAGCGGTTGATATGGCAGGCGGCCACCCGCCTCAAATGCTCGCCCCTGGAGAATATCTGCTCCCTGCGCCATAGCCCAGCCCAGGAACTCCGTGGCTAAGCGCGTCTTGCCTATCCCTGCTTCACCGGTGAGCGTCACGACCTGTGGGCCGGCATGAGGGAGAGTATAGTAGAGCGTGACCAGATCGCTGTGTTCGTTTCCCCTTCCAATAAGAGGAGGCTCAACAGCCAGCACTGAGGAGACCAGTTCCCGCGATTGTGGGGTGGGCCTCTTGCGTGGAATGTCCTTCACGCGAATACGCTCGGCCAGTGCTTCGGTTTCCGGAGCTGGCCTGGCGTTGAATTCCCTGGCCAGCATGGCGCGGCAGGTTTCGTAGGTCTGTAAGGCGGCTGTTCGATCTCCAGTCGCGAAATGCGCCTGCATCAAGCGCCGGTAGACCAGTTCGTTGAAAGGATCATGAGTGATCCAGCGGGTGGTGGTGTCGATGGCATCTGTAATCTCCCCACGCTCAAATTGCGCCTGCGATAGGCGATGGAAGATGGCATCCACGCGGCGGTGCCAGTATTCGCGCTCGGTGCCAACCCAATCTTCAAAGCCGGGAGCATCGCCCACGTAGAAACTTTCCAGAAAATCCCCGCGATAGAGGTTGACGGCCTGCTGAAGCCGGGGAAGTACGAAGGTCTTCCTCATAGCACAGGCACGCTGAAAGGGTATGACAAGAAAGGTCAGGTGAACGTATGACACACACACCATCGCTCTTCCCACAGAGCAGGAACAGCACCCCAGGGTGGGATGTCTCAGATCTCTCAACGCATGAGGTCAAACAGTGGTGGAGCGTCATCGCCTTGCCACTGGTTGGAATGCTGCTCCTGCTGTGCTGCTTCCTACTCCAGGGCGTTTTTGCTCTGCTAGGACCCTGGGTGATCTTTGTCGGGGTGAAGCTGATTACGAAGAAGTTAGAACAACAACCATCCTGCTGAGTCAGAAGGCCGGAAGGTATTGCTTAACCACTCCTAATCCTACAATCACACTCAATAATGGACCTGCAAATGCCTGGTGTGAAATTGCAATTGGAGATACTTTTTCCTCTCCTCCTTGAAGATCAGTGAGATCTCGCATTTCGTAACGCTTTCTGTAACGATTGGGGGACGCAAGAGCAGTACACTGATAGCTTGAAACGTTCAATCGCTTGATGCGTAATATCAAGTCCTTTGGCATACTTTTCATTTGTCTTATTGATAAATAGATTTGGCAGGTTGATTGTTTGAACGCAATAGAAAGTCATCAGCGGGATTGGATGTATAAGGAGAATCACTATGGTTGACCATCTGATGGATACACCCTGTACTGACAACGGAGAGCCATCCACTGCTCGTGAGAATGTCTCCTTTCTGTCAGCCCCACTGTACGGTGAGATGAGTCTCCCAGTGCTTGCAGCGCATTGTGTGAGGGAACTCAACAACTATCGCAGGGGAGAGCCGTGCACAGAGACGTATGGCGTCGAGTTGCTACGCCGCGCGACCGTGCAAGGCGACCATGAGGCCTGGGCATGGGTGCAAGACTGCTTCGGTGAAATAGTGCTCAACTGGCTGCGTCGTCATCCTAAAAGAGCTCAAGCGTGTCGCCTGGAAAGCGAGGAGAACTATGTGGCTCAAGCGTTTGAGCGCTTCTGGCAGGCTACCGCCTTGAACCAACGGGTGGAATTCAGCACGCTCGCCGCTGCGTTGCAGTACCTGCGTGCGACTTTGAATGGTGTCATCCTGGATACGCTACGGTCGTATGTGCGGCCAAGAGAAATCAGATTGTCGGAGTCAGGAGAACCACACATGGAAGACGTGACTTCCAGCAGTGAGGTCTGGGACATCCTCAAGACGGTGCTTTCCAAGCCGCGTGAAGTGCGATTGGCCTACTTGCTCTTTCACTGTGGTCTCAAGCCCAGGGAGATTGTGCATTTTTGCCTACAAGAGTTTGATGATGTACGTGAAGTCTATTGTCTGCGGCGCACCATTATAGAACGATTATTACGGAACGCGGATCTCCTGCGATGGCGGCTAAGCTAATAGGGTTCAGGTGGCTGGGACCTTGTGCGCTAAAAACCATCTCTTCTGGCGTCTAAAGACATGGTAAACGATGAAAGATAGATGTCTAGCTCCTGCAACAGCTATGTGCGTGCGAGGTCGGGCCGAAGAGCTGCCATCCACTGTTTTGTATAAACGAAGAAGAGTAACGGGTGATATCCAATGAACATAGTATTCTTCACTACTGCTCATAATAGCTTGAGTCAGCGTGCGTTTGTGGAGTTGGTCGAGCGCGGGCACCGGGTGGTCGTGGTGATCGCCTCAAGCGAAGAAGCCATGATCGAGGCGGTCGAGCGGGAACACCCCGACCTGATCGTTGCTCCCATGTTAAAAAAAGTGATCCCTGCGTCCATCTGGCAAAACCATCTCTGCCTTATTATCCATCCAGGGATCAAAGGAGACAGAGGGCCATCTTCCCTGGACTGGGCCATCCTCAACGCCTACGAGGAATGGGGGGTCACCCTGTTGCAAGCCAACGCTGAAATGGATGCTGGCCCTATCTGGGCTGCGCGTACTTTTGCCATGCGAGCAGGCAGTAAGAGTGACCTCTATCGACACGAAGTCACGGAAGCGGCCATCGGAGGGCTGTTAGAAACGATAGCAAAAGTTGAGAGCCACACCTTTCTCCCGGAACCCCTGGATTATGGTAAAGAAGAGGTCAAAGGCCGTTTGCAAGCCCCGATGAAGCAGGCTGATCGTGCCATCGACTGGCGCGAGTCGACCGCGTCGGTGCTCAAGAAGATTCGTTGTGCGGATAGTTTTCCAGGCGTCTTAGATACGGTATTGGGCATGCCGTGCTATCTGTATGGCGCTCATGCAGAAGGGGTACTCAAGGGGGTACCCGGCGAGATCCTTGCCACACGCGATGGAGCGATCTGCCGGGCAACGGGGGATGGCGCCGTGTGGATTACGTACTTGAAGAGGAAAGGCACCGGCGAACAGGTCTGCTTCAAGTTACCGGCGACGCAGGTGCTTGGCGAGCGTCTGGCTGCTGTCCCAGAGGCTCCTGTAGCAATAGACCAACCCTGCGATGGGCTGACCTACCGTGAGATGTGGTATGAGGAAAGGCAAGCAACCGGCTATCTCCACTTTGCGTTTTACAATGGAGCCATGAGCACGGAGCAATGCCAGCGGCTGCGAGAGGCGTTCCTGCGTGTACGTCAGCGACCAACCAAAGTGATTGTGTTGATGGGTAGTCCTGACTTCTGGTCAAACGGTATTCATTTGAACGTGATTGAAGCTGCCGAGGACCCGGCGCACGAGTCGTGGCGCAACATCCATGCCATGAATGACCTGGTGCGGGAGATCATCACCACCGACTCGCACCTGGTGATCGCTGCCATGCAGGGGAATGCAGCGGCAGGGGGAGTGATCCTGGCACTGGCGGCGGATCTGATCTATGCCAGAAAAGGCATTGTGTTCAATCCGCATTATAAGGGGATGGGCAAGCTGTATGGATCGGAATATTGGACCTACTTATTGCCGAAACGGGTAGGTGCAACCAAGGCGCGCGAACTGACCGAAGCCTTGCTGCCGATCAGCACCGGGACTGCACAGCAGATCGGGTTAATCGATGCTGCCTTTGAGGAGGATGCAGCTAGCTTCCGCCAGCGCATCAGACAGTTGGCAGAAGAGCTTGCCAGTAGTGATCTCTACGAATATATGTTGGAGGCAAAGCGTCACACGCGGCAAACCGATGAGGCAAGCAAGCCGTTACAGGCGTACCGGGAGGAAGAATTGCAGCAGATGTGGCTGAATTTCTTTGGAGCCGATCCAAGCTATCACCTGGCACGCAAGCGCTTTGTGTACAAAGGCCTCATGCCTGCGGTGGCCAGCAGCGTCTAAAAGAAATTTGTTAGATACATTGCTCTGCATTTTCTGATATAATCAGCGTATCGGAGAGCCTGGTACTGGATAGGTACGCACAAAAACATGAAGGTCATCTTTCGCAGCAAGGATTTTGCCAGTATAGATGGAGCAGGGCTGGGTTTCAACAATAGGCGCCCAATGGCTACACCATGGCACTATCAGGGGCGCGTCCAGCATCGCGACTGGCATGGCACCTACCAATGCCACTGGGATGGCCCCGAGATTACCTGGACTGTCCAGGGTGACCAGCGACTTTTTGGACTTGCAGCGGCGTTGAAATCCAGGGGCTATAGCGTTGATGTGAAGCAAGACGAAGAACGATGAATAGAATAGAGACTGAGAACGAACAGAAGCGCGTATTATTGCTGATGTCTCCTGCTACTTACCGGGCAGGGGCCTTTTTGAATGCGGCCAAGCAGTTGAATCTTGAAGTTGTGGTGGGGATCGATCTGCCTGAGACGCTGAGCGAGTACTGGCATGTACCGCTTGGGCTGGACTTTATGGATTACGAGGCCTCTATGCGCACGATTGTCGAGTTTGCCCAGGAGCATCCTCTCTACGCGATTATCTCCATTGATGATGCGGCGACAGAGCTGGCGGCGCGTGCCAGCGCAGCGCTGGGTCTGGCGCATAACTCGCCGCGAGCTGCCAGGGCGGCGCGTGATAAACTGCTGATGCGTTCATTAATGTCAGCGGGTGGCGCACCGTGCCCTATCTTTCGCCCGTTTTTATTGAGCGATGACCCGGCCTGGATTGCCGGGCAGGTTAGCTATCCCTGCGTGGTGAAGCCGCTACGACTTTCGGGCAGTCGCGGGGTCATCCGTGCCAACGATCCCGCCGAATTCGTAGCCGCTTTCCAGCGTTTAAAGCGGTTGCTCATTGCTGAGGGCAATGCGGAGCAGGAGACCTCGATTCTCGTCGAGGACTTTATACCGGGCTTCGAGGTTGCTCTGGAGGGCATGCTTACACATGGCAAGCTGAAGGTGCTGGCGCTCTTCGATAAGCCTGATCCGCTGGATGGCCCGTTCTTTGAAGAGACCATCTACACAACGCCCTCCCGTTTGCCTGCCGGTGTGCAAGAAGAGATCGCCGGGTGCGTTGCGACGGCGGCTGCTTCGCTTGGGCTGCAAGAAGGGCCTGTGCACGCGGAATTGCGCGTCAACGAGCAAGGTCCCTGGATGCTGGAGATTGCCGGGCGCTCCATTGGGGGACTCTGTTCGACTGTCCTGGAATTTGGCTCAGGCATGTGCCTGGAAGAACTGATTTTGCGTCATGCTATCGGGGAGGAGATCACGGCGGTTGAGCGAGATAAGCGTGCCGCAGGCGTGATGATGATTCCTATACCTTCGGCCGGTATGCTCAAAGGCGTGCATGGTGTGGAAGAGGCGCTGGAAGTGCCTCTCATCACCGGTGTTGAGATTACCGCCAAGCTGAATTACGCGCTCGTGCCACTCCCTGAAGGTGCGAGTTACCTGGGGTTTATCTTTGCACGCGGGGATACGCCTGCCCAGGTAGAAGAGGCCATTCGCAGGGCGCACAAGCTGCTGAAGTTTGATATCAGGCGCGAGATAGCTGTGCTGAATACGGTCTAAACTTTGGCGGTCATCGCGTCATTTTTTAACCATGCGGGTAGTTTGGGTTGTCAATAATCTCGATCTCATCTGGATGGCCTGGTTCATGCCCCTCGGCAAAGAAGCTATGTTCGGTGATGTCAGAGTTACCTGTTTGTTCAGGGATGAGATCGATGGTTTCCGCCTGGGAGTTGATAATAGAACCATGCTCGAGCACGGTGCCGGGAGGAAGATCAGCGTTGTTGGCTCCATTGTTAAACAGAATGCCGACGGCGTCCTGCTCTCTATCTTCGGCCTGGACTGTGACGATAATGCGGCTATCTGCATGACTGTGGAATTCTTCTGCTGCTTGCGGGATGTATAGGGTTAACTGTACCTGGTCTTCTTTAAATCCAGCCTGTTTGAGTTCGTCTATGGCATGATCTGCACTGGAACGATCTCTAAAAACGCCAACTATGTCTGATTGATCTGAGGTTCCCATGAGTTGCCTCCTTTCAGATTGGAAGAGATTGCGTCCTACAAGACTACTATACCATATTGACGTTTCTGCTGATCATTAACTATAATGCACCTGGTTGCTTGCGCAAACTCGACCGGGCGATGTGCTGACTTCCTGTTTTTCTGGAATTGTGAGGAGAGTATATAAGAATGGACCAATTTGCTTCAATCAACCAGGGGCAACAGCCGGTGCTGTTCATGGGTGAGCCGTTAGGGCAGGCACGGGCAGCGATGGTGATGGTACATGGACGAGGGGCCACAGCGGAAGATATATTAGAGCTGGCCATTGAACTGAATCGCACAGGTTTTGCGTACCTGGCGCCCCAAGCTGCGAACAATAGCTGGTACCCGCAGAGCTTTCTCGCTCCCATAGCCAGCAATGAGCCGTGGCTTTCGTCAGCACTGGACAGGCTCAGCACGGTGCTCCAACGGGTAGAAGAGGGAGGTATTCCACGCGAGCGTACGATCCTGCTGGGCTTCTCGCAGGGGGCATGTCTCGCGCTTGAGTTTGCGGCACGTCACGCACAACGTTATGGGGGTGTAGCGGCGCTGAGTGGAGGATTGATTGGGCCTGATGGTACCCCGCGTGATTATCCCGGCTCGTTTGCTGGTACGCCCGTTTTTCTGGGGTGCAGCGACCGGGACCCCCATATTCCGAAGGGGCGGGTGCAGCAATCCGCCGAGGTATTACGAAGACTGGGCGCGGATGTGACGATGCGCCTGTACCCGAATATGGGGCATATGGTGAACCAGGATGAGATCGATTTCGTGGGCGGCATGATGGCGGCGCTCATCGCATTGGAGTAGAGTGAGGAAGGGGTGTTTCACAATTTGTGGGGAGCAGGGCGACCGCTGGCACCTATCCGTCTTGCCAACGCTGCTGCGCAGCTAGTGCTCCGCACTCAGGCAAGACGAAAGGAGGAGGGTCCCATCCCCGCTCCCCGCCGCTCCCGCCCTTACAATGATGACGAAGTCAGCAGGAGGTGCGTTGATGAACGAGTTCCGCTATACCAGCTATGCCCAGGAGATCATCTTTGGTGCGGGTTCGCTCGCCAGGTTGGGTGAGGCGGTTGAGCGTTTCTCATGGAGGCGCTTGATGCTCTGCTCGACCGGCTCGCAGCGGAGGAATGGGCATATTGGGGCGATTGAGAACGTGCTGGGAGAACGGCTGGTGGCCAGCTACGAATCCATTGCCTCTCACGTGCCTGATGTCCAGGTGGCTGAGGCGTCGGCACTGGCGTACGAGGGAGAGATTGACGCGGTGATTGGCCTGGGTGGAGGGAGTTCGATCGGCATGGCGAAAGCCGTCAGTTTGGCGGTGGAGGAGAAACGCAGCGGCCGGCCAGCCAGAGCGGCGATTCCGACCGAGCAGCCGCTCGTCGCAGTGGTTGCCATACCTACCACCTACGCCGGATCGGAGATGACGCCAACCTATGGTATTACGCATCACGAGCATGGTTCAACGCGCAAAATCACCGTCACCGATGCCAAGGTCACGCCGAAACTCGCTATCTATGATCCGGTACTCACGCTCGACCTGCCGCCTGAGATGACGGCATCGACAGGCATCAATGCCCTGGCACACTGCATCGAAGCGCTCTACTCGATCGCACGCAATCCACTCTCTACGGCTGTTGCTCTGCGCGCTGTGCAGGCTATCTACTCTGCGCTGCCGCGTTGTTACGCGTCAGGTGATGACCTGGAGGCGCGTACTGAGATGCTCATGGGAGCATTCCTGGCCGGAACGGCGCTGGCTCATGTCGCTATGGCGCTGCACCACGGGCTCTGCCACGTGCTGGGCGGGACGGTAGGTGTGCCGCATGGTGTTGCTAACAGTATCATTTTGCCGCACGCGATGCGTTTCAACCTGGGCGCGGCTGCGTCTGAGCTGGCCCAGGCTGCAGAAGCGATGGGGATTGCACGCGCGGGCGAGAGTGACGAGAGTGCTGCCGAAGAGGCGATAGACAAGGTATACGAGCTTATCGGTCAGATGAACCTGCTCCAGCACCTGAGCGAGGTTGGTGTACATGAGGCTGATTTGCCCGGTTTAGCACGCATAGCTCTCCAGAGCAGTGCTGTGCGGAGCAATCCCAGGCCTATCAGTGATGCGGCACAGATAGAGGGGGTGCTACGAGCGGCGTGGTAGCGAGATACACAGAGAAAGAAAATCCTATGCCTCCTGATCTCAAAGCACTCGCACACGCAGACTTCTGCTACCTGACCACCAGAGGCCGTGTTTCAGGTCGCCCGCATTCCATTGAAATCTGGTTTGCCTTTCATGGACACACCCTCTATATGCTCTCCGGCGGTCGCGACCAGGCGGATTGGGTGAAGAATGCGCTCCGTTCCCCAGCGGTACAGGTGAAGATCAACAACACCGTGTTCTCCGGGCAGGCGCGTCTTGTCAATGATACTGAAGAGGATGCATTGGCCCGCAAGATAGTCTTCGAAAAATATACGCCCCGTAGTAGTGACGACCTCACTGACTGGTCTCGTAGTGCGCTCCCTGTCGCGGTGGATCTCGCAGTC
>Ga0207646_10003331_pt1 | contig 18257 bp, 15 predicted proteins | sample KBSK5502metaG_FD_184343 | JGI IMG/M metagenome (GOLD analysis project Ga0207646, IMG submission 184343) | Corn, switchgrass and miscanthus rhizosphere microbial communities from Kellogg Biological Station, Michigan, USA - KBS K5-50-2 metaG... | ecosystem: Host-associated > Plants > Roots >...
ATGGCCATGGTCTCCTGCGGCCGAGCGAACCACGGCATGCCCTGCTGATTCGGGTTCGGCGCGGCGGTCTGGGCCGGCTCCCCCCGCACCGACGCCGCGGCCGACAGCACGATCAGCGCAACGATCACCATCGTCTTCATCGCGTCCTCCAGCGACCTGATCCAAGCTGTTTCCTCCCGGTCAGACGTCAAACCCGCGCGGAAAGGTAGCACGGCGCCTATCGAGACACCATCGAACCACTCCTACCCTGCGCGCGGCCGCGGAGGCGGTGAGTGGCAACGAGGCGTGGCAACCGCGCGCCAAGTCCGCTACGATAAAGACGGCAGATTTGGACCCTCTGACCGTGCGCGACCTTCGCCCGCCCGCCCTGATCCTCTCGATGACCCTCGTGGGCATCGGACTCTCGGCCGTGATCCTGTTTGCCGCAGTGCCTCCGATCATCACGCAGGCTTACCGTGGCGAGAGCCTCCCCATGCTCGATGCGATGATCCGCGGCCAGGCGGTGCATCCGGTGGAGCACTATCTGCGGGTCTGGCGAGATCTCAGCTTGAGGATCCTCACCGTCGAAGTCGCCCTGGGTCTCGTGCTGGCTCTGCTCTCCTGGTCCCCACTCCAGCGCGTGGCGGATCGCGTGCTCGGTGCGCCGGTGGTCAGCCCGCGCGATGGGGCCCGCTCCCGGATGACCCGCGGACAGCTGATCGTCGCCAACTGCGTCGTGTTCGCCCTGGTCGGTGCCCAGCTCGTGAACATCGGGCTACAACGCGAGGACTGGCCGTTCAGCAACTATCCGATGTACTCCGGCGAGCAGACCGATCAGCTCCGATGGATCCGGTTGTACGGCGTCGCGCAAGCGGGGGAGTTCCCCTTGACTCCCGAGCGTCAGCTCCGGCCGTTCGACTCCGTCAGGGTCCACCACTCGTTGGGCCAGCTCCTGACCCGAGCTGACGACGCCATCGCGACTCGACGCGCCCTCCAGAACCTCCACGCGCTCTACGAGAGGGGCAGACGGGCCGGCGAGCACACCGGACCCCCTATTCAGGCGCTGAGGCTCTACCGGGTGAGCTGGCACATCGAGCCGGGGCTGACGAACAGGTCCGCGCCCGAGGAGCGCGAGCTCCTTTATGAGCTTCGTATCGCTGACTGACACCGTTCGATCCCTGCGCTGGCTCGGCGCACGGTGGAGCAGCCTCTTCTTCGCCGGCGCGTCCGCCGCCGAGCTGGGCTTCTATCGCATTCTCTTCTACGGCTACATCCTCTTTTTCTTCGCCCTTCGTGTCGACATCAGTCGCTGGGCCGAGGTCTCCGACGTCTTCTGGTCCCCCACGTCGCTCTTCCGGCTCTTCCACCTGCCCCTGCTGTCGGCGACCGGTCTCACCGCGGTCGTGTGGGCCTGGCGTCTCAGCCTGGCCCTCACCCTGGTGGGCCTCTACACTCGGGCGAGCACGTTGGCCGCCCTCGCGCTGGGGTTCTACGTGATCGGCCTGCCCCAGAATTTCGGCAAGGTCAACCACAACGACGCCATCGTCGTGATCGGGCTGGCCGTCTTCGCCTTCTCGCGGTGCGGCGACGCCTGGTCTCTCGACGGGCTGAGGCGAGCTCAACCGCGCGCGGGGGGAAGCTACTCCTGGCCCGTCGAGCTCTACCGGCTTATGTTGGCCCTGGTTTTCTTCTCGGCCGGGGTGGCCAAGCTGAGCGGCGCGGGGCCGGTGGCGTGGGTGCTCTCGAACAACGTCTACTACACCATCCTCGCGCACCACTACACGCATTCCCCGAGCTCCATCGGGCTCCTCCTCACCCGGTATCCGTGGATGTGTCAGCTCCTGGCCGAATCCGCCTTGGCGCTCGAGCTCGCGGCGCCCCTTCTCATTTTGTTGACCGTCCGCTGGCGAACGCTGTTGGCCGCCGCGATGGTGGCCATGATGCTCGGCTTCTGGCAGATGCTCGGAGTATTCTTCCGCGATTTCATCGCGCTCCTCGTGATCTTCTTCATCCCGTGGAGGCAGGCGGGAGCGTGGCTCGCCGCCGGATCGGGGTCACCCCGCCTGGCCGTGCTGTACGACGGCTCCTGCGGGCTATGCAACCGAACCGTTGGCGTGGTCAGGGCGCTCGATCTCCTGGGCCGTGTCGACGTGCTCGACGCGCTCGCCGACTGGCCGCGGGTATCCGTTCGCTGGCCGGCGCTCGATCAGAGGGCCTGCCTGGAGGACATGCACGTCACCACCGATCGCGGGCGAGTCCACGTCGGCTTCTACGGCTACCGCGCCCTCGCCTGGCACCTGCCCCTCGGCTGGCTGTTTCTCCCGCTCCTGTACACGCCCGGAGTCCCGGCCATCGGCCAGCGAGTCTATTCCTTTGTCGCTCGGCGCCGTCATGGCACCGGCTGTGCCCTCCCGATGTGAGACTTCGGTCAGCTTGCCGGGTCTCGATGCGACGGCTGCGTGAGGGCCACCGACCCACTGTGTAGGCGCACATTGACATTGACGCCTGTCGGACGGGCAACCTACGCTGGGCGGCATCGTGGGTACCGAGGCAGCCGGCAAGGCGAACCCTCCAGGGCTCCTCGACTTCCTGTTGCGCTCCTTCCCCGAGGAGCGGCAGCGGCTGCGCCCGTACGTCGATAGAGCCGAGGCATACCGCCACGAGTGTGGCTGCTCGATGGGGGGTGCCTTCCTGGTGGGCTCTCTGGGGCTCCTGATGCTCCACGCCGTCTTCTTCGATGGCTTCGACGGATCCAGCGTGCTCAACGGCGTGCTTCGGCCGAGTGCATTTGTGCTCGGTGCCACCGTCGCCGGCAAGCTGACCGGCATCGGCATCGCGCGAATCCGGCTGGCGCTACTGTACCGGCATCTCCGCATCAAGTACGACGTGGAGGGGAAGTAGCCATGTCCACCTGCACGAAGTGGGTCGATACTCTCGTCATCACTTGCAAGAACTGGAGCTCGCAGATCGACTACGAGTGCACGACGTGGGCTGACGAAGGATCGGACCAGTGCTCGGAATGGGCCGACGAAGGCTCCAGCCAGTGCACCTCCTGGGAGGAGTGCCACTGGTACACGCCGTGGAACTGCATCGCCGGGTTCTTCTGCCGAGCCTGGTACTGGGTGGCCAAATGGGTCTGCAAGGCGTACTACTGGGTGGCGAAATGGGTGTGTAAGGCGTTCGCCTGGGTGGTCAAGGCGGTCTGCATCGCCTTCTCCTGGGGCTTGCAACTGGTCTGTGTGGCCTGGGATACCCTCCGCTGCGCGCTCCTCAACCTGGTCAAGTGGATCGCGTCCCTCTTCGGCCGCGGCAGAAGCACAAGGCCCCGGATCGAGCACGTCTTCGTGCTGATGCTCGAGAACCGGTCCTTCGACCACATGCTCGGGTTCAGCGGGATCACGGGTGTGGATCCGGCTGGCAATCCGGCCGTGTTCAATGCCGGGTTCGACCCGAACGTCACTGGCAACATCAATCCGGTCACCAGTACGCTGGTCAAGGTGGGTTATCCCGCCGACTTCCGGCTCAAGGACGTCGACAAGGACCCGGGCCACGAATTCGAGAACACGCTCGTGGCCCTGTGTGGCGCGGGAGCGGTCTACAACCCGGTGCCCGGCGGCTACCCGCCCATCGACAACTCCGGATTCATCCAGAACTACCTGGACAACGGCTCCGCCACCCCTGAGCGCATCATGCTCTGCTACAACCCCTGCCAGCTGCCGGTCCTGAACGCGCTGGCCAGGGAGTTCGCGGTGTGCGACCAGTGGTTCTCGTCACTGCCCGGTCCTACCTGGCCGAACCGGTTCTTCCTGCTGGCGGCCACCTCGGGCGGGCTCGACGGGAGCCCGAGCGAGCTCGACGTGGTGACCTCCACGGGGGTGGAGGGCTACCGGTTCCAGAACGGCAACGTCTTCGACCTGCTGGATGCCAACTGCATTCCCTGGCGGATCTTCGAGGGGGATGAGTTCCCGGTCAGCTTCGCGATGAAGGGGATGGATCTGAACGCGCTCCAGGGGCGATTCACGGATTTCGACGATTTCGCCTCCGAGGTGAACAAGGCGACGTTCGGCGAGAAGTTCGTCTTCATCGAGCCCAAGTACGGGTCACACGAGTTCGATATCACCGGGCCCGGCGATTTCACGTGCGGGAACTCCATGCACCCACTGGACGACGTGATCCGGGGAGAGACGCTGATCAAGAACGTCTACGAAACGATCCGCAACTCGCCTCACTGGGAGCACAGCCTGCTCATCGTCACCTTCGACGAGCACGGCGGCTTCTACGATCATGTCGCGCCCGGACCCGCCGTCCCGCCGGGCGATCTGCAGACCGCCGACTACGTGCAGCACGGCTTCAAGTTCGACCGATTGGGGGTGCGCGTCCCCGCGCTGGTGATCTCGCCCTATACGAAGCAGGGCGTCATCGATCACACGGTCTATGACCATACCTCGATGCTGGCGACGGTGGAGCGGCTGTTCGGGATGGGCAGCCTCACGAACCGGGACCAGGCCGCCCGCGACTTGCTGCATCTGCTGTCGCTGCCCACGCCCCGGACGGATGCTCCGGCCACCCTCCCGCCGGTCGCCATCAATCCCCATCCGCTAGCTTGCGAGGAGGACGACGAGCAGACCGAGGATGGCCTCCTGCTCAGGCGATCCGAGCTGCGCATCGCGAAGCGGCTCGGGGCCTATCGGGACCGCGAGGTGGGCACGTATCGCCTCACCAGGACCCAGATCGGGTTCCTGCAGGTGGCGCTCTTGAAGGTGCTCCAGAACGCGGAGCACCCGGAACGGGCGCAATGGATCGAGGACTACAAGGCGATCAACACCGGCATCGACGCCGCGATCTTCATGGCCGAGGCCAAGCTGAAGGTCAGGCATGGCGTGGACGTCAAGAAGGCGATCCGGGAGGGGAGGCAGGAGGCTCGGCGGACGAGGCGGGGGCTCAGGCCGTAGTATCGCGCCGGGCGATCACGCCGATCAAGGTCCTCGCCCCCGGCTTGCGACGCGGCACCGGTCGCCCTATACTTCGCGCGACGTGGCTCTCCGGATCGGCATCGACATCGGCGGCACCTTCACGGACCTGGTCGCGCTCGACGAGGCGACGGGGACCCTGGTCGACACCAAGGCGCTCTCGACCCCGCATGATCTGCTTCTCGGCATCCTCCGCTGCGTGGACCAGGCCGGCGCGCGGCTCTCCGACTGCCGGCTGGTCATCCACGGCACCACCATCGGGATCAATGCGCTGATGGAGCGCAAGGGCGCCCGGACCGGGCTCATCACCACCGAGGGGTTCCGCGACGTGCTCGAGATCGGGCGGGGCAACTTCCTGCGGATGTACGACGTCCTCTACCGGCGACCCACGTCGCTCGTCCCGCGTGGTCTCCGTCTCGAAGTCCCGGAGCGGTTGACCGCTCGCGGGGAGGTAATGGTTCCGCTGGACGAGGATGGCGTTCGCGCCGCCGCGCGGCGCCTCGCCGCGGAGGGCGTGGAATCGGTCGCGGTGTGCTTGCTCTTCTCGTTCCGCAACCCGGAGCACGAGCGGCGCGCGGCGGAGCTGGTGGCGGAGATGCTGCCCGCCGCCTCCGTATCGGTCTCGCACCGGATCACCCAGGAGTGGCGGGAGTACGAGCGCACCAGCACCACGGTGGTGAACGCCTATGTCCGCCCGATCATGGACCGCTATCTGGGCGCCTTCGAGCAGGGGCTCGCGGGCCGCGGCTTCCGCGGCCAGCTCCTCATCACCCAGTCCAACGGCGGGGCCTTCTCGCTCGCCGCGGCCGCCTCCAAGCCGGTGCACACCATCGAGTCGGGACCCGCGGCGGGCGCCATCGGCTGCGCGAGCCTCGCGCGGACCCTCGGCGCGGATCGCCTCATCTCCTTCGACATGGGCGGAACCACCGCCAAGTGCGCCATCGTCGAGAACGGCCTCGTGCAGACCACGGACGAGTACCACGTGGACGGCCACCCCCTCCGCATCCCGGTGATCGACATCACCGAGGTGAGCGCGGGCGGCGGCACCATCGCCTGGATCGACGCGGGCGGCGCGCTGGCCCTCGGGCCGCAGAGCGCGGGGGCCGATCCGGGCCCGGTCTGCTACGGGCGCGAGGGCGTCGAGCCCACCGTCACCGACGCCAACCTCGTGCTGGGCCGCATCGCGGCCGGCCGCTTCCTGGGTGGCACCATGCCGCTCGACCACGGCGCGGCGGCGCGCGCGATCGAGGAGCGGCTCGGGCTGCCTCTGGGGCTCGCACGCGACAGCGCGGCGGCCGGGGTGGTCCGGCTCGCCGACGTGAAGATGGCGCTGGCGGTCCGCTCCATCACCACCGAGCGCGGCCTCGACCCGCGCGACTACACCCTGGTCGCCTACGGCGGCGGCGGGCCGCTCCACGCGGTGGCGATCGCCCGGGAGCTGGGGATCCCACGCGTGATCATCCCGCCGTCGCCCTCCACGTTCTCGGCGTGGGGCATGCTCGCCACCGATCTCCGCCACGATCTCGTGCGCACCGTGCTCGAGCCCCTCGAGCGGACCGACGGGGCGTGGGCCGAAGCGCGCTATCAGGAGATGGAGCGCGAGATCGAGACCATCCTGCCTCCGGTGGGCGTGGCCACGCGCCATCGCGCGGCCGATCTGCGCTATCTGGGGCAGGAGCATACCGTGACCGTCGAGGTGGGAAGCCTCGAGGCGTGGGCCTCCCTGCGGAGCCGCTTCGACGCGGCCCATCAGCGCGCCTACGGCTATGCCGCGCCCGAGGTGGAGGTGCAGCTCCTCAATCTGAGGTCGGCGGTCGTCTACCCGCTCGAGCGCCCACCGCTCCCCGCGCTCGAGCGCGGGGCGGGGCGGGGGCCGGCCTTCGAGACGCGGAAGATCTACTCGTCGCTCCTGCGCGACGCGCTCGAGTACCGGGTCTACCAGCGCGACCGGCTGCGGGCCGGCGACGTCGTGGAAGGCCCGGCCGCGATCGAGGAGGCGGGCACCACCACCATGCTGGAGCCGGGCGATCATCTCCAGATTCAGGCCAACGCCTGCCTGGTGATCGACGTGGCGAAAGGGGTCTGACCATGGGAAACCAGCCGCTCGACGCGGTGACCGTCGAGGTGGTCCGCGCCGCGCTCAATGCCGCGGCCGAGCGCATGCGGATCACCATGATCAAGACCGCGTACAACCACATCATCAGCGAGAGCCTCGACTTCGGCTGCGCCATCTTCGACGCCGACGTGCAGATGATCGCGCAAGGCATCGGCCTCCCCGTCTTCCAGGGTCATCTGGGCTTCCCCATCCAGGCCACCGTTGCCGATCGGGGCATCGAGGCCTTCCGCGAGGGCGACGTCTTCATCCACAACGATCCCTATGCGGGCAACGGCAACCACCTGAACGACGTGGCCATGTACGCCCCGGTGTTCTGGGAGGGGCTGCTCACCGGCTTCGTCTCGGTGAAGGCGCACTGGAGCGATATCGGGGGGCCGGTGCCCAGCTCCATGCAGGTGGGCTCGCGCGAGTTCAGACAGGAGGGACTGCGCTTCCAGTCGGTGCGCCTCTTCAGCCGGGGCGAGCTGAACGAGGAGGTGATGCGGGTCATCCGCGCCAATATCCGGACGGAGAGCGGCACCCTCAAGGACATCCAGGCCATGATCGCGGTCTGCCGCGCGGGCGAGGCCTATTTCCGCGAGATCCTCGCCAAGTACGGGCGTGACACCGTGCTGGAGTCCACCCACGTCTACCTGGAGCAGTCCGAGCGCCGCACCCGCGCCGAGCTCGGCCGCATCCCGTCCGGGACGTATCGGGCGGTCGCGCACTTCGACAACGACGGCATCAGTCTCGAGCAGCCGGTGCGCGTCGAGATGGCGATCACCCTCGACGGGGGCTCGATGACGGTGGACTTCACCGGCTCGAGCCCGCAGGTGACGGGCCCGTTCAACTGCGGCGACGCCATCACGATCAGCGCCTGCCGGCTCCTCATCAAGTGCCTGACCACCCCGCTCACCCCGGTGGACGAGGGCTGCTTCCGGCCACTGACCGTGGTCATTCCGCCGCGCTCGGTGCTGGCCTGCGAGGAGCCCGCCCCGACCGCCCGCTACTACGTGCCGATCAATCTCCTGATCGACCTGGGCCTGCGCGCGCTCTCCGAGCCGATGCCGGACCGCATTCCCGCTGGTTCCTACGGCGACCAGATGCCGACCATCGCCTTCGGGACTCATCCCGAGACGGGCCGCCTGTTCATCCAGGGGGATCTGAATGCCGGGGGTACCGGCGGGCGTCCCGCCTATGACGGCGAGTCCGCCATGATCATCTTCGCGGGCTCGACCGCGCGGAACAATCCGGTCGAGGTCGTGGAGTCGCGCAACCCGTCCATCCGGATCCTCCGCTACTGCCTGCGCACGGACTCGGGCGGCGCCGGCCGCCACCGGGGTGGGCTCGGCATCGAGCGGGTGTATGAGTTCCTCGCTCCCGCCTTCATCACCTTCAGCCTCGAGCGTAAGGTCACGCCTCCCTGGGGCCTGCACGGCGGACACGACGGCGCGGTGAACGGGGTCGAGATCACCGCGCCAGACGGGGCGGTGCGGCAGGTGCGGAAGGCGACCCAGCATCCCATCGGCGCGGGCGAGCACGTGTGCATCATGACCGGGGGCGGCGGGGGCTATGGCTCGCCCGGCGAGCGTGATCCGGCGGCGGTGCGGCGTGACGTGCGCGAGGGCTACGTGTCGGCGGAGGCCGCGCGCCGCGACTACGGTACGGCTTTCGACGCCAGCGCCTAGCCGCGTCCTTTTCTTCATGGCCCTCCGCGCGATCCGCTGCGGCACGCTCTTCGACGGCACCGGCGCTGCGCCGGTCCGCTCCGCGGTGATCGTGGTTGACGGTGTGCGGATCACCGCGGTCGGGCCCGCCGCCTCCACGCCGGTTCCCGCGGGCGCCGACGTGCTGGAGCTGAGCGACCGCTTCGTCATGCCGGGGCTGGTGGACGCGCACAGCCACATCTCGATCGTGCCGGGCGATGGCGACCAGATCGGCCAGCTCCGCCAGGAGGCGGTGCCCCAGGCCCTGCGCGCCACCGCCAACCTCCGCCGCGATCTGGCCTCCGGCACCACGACCGTCCGGGTGATGACGGAAGAGCGCTTCCTCGACGTCCAGGTGCGTGAGGCGATCGAGGCGGGGGTGATCCCGGGCCCGCGCCTGCTCTGCGGCACCCGCGGCATCACCGCGAGCAATGGCCACGGCCGGGCCCACTCCGCCTTCGACGGAGTGGACGAGATTCGCCGCGGGGTGCGCGAGAACTTCCAGCGGGGCGCCGATCACGTGAAGATCTTCGCCACCGGCGGCGTCAGCTCGCCCGGCACCACGCTGCAAGCGAGCGTCTATTCTCGAGAAGAAATCCGCGCCGCGGTCGAGGAGGCGCTGCGGGTCGGGAAGTACGCGGCGGCCCACGCCCACGGGGGCCCGGGCTTGCGCCTGTGCGTCGAGGAGGGCGTCTCGACCATCGAGCACGCCGGGCTCGCCACCGACGACGACATCGCGCTCATGAAGGAGCGCGGGGCGTGGCTCATCTGCACCTTCGCGATCTTCATGCACGGGGAGGGGATCGAGAAGGGCGACGGGCGCCAGCCCGCGATCATGGAGAAGCTCCGCGCGGCCCGGCGGGTGATCATGGAGAGCTTTCCACGCCATCTGGCCTCGGGCGTGCGCTTCGCCTCCGGCACCGACGGCGTGCACGGCTGCATGCCCTTCGAGCTCCAGACGCTGGTGCGGTTCGGGGTGCCGACGCGGGACGCGCTCCTCGCGGGAACGAGCTGGGGCGCCCTGGCCTGCCGCGTGGACGCCGAGGTCGGCAGCCTCGTGCCGGGCAAGCGCGCGGACCTGATCGCGGTCGACGGCGACCCGCTCGCGGACATCGAGGCGCTCCAGCGGGTGTGCCTCGTCATGAAGGACGGCGTGATCCACGATACCCTGGCCGACGGCCAGGCAGAGAAGCAGGGGAGGACCGCGCGATGACGGATCGGCACCGGACGGCCGGTTGGGACCGGAGCACGCGGCGGGAGTGGCTGTCTCGGGTAGGCGGGCTCGCCGCGGGCGCGGGGCTCGCCTCACTCGCCGGGCCGGCCGGCCGGCCCGCGTGGGCACAGGGGTCGCCCAAGCGCGGGGGCGTCCTCCGCGTCGCCACCGTGGACAAGCCGGTGAACATGGACCCGGGATTCGCCCAGCTCTACTCCTCGCTCCAGGTCTACCAGAACGTCTACAACAAGCTGGTCTACGTGGACGAGTCCGGGCAGTTCGTCCCCGGCCTCGCGAAGGCGTGGAAGCAGGACGGCGAGAGGGCATGGGTCTTCGACCTGGTGGACAACGCGGTCTTCCACAACGGCGAGCCCTTCACCGCGAAGGACGTGGCCTTCACCTTCAACCGGCTCCTCGACGCGAAGAACAAGCTGCCGATGCGCGTCTTCTTTTCGCCGGTGGAGGGGGTGGAGGCGGTCGGCAAGTACCAGGCGCGGTTCAGCCTGAGCCGGCCCTTCGGTCCGCTGCTCGCGATGCTCTCGCAGGCCACCGAAATCGTGAACGAGAAGGCGCTCGCCGAGAAGGATCCGAAGCTCTTCCCCATCGGGACCGGGCCGTTTCGCTTCGTAGAGTGGGTGAAGGACGACCACGTCACCCTCGAGCGCTGGGACAAGTACTTCCGCCCCGGCCGTCCGTATCTTGACCGGGTCATCTTCCACGCCCCCGCCGACGACACGGTGCGGCTCACCGCACTGCAGACCGGGCGCTTCAACTGGATACAGACGGTGCCGCCGCAGCGCATCCCGGAGCTCGAGAAAGCGCGGGACATGAAGTCCTCGCCGGGCCGGCCCTACTTCCCGTTCTTCCTGATGCTCAACTCGAGCCGCCCGCCGCTGAACGACAAGCGGCTCCGCCAGGCCATCGCCTGGGCCATCGACCGCGGCGAGATCGTGAAGCTCGTCTATTTCGACTCCCACGCGGTCACCGCCGAGCCCACCCCCCCGCCGAGCCCCTGGGCCACCGGGGAGAACGCCCACAAGGGCGGCCCCGATCTCGCCCGGGCCAAACAGCTCCTCGCGGACGCGGGCCAGGGCGGCGGGCTCACCCTCACCTACCTCGTGAAGTCCCAGGTCCCGGTGCTCGTGAAGACGGGGGAGATCCTGCGCGAGCAGCTCAAGAAGATCGGCATCACGCTCGAGGTGCGGCCGCTCGAGTCCGGGCAGTACTTCGAGGAGCTGGTCGGCAAGAAGTTCGACATCGCGGGGGCGTGGTGGAGCGTCACCGTGGATCCCGACATGTTCTACTACCCGATGCAGCACTCGTCCTCGGCCTGGAACTTCAGCGGCTTCAAGTCCGAGGAGGCGGACCGGCGGCTCGATGCCTTCCGCTTCACCCAGAACCCGGCCGCGCGCAAGAAGATGTACCCGGAGCTGGTGCGCTACATCCAGGAAGAGGGCTCTCTCGTCATCTTCAGCAACGAGATCCAGCGCTACTGGATGAAGCCGAACGTCCAGGGCTCGGCCCCGCTGTCCTCGCTCGAGCTACGCTTCGAGGACACCTGGCTGTCCTGACCCACTTCCGGATCGGCAGCCCCGCGCAGGTTCGAAAGCGGTGGGGGACCCACGCCCGGGTGGCCGGCCCCGCGAAGGCCCGAAAGCGATGGCGGGTCTGGGGGAGGAGCGGCGCGTGACGCGCTCCCGGATGGGCGGCCCTGCGCTCGTTCGAAGGCGGTGGGGGGGTCTGGGGGAGGAGCGGCGCTCGCTCCCCCCCAGTTCAAGATGATCCTCTACGCGGCCCGCCGGCTCGCGCTGGCGGTGCCACTGCTGTTCGGCATGAGCGTGCTCGTCTTCGCCCTGATGCGGCTGGTGCCGGGCGATCCGGCGGTGGCGGTGCTCGGCTACAAGGCGACGCCGGACGGCATCCGCGCGCTGCGCGAGGCCTTTCACCTCGACGAGCCCGTCCCGCAGCAGTACGTGCGCTGGCTCGGCGGCGTCGCGCGCGGGGACTTCGGCCTCGACTTCCGGCAGAACGAGCCGATCGGCCGGATGATCCTCGACCGGCTGCCCGTCACCATCGAGCTGACCCTCCTGGCCGCCGCGTGCACCGCGCTGATCGGCGTGCCGTTAGGCCTCCTGGCCGGCGGCCGGCGCGGCGGGGCCGCCGATCGCGCCGCGCTCGCCGTCGGTCTCGTCGGGGTCTCCGTTCCCGATTTCTGGCTCGGCATCATGCTCATCCTTGGGCTCTCGCTCGGCGCCGGGCTCCTGCCCTCGGGGGGCTGGGTGCCGTTCGCGGAGAGCCCGATCGAGAACCTCATCCACTTCGCGCTCCCCGCCCTCACCCTCGCGGTGAGCCGCGCCGCGGTGCTCGGGCGGCTCACCCGCGCCGCGGTGCTCGACACCATGCACCGGGGGTTCGTCCAGTACGCACGCGCCAAGGGCCTGGGCGAGCGCGCCATCCTCTTCCGCCACGTGCTGCCCAACGCGGCCATCCCGATCGTGACCGTGCTCGGGCTCCAGGTCGGCTACATGCTGGGCGGCGCCATCGTGGTCGAGATGATCTTCACCCTGCCCGGGGTCGGGCGGATGACCCTCGACGCGGTGCTCGAGCGCAATTATCCGGTGGTGCAAAGCACGGTGCTGGTGATCGGCGCGATGTTCATGCTGGTGAACCTCGTCACCGACGTCCTCTACGGCGTGATCGACCCCCGGGTGCGGCGCCGATGATCTGGCGCGCCGTCCGAGAGGCGCTGCCGGCGCGGCACCGCGGGGTCACGCTGGCGGGATTCCTCGTGGTGGGGACGCTCGCGCTCACCGCGGTCCTGGCCTCCCACGTCCTGCCGGGCAGCCCGACCGAGATCGCCAAGGACCAGGCCCTGCGTGCCCCCACGTGGGCCGAGCCCTTCGGCTTCGACGACCTCGGCCGGTCCATCCTGAGCCGGGTCGTGCACGCCTACCGCGTCTCCCTCGGGGTGGCCCTGGCCTCGGTGGGCCTGGCCCTCCTGGCCGGCCTTCCCCTCGGTCTCGTCGCGGGCTACGCGGAGGGTCCGCTCGACCAGCTCATCATGCGGCCGCTCGACGTACTGATGTCGTTTCCCGCCATCTTGCTCGCCATCGCCCTCATGAGCGTCTTCGGCACCGGCGTCGCCCTGGTCGCCCTGTCCCTCGCGGTGGTCTACACGCCCATCGTGGCGCGCGTGGTCCGCGCCGCCGTGCTGGCCGTCAAGGTGGAGCTCTACGTCGACGGCGCCCGCGCGCTCGGCGCCGCGGTCCCCCGCCTGGTGCTGCGGCACATCCTGCCCAATGCGGCGACCCCGGTGCTGGTCCAGGCCTCGGTGCTCATGGCGATCGCGATCCTCGTCGAGGCCTCGCTCTCCTTCCTGGGCGTCGGCGTACGGCCCCCCACGCCGTCGCTCGGCCTCATGCTCGCCGACGGCCGCGGCTTCATGGTGCAGGCCCCCTGGATGGTGATCTTCCCCGGCGTGGCCATCATGGCCGCCGTGCTCGGCTTCAACATGGTGGCCGACGGGCTGCGCGACTGGCTCGACCCGCAGCAGGCGACGGGGCGCTGAGATGAGAGAGCCGCTCCCCGAGATTCTGCCCGCCGATCCGCTGCCGCTCGTCGCGCGCTGGCTGGAGGAGGCGGCGCCGGTGATGAAGAGCGCGACCGCGATGGCCCTGGCCACCGTGGACGCCGACGGCCGTCCCACCGCCCGGATGGTCATCTGCCGCGGATTCGACCCCATCGAGGGCTGGCTCGTCTTCTACACCGACCGCGAGAGCGCCAAGGGACAAGCCCTCGAAGGGAATCCGCGGGCGGCGGTGGTGTTCCACTGGGACGTGTTCGAGCGACAGATTCGCGTGGAGGGGCCGGTCACGCGGGCGCCCGAGGCCGACTCGGAGCGCTACTGGAACACGCGGCCGGCGGACGCGCGGCTGGCCGCGGCGGCCAGCGAGCAGAGCCGGCCCATCGCCTCGCGCGCCGCCTTCCTCGAGCGGATCGCGGCCCTGAAGCGCCGACACGGCACGGAGGTGCCACGGCCGCCGCGCTGGGGCGGCTACCGGGTGTGGGCGGAGCGGGTGGAGCTGTGGGTCGGCCAGCCGGGGCGCGCCCACGATCGCGCGGTGTGGACGCGTGCGCTGCAGCCCACCGAAGCCGGCTTCACCGGCGGCTCGTGGCGCGGAACGCGGCTACAACCCTGATTGGTTCAGGTCGACGTGGTGCGCGGCGGCAGCGTCGAGGCGCACCAGAGGGCGAGGCCGAGCGGCGTCATCGGCACCGGGGCGACGCCGGCCACGGCGAGGACGAACACGATCACGGCGAGGATGCGCAGGGCGAAGCTCATGCGGCACCTCCTGTGCTGGAGCCCGGCGCGTCCGGTGACGCCAGCCGGCGGATCCGGTCTTCCGCCTCGGTGATGGGCGAGCCGCCGTGCATCATGGCCCGGGCGAACTCGAGCATCGGGTAGCCGTTCCGAGCCTCCTCCTGGAAGCGCTGGGCGAAGCCGCCGCTCTTGATGTCGTCGAAGACCTTGCGGAAGCCCTCCGCCATCGCCTCGCGGTCCATCTCGAGCGAGCGAGTGAGGCCGCCGAACACCGCGGTGGGGCCGTGGTCCTCGGAGGCACGGAAGAAGCCGGTCTCCCGGAAGGACTGGAAGACCGCTTCCATCTCGCCGGACATGTACATCTCGAGCACCAGCGCCTCCGCCGGCACCCCCGCGTCGCGCGCGACCTCGAAGGCCATCATGATCGCCATGCCGAGCACCGCGCCCACCGACTGCTCGACGAAGAGATCGAGCGTGGCTTCCATCTTGGCCGTCATCTGCACCGCGCCCGCGCGGAGCACCCCCAGCGCGTCGGCGAGCCCGAGCATGCGCTGCTGCGCGCGCCCGCTGCGGTCGGCCTCCACGCCCACGCAGGCCCAGAAGCCTTGGCCCTCCAGATAGCGCGCGCGCGCGGTGTTGCCCGCCATGCGCGGGGCCACCAGCAGCACGTCGATGGTCGCGGGCGGATGGATGAGGCCGAAGGCCAGGCTGTAGCCCGAGCCGAAGGCGATCGCGCTGCCGGGACGGAGCGCGGGGGCGATATGGGAATCGAACAGGGTGGGGACGACCTCGTCGGGCAGCAGCACGTAGACGACGTCGTCGCCGGCCGCCGCCACGATCGGCACCACCTCGAAGCCGTCGGCCCGCGCCTGTTCGGCGTATTCGTCGTCGCGGTTGCCGATGCGCACCTTGGCGCCGGAGTCGCGCAGGTTGAGCGCGGCGGTGCGGCCGAGATGCCCGTAGCCGAGCACGGCCACCGCTTCGCCGGCGAGCGCGCCCGGTGGCGCGTCCGCCGCGCGATAAACTCGAACCTGCGCCTCTCCTGGATTGGCCATTGGGAGATCCTAACCGATTTCGCAGGTATCCGCTCCCGGTTTGGACGGGCAGCGCGCGGGCATTGTACCATTGACGGACCATGACGGTCCGGTCCCGGACAGTGGCGTGCGCGGTGGCGGGCGGCGGGCCCGCCGGCATGATGCTGGGGCTCTTGCTGGCGCGGGCCGGCGTCTCCGTCGTGGTGCTGGAGAAGCACGCCGACTTCCTCCGCGATTTCCGGGGTGACACCATCCACCCCTCCACGCTCGAGCTGATGCACGAGCTGGGGCTGCTGGAGGAGTTCTTGACGCTGCCGCATCAGGAGGTGGAGCGGCTGATCGCTCAGGTCGGCGATTCCACCGTCATCGTCGCCGATTTCACGCACTTGCCCACCCGCTGCAAGTTCATCGCCATGATGCCCCAGTGGGATTTCCTCGACTTCCTGGCCCGGCGGGCCGCGCGCTATCCGGCCTTCCGGCTCGAGATGCGGGCCGAAGCGACCGGCCTGATCGAGGAGGCCGGGCGGGTGGCCGGGGTTCGCGCGACCACGCCCGCGGGGCCTCTCGAGATCCGCGCCGACCTGGTGGTCGCGGCCGACGGGCGCTCCTCCGTGCTGCGCGAGCAGGCCGGCCTGCGCGTGGAGGACCTGGGTGCCCCCATGGACGTGCTGTGGTTCACGCTCTCGCGCCGGCCGTCGGATCCTGAGGCCAGCATGGGCCGCTTCGACGCCGGCCGGATCTTCGTGCTGATCAACCGCGGCCAGCACTGGCAGTGCGGGTACGTGATCCCCAAGTGTGCAGCGGACGAGATCCGCCGGGGCGGGCTCGACGCATTCCGCGCGTCGGTGGCCGCGCTCGTGCCGTTCGCGGCCGGCCGGGTGGGGGAGATCCGGGACTGGGAGGCCGTCAAGCTGCTCACGGTCAAGGTCGACCGGCTGCGGCGCTGGTACCGTCCTGGGCTGCTCTGTATCGGCGATGCCGCGCACGCCATGTCGCCCGTCGGCGGTGTCGGCATCAACCTGGCGATCCAGGACGCGGTGGCCGCGGCCAATCTGCTCTGGCAGCCGCTCTACCAGAACCGCCTGACCACCGATCACCTGGGCCGGGTGCAGCGGCGGCGCCAGTGGCCGACCCGCGTCACCCAGGGGCTCCAGATCGCGATGCAGCGGCGCATCATCACCCGGGTCCTGCGCGGCGGGCGCGGCAACCTTGCTCCTCCGCTCCTCGTCCGACTCCTCGCGCGCTGCGCCATCCTGCGCCGGCTCCCGGCGCGGGTGGTCGGCCTGGGGATTCGCGCCGAGCACATCGAGACGCCCGCCGTCGAGACGGCGGGCCGCTGACCCGGGTCAGCGGGGCAACGAGGGCATCTGCCAGCAGTCGTTGTAGGCGAGGTAGGGATCGCGCAGCCCGTGGAAGTTGGAGTCCCGTCCATAGCCCTTGCCGGACGCTTCCATCTCCTTGAGCGCCTCCTGATACAGGCGGACCAGCTCCGGGGTCACCTGCCGCTGGCACACCTGAGCGAGCGCGCGCTGGTAGGCCTGCACCGCGCTCTGGGCGTCGGCCGCGGACAGCACCGACGCGACCAGCCCCGCGGCCAGACCGAGCGCCGAGATCCCCTTCATGCGCTCTAGCTTCGCGCCGAATCGCGGGCCGGTCAAGCCCGCGGCGGTCGCGATGGTAGACTGCGACTCCACATGAACGCGTGCTCGCGCTGCACACACGCGGCTCCCGAGGGCGCCCGCTTCTGTCCCGCCTGCGGCGCCCGGCTCGGCGGAGCCGAGCCGGCGCGCTTCGCCTCTCCCGATGCCTACACCCCGCCGCACCTCGCCCAGCGCATCCTCGACGCCAGGGCCGCGCTGGAAGGCGAGCGCAAGCAGGTCACGGTGCTCTTCGCCGACATCCACGGGTTCGTCGACATGCTCGGAGACCGCGATCCGGAAGAAGTCGGGCCCATCCTCGACCGGGTCCGCGAGCTGATGATGGAGGCCGTCCATCGTTACGAGGGGACCGTCAACCAGGTCGTGGGCGACGGCATCATGGCGCTGTTCGGCGCGCCGCTGGCCAACGAGGATCACGCGGTGCGGGCCTGCTACGCGGCCCTGCGCATGCAGACGCAGGCCACCGCCCTGGGGGACGAGGTGCAGCGCTCCCTGGGCCTGCCGCTACTGATCCGCGTGGGCCTCAACTCGGGCGAGGTGGTGGTTCGCTCCATCGGCAGCGATCTCTCGTTCACCTACACCGCGGTGGGGCAGACGGTGCACCTGGCCGCCCGGATGGAGCAGATGGCCAAGCCCGCCTCGATCCTCGCGACGGACCACACGGTGGCGCTCGCCCGGGGCCGGGTGACCACGCGCCCGCTCGGGCCGGTGCCGGTGCGGGGACTGCAGGCGCCGGTCGAGGTGCACGAGGTGAACGGAGCGGTGCCGATCCGCTCACGCCTCGACGCGGCTTCCGCCGGACGGGCGCGCTCGCCGCTGATGGGGCGGGAGGCCGAGCTGACGCGGCTCGATGGAGCGCTGGACGCGATGCTGGCGGGCAGTGGCCAGGTCGTCTCCATGGTGGGCGAGGCGGGGGTGGGCAAGTCGCGCCTCTGCCTCGAGTTCGCCCGGCGCTGCCGCGCTCGCGGCTGCCTCGTCATCGAGGCGCCCGCGGTCTCCTACGGCCGGGCCGCCGGCTATCGCCCGGGCGTGGAGTTGCATCGCCGCTACTTCCAGGTCGAGGCCGGTGACGATGCCGCGACCATTCGGGAAAAGGTGGCCACCCGGCTCCGCGCGCTCGATCCGGAGCTGGAGGACGGGGTCTCCGCCATCCTCTGGGTGCTCGGGGTGCCGCAGGACGGTAGCTTCACCGGAATGGATCCGGCGCTCCGCCGCCGGCACGTCATGCGGACGGTGCACCGGCTGGTGGCCCGGCAGAGACGGCTCCAGCCCTTCGTGATG
>Ga0207646_10003332_pt1 | contig 18252 bp, 20 predicted proteins | sample KBSK5502metaG_FD_184343 | JGI IMG/M metagenome (GOLD analysis project Ga0207646, IMG submission 184343) | Corn, switchgrass and miscanthus rhizosphere microbial communities from Kellogg Biological Station, Michigan, USA - KBS K5-50-2 metaG... | ecosystem: Host-associated > Plants > Roots >...
GTCGGTGTTGCCGAGCTCAGTGATGTCGGGGCCGCCCTTGCCGCTGGTCAGCGCGTTGGTCCAGTCGGTGACCCGATTGCCCCACGGGATCCAGCTGACCTCCACCTTTGTGTGCTTGTACTGCGGGAACTGCTGGTGGAATTGCTTGACGACACCGTTCATCCAGGTGACCTGTGACGGCACGGAGTCGCCCATCCGCCATACGACCAGCTTGGCCGGTGCCGCCGAGGTCGTCGAAGAGCTGCCGCCGCTCGAGCCGCAGCCCGCTGCGGCTCCGGCGAGCGCGATGGCAGCACCGGCCGCTGCTGCCGTTCTGGTGAGTTTCACTGCTCGATCTCCCTTCCCGGCTTTCTCGAGGAAGGACGTCCTCCGGGGCGGACGCCTCCCGCAGGCCCCGTTTGCGTGCTTTCCGCCTTTAAGCTGTTGGCTGACTGGCGTGTGCCTCAGGCGTCAGCCGCGGGCTTTCGTGGTGTCGTGGCTGCGGCGGGGGCCGCATACATGGGCCTGGGCAGAAACTAACAGGAAACTTTCCTATAAGATAGAGTCCGTTGCAAGATTGAGATAACCAAGCCTGGCGAGTCGGGCTCGAGCAGGGGGCGGGATGGAGCGACGGCCGGGAACGCCGAGCCTGCTGCGCGAGCTAAACGACCGCGCCGCCCTCGAGCTGCTGCTGACCGGCGGCCCGATGACGCGCGCTCAGCTCGGTGAGCGTACTGGTCTGTCCAAGGTGACCGCATCGCAGCTGCTCGCCCGGCTGGAAGAGCGCGGCCTCGTCGAGATCGCTGGCGAGCAGGCGGGCAGCCGCGGCCCGAACGCCGCTCTGTACGGCGTCGTGCCGTCCAGCGCGTACGTCGCCGGGCTGCATGTCGAGCGCGATGAGGTCAGCGCGGGCGTGGCCGATGTCACCGGCCGGGTCGTTACGGAGATCTCGGTCGACCCGAACGGCGCCGGGAACCCGGTCGAGTTGGTCCGCGGCGCCATCGCGGCGGCCTGCGGCACCACCGGGATCGCGCCGGAGGCGCTGCGCGCCTTCGTGATCGGAACCCCTGGGGTGCTCGATCCCCGGACGGGTGACCTGCGGCTGGCGGTGAACCTGCCCGCCTGGCACGAGGGCGTGCACGACGCGCTGCGCGCCGACCTCGGCCGGCCGGTCACCATCGAGAACGACGTGAACCTCGCGGCCATGGCCGAGCGCGCGGTCGGGGCCGCGCGCGGCGTCGACGACTTCGTCCTGGTCTGGATCGGGGTTGGCCTGGGCCTGGCGACGATGCTCGGCGGGCGGTTGCACCGGGGCGTCGGCGGGGCGGCCGGCGAGATCGGCTACTTGCCCGTTCCCGGGGTTCCGCTGCCGCAGGACATCACCCATCCGGCGACTGGCGCGTTCCAGTCCCTGGTCGGCGCGCAGGCCGTGCTGCCGCTCGCGGCGAGCTACGGCTTCGAGGCGGCCACGGCGGCGGGCGCGGTTCGGGCGGCTGCTGACGCTCTGGCCGGCGCGGCTCCCGGGGCCGGGGCGGCGTCCGCGGCCGGTACTCCGGCCGCGGACAGCTCTGGGCAGGCGGGTCAGGAGTTCCTCGCCGAGCTGGCCAGCCGGGTCGCTACCGGGGTCGCCGCGATCTGCGTTGTCCTGGATCCCGGGCTCGTGGTGCTGGGCGGCGAGGTCGGCCTGGCGGGCGGGGAGGCCCTCGCCGGCCGGGTCGCCGCCGAGGTGGGCAGGATCAGCCCGGCAAGACCGGAGGTGGTTCCGAGCGGTGTCAGCGGCGGCCCCGTCTTGCGGGGAGCCATTCTTGCTGCGGTTGATCAGGCCAGGGCAGAACTGCTTGCCTCCGTGGCCAGCTGACCACTCCCCGGTGAGTTGCGGCGCCCGTCTGGCGCGGATTCGTGCCAGCGGGGACAATCGGCTCGAAGATGCTGCGGTCCGAGGGAGTGATCACCGTGCCGACTGTCCACGCGAACGGGATCGACATGCATTACGAAGTGCAGCACTCAGGGACCTGATGAATTCTCCGCAGCGACCGGATCACGCTGAGTGGCTGCAGCGCGCCCGCGGCCACCTGCGCGCCGCCGATCCGGTCCTGGCCGCGCTGATCGACAAGGTGCCAGGCTTCGACCCGCGCGCCTGGCTGGCCCAGCTTCCACCGCTGGACCTTTTCGGCGCGCTGCTGTTCCAGGTGGCCGGGCAGCAGCTGTCCGTGGCGGCGACCAGGCGGACACTCGCCCGCATCGAGGACCTGTTCGGCGGTTCCCTGCCAGCAGCCGACCAGCTACTGCGGGCGGATCCCGCCGACCTGCGGCGGGCCGGACTATCCTGGCGCAAGATCGCCACGCTGCGGGACCTGGCCGAGCGGCTCGGTGATGGCCGCCTCAACGCCGAGGCCATCGAGCGGCTTCCGGACGAGGAGATTATTGCCCGCCTGACGGAGGTCCCGGGGATCGGGCCGTGGACCGTTCAGGGGGTGCTGATCATCGCGCTGGACCGCGAGGACGTCGTCCTGCCAGGCGACCTCGCGCTCCGCAAGGCCATCCGCGCCGCCTACCGGCTGGACCATCTGCCAGCCCCTGACGAAGTGCTGGCCATCGCCGAACGCTGGCGGCCTTACCGTAGCCTGGCCACCAGCTACCTCTTCGCGGCCGCCTACAACGAGGCGCACAGCGGCCAGGCCGCGGTCTGATTCTGGGGGGCGCCGCTGGGGCGACGGTGCCTGTTCCCAGGCCTCGGCGCCGTGGCAGGCTTGGATCGTGACGGAGACCGCTCGCGTAGAACACGTCGGAAGCCTGCTGCGGCCGGCTTACCTGCTCGACGCCAGGGCCGCGTACGCCAGCGGCGATATCGGGCCGGCCGAGTTCAAGGCGGCAGAAGACCGCGCCGTGCGGGAGGTCGTCGCACTTCAGGACGGGCTGGACCTGCCGGTCATCAACGACGGGGAGATGCGCCGCGAGTCATTCCAGGCAGAGCTCACCGCGGCCTGCGACGGCTTCGCCGGGGTCAGCCTTGATGCCTGGCTGTGGGGCGACTGGCATTCCGACCAGGTGGGCGACGCGCGCATCAGCCGGCCGCAGGACCTGGCCGTCGTCGCCCCGCTGCGCAAGCGCCGCAACCTGGCTGCCGAGGAGTTCACCTTCGTCCGCGCGTGCGCCGGCGCCTCGGCCGATCGCCAGGTGAAGATCACGCTGCCGAGCCCGACGCTGTTCGCGAACCTGTGGTCGCCGGAACGATCGGCGGGTGCCTATCCCACCCTGGATGCGTTCATGGACGACGTGGTCGCGGTCCTGCGCGATGAGGTCGCCGAACTGGTCAGGCTGGGCTGCAGCTACATCCAGCTCGACGCACCGCACTATCCGCTGCTCATCGATCCAACCTGGCGGGATTTCTATGAGGCGCGCGGCTGGCCGATGCAGCGCTGGCTTTCCTACGGGATCGAGCTGGACAACGCGGTGATCGACGCCGGGCGCCCGGCCACGTTCGGGTTTCACCTGTGCCGGGGGAACCAGCTCAGCCGGTGGCTCGTGGCGGGCGGGTATGAGCCGATCGCCGGCCCGGTCTTCGGCGGGGTGCACGCGGACCGGCTCCTGCTCGAGTACGACGACGAGCGTTCCGGCACATTCGACGTACTGAGCCTGGTACCCGATGACAAGGTCGTCGTGCTGGGCCTGGTAACCACGAAAACCTCGCGGATTGAGCCGGAGACCGAGGTCGCCGACCGCGTGCTGCAGGCCGCCGCCCGGACGGGAGCCGACCGGCTGGCGGTCAGCCCGCAGTGCGGATTCGCCACGTCGTCGGCGGGGAACGCGATCACCCCGGATGCGCAGGCGGCCAAGCTCGCGCTCCTGGTCAAGGTCGCCCGGGATCTCCTGGGCGGCTGAGCCAGGCTTAGCCGACGCCGATCTGAGCGGCCCAGCGGGCGATGCACTCGGCGAAGAAGGCGTCCCGGTCACCGGGGTTCTCGCCGATGACGTTCTGGAACTGGCCGAAGAGCTCGAGTGAGACGGCCCCGAGCAGTGCGGCCCAGACCATCAGGCCGGCCTGTATCGCCACGTCAGTCACCTCAGGCGGCACGGCGGCGATGACCGGGGCCAGCGCCGTCCTGGCCGCCGTGCTCAGCTTGCGGCTGGCGGGATCTGGAAGCTCGATCCCGGTACCGGCGGCGTCCGCCAGGATCTGGACCAGCAGGTTCGAGACCCGGCTGGCCGGCCCGATCGTGTCGGCCGGCGCCACGTAGCCAGGCACCGGCGATCCGTAGATGAGCGCCCATTCGTTGGGGTTGGCCAGCGCCCAGTCCCTGACCGCCAGGCAGACCGCCGACCACCGGCCAGCCAGATCGGCCCGGTCCGCAGCGGACTCGCGGGTCTCCGCGGCAGCGCCAACCGCGTCGTACGCGTCGATGATCAGCCGGGTGAGCAGGTCATCACGGCTCGCGACGTAACGGTAGACCGCCGATGACACCATCCCCAGGTCGCGCGCGATAGCGCGCAGGCTCAGTGCGGCCGCGCCCTCCGTGGCGAGATGCCGGCGGCCGGCCTCGAGGATCTCCCTGGTGATCTCGGCTCGCGCGCGCTCCCTGGCTGTCCGCGGTACCGACCGCACCGCTGCGCTACTGGCCATTCTTGAATCCTGACATAAGTTGAGAGCATTGGCAACAAAACAGAGCATCGCTCTTGACGTGCGCGCAATGTACCAGCATGCTAGACATCAACGAGAGCGGTGCTCGCGACTCGGAGCATTCTACAGACTGGAGCGGACCATGGACGAGAACGAGACCGCGCGGGACAACCGGGCCACCCAGGATAACCGGGCCACCGGGGCCGCCCGAGCCGCCCAGGACATCCGGGCCACCGGGGCCGCCCGGGACACCCGGGGATCCCGCGAACTGCATGTCGTAATCGGCGCTGGTGCCATCGGCAGCGGGGTGGCGCGGGCGCTGGCCGCCCGTGATCACCGCGTGCGGATCATCACCAGGTCCGGATCTGGACCCCGCGGATCCGCGGACCGCGCCGTCCCGCCTGCCGATCTGGTCGCCGCCGACGCGAGCGACGCCGAGGCGATGGGCCGGCTCACCGAGGGCGCGGCAGCCATCTATAACTGCGCGAACCCGCCGTATCACCGCTGGCCAGCTCTCTGGCCGCCGATCGCGACTTCATTGCTCGGCGCCGCCGAGCGCAACGGCGCGGTTCTCGTCACTATCTCCAATCTCTACGGGTACGGTCCTGCGCCCGACTCCCACACGGGCACAGGCTACGACGCGGCCCACCCCATGACCGAGGCGACGCCGCTGGCGGCCACGGGAAGAAAGGGAACCGTCCGCGCCCGGATGTGGCTTGAGGCGCTGGCGGCGCACGAGGCAGGCCGGGTGCGGGCGGTCGAGGTCCGCGCATCCGACTACGTCGGGCCCGGCGCGGAGAGCGTGCTCGGCGCCCGGGTTGTCCCGAACGTCCTGCGCGGCAGGGCGGTCTCGGTGCTTGGCCGTACGGACCGCCTGCATACCTGGTCGTTCACTGGTGATGTGGCGCGGCTAGCGGTCGTCGCTGCCAGTGACGGCAGGGCATGGGGCCGTGCCTGGCATGCTCCGTCAGGGCCGCCGCGAACGCAGCGCGATGCGATCGATGATCTCGCCAGGGCGGCCGGTCGCGCGCCGGTGCCGGTCCGGGCGGTGCCCGCGGTGGTGATGCGGGCCGCCGGCCTGTTCTCGCCGCTGATGCGCGAGCTGGCCGAGACCAGGTACCAGTTCGCCGAGGATTTCGTGATGGACTCGACGGCCGCACGGCAGACCTTCGGCCTCGAGCCGACGCCATGGCAGCATGTCCTCGAGGAGGTCCTGCGGTCCTACGGCTGGCTTGGTGCGGAGCACACGAAACGCTCCAATTATCCGGCATAATGGACAATCCGCGGCCTGGCGGGCTGTTCGCGGGCTATCGTCTCCCTGAGCCCGTGCTCTTAGCCTGCCGGAGGTGCACAGTTTGGCTCGCCGACTACCTAACCTGTCCGGGGCATCCCGGCTGCTCAGTGTTCTGGCCGGCGTGACCATCGCGCTATCGGTGGCAGCGTGCGGCGTGTCCGGCGCAGCAGATGGAGCTGCCACAGCAGGCAGCGCCATTGTGACGGGCAGTTCACCTAGGGTTGGTAGCTCCCCTGCGGCGGGCCGGACGGGAGCCGCACCGCCGAGGTTCTGGTACGGAACCGACGGCTTCGCGATGCCGGTCACCGGGACAGGCCCGTACGCCGAGCCGGTCATCGGCGGAATTTACGGCGGATACATCGGAATGGCCGGGAACTGGGCGCACTGGCAGCGTTGCGGCGGCGGGCTTGTCTGGTCGGCCGCGAACGCCAGGCAGGCAGCGGCGAACCTGGCTCGATACCGGGTCGGCATAGGCATTGCGGTCTTCTGGTTCATGGCCGGACCAGGGGTGGATCCAGGCTACGACGGAACGGTTGCGGAGGCGGTCGCCTGGGGCCGGCGGCAGGCGGCGCGAGCGCTCGCCAACATGGGCGGCGCCGCGACGTACCCCGTGCTGTGGATGGACGTGGAACTGCCGGGGAAGGCGCCACAATTCACGCCGGCACCCGACAACGGCTGGAAGGTCGTCTACACCTCGCCATGCGGCGGGCGGGTGCGGACCCGGCACGTCGCGCCGGCCGTCGACCGCGGCGTGGTCGATGGCTTCGCAAGTTACCTGACCGCTCACTCCTCCTACAAGCCCGGCGTCTACTCCGCGCCGGTCGTCTGGAAGGCCATCTTCGGCACGGGCAGGGTGTCCAGGATCCCGCGGCTGTACGAGTGGACCTACGCCGGAAACACCAGCAGCATCGCGCACGGTCCCGCCGGCTGGTGCCTGAGGGGAACGTCGACGTGCGCCCGCTTCTTCGGCGGGCAGCACAGGACCGACCGCACCGCGCTGATGTGGCAGTGGTCAGGCGGTGGCGGCACGCGGAACGGCTACGGTGACTTCGACCAGATTGACGGCTCGCGCACGCCCTGACGCGCTCAAGTTCAGTCCGAGGCGTGCAGGAATGCCTCAGTAAGCCAGCGGCGGACCTGGTCGTCGACGTCCTGCGGGTCGGCAAGCAGGACCATGTGGACCACCCGGGGTCCGCCGCGTCCGATGATCCGCGCAAACCGCGGATCGGGATCCGGACGGGGCAGGTAGAGCGACAGCGACACGTCCCGGGACCGGGGGGCGTACCTCGGCGAGCTTGCGGTCGCTCTTGAGGAATACCCCGACCGAGACGGCATCCTCGTGCACCGGGCCGAGAGTTGCCACGTGCGCCAGGATCTCGTCGTAGATGGCCCGCATGTGAGGCGGCCGCCCGGCGAAGGCGGCATCGACCGTGACGCCGGGTACGCAGGTGTGCGACTGACGGGCGCGGCCGAACTCCCGGTCGCAGCGCGGACACGTTCAGCGGGGCATGCCCCCATGGTGCAGCACCCGCGTTGCGCCCGCGGCCGCTCCTCTCACAGCCTCGCGTTAGAGCAGCGCGTCGGTCGCGTGATCGGGAATGCCGTCGAAGTAGCGTGTCAGCACCTGGCCGAACAGCGGTTCTTCCGGCGCGGCGCGATGGAACAGCGTCATCGACGAGCGCAGCTTCATCGCATCCACGCCGCCGAAGATCTGATCGGCGCTGCGGCCCTTGAGCGAGGTGAGGATTCGCGCGGATTCGCGCAGCCGCGGACCTAGCACGGGATGCTGCAGATAGGCAGCCGCCTCGGCTAGCGATGAGATCGCGTACCGGCGCGAGGTTGGGCTGTGCCCGAGGCCGGCGATCTGGGGAAAGACGAACCACATCCAGTGGCTGGACTTGAAGCCGGCGCGGAGCTCGTCGAGGGCGCGCTGAAAGCTGCCCTGAGGCCCGCCAGCGTCCTGCGCGCTGACGAAGCGCTCAAGGTTGTAGGGATCGTCCATCCGCCCTCCCAGCCGGCGGGATCTCGTCGCCGGGCGCCAGCACAGGCGCCTCCGCCGGCAGCGCCTCGGGGTAGTTAAGCCCGGTTCCCGTGTTGAGTACCACCACGGCGTCGTCGGCTGCGAGCCAGCCGGATTCGCGCAGCTGGCGGACGGCTGTGAAGCAGGCGGCCCCCTCGGGGCAGACGAGGCAGCCGTCGAGCCTGGCAATCTCGCGCTGGTCGGCCAGCAGGGCATCGTCGTCGACCGCGACGGCGGTCCCGCCGGAAGCGTAAAGCGCCTCGAGGACGAGGAAGTCCCCGAGAGCCTTGGGCACGGTGAGGCCGAAGGCCACGGTCCTGGCGTCGGGCCACGGCTCGCTCTGCCTCGCGCCGCGGGCGAAGGCCGCGACGATCGGCGCGCACCCGTTAGCCTGGACGGCTACCAGCCGCGGGATGTCACCCTCGGCCCAGCCCAGCTCGCGCAGTTCGAGCAGGGCCTTGTAGATGCCGATGATGCCGACACCGCCCCCGGTTGGATACACGATCACGTCGGGCAGCCGCCAGCCAAGCTGCTCGGCGATCTCCAGGCCCATGGTCTTCTTGCCCTCGATGCGGTAAGGCTCCGTCAGCGTGGCGACGTCCTGGTAGCCAGCGCGGTCCGCGACCGCCGCGCTGACCAGCCTGGCGGCGTCGCCGATCAGGCCGTCGACGAGGTACAGCTCGGCTCCGGCGGCCGCGCACTCGGCTCGCGTGATCGCCGGAGCCGTGACCGGCATCACGACGAGGCTGGCCAGCCCGGCGCGCGCGGCGTAAGCCGCCCAGGCTGCGCCTGCGTTCCCGTTGGTCGGCATGGCTACTCCCGCCACGCCGAGCTCGGCCGCGCGCGATACGCCCACGGCCGCACCGCGGGCCTTGAAGGTGCCGGTCGGGATGAGGCCCTCATCCTTCATCATCAGCCCGGGTACGCCCAGTGCCTCGCCGGTACGGGGCATGCGCAGCAGCGGTGTCATGCCCTCACCCAGGGTCACGACGTTCGCGGCGGCGCTGACCGGGAGGAGCTCGTGATACCGCCACAGGTCGGCCGGGCGGGCGGCGATCTCGGCTCGGCTGACCTTCGCGAGTACGCGCGCGGTGTCGTACCTGGCGAGCAGCGGCGACCCGCAGGCGCAGGTGCCATGGATCTGCCCGGCATCGCAGGTCATCCCGCAGCTTGGGCATTCCAGGTGACTCAGGGCCGAGTACGAGGTCGGTGCCATGGGTTCTCTCGCGACCCAGCGGCTAGCCGGTCTGCGCGGGGTTGGGCTGCCCTGGGTCGGCCTGACCTCCGCGGCCGGCCTGAACGCGGCCGGCCTGAGCGGGCTCGGCCTGCGCGGGGCCGGCCCGATCTCCGAGCACCACCACCATGGTCCTGCGGCCGGCCGTCAGGATCTTGCTGTGCACCGCAGCGAACCCGGCCGATGCCAGCGCCCTGGCCAGCTCCTCGGCCTGGGCCCTGGTGAATCCGTGTGCCGCGTGACCGCGGGCGCCCGGCCTGATGAGGCGCTCGGCCAGCAGCACCCGGCCGCCGGGCGCGAGCACTCGCCAGACCTCGGCCAGTCCGCCGGCCTGATCGTCCCAGTGATGTACGGAGCTGACCGACCAGAGCACGGTCGCGGAACCGTCAGGCAGCGGCAGCCGCTCCGCGCTTCCCCTGATCCACGTGATGTTCGCGTCCGCTGTGGCACGGGTCAGCAGGCGAGCGAGGCGGAGCGCGACCGACGACGGGTCGATGCCGGTCACGGGCACGCCATGGCGCGCCGCTTCCCTGACCGCGGTGCCGGGCCCGCAGCCGATATCGGCCGCGCGGTCAGCGCCGGTCAGCCGCGCCTCGCTGATGATCGCCCGCGCGACCGGCCCGCGGCCCGCGGTCATCGCCAGCGCGGTGAGCAGCTCAGCAACGAGCCGGGCCGGGGTCTGGCGGCTGGCCGGCGCAATGATCTCCGGCGCAGGCTGTCCCATGTCCCGACGCCTCCTCACATACTAAGTAGCTTACTTGCTAAGTAACATAGCTGACGGGTATATCATCGTCAACATGACCACGCCCGCACGCCGTGACCTTTCCGCGGCCCTGCAGCATTTCGGCCTCGAACGGGACCGCATGCGGGCGGCGCTCGCGCGCCGTGCCGGAATCAGCCAGACAGATCTCGACGCGCTGGAACACCTCGAGGCCGCTGGCCCACTCACCCAGCGCGAGCTGGGCGAGCGTCTGTCCCTTACCTCAGGCGCCGTGACCATGCTCGCGGACCGGCTCGAGAGCACTGGACTCGTGCACCGCCGGCCGCATCCGGCCGACCGGCGGTATGTCCTGCTCGAGCTGTCGGCGCAAGCGGTCAAGCGCGCGCCCGCTGGCCTCGACGGGTACCACGCAGCCATCGCGGCGCTCGTAGCGGGCGTGCCTGAAGACCACGGTGAGATCGTCGGCTCCTTTCTGGACGCCGCCGCGCATGCGGCGGCGACTGCGACGGCGCAGCTGGCCGGCTGACGGGGCCTGTTGGCCTGGCCGGTCTGGCGGGCCGATCGGGCAGCACGAAAGAGAATAGGAAATCAAATTGTAATTCCTCTGCTCTTTCAAGAATATCTATTTTGTGTTAGCTTGAAAATGAATTGATATTGTCCGGACTATGCAATCGGCATCGAGCCAGACGGCTAGGACGGCCGCCGCGGCCAGGGCAGCGCATCTGATCGTTGACCAGCCTCCGGCCATCTTCTCCGACGCGCCCGCGGCGGCGCTGCTTGGCAATGAGGCCGATGAGTATGTCGGCTACCACCGCGCCCACGGCAGCCACGTGGTCCTGGCCGGAGCGCGCGGCCAGGTCGTCTGCCGGAGTCGGCTTGCCGAGGACAGCCTCGCCTCGGCGATCGGGCGCGGCATCAGCCAGTACGTGATTCTTGGCGCGGGACTCGACTCCTTCGCCTACCGTTCGGCATTCGCACGGTCGGGCCGAATCTTCGAGGTCGATCACGAGCCGACCCAGGCCTGGAAGCGGCGCCAGCTGGCGGCCGCCAGGATCACCGTGCCGGAGAACGTCACCTTCGTTGCCGCCGACTTCGAAACCTGGTCGCTTGCCGCCGATCTGATCCGCGGTGGTTTCGACCCGGCCGCGCCCGCGTTCGTCAGCTGGCTGGGCGTCACGATGTACCTGACCACCGAGGCGATCGGCCGGACCTTCGCCGAGCTGGCGATGCTCGCGCCTGGGTCGGAGGTCGTGGCCGACTACATGCTGCCCGCCGGGATGCGGGATGAAGCCGGGAACACCTATGTCGAGCTCGTCGGCCCGTCGACCGCGGAGCGCGGCGAGCCGTGGCTCACGTTCCTGTCGCCGGCGGACATGTCGCAGCTGCTAGCCCGGCATGGCCTCAGGCCGCTCAGGCACGTCGCGCAGCGCGACATCGGGGACGCGACGACATGGCGCCGCTCAGACTCGCTGCGCCCCGTCGAGCTCGCGATGATCGCGCACGCGACGGTCGGCAGCTGCTAGGTCCGGGCCGCGCCGGCGCTTCCGGCGCTCAGGCGTGACCCGCCACGGGTAGCTCGGTGAGCAGGCTGGCCAGGAGCGTGCTGGTGGCGCGCGGGCCGTTGATCTCCAGCCAGCGGACCTGCCGGCCGGCCGCCGTCACCCCGACGTAGAGCGGCTCGGCCAGGTGGCATGCGCACAGGGGCGGCTTGATCAGCCAGCCTGACTGGCCGGCCAGCGTCAGCGGCTTGCTGACCGCGAACGGATAGAACGAGCCCAGGTGCTTGTCCAGGTAAGAGACGAACGAGGCGGCGCCTGGACTGCTGCGGAACATCAGCGACCGGCTGACGACCAGGGTCAGGCGATGCGATTCGCCCTGGAAGGTGCGCTGCCAGCCGCCCAGGTAGCCCCATCGGCGGAGCCTGGCCGCGAGGCCTGCCTGGCTCGAGTCCTGCTGCACGTCGGCGGCCGTCAGCTCGCGGGTAACGGCTGGCAGGCGGCCGACTGCGTCGGCCGAAAGTACGCCAGTGGCCTGGCCCGTTGCCTGGTGCGAGTGCCTCGCCTGGCTGCCGCAACCGACCAGGCAAGCCGCGATCCCGAGCGCGGCCGCGGCATGCGCGGCGCGCGCGGGCGCCCTCATCCCGCACAAGAGATATATGAGATTTAGCCGATTGTCCCTATTTTCCTAGTATTATGTTATCGACTAGTATCGCGAATATCGAGCGTATCGCCCGGTACTAGCCGCTATAGTCCAGTATGTACTGTCCCCTACGCGCAGCGTGCCCGCCGCGATCTCGCCCGCCGAGGATGACGTTGAGGTGGCATCAGCTGGGGACCATATCCGCATGGCTAAGCAGTCGCAGGTCAGGCCAGTTGGGCCGGTTAGGCCGAACGGACCTGTCGCACCAGTCAAAACGGCGGGCGTGGTGCTGATCGCGGGGGCGGCAGTGATCATTGCCGCGTGCAGTTCCGGCACGACCAGCAGCAGCGCGAGCAAGCCCGCGGCCGCGCCGCGTACAACCAGCCCGGCGACAAGCCCGGCGACGCATTCCGGGTCCGCGATGGCGCGCTCCGGATCGCCCACGGCGAGTTCCGCATCGCCCACGGCGAGTTCCGCTTCGCCTACGACCAGTTCCGCGTCGCCGACGGCGAGTTCAGGGTCGCCCATGGCGAACAAGACCACGTGTAAGCACGTTAACTCGCTGCGGACGTCCCTGCAGGATCTCAACCACCTGAACATGAGCGCCAGCTCCGCCAGCAAGATCAGGGCCGACCTGACCAACATCCAGGCGCAGCTTGCCGCGCTCAAGGGCCACGCCGGCAGCAGCGCGCTTTCCACTCAGCTCAACCAGCTGTCGACGTCCGTGGACACGGTCAAGAAGGCGGCGAACAGCCTGTCGACACCGCCGACGACTGCCCAGATCACGGCGGTCGTCACGGCGCTGAAGCAGCTGAAGGCGCAGTCCAGGACAGCGCTCGCGGCGATGAACGCTGCGTGCCCCAAGTAGCGTCTACGCCTCGGTAATCTCGGCCGCGTTGAACTCCCAGAACGCCCGCAACGCGGCCAGCTTGCCCCCGCCGTCCGCGCGGTAGGTGTAGACGCCCCTCACTACGACCTCGTGCCGGCCGCCTGGCAGCGTGGTGCGGATAATGCCGACGTCGGCGACCTCGTCGCCGCACAGGTAGGAGCGCTCGATCTCGAAGCCGATCCGCTCATTGGGCGCGATCACGGTGTCGTAGAAGGCGGCGATGGCCGCAAGCCCGCGGTGCCCGTCGCCGCAAGGGTCGAGCGGCGACGGCCCGATCGGGTCGGCCACGACGGCATCGGGCGCGAATAGGCCCAGCCAGGCCTGCCTGTCTTTGGCCTGGACTGCTGCTTGGGATCGGCGGGCTAGATCCCGGGCCGTGAGCTGGCCTGTCATCTCCGGCTGCCCCCTCGCTGCGTTCGATTTGCTCATCCGGTCTGGTCAATCCCTGGTCAGGCCCTAGTCAGGCAAAGGTCAGCCCCGCACTTTCGCGATGACCTTCTCGGCGAATCTGTTCAGGGCGCCGATCTTCTCCGCCAGCGGCTGCGTGTCCGCCTCGGTCGTGTACGGCCAGCGGAAGCCGAGGATCACGTCCGTGACGCCCTGTTCCTCCAGCCTCCGCACCCCGTCCACGGTGAACGCGTCCAGCGAGATCACGTGCACCTGGAACGGCCGGTCTGAGGTCCCTTCCTCGGACCGGAGCTCGGCGAGCCTGGCCAGCAGCCCGGGCAGGTCGGCCGGGTCACCGCCGCCGTGCATCCAGCCGTCGCCGGTCCGCGCCGCCCGGCGCAGCATGGCTTGGCCGTGGCCGCCGAGCAGGATCGGGATCGGCTCGGTCGGCACGGGGGAGAGCTTGACCGCCGGGAGTTTTACCAATTCGCCGTCGTAACTGAAATAGCCGCCGGCTGCGAGCCCGCGGATGATGTCGATTGCCTCGTCCATCCGCTGGCCCCGCCGTTCCCACGGCACCCCGAGTATGTCGTAGTCCTCGCGCCACGGGCTGGTCCCGACCCCGAGCAGCAGCCTGTTGCCGGTCAGTACGGCCGTGGAGGTAGCCTGCTTGGCCACGAGCACTGGATTGCGAACCGGCAGTTTCAGCACGAACGTCACGAACCGCAGTCGCTTTGTCACCGCGCCCAGAGCCGGGATCAGCGAGAACGGCTCCAGGAACGGCTTGCCGTCCAGGAACTCGCGGGTGCCGTCAGGGCTGTACGGGTAGCTACTCGTCGCGTGTTCCGGATAGCAGATGCTGTCCGGGATGACGATCGAGTCGTAGCCAGCCGCCTCGGCCGCTTGTGCCAGCGGGATATAGAACGACGGGTCGGTCATCGACTCGGCGTAGGAGAAGCGCACGGGACCTCCGGGCTCTCGGCTCAGCCCGATCCTGCCAGCTTTCGGCCCCAAAGGGGTAGAACAGGTTCTAGTTCGCGGTGCCGGTCGGCCCGTCCTGCCGAATTGGCCGATGCTCCGCCACGGCAATGTCGGATAGGTCGCTATTGACGAAGCGACCCAAGGGACAGGCCTGATCTTCACTGCGGGAGCCTGCCCGCTGGCGATGACGGGCGCGTCGTCGCGCCCGGTGACATCGTGGCGCAGGCGCGGCGGACGCTGGAGAACCTGCGTATCACGCTGGAAGACTGCGGTGCCACGATGCGAGGCGTGCTGAAGACCACGGTCTTCGTGGCCACAGGCAACCGCGATGATCTTGTAGCCGCGTGGAATGAAGTCGCCCACGCATTCGGGGACCATGAACCTCCGAGCACGCTGTTGGGCGTCGCGGTGCTTGGCTACCGGGACCAGATGGTCGAGATCGACGCCATTGCGGCCGTCGCGGCTGTCGACGCCGGCCATCTGTAGACAGGTTCCTTCTTGCCTGCCGGGCCGCGGTAAAGGTAGAACAGGTTCTAGTATTCGCCCGGGCGCGGGCAATGCGCCCGCCGAACCGCGGCCGGGAGGCTGGTCAGATGGACCTTGTCGAGCTCGAGAAGATCCGCAGGCTGAAGTACCGCTACCTGCGCTGCGTGGACCTGAAGCTGTGGGACGAGCTCGAGGACGTGTTCACGCACGACGCGACAGCCGATTACGGAACTCCGTCGGCCGGGCGGCCGCTGAAGCTGGCCAGCAGGGACGAGATCGTGAAGTTCCTCCGGGACAGCCTCGGCAACGGCATCATCACACTGCACGCGGCTGGGCAGCCTGAGATCGAGATCGACGGCGAGACCGCCAGCGGGACCTGGCGATTCGAGGACACGGTGATCGCGACCGAATATAACGTTGTGATCACGGGGGCAGCCTTCTACGAGGATCGCTACCAGCGCGGCGAGGATGGCGCGTGGCGCATCGCGCACATCGGGTACGAGCGGATCTTCGAGGCGACGATGTCGCTGGATGATCTGCCGAGTTGGAAGCTGACCGCCAACCGCTGGTCGGCCTGACCGGTGTCCGCAGGCCCGCCCTCAGGCCCGTCCGCAGCCTCTCCGCTGGACGCCACGTCGTTGCTGACCCAGTCCTTCGCCGATGCGGTTCTCGAAGCCGAGAAGATCATCACAGCGGCGCCGCACATACAGACCGAGCAGGATCTGGCCGAGGGGTTGGACTACCTGGCCGGTTCGATCCGGGCATCGCTCACGCTGGCCTGGGCATACCAGCGCGATTTCCCCTTCTTCGTGACGTCGACCGGGCCTTACACCAAGCTCGGCCTGGACAATCCTGACACCTTGTACTTCCACTCCTACCTGCGCGATGACGCCGAGTACGTGGTCACGGGGCGCCGCGGCAGCACTGCGGATCTGAGCTTCCAGGTACTCGGCGGCGACTACTCCCCGGTGCAGGTGCCGGACAGCCTGACCGCGTTCGACGACCGGGCGATCGAGATTGCCGACGACGGGACGTTCGAGCTGAGGTTCGGGCCAGCCATCACGCACCCGCCGCGCAACTACTTCGCCCTCGGCGAGGGCTCGGCCATGCTGATCGTTCGCGAGGTTTACAGCGACTGGGCCACGGAGCAGCGCGGCATGATCGCCATCCGGCGAGCCGACACGGCCGGTGCGGCACCACCGGCGGCTGAGCCGAGCGTGCTGGCGAAGCGGTATGGAGTGGCTGGAAAGATCCTGCTTTCCCGGCTGCGGACGTTCCTCGCCTTTCCCGAGTGGTTCTACCTGAAGCTGCCGGCAAATACGCTGACCGAGCCGCGGTCGACGCCGGGCGGGCTGACCACCCAGTTCTCCTCAGTCGGGCACTACGACCTGGACGACGACCAGGCAATGATCGTGACGGTGCCAGCCGCCGGCCGGGACGTCGCGCCCTACCAGGGAATCCAGCTCGGCAGTAGGTGGTACATCTCGCTCGACTACATCAACCATCAGACCAGCCTCACCGCAGACCAGGCCAGGCCAGATCCCGACGGGAGGTTCAGGTTCGTCATCAGCGAGCGTGATCCCGGCGTCGCCAACTGGCTTGAGCGCATCGGACACCGCAAGGGCTACGTCCAGCTTCGGTGGCAGCGCCTCTCCCGTGACCTGCTGCCCGAGGACGGACCGCAGGCTGAAGTCGTCAGCGTCGCCGAGCTTGAGCGGCGCTTGCCGTTCTACGGCGGGGCAGGGATCACGCACCGTGAATACACCGAGCGGATCGCGGCGCGTCAGGCCGCCGTCGCCCGGCGGATGCAGGGCTGACCCAGGTGAGTCGGGGCGAAGGGCTTGGGCCAGTCCAGAGCCGGATGAGCTGAAGCGGAGAACACCAGATGCTGCTGAAGGACAAGGTCGTCATCGTGTCGGGGATCGGCCCGGGGCTCGGCCGCTCGATTGCGATCCGGAGCGCCGAGCAAGGCGCCGACGTGGTGCTCGCAGCCCGGACCGAGTCCCGGCTGGAGGAGGTGGCCAAGGAGGTCATCGCGCTCGGCCGCCGGGCCCTCGCGGTGCCGACCGACATCTCAGATCCGGCCGCGGCGGAGCGGCTGCGGGACGCCACCCTGGCTGAGTTCGGCCGCGCGGATGCGCTCGTGCACAATGCGCTCGCGATGCCGCCGATCAAGGATCTGTCCGATGTGGACCTGGACGCGATCAGCGCGGCCTTCGACGTCAATGTGCTCGGCGCGCTGCGGATGACCCGCCTGTTCACTCCCGCGCTCGCCGCGAGCGTGGGATCGGTGACGATGATCAATTCAATGGTGGTCCGCTTCTCCCAGCGCACGATGGGGCCGTACAAGGCAACCAAGGCCGCGCTCCTCGCGGTCGCGCAGTCGCTGGCCACCGAGCTCGGCCCGCGGGGCATTCGGGTCAACACCGTGGCGCCCGGCCATATCTGGGGCGACTCGCTGAAGTGGTACTTCGGCTATCTGGCGAAGAAGCGTGGCGTGGACGCGCAGCAGATCTACGACGAGACCGCGGAGAACACCGACTTGCGCCGGCTGCCCGAGCCGGACGAGATCGCTGATGCCGTGATCTTCCTCGCCTCTCCGCTGGCCCGAGGCATTACCGGCCAGTGCCTCGACGTGAACTGCGGCGAGTACCACCACTAGCCGGTTACCACCCATGAACTCAGCCACGCCGCGATCCGAGCCGACCGAGCGCGGGCGCGGCGTCGGCACGGTCGATGACCTGCACGCCTCGGCGACCAGGCTGACCGGCCTGGCGGACTTCGGCGCCGATGATTACCTGGACGGCCTGGCCGTGCTGCTCGAGTCCTACGCCACCGATGAGGACCTGACTCCGCTCGGTGCCAAGATGAGCCGCGTCTCCCTGCGCGGTGCGCTGGTAGCACGCCTGCTCAGCGAGTCGGGGTGGCGCCGGTACCCAGAGCACGCAGCCCTCGCCATCGAGCAGCCGGTCTTCGTTACCGGACTCCCCCGGACCGGCACCACGGCGCTGCACCGGCTGCTCACGGCCGATCCCGCGCATCAGGGCCTCGAATTGTGGCTGACCCAGGCGCCGCAGCCCAGGCCGCCGCGCGATTCGTGGGCCGCCGATCCCGTCTTCGCCCAGCTCCAGGCGGCCTACGCGCAGCATCACGTGGAACATCCCGAGTTCATGGCTGTGCACTACATCGCCGCCGACCAGGTCGAGGAGTGCTGGCAGCTACTGCGCCAGTCGATGCGGTCGATCTCGTTCGAGTGCCTCGCGCATCTGCCCGCGTACTCGTCCTGGCTCGCCGGGCAGAACTGGACCGCCGCCTACCAAAGGCACCGCCGCAACCTCCAGCTGATCGGGCTGCGGGACGCGGGCCGGCGCTGGGTCCTCAAGAATCCCAGCCATCTGTTCGCGCTCGACGAACTGCTCCCCGTGTACCCGGACGCGCTAGTGGTCCAGACGCACCGGGCGCCGCGAGCCGCGATCGCCTCGGCATGCAGCCTGGCCGCGCACG
>Ga0207646_10003335_pt1 | contig 18239 bp, 15 predicted proteins | sample KBSK5502metaG_FD_184343 | JGI IMG/M metagenome (GOLD analysis project Ga0207646, IMG submission 184343) | Corn, switchgrass and miscanthus rhizosphere microbial communities from Kellogg Biological Station, Michigan, USA - KBS K5-50-2 metaG... | ecosystem: Host-associated > Plants > Roots >...
TCGACCGGATTCGCGCGATCGTCATCCCGCCGGCCTGGGCCGACGTGTGGATCTGCGCGTCCCCGCGCGGTCACGTGCAGGCGACAGGCCGTGACGCGCGGCGGCGCAAGCAGTTCCGCTATCACCCGCGATGGACTGCCCTCCGCGACGCCAACAAGTACTCGCGGCTGATCGGGTTCTGCCGCGTGATGCCTCGGATCCGACGGCGCGTGGCTCGCGACCTGCGCCGGCCCGGCCTGAGCCACGAGAAGGTCGTGGCGACGGTCGTGAAGTTGATGGAGATGACGCTCATCCGCGTCGGCAACGACGAGTACGCGAGGCAGAACGGGTCTTTTGGCTTGACCACGCTTCGCGACCGGCACGCGAAGGTTCGCGGGGGCACCGTGCGGCTGACGTTCCGCGGCAAGTCGGGCAAGGAGGTGGAGGCCGAGGTCACCGACCGGCGCGTGGCACGTGTGGTCAAGCAGTCGCAGGAGCTGCCCGGCCAGGAGCTGTTCGCGTACATCGATGACAGCGGCGAGCGGCGCACGGTCTCATCGCAGGACGTCAACGACCAGCTCCGTGAGACGACCGGCGCCGACTACACGGCCAAGGACTTCCGCACGTGGGCCGGCACCGTGCTGGCGGCAGTCGCCCTGCGTGGGCTCGAAGGGTTCGAATCGGAGGCGGAGGCAAAGCACAACGTTGTGAAGGCCCTCGACCGCGTGGCTCGCCGCCTCGGCAACACGCGCGCCGTGGCAAGGCGGAGCTACGTGCACCCGGCAGTGCTCGACTCGTACCTCGACGGCTCGCTCGGCCGGGCGCTAGCGAGGCGCGCCGAGAAGCTGCTCGAGGAAGGACCCATCACGCCGTCGGTCGAGGAGGCTGTGCTGTCGATCCTCCGCCGCCGTCTCCGCAAGGAGTCGCACGCGGCCGCTTAGTCGATACTGAGCTCATGAGCAACGAGGCAGGAACCAGGATCGGTGTCCACGAGGTCGTGCCGCGCGATGAATGGATGGAGCGGCGCCAAGAGCTCCTGGCGCGTGAGAAGCAGTTCACTCGTGCTCGCGATGACCTGAGCCGGCAGCGACGCGAGCTGCCCTGGGTGAAGGTTGAGAAGCGCTACCTCTTCGATGGGCCAAACGGCTCTGAGTCGCTGTCAGACCTGTTCGGTGGTCGCAGCCAGCTGATCGTCTACCACTTCATGTTTCCGCCCGACTGGGAGGAGGGCTGCCAGAGCTGCTCGTTCTGGGCCGACCACTACGATGCGATGCAGGTGCACCTGAACCATCGCGACGTGACCTTCGCCGTGATCTCGCGCGCGCCGCTCGCGAAGATCTCCGAGTTCCAGCAGCGTATGGGCTGGAAGTTCCTGTGGCTGTCGTCCTTTCATACCGACTTCAACTACGACTTCGGTGCGTCGTTCACGCCGCAGGACGTCGAAAGCGGCGCCAAGGTTTTCAACGTCGGCACCATGGAGCCGGGGATGTCAGACCGCGAGGGCGCGAGCGTCTTCTACAAAGACGAGACCGGCGCGATCTTCCACACGTACTCGACGCACGCGCGCGGGATCGACATGCTCAACCCGACATACCAGTGGCTCGACCTGGTGCCGAAGGGCAGGGACGAAGACCCCGACGATCCGCAGAGCTGGGTGCGCCACCACGATCGCTACGCCTGAGTGAGTCCCTCCCCGCTCCGCGGGGGCGCCGCTTAAGGCGGCGGTGTCAGGAGGGGGCGCTGACTTGCCCATTTCGCCCCTGCCTGATACGTTGACTTAGGGGAGGTAGGGCTTCCGGCTGGAGCCGTACCAAATTCGGGGGGTGTTGGTTGCATGCGTTACTTGCGCAACAGCGCTTTCGCCGCCGTGGCCGCGGCGGCAGTGGTCATCTCGTCAACTGCGGCCCAAGCGGCGTCGTCGCCGGCGTACAAAGTGGTCAACGTCGGCGCTTATGGCGGTGAGCCATCGATCGCCTCGGACAGCCTCGGGCAGCTTTACGATGCGACGCCGAGCGGCGGAACGATCACCTACACGTCGACCAATAAGGGCACAACGTGGAGCCAGGTGACCACCGCGGACCCGAGCAGCGGTGACGACTGCCTCGCCACCGACCAGTCCAACGCCGTGTATCTCTGCAATCTGGCGGGCAGCCCGGGCGTCGCGCCGCTGCAGGCCGACGTATGGAAGTCCGTCGACCACGGCACTACCTGGAATCACGGCGCGGGCGCGATACCCCAGTGCGGGACCAGCTGCTCGCCTTTCGGAGTCGACCGCGACTGGGTTGCGGCCTCGATCCTCTCGCCCAATACTCAGACCACTGCGAACGCCGAGGTCGTGCTCATGTACCACGACTTCTATGGGCCGAGCCAGATCTGGGTGAACATCTCCCACGACGGAGGCGCCACCTTCGGCGCGCCGCAGGAGGTGCTTGCCTCGCCCGCGATCACACCCGGCGCCATCACCGGAACGCTCGTGGCACAGGGCTACACGTTCTGCAACACGGTCCCGCTAGACGTGCGCATCGCGCCACCGGGGACGGCGCACGCTGGACGCATCTTCGTCGCATGGATCGCGGCGGATATTCCGCAGAACGCGACCGGCTGCAACATCACGATGACGCAGTCCTTCCACACGATGTGGATCTCCTATTCGGATGACAACGGCGTCACGTGGACACCGCAGCAGGCGTTCGACGCGGGAGTCGGGCACGACACGTCGACCCCGTTCGCCGGCTTCACGACCGACGACCAGGGCAACCCCTATTTCGGATTCGCGACCAACCTCAACTCCAACCCCGCCACTTGCTCGGCTGAGTCGACGGCGGGCACTGTGCAGTCAGATCCCTCGTGCGAGTACGACATGTACGTCGTGTGGTCGAGCGACGGTGGCACCACCTGGGACGGCGGGGGAGGTCTCATACCCGGCAGCGCAAAGAAAGCGTTTCGCGTCAATCCGATCAGCGAAACCGGCACCCACTGGTTCCCCGCCATCGCGGCCGGCGATCCGGGGAAGGTGGATGTGGCTTATCTGCGATCGACCGAGATCCTGCCGACCGACCCACTGGGCAAAGCCGACCCCGGAGGTTGCGCCGGCCCCGGGCCCGCCAACGGAAACCCGACGACGTATCCGCCGCCCTGCCCATGGAACCTCTACGCGGCGCAGTCGCTGAACCTCACCTCGGGCACGACGGGCGCGACGTGGGCGGTGACGCAGATCACCACGACGCCGATGCACATCGGCGACATCTGCAACCTCGGCATCTTCTGCGTCGACCCGAACTCCAACCGCAACCTGCTCGACTTCATCACCGAGGCAATCGACCCGTCGGGCTGCGCGCACATCGCATACGCGGACGACAACACGGTGAACAAGCTGCGGGCCGCCAACCAGACGGCCGGGGCGTGCCTGATCGCTCAGCACTAGCTCTCCTCCCTCTTTTGTGGCCTGTTCGGGGTCGGCTGCCCCGAACAGGTCCTTGTTTACACTCAGGCCGCGAACGCGATGACCAACTTCCAGCAGGCGCGCCTTTGAATCGGAACCGGCCGACAGCGGTGCTGGTGGCGCTCGACATTGAAGCCGCAGCACTGGCGAGCAACCTGCCCCGTTCGGATGCGACCAGTCCCAACCTGTCGATCTGGGAAGGCGTGCTCGAGTCCGAGCCGGTGGTGCTCGTTGTCACCGGGGTGGGCAAGGTGGCCGCGGCGATGGCGGCGCAGTTCGCCTGCGACGCGCACCGGCCGCAGGCCCTCATATCGGTCGGGCTCGCCGGCGGAATCGGCGAGCCGGGCGAGCGCGGGCGGCTCATCGTCGCCACCGGAGCGGTGCAGCACGACTTCGACGCCAGGCCGCTGACCAACAAGAGAGGTGTGCTCCCCGGGTTGGGCGTGACCACGCTGAGCGCGGATCATGTGGTCGCGGAGCGGCTGCGCATCGCCGCGCTCAAGGTGGTCGAGCGCGCTCAGATCGTCGTGTCAGGCGTGGTTCTCACCGGCGACCAGATCGTGACGTCAAGCGATGTGCGGGACCGGCTCCTCACCGACTTCCCCGACGGCGCCTGCTTCGACATGGAGACCGCAGCCGTTGCGCAGGTCGCGCATCAGAACCAGGTGCCCTGGGGCGCGCTGCGCATCACGTCCGACTCCGCGGACGAGAACTTCAACCTGCACGAGGTGCTCGGATTCGGCGCCGACAGCGCGGCAGAGCTGTTCGATCGCGTGATCGTTCGCTACCTACGCGGCTAGCGGTTGGTCTGCTCCCACTCGGCCTGGCAGCGGACGCAGCGGGTAGAGCTCGGCAGCGCGGCCAGGCGCTCGGCGCCGATGGGGCGGCCGCAGTCCTCGCACGATCCAGCCTCGCCGTGCGCTCGTCGATCGGCCGACCGCGCCTCCTGCTCGCTGTCCCGCTCGAGGGCCTTGCTGATCGTTTCGGCCACCGCCTTGTCGGTCATGGCCTGCGTCACGTCCTCGTCCCTGAAGCCTCGGCTCATAACCCCAGCTTAGGCCGGTGCCACCAGGTGCGCGCAGGCGTCCGTCAGCACTGAATTGAACTGGGTCGGGCGCTTCACGCATGCGAAGTGATCGCCGTCCATCTCGAACACCCGGCAGCGGCGCAGGACGCGGGCCAGGTCGTGCTGCGCCTCGGCGGACACCACCGTGTCCTGCGCCATGACGACGACGGCCGAGGGCTGCTCGCCCGCCCCGAGCCAGCTGCCCGAGTCAAAGCTCCCCAGCTCGCCGATCGCGTCCAGGAGGGCGGCGGTGTCGTGGCGCCGAACCTCGCTCATGAGCCAGCGGCCGCTGGCGCAACCGGCGGACCGCGGCTTGAGGGCCGCCATCAGCGCCGCCCGCCGCAAACCGGACGGCGCCCGGCGCGCCGCTCGCACGGCCAGCCGCCCCAGTCCACCCTGCGTGGGAATGCTGAACCGACCGGCCGTCGCGCAAAGGACCAGCCCGCGCACGAGCTCCGGGTGGCGGCGCACGAACAGCTGAGCGACGAGTCCGCCGAGCGAGTATCCGACCACGATGACCCGACCCGCGCCGAGCGCTCGCACGAGCGCGGCCAGGTCGTCAGCGCACTCCTCGCCGCTGAAGCTTCGAGTGCTGAGGCCGCGGCCATGCCCGCGCAGGTCAGGCGCGATGACGTTGAACTGCTCGGCCAGAGCCGGAACTGCCAGCGACCAGTTGAGATCGGCGGTGGCGAACAGGCCATGCACCAGCAGGACGGTCGGGGCTCCAACGGGGCCGGCCGCGGTGCGTACAAAGGCGTCGCCGCGACCCTCGAGCGTGACCCACCTACCATCGGGCAGCGCATCGGCAAAATGCAGATCCGCCACGTCGAGCCGCTCGAACGCGGGCCTTGATTGAGACCGGGTCTTTCCGAACATTTCGCTCCTCCTCCGGCTCCTGGGTGGAGCCGTCGAGGCGGAGCGTTCGGGCAGACCTGTGGCGCCAAAGTCCGGACAGGGTCTGGATCAGGTCCGAGACGGAAACGAGACCAGTCTCGAGATCGAAAAGCGCCTTTTCAGGCGGTCGCGGCGGCCTCCTCGAGCTCGCGCAGGCGGTCGACCAACCGCCGGACACCGTAGGAGCGCCGGTTGAAGTAGGCGGCGCGGCTGAGGCCGACGCGGATCGTCACGGCGTAATGGCCGCCGATCCGCCGCACGTAGTACAGGTCCAGGATCTGGCCGGCCTGGGCGTCCTGCTGAAAGTCGGAGGCGCGCAGGTGCTCGATGGCGGCCTCGATGGTCCTGCGCAGGTCCGCAGGCGTCGGGGCGGCCAGGCATCGCATGCCGATGAGCGGGTTGTCGGCAAGGTCGCGGCTGGTGTGCAGGACCTTCAAGGCGTGCTCGACACGTTCGACCGTGACGTCGGGCGCTTCAGGCGATGAATCCTGTCCGAGGGCGGGCCACAGCACAGAAGCCGACCGCAGCGCATCGGCACCAGGGAAGACGACGTAGCTGACCAGGCCGCCGAGCAGGCCGCAGGCGAGGATGGTGCCGTAGATCATGTCGGCCGGCCACCACGTCCCAGGGTCGCGGGCGACGTCGGCCAGGTAGACACCGCTGAGCAGCAAGCCCAGCAGGAGCGCGAACAGGCGAAGGCTGATGATGCGGTCCGCGCGCGGCCGGGCCACCACCAGGGCGGCGTCACCGAGGACCCCGACGATGACGGCCACGACCACGAACGAGAGGTGGCCCTTCTGCTCCGCGACGAGCAGGGCAGATACACCGAGCATCAGGGTGATGGTCCCCACCGGCAGCCTGGTCTGCCGCAGCGTCCACAACACGACGCCGGTCACCACAGCCGTCTGGAGGAGCAGGCTCAGGGCCCCGAGGATCTCCTCCTTGTAGTCGAACTGGTCATAAGGGGTGATCGGGGGAGCGAGCGCTGATGAGGCGTAGGGATCGATGTAGGGATGAAGGAATTGGGTCGGGAACGTCACCGACGCAAGCAGCATCACCGCCGCGACCACGGCCGGCGGACTCGCCATGAGCTCGCCGCGGGTGGCGGAAGCGCGGAGCGGCCCGGTGACGATGAGCACCGATCCCGCGATCTCCAGGATGTTGGGAGGCCTGAACAGCGCGGGCACTCCGAACTCGACGCCAAACGCGTTGCTCCACCAGCCGTTGATGAGGACTCCCAGCAGGAAGGTCGCGCAGCCGGCGATGCTCAGCCCGTAACCGTCGGGGATGAGCGATTGCGGCCGCCGGTCGCGCCGCCACGCCAGCAACCCGGCTCCCGCCACAAACGCCGTGATGGCGAACCACGCCGCCTGTGCAGGGGCGTCCTCCCAGATCTTGACCGGGAGGTTCCGATTGACCCACGAGTCGTAATAGCCGGCCGCGACGAAGATGCAGCTGAGCGCTGCGAAACCCCAGTCGAGAGACGTACCCCCAGACCACCAGCGAAGCCAGCTCGGCAGGCGCTCCGCGCGCTCGGAACCGTCGCGGGAGTCCTCGACGGCGTCGACGGTCGCCATGCCGCCCGTAGCATGCGCGCTCGCTGCCGATTTGTTGAGAGAGGTCAGGCAGCCAGCGGCAGGGACATTGCGAAGACCGTGCCCTTCTTCGCATCGCTCTTTTCGACCACCAGCTTGCCGCCGTGGCCCTCGACCAGGCCGCGGCTGATGTAAAGCCCGAGCCCTACACCCGGCACCTTGGCCATCTCCGGGTCTGAGCTCCGGAAGAAACGCTCGAAGACGCGCTCACGCTGGTTCCTGGGGATGCCCACCCCGTTGTCCTCGACACGGACGATCGCCTTGCTCCCGTTCCGCGAGATTCGGACCTCGACCTCGGGCGTGCGCCGCGTGTAGGTGAGCGCGTTGTTGAGCAGGTTGTCGAGCACCCGGCCGAGCTGCCCGTCGTTGCCCTCGACCATCACGGGTTCATCGGGCAGCTGAGTGCGCACGTCTGCGGACAGCAGCTCGGCCCTGGCGGTCAGGCGGGCGACGGCGGCCGTCACCACCTGGCGCAGGTCGACGACTCCCATGGCCGCGGGCTCCGATTTGAGGTCCAGGCGCGACGCTTCGAGGAGGTCACTGACGATCTTGTCCAACTCTTCGGTCTTGGCGGCGAGGATGGCGATCGGCGTCTCCCATGCCTTGGGCGGCGCGCCCAGGGATCCCTCGCCGAGCATCGACAGGTAGCCGCTGAGGACGGTGATGGGAGTGCGCAGCTCGTGGGCGGCCATGTTGAGAAACTCGCCCTTGGCGCGATTGGCGGCCTCGGCGGCCTCATACATGCGCCTCGCGTTCGAAGCCTTTTCGCGCGCATCGACGTAGGCCGACAGCACGAAGGACGACATGGCGACGTAGACGTTGAAGACCTGCAGGGTGATCATCTTCTCGAGCAGTCCTTCGTTCGCGAACGGACCTATGCCCTGAACCGCGGACGCCACCGCGAGGCCCGACGCGATAAGCGCTGCGGGCGTCGCGCCACGAAGACGGAATCGCCAGGCCGCGACCATGATCAACGGAAAGACCAGGTACTCCAGGCGCACAGTCGACTCGAAGAGCAAATAAGCGACGACCGCGATGCCGATGAGGAGCAGGGTCAGCTGCGCGCCCGTCGTGAACGTGAGTGGAGGCGAGGTCGACCGCGGCACGAGGCTGAGCAGGAACGGCGCCACCAACATCACGCCCATCGCGTCGCCGGTCCACCAAACCGCCCACGTCGTCCAGAAGCTCGACTCGCTCACGGCGCCTGACAGCAAGAGCACCGACGAGCCGACGGTGGCGCTGAGCGTCATAGCCACTAGGGCCGCCAGCACGATGATGGCCGCGGCGTCGCGCAGGCGGTCGAGCTCGCGACGGAAGCCGATGCGATTGAGGAGCTCGGCAGCGGCGATGGGCGAGAGTGTGTTGCCGGCGGCGATCACCAGCGCGGCGATGGGCGTCGGACCGATGGGAAGGTTCACGGCGAGCGCTCCGGCAAAGATGGCCAGCGCCATCGGGCGGCCGAACACGAGGATGGCCACGAGCGCGATACCCGTCGGCGGCCAGATGGGCGTGACCTGGCCGTGGACCAGGGCGAGTGCGAGGCTCGCGCGAGCCGCAACCCAATAGACGAACGCCACCACGACAAGGCGCAGCAGCGTCGTCCGGATCGAGCTCACGTTCCGGTCCTGCACTCCTACCTCTGCGAAAGCATGGGCGGTTGGTACGTATGTATCAACGAATTAGACTCAGTCGCATTGCGCACCGAGGAGCTCGCCTGGCTGCCCACGAGCCAGATCCTGGCTCGCACGGGCGCTCGGGAGCTTGACCCGCAGGCGGTGGTTCGGGCTCATCTGGACGCGATCGATCGGTTGGATCCGCGCATCCACGCCTATGTCTACGTGGACCGAAACGCGCGTTCCGCGAGCGGCGTGGACGTGGCGGTGAAGGACAGCCAGCCTGTCGCGGGCATGCCCTGGACGTACGCCACGCCTTCCTGGAAGGACCGCATCGCAACCGAGGACGCGGTGCCCGTCGCCAGGGCGCGCAGGGCTGGAATGGCCGTGCTGGGGAAGACCAACCTGCCTGAGCTCGCCGCGGCGATCGGCACCACCAACACGCTCTTCCCGGCCACCAACAATCCGTGGCGCGAGGGGATCACGCCGGGCGGTTCGAGCGGCGGGAGCGCGGCCGCGGTCGCGGCCGGCATGGCGACGGTGGCGCTGGGTGAGGACATGGGCGGGTCGGTGCGAATCCCGGCGTCGTGCTGCGGCGTGGTCGGACTGCGACCTACCCCCGACCGCATCCCGTGCGAGATGGTCGACGCGGCCGGCCTGTCATCGCGTGGAGCGTTGGGGCGCTCGGTCGCGGATGTGCGGTACCTGTTCTCGGTCGCGAGCGCCACCGAGCCGCATGCTTCCCCGCCGAGGCGCGCGCGTCGAATCGGCATGGCTGTGGACAGCTCGCTCGGAGCCAACGCTGCGTGCCAGGCCGCGTGCCGGCGGGCAGCCGATGCGCTGCGGTCGGCAGGTCACGTCGTGGAGGAGATTTCGTGGGATCCCGAACCGGTGGCCGCGGGCTACGCGGTGGTGCGGCGCGCGAGCATGGCGTCGTTTCCTGCGGATCTCTCGACTTTCGGCCCTGGCATCAGACAGCTGGCCGAGCAGGGCAAGTCGCTGACGGCGATGGATTACTTCCACGCGTTCGACTCCGCGACCAGCGCTGCGAACCGGGCGGTGAACGCGCCGCTGCACACGGCCTACGACTTCCTGATCACGCCGACGCTCGGCATGCTGCCCATGGCCATCGAGCGCGTGCCGCCGTTTCTCGGGGATGAATGGAGGCGCTACGTGCAGTTCGTGCTGCCGGTGAGCTTCGCCAAGGTGCCGGCCGTGTCGGTGCCGGCCGGGCTGCACGAGGGGCTGCCCGTCGGCGTGCAGCTGGTCGGGCAGCTCGGCGAGGAGTACGCCCTTCTCGACTTCGCCGAGGAGCTCGAGGCCATGACGGGCTTCGGCTTCCAGAGACCTCCGGGGTTGGACAATTAGCCGCATGAAAGCGCAGCGCGTCGACATGTTCGTCTGCTCCATGGCCACCCCCGCCGACACCTCGGGTTTGCAGAAGCTCGCCGACAACGGAAAGATCAAGCCCGACACGCTCGTCGCTCTTGTCGGCAAGACCGAAGGCACGGGCCAGCACGACGACTGGGGCCGCGTCTGGGCCGACGTGGCGCTGCGCGAGTGGACGGCGAAGTTCCTCGGCATCCCTGTCGCCGAGGTCGCCCAGCGCGTGATCTTCGTGCTGTCGGGCGGCTGCCCCGGAGTGATCACGCCACACATCGCGGCCGTGACGAGGGAGATGGTCGACGTTGCGCATCCCCGCGACGCCAAGCGATTGGTCGTCGGCCGCGCGGGCTCGGAGCCGATCGCGCCCGAGGAGGTCGGCCGCATGGGCCAGATCCACAAGGTCGCGGAGGCAACTCATCGCGCCATGGCGGACGCGGGGCTGACCAATCCGCGCGACGTGCACCTGGTGATGGTCAAGGTGCCGGGTTTGACGGTTGCGTCGATTCGCGACGCCGAATCGCGCGGCGAGACGGTCGTGTCGCACGACCTCACATTCGGACCCGAGGGCGCCGGGTCATATGCCAATGACGCGGCGGCGCTCGGAGTCGCGCTGGCGCTGGGCGAGGTGCAGAAGTCATCGCTCTCGGACCAGGTCGTGCGCCGCAACTGGGACCTCTACTCCGAGGTGGCGATGACCTCGTCCGGCGGTGAGAAGCGGCACGGCGAGGTGGTCGTGTTCGGCAATGGAGCGGGCGCCCAGAGCGAGCTGCAGATCGGGCACGCGGTGACGAAGGATTTCATCGACGCCGATGGAGTACGAAGCGCGCTGCGCTCGGCCGGCGTGAAGTTCAACGGCGGCCTGCCAGATGCAGAGGATCTCGCGCAGCGGCTCGTGCACGTTTTCGCCAAGTCCGTGATACCCGGCAGTGACCAGGTCCGCGGGAATCGCATCACGCTGCTGGACGACGTCGACGCGTACCAGATCGGCAAGGCGCTTGGGGGGATGCTCATCGCCTCGGTGACCGGCCGGACGACGAACTACGTCAGCGGCGGCGAGCGGAACTCACACCAGGGTCCGCCGGGCGGCAACATCGTCGCGGCCGTCGTGCGCGCTTAGCGCAGCGCCGGAATCACCTCGCGGGCCAGGACTCGAATCGCTTCTTCGGGGTCGGGTCCCAGCGGCGGTCCGAACGAGACGTGGCGCGCGCCGTCCGCTATGAGCCGCGCGCAAGCGGCGGCCACGTCCGCGGGACCGCCCGCGATGCCCAGCGAAAGCATCTGCGGCGTGATGGCGCCGCCGCCGAAGTCGGAGACGCGCAGGCCCGCGCGCGCCAGCAGGTCGGGAGAGAAGCTCGGGCCGTAGTAGGCGATCTTTTCCGCCAGCGCCGCCCGGGCGCGCTCGCCGTCGTCGGCGATCGAGCACCAGATGCATGCGGCCACGTCGATGCTCTGTACGTCCCGGCCGGCGATGCCTGCGCCTTCGGCGACCTGGGCCGCGGCCACCCGATAGTGACTGGGGGGAAACAGCAGCGGAAGCGCTCCGTCGGCGACGCGGCCGGCCATGCGGAGCATCTGCGGGCCCATCGCCCCCACATAGATCGGCACGTGGGAGACGGGGATGCGCATCCGCCCCTCGGGGGCCCAGGGTGCGTCCCCGGCGAGCAGAGCGCGAATCTCCCTGATTGCCCTCTCGGTGCGCGCGACCGGCGGGTCGAATGTGAGCCCGGCCCACGACAGGAACCTGTCTGCACCTGCTCCGATCCCCAGCAGCGCGCGCCCGCCGGTGAGCTCGGCCAGTGAAGCCGCCACCATCGCGATCTCCGAGGCATGCAGAGAGACCGGGTTGAACACTCCTACGCCGAGAGCGATGCGGCTGGTCGCGTGTGCCGCGGCGGCGACCAGCACCGGCGCCGCGTGGAAGAACAGATCGTGCGACACCCAGACCTGGTCGAGGCCTCCTTCCTCGGCGAGCGCCGCAAGCCGAGCGAACTGGTGGGGCGGCACATCGTTGTTGAATCGGACGCTGAATGTCAGGTCCACGGGCGGTTGATAGTGTTGCCCAATGGCCCATGGAACCCGCCGCTACACCGATGGCCGAGGCTTCGAGAAGAAGGCGGGCTACTCACGCGCCGTCCGTCGAGGATCGCGCATACATGTCAGCGGTACGACCGCCGCGGACGATGCCGGCGACACGTATGTCCAGGCGCTTCAAGCGCTGGACCAGGCGCTGGCTGCAGTGACGGAGCTCGGCGGGACCAAGCACGACGTCGTGCGCACGCGGCTGATGCTGGCGCCCGACGCCGACTGGCAGGCGGCCGCCCGGGCGCACGTTCAGCTGCTCGGCAGCGTGGCGCCGGCGAACACGATGGTTTACGTCGGCGGCCTCATCGGTGATGGCTACCTGGTGGAGGTCGAGGTCGAGGCCGACGTGGAGAGCTCGTAAAGCTTCAGCGGCGACAGCGGCATCTCGCTGATCGGGATGCCGAGCGCGTCCTCGATGCCGGAACCGATCACCGCCCCCACCGGGATCACACCCGCCTCCCCCACCCCCTTCACGCCAAGAGGATTGAGCGGCGACGGCGTCTCGATATGCTCGATCTCGATCTTCGGGATCTCGGTCGCGTACGGCATCAGGAACTCCATGAACGACGCATTGCGAAGCTGGCCGTCCGAGTCGTAAGCCAGGCGCTCGTAGAACGCGCCGCCGATGCCCTGCGCCACGCCGCCCTCGATCTGGCCCTCCACGACCATCGGGTTGATGATCTTGCCGCAGTCGTGGACCACGACGTATTTGAGGATCTCGAGGCGGTACGTCTTCGGATCGACGCGAAGCCAGGCGGCGTGGCATCCAGAGGCCCAAGCCGACCCCACCGGGCTGAAGTAGCCGGTCGCTTCGAGGCCTGGTTCCTCGCCATCGGCCAGTGGCGGGCCAGGTCGGGCTTTCGGCGTGAACTGGGTGGCGGCCTCGGTGCCCCCGCCGAAGGCGTAGCGCACCGGGTTTGACAGCACCGCGACCGCGCCCAGCGGCATGCCTCGCTGCGGCGAGCCCTTCACTCGAACAGCGCCACCGGCTAGCTCGAGGTCGGCCGGGTCGGCCTCCAGGTGGTCGGCTGCGATCTTCTTCGCTTTCTCCGCGACCATGCGCGCGGCCACGTGCATGGCGTTGCCGGCGGTCACGGCGCCGCGCGATGCGAACGTGCCCACGCCCCACGGAAACCTGCGCGTGTCGCCGCTGGTGACCTCGACGCCGGTCACGTCCACGCCCAGCTCGTCCGCCACCACTTGAGCCCACACGGTCGCGTGCGCCTGCCCCTGGTTCGGGATGCCGGTCGCGGCCACGACCTTGCCCGACACGAGCACCTGCACGTGCGCGCCCTCGTACGGACCGACGCCCGTGCCCTCGACGTACATGCCAAGGCCCATGCCGACGTTCTCACCGGCCGGCCTGGGACCCAGCTTCTCGAGCGCGGTCTCGAGCAGCTTCGGATAGTCGCCGCTGTCGTAGATGACCATGTTGCCGTCCTGCCAGCCGACGCCGACTTCGTAAGGAAACTCGTCGGGCTGGATGAGATTGCGGCGGCGCACCTCGGCCCTGTCGATGCCGACGTCGGCCGCGATGGTGTCGAGCGTGCGCTCCATGACGAAGCACGCGTGCGGTCGGCCGGCGCCGCGATACGGCGACGTGGGTATCGCGTTCGTGTACATGTCGCGGAACCGCACGCGATAGTTCGGCACCTTGTACGGACCGGGCACCTGGCCGGCGGTGATGATCGGCAGGATGATCCCGTACGGCGTGTAGGCGCCGCCGTCGTGGATGAAGTCGTCGACGAGCGCGATCACGCGCCCGTCGTCGTCGTAGCCCACGTCGACCTCGTGGACCTGGCCGCGCTCCTGGTTGACCGCGGTGAAATGCTCCTGGCGGTCCTCGGTCCATTTGACGGGCCTGCCGAGCTGCATCGCCGCGTAAGGGACGAGCAGCTCGTCGGGATAGAAAAGCATGATCTTCGGCCCGAACCCGCCACCCACGTCGGGCGCTATGACCTCGACCTGTGACTCGGGCAGCCCGAAGAGCACCGCGAGCCCGCCACGGATCGAGGTCGGCGACTGCGTGGAGTCGTAGACGGTCAGCTTCTTTTCGTGTTCCGACCATCGCGCCCACACCGCGCGCGCCTCCATGGGGTTGGCTGCGCCACGCTCGTAGCGGAAGCGCAGGTGCTTGCGCCTCGGCGCCGACGCGAGCGCCGCGGCGGCATCGCCCTTCTCTTGAACCAGCTCTGCCGCCACGTTGCCCGGCACGTCGTCGTGCACGAGGTGCTCTGCACGCTCCGCGGCCTCGGGTGTGATCACGACCGGCAGGGGCTCGTAGTCGACCTCGACCAGCTCAGCCGCGTCCTCTGCGATGGCACGATTTTCCGCAACTACGAACGCGACCGCCTCGCCCATGTAGCGCACGCGCTCCGAAGCGAGGCATCTCTGCGTGCGACCGTGGGTGAGGTTGGGATGCGGGATGAGGATGGGGAGGTCGGTCCCGCCGAACGGCAGGTCCCGCGCCGTGTAAACGGCAAACACACCAGGCAGGGCGCGCGCGGCGCTGACGTCGATCGATTTGATGCGCGCGTGCGCGTACGGCGAGCGCACCAGCACTGACTCGAGCGCGCCTTCGTCGATGTCGTCGGTGAAGCGGCCTTTGCCGCGCAGAAACCGATCGTCCTCGGCGCGCTGGACTCGCTCGCCGAACCACCTCGTGCTCATGTCGGAGGATTGGCACCCTCTCCCCTCAGGGGAGAGGGGTCAGGGGTGAGGGGCGTCGAAGAATCAGGGGTGAGGGGCGCTGAAAGAACTGCGGCCCGCTTCACAGCTCGACGGATCGATGCATATCCGGTGCAGCGGCACAGATTGCCCGCGATGCCCTCGTCGATCTGCTCGTCCGTCGGCTGCGGATGCTGTTCGAGCAGTCCGACGACCGACATGACGAAGCCAGGCGTGCAGAAGCCGCACTGCAGGCCATGGCACTCGTGGAACGCCTGCTGCACCGCGTGGAGCGGCGCGCCTTCTGGAGCCAGGCCTTCGATGGTCGTCACTTCATGGCCTTCGGCCTGGACCGCGAGCATCAGGCACGATCGCACCGGCGCGCCGTCGAGCAGGATCGTGCAGCACCCGCACACTCCGTGCTCGCAGCCGACGTGCGTGCCGGTCAGGCCGAGGTCGTGGCGAAGATGGTCGGAGAGCAGGCGGCGGGGATCGGATGGCGCCGGGTGCGCAAAGCCGTTGACCTTCACGCCGCGAAGGCCTTCTCGGTCAGAACACGCACCAGGTGCAGGCGGAACTCCGGCGTGGCCTCGAGGTCGCCGCTGGGCTGAAGCCCGCGGGCAGGGTCTTTCGCATCGGCGACCACCGGGGTCGGCGCGACGCCGAACAGCGCCAGCCGGTCACCGGCCCGAACCACGCCTGCCAGCGCGAAGTCGCCGTGGCGCCGCGACTCCTCGAGGATCGCGGATGGCTTCGGCGATCTCGGGAACCACGCCTCGACCACCAGCTCGTCCGGTGCGATCGACGTCTCGAACACGCCGGCGAACAGCGCGCCAGCCTCGATCTTCCGGTCACCTCGTTTCGAGCGCGCGACGACATGGCCGCCGAGCGCCAGCAGCACCGCCGGCAGCTCAGAGGCAGGGTCGGCGTGCGCGATGCTGCCGCACACGGTGCCGCGGTTGCGGATCACGCGGTGCGCGACCAGCCGTAAGGCGTCGGAAAGCAGCGGGCAGACGCGAGCGACCAGCTCCGAGTCCTCGACCGCGGCCTGTCGCGCCAGCGCCTGGACCCCGACGCCGCCGTCGCGCTCGTAGATCCGGTCGAGCCCGGCGACGCGGTTGATGTCCACGAGATGGGCGGGCCGCGCCAGCCGGAAGTTCAGCAGGGGCATCAGCGACTGCCCGCCGGCGAGCACCTTCGCGTCCTCGAGCGAGGTGAGAAGGGCGCACGCCTCGTCGATCGTCGACGGCGCGTGATATTCGAACCGCGGCGGCTTCATGCCTACTCGATCATCGCGACGGCGCGGCACAGGGCTGCCTCGCCGCCCTGGAACCGCCACGGAAAGCAGCCGAAGAGGATCTTCTGGTCGAGCACCTTGTCGATCTCGCCGCCGAGGTTCTCGATGTGCACGACGTCGTGGGGGAAAAGGAGCGTGTGCATGATCTGGTAGTCGTCGCGCGGCCAGATCTCGTCTAGGCCGCGGCCCAGCTTCTTCTCCGCGTCGAGCGCCTCGTCGGCCCGGATGCGCCGGATGACCGTGTTCATCGGATGGTCGGCGCTGCCCGCGTCGACCGCGAGCCAGCGCACGCCGCGGTCGAGCACCCACTCCGCGAACTCGCGCGTCGGGCCAGGGTGGCGGATGAAGTAGCGGGTCTCGTCGAGCTCGGAGCGGTCGGTCCAGTTCTCGGTGTAGTAGCGGTGGTAGCCGGTGTGGATCACCAGGATGTCGCCGCGCTCGATGCGGTGGCCGGTGGTCTTCTCCCAGCGCTCGAAGTGCTCCGGACCGTAGAGGTCGAAGTCGCCGACGGCCATGCGCTCGAGGTCGACCACGCACGCAGGCCCGACCAGGAAATCGAGCGGCAGGTCGCCGATGAACTTGCCGCCGGTCATGAAATGCGCCGGCGCATCGAGGTGCGTGCTGACGTGCAGCGTCATCGTGATCTCCTGGCCGCCCGCGCGGTCGAACGCCAGGTGCTTGACCCACCGGATCTGCGGACCCGCGTAGCCGGCGAAGGCCGGCGTGTGCAGGGAAAAGTCTTGCGTGAGGTCGAAGAACTTCATTTCGGCGAGCTGAGTTTCCTGCGCTCGATTTTGCCCATCGCGTTGCGCGGCAGCTTTTCGAGCACGACGACTCGGCGCGGGCACTTGTAGGTGGCGAGGCGCTCGCGCGCGAAGGCGATGAGCTCGCGCTCGTCCAGCGGTGACGACCCCGACGGGACGATGAATGCGGTCACCTCCTCGCCCCAGTCGTCACTGGGCACGCCCGCAACCGCGACTTCGCCAACCGACGGATGTGTCTCGAGCACCAGCTCGACCTCACGCGGATACACGTTGAATCCGCCAGTGATGATCAGCTCCTTGAGCCGGCCGCGGATGGCGAGCGTGCCGTCGTCGCCGATCTCGCCCACGTCGCCGGTGCGGAAGAAGCCGTCGGCGGTGAACGCCTCCTGCGTCGCATTGGGGTTGCGCCAGTAGCCCTGGAAGACCTGGCCGCCTTTCAGCTGCACCTCCCCCGCCTCGCCGAGCTTCACCTCGACGCCAGGGAACGGATAGCCGACGCGCCCCGGCTGGCGCGGGCCGTCGTAAGGATTCGTGACGACGATGCCGCCCTCGGTGATTCCGTAGCGCTCGATTGGCGGCTGCCCGAGCAGCTTTGCGCATCGCTCGAACAGCGCAGGGGGCAGCGGCGCCGAGCCGGAGACGAAGACGCGCACGTGCCGCAGGTCGGTCGGATTCTCGTCCAGCCAGTCGCAGATTCGCTGGTACATCGCGGGCACGCCGAAGAGCATCGTCCCGCGCGCGTCATCTTCTCTTGTGAGCTCGGCCACGACCGCCGCCGGCGAGAACGGAACGAGCGTGGCGCTCGCTCCGCTGAGCAGCGTCCCGTGCAGGCCCATGCCCAGGCCGTGCAGGTGGAACAGCGGCAGCGCGTGGACGAGGATGTCGCCGGGCGTCCACCGCCACACCTCGACCGCGCCTCGGCCCTGCGCGAGGAATGCGCCGTGGTCGATGACCGCACCCTTCGGGCGCCCGGTGGTGCCGGACGTGTACAGGATGGCCGCGGGGCTCTCGGGCGTGAGCCGCGGCATGTCCGGCGGCGTACCTGTGGGCAGCTTCTCGAGGGCAATGACCCGTTTGCCCATCTGCTCGACGATCGGTGCTCGCTGGGCGTCGGCGATCACCACCGTGGGCTCCGAGTCGCCGACGATGTGCGCCGCTTCGGCCGAGTGGTAGTCGGGGTTCATGGGCACGAGCACCGCGCCCGCGCGCTGCAGCCCGAGGTAAGCGATCACCCAGTCAAGCGAGGTGGCCGCGTACAGCCCGACGCGCTCGCCGGGCTTGACGCCGTGCGCCGCCAGGCCGCCGGCCACGCGCTCGGCTTCAGCCCGAAGCTCGTCACGGGAGAGCTTGCGATCGCCGGCCCGCAGCACCACGCCGCGGCCGGGCTTCAGCAGCTCGGAGGGCAGCGTGCCCGAGCGGAGCCGCCGCCGGAGCGCCTCGACGTCTGGCGCGGC
>Ga0207646_10003336_pt1 | contig 18235 bp, 20 predicted proteins | sample KBSK5502metaG_FD_184343 | JGI IMG/M metagenome (GOLD analysis project Ga0207646, IMG submission 184343) | Corn, switchgrass and miscanthus rhizosphere microbial communities from Kellogg Biological Station, Michigan, USA - KBS K5-50-2 metaG... | ecosystem: Host-associated > Plants > Roots >...
GCTCGGCGCGGAAGGGGGCGAAGGTATATTCTGAGGATTGGCGGTCGCGATCCCCGCGCTCGTGATCGCGCCCTTCGTCGTGGTCTCGCTGGCGCGCCTGATCTCGGAGGACCTCGCACTCCGATGACCCGGTTCACGCCCAAGGTGTTATCCGACTTCTTGCGCAAGGGGGAGCTGCAGTAGCCTTCGGGGCACGCCCGCTCAGAACTGCACGCAGGATTGGAACTCCTCTTCCCCTCCCCACGAGTGTTAGCTTAGCGCACCCGGCAGCGCATGTTGACCGCGATCCCGGATTTTCGAAGTAGCGGCGGAGTACGTCAACAGACTTGCCGAACCGCGCCTCTCCGACCGGGAGCCGGACGAGGTCGCTGCGGCCTCTTTCAACAGGGGGGATCATGCCGTGAACAAAGCACAAGCGCAAACCGCCGCCCACAAATGGATTGCGGCGTTTAACGATCACAACCTTAAGACGATTCTTTCCCACTATGCGGAGTCGGTCGCGCTCACGTCACTTCTGGTGACGAAAGTTTTGGGTGATCCGGCGGGAACCGTAAGAGGCAAGCAGGCGCTGCGCGCGTATTTTGCGAAGGCGCTGGCAGCCGCGCCAGACCTGAAATTCGAGCTACTCGATGTCTTCGTTGGCGTGAACTCGGTGGCTGTCTATTTACGGAGCAACGTGCGCGGGCTCCAACTCGAGGTCATGGAGCTCGACACCGACGAGCGGATCGCCAGAGTCCTCGTCCACCATCGGGACCCGTAAAGAACACTTGTTCTTCCCGTTCAGCTCAGGATCCTGAAAACACATGCCGAATGCGATGAACTGCTACGAAAGCTGTGGGTCATCGCGCCCTAACTACGGCGTGCAGCTGAGGCCTCGCAAGCGGGCGCGGCTGACGCCAGCTCGACGCGGCGCGGCCGGGTTCATGGATGTTTTCGTCGTTTGTGTCCACGCTCGGATGGCTCCCCTTGGCTGAACCAGTAGTGATCTGAACTGGCGGGCGACACGCCTCTCCTGATCTGCATCTGCCCACCTAACAGCGAGGTGTTATCTGGGCGGTACGGATCGCAACGCGAGATGTGAGGGTGTTGACCACACGACCGGGAAGTCGCCTCACACGGCTGGCGCCGAACGGCGCCCGCGTAGACGCAGCGCCAGCGTCAACATCAGAATGCCGAAGAAGATCGCATACCCACCTATCAACCAGAGAAGTGTAAGGATTCCCAGGGCGGGCAGAACGAAGAGCAGAAGGCCGAAGAGGATGGAGAGCGCGCCGTTCAGAACTAGCAGCCATTCGCCATGCGCCCGACCGAGATGGACCGCGGCCACAATCTCGAGCGCACCTGTAATGACGCCCCAGACACCGATGAGAAGTGTTAGAACGACGGCCGTGAGCGCGGGCGCGAGGAACGCCACGAGGCCGGCCGCGATACCGCATAGTCCCCGCCACAAGAGTGACGCGTATCGCTCGTGATGCTCAGCCGCCCTGACGCCCGCCACAATCGCCAGCACACCGTCGATGAGAGCATAAGCGCCAAACAGGGCGATGAGGATCGCCAGTGTAATGCCCGGCAGGATGAAGGCGGCCAGCCCAAGCAAGATGGCCAAGATGCCCCGGAGAGCCAACGCCCACCAGTTCAGCACCAGAACAGTCGTGAGGGCCATGTCTACGCCTCCTCGACACCCAGGTGGTGTGAGCAGCCCCGTCCGCACATCAGGGTCGGCCGACTGTAGCGGCCGGTAGCCTGAGATGTCAACCGCGCTCGGGGGACTGACCTCCACAGCCCCCTGTCCCGGGCGATCCTTGACGGCGCCGAGCTCGAGGGGGAGGATTCGTATCAGAGCCTGACCTTCGCCAAGGAGGGACGACCATGGTGATCCGGATTACGTGGGGCAAGCTGCGCGCCGGCGCGTGGGACGAGTTCGAGCGCACCTATCGGGAGAACGTCATCACCAAGGGCAAGCACGTCAAGGGGCTCCGAGGCCGCTGGCTCGCCCAGGATTCAGGTGACAAGGACACGGGCTTCGCCGTGAGCCTGTGGGACAACCTGTCCAACATGCAGACCTACGAGAAGGGCCCGCTCTACAAGGAGATCATGGCGCCGCTCCAGCCCTTCTTCGTCGGCGAGTACAAGACCTACCGTTGCGAGGTGAAGTACACGGACATGGTCGGCTAGCCGTCGCCGATCGCGGTGTAACCCGGTGAGGCGGTGGCGCGTTCTACCGTCGATCGGGAAGGGTCGGACGGACGTCGCGCTGGAGAAACTCGACGACCGCCTGCGAGAAGGCATCGTTCTGGTCGCCCGCCACCATGTGGGCGGCGCCTCCGACGTCGACGAGCTTCGCGCCGGGGATCTGCGCGAGGAACTCCTGCACTCCCTCCTCGGTCACCACATCACTGAGCTTGCCCCGCACGAGGAGCGTGGGGACGTGGATATTCCGTATGGCCGCCTGGAAGAGAGCCTCAAAGTCCCGCCGCGGAACTTCGGTGCGTCCATGGTCAAGGAACCTCGGATCCCAGTGCCAGTACCAGCGTCCGTCCCGCTTCTGGCGAAGGACCTTCATGAGACCCGCGGGGTTCATCCGCTTCGGCCGATGCGGAGTATAGGCCGCGATGGCGTCCGCGGCCTCCTCGAGGTTGGCAAAGCCACGCACGCCCGAGCTCATGAAGTCGCGGATCCGCTGTACACCGGCTGGATTGGTACGATGCGTGACATCGACGATCACGAGGCCGCTCGACACCACGCGATCCGAGCCGCCTTCCGCGAGCATGGCCGTCACACCTCCGAGGGAGGCCCCGACCAGCACTGCAGGCCGGCCGAGCTGGTCGACCACGGCCAGGCAGTCCGCCGCATGGGCCGTGAACGAGTAGTCCCCGTTGACGGCCCATTCGCTCTCGCCGTGACCGCGGAGATCGAGGGATACGGCCCGCCACCCGCAGCCGCCGAGGACCTGCGCCGTGTTCCCCCACGCATGACGCGTCTGACCGCCCCCGTGCATGAGCAGCACCGGCCAGTCCCGATCGTCCCCCCACACGTCGGCGACGAGATGAATGCCCTCGAATCCCTCGAACCGCACGAGCCTCGGATCCACGATGGCGACCGTCCTCAAACACACAGCCCTCAAACATCAACAAAACCCGATCCACTCGTTGCAGGGTAACAGAGCCGTGAAAAGCGCACGCGAGTAAAAACATGCACCCCTCCGGTGGTAGGGCCCACGCACCGCCCAGGTCGTCGAGCCACATCTGCGGCGGGCAGGTCCGGGGGTACCTGAGAAGCCGGTTCGTGCGATAGTCGATATCGCCCGCCAAGTCCCCAGAGGAGGCGAACATGGCAGCGACGGTCCGAGAGGCAATCCGCGAGTTGATGGCGCAGACCATGGCTACGATGGACACCCTGCTAGAGGCCCCCGACCCCGAGCTGACGATGGCGTCGTCCCACGCTTGCGCGCAGGGGAAAGATCTGTGGACGCTGATTACCAATGACATCGATCACGAGAAGATCCACACGGGACAGATCCTGGAGGCACGCTACGAATCGCGAATCACCGCCTCTCCGATGCAACGGCTCCTGGCCGAGTGGCTCGAAGAGCGGGCGCGTCTCATCGGTTCACTAATCGGGCTGACCGACGAGCAATTCAACACCGAGACCGCACCAGGCCAATGGACCTATCGAGTAGTGGCCAAGCACGTGCTGACACTAGAACAGGATTCGCTGAAGACCATCGCAGCCGATCAAGGCCGTCGGCCTGACGATCCCACCGTCGCTCCTGCAGCGGGCGGATCAAGTAATTGAATGACCCGTTCAGGTTTTCCTTGCGAGACGAAGGGACACGTTTGTCTGGTGACGATCATTAGAGCAGTGTGCGTCGGCATGGCCCTGGAAGCGGTCACTCTGCTGGCCCTTGTGCCGACGGTCGTGGACGCCGCCGAATGCATGGATCGGTTCCCTGAAGGCCGGTACGGAATCCCTCTCACGCATTCGGCGATCGCGTCCGTGAAGCCGACCCTCGACGGGTTCTCGCCGCTCTATGTCCAGAAGCTCCCTGTTGCAATTGCGACGCCCGCCGACTGCGAGTATGTCTACACTGTCGACGTCTTTCGGCTCGTGGAGTCGCCGACCGCCCTGTTCGCCGGCTGTATCGGGGACTTTGACGGCGACGGCCAGCCTGACGTGGCGCTCCTGATGAAGCGTCAGCGTGACGGGCGCGTCCTGCCTGTCGTCTTCCGCTCGCAGGGAGCGAGATACGACGTCACGCTGATCGACCACATTACGGACCCATACGGCTTCAACGAGAATGCGAGCGTGTGGCCTGGGCCGTTCTGCCACCCGAAACCTCCGAACGGAGTCTTCGAGCCAGAACTGGGAGGCAAGGTGACGGTCGTGGGCGATCTTTTCACTATCGGGTGGCTCACGTACTTCTGGAGCACGGCCGCCAGCCGCTTCGATGCGCTCCTCACGAGCGACTGATAGCCTCCGCCATGGAGCCCATCAGAAGCCCGCGTACGCATCCACAGCCCCCCGATTCGCAGACCGACCCACCCCCGCAGCTTCCCCTGGCACTGCTCGCGATCTTCGTGCTGGAGTGCCTCATCGCGCTGCACACGCTCTGGCCCAACTACCCGTCGTACCTGTCCCTGCTGGGCCTCTGGATCGCCGTGACGCCTTGGATCAGGGTGGCGCCGGTGAAGCGCGGGGCGCTCGGCTGGAGCGTGGCGCTCGTCCTCGGCCTTGTCGTCGGAGAGGCGATCGGCTATCTCATCGCGGTGCCCTGGGACCTGACGTGGCTGTGCCTCCCGCGCAATCAGCACGCCGTCGCCGTCACCATGTTCCTGCGTTTGTTCTGCGTGCTGCTCGCGCTGTCCGTCTTGGCGATGGCCAGACGCACGGCGGCCGCAGGGTCGGGCACGCGGTGGCGCAGGTGGGCCGCCGACGGCAGCGGACTGCTCTTGGGGCTCCTGCTGATACTTCCATTCGCGTTCATTTCGAGGCACACGGTCCTCGGACATCGACCGTACTATGAGGTGGCGGCAGAATCCAAGGCAAGGCTCCAACTGGGACCGGACTATGCCGACTACCAATACTTCGCCCGGCGCGTCGATCTGGTCTTCCGCACGGGCGAGAGCGTCCTGATTCGCGCGTCCCTGATCGCGTACAACACCGACCTGAGCGACATCCAGGACGTTGCGGTGACCTGGAAGGAGCCCTGGACGGGACCGCGCTGAGAGGAGCCGCCCGCCGTCGGTACCGAACAGGGTTTCAGCGCTCGACGCCTTCTTGCGGGAACACGGGCGCTGCGGCCAGCCCTTATGCTGTTACCCCTGAGGCCTCCTCGCGGGCGCCTTGACAGGGGCCGGGGACGGGTTTCTACTGAGGGCGCGCGATGAGGCAGGATGGCTCATCGTTGTGGGTGCACCAATGGAGGTGAGGATGGACACTCCACCGGACCACCCAGTCGCGTCATCGGCGAAGTAACAGGCCACCGATGACGCCGCGGTAGCACCACAGCCTGCACTGAATCCCGACTCGTGCCGGGCCGCGCAGCGGGAGCTGCGCACACACCTGAGGGACCCGCGGGCGGGGCGTTCGTCCTGCCCGCCCCCTCTTACCGTCCCTTCTCTCTGCTGAGCGTTGTGCGTTTCGGCGCTTGCCGACGACGATCAAGCTCTCTCATGTCTCGATCGGATCGTCCTGCCGCTCGCAGCCAGGAATGGCCAGAATCAGATCCGGCCCGTAGGCGGACGCGGGTGTATGGTAGCCGATGGGCGTGCCGCCGCCCAGCACGCGTCCGGTGATCTCAAGCGCCGCGAGCGCGGTGAGGGTGTAACCCTCCGGCGTGCGGAGCCGGCTCACGGCGCGCCGCCCCGCCGTGTCGACGACCTCACCCCAGAGATAGCTTGCGCCGCGCGCGCGCTCAGCGTCGGTGGGCCCCGCGGGCGCCACTCGCACGCCCGCCTTCAACACCCGTTGAAGGATCGGGTTTGCGAGCAGCGGCGCGATCATTCCGGCAAACGCGACACCGGCGCGTACAGCCGCGGGCATCGCCATGTACACCGTGATGTCGGGGATCCCGGTCGTGCGGTAGGCCGTCGACACATCTCCCCACGGCATCGCGACGGCGGTCTCCGGGCCGCGCCCGAAATCGATGACCCGGCTCCGATGCCCGAGCGCCACGGGCGTGAGGACCCCTCCTCTGCGGACCAGGCCACCACGGTGCACGCTCTCGATCATGGTGGCGGCGGTACCGTGCGACGCACGGGTCAGACCCGAAATCGCGAGCGACAGTTCGGTTGCCATGGGCAGCCGCTGCTTCAAGTGCGCGGCCAGACAATCCGAAGGCACAACGTCGAAGCCGGCACCCGGCATCAACATGACACCCGCGTCACGCGCCTCCGCGTCACGCGCCGCGCAGGTCTCGAACACCGACACCTCACCCGCAATATCGAGGTACGTGACGCGATTGCGCAAGCAGGCGTCGACCATCGGACGCGACGTGTGAGCGAACGGCCCCGCGCAGTGGAGCACCGCCCGCACATCCGCGAGGCCGCGATCGATTGCGACAGGATCGCTGAGGTCGAACAGTCGGGCTTGCAGACCAAGCTCCGCGCCTACCGCCTCCACGGCGCGGGCGTTGCGCCCGGCCAGGATTGGCCGGTGTCCGCGCTCGACGGCGTAGCGCGCGATCAGGCGGCCGGTGTAACCGTTGGCGCCGTAGACCAGGTAGGGGAAGTTGGCCAAGGGAGGGTCACGGCGCCTCGTGGAGTGCGCCGACCTGCTTGATCATCGGCATGGCGTGTCCTCATGTGGACCGTCCAGCCGGTCTCTCACTTCCGCTCCCCCCAGCGCTCGAGCTGGACCATGACCGCGATCATGGGGCTTCATCATCGGCCAGCCGGCCGGCAGGGGCAAGTGTGCCCGCGCTGAGAGACCGAACACCGGACGGGTGCCTTCACCGCCCGCTGCGTTAGCGATACACGAGCACGGGGATTTTCGTGTGCGTCAGAACCTTGTTCGTTTCGCTGCCGATCACGAGAGCCGCCATCCCGCGGCGGCCATGGGAGGCCATGAAGATTACGTCGCAGCCTCTTTCCGACGCGGTTTTGCTGATTTCCTCCCACGGCATCACGTCAGTCGTGAAGACGTGGAACGGCTTGGTTACAGTAAGCCCGCGAACCTTCGCGCTGATCTCTTTGGCGAATGCCACCCCTTTCTTGATGGCCGTTTCGGATAGTACGGAACCGTCTGTTGGCAGGAGGATGTGTTTGAACATATTCGCCTCCTTGCGCGTGAGGTCGTGGCCGGACTCTACGCGGAGTGCCAAAGGACGTCAAGACACATCAACCAAGTCGCGGGCCCCCAATCGCCAGAAAGGGACCGGCACACAGCAGGGATGGGGGCCACGCAGCTCTCTCGGCCCTTCCAGCGTCCCGGATGGGTCTACGAGGAGAAGGTCGACGGCTGGCAGGCCCTGCCCTACAAAGACGCGGCCGGCGTACGGCTCATCAGTCGGAACGGCCGGGATCTCACCCGGCGCTTCGCCGAGCTCACCGCTGCCCGCGACGCCGCCGACGATGATCGCCTTTGACTGCCCATACGCGCACGGGAAGGACCTCCGCAAGCGGCCGCTACGGGTGCGGCGGAACGTGCTCGAGGCGGTCCTCGAGGGCCAGCGTCTCGTGCTGCCGACGCGCGCCTGGCCACGTACTGCGCCCCGGTCACCTCCAGCCGTAGAAGACCTTCACTTCTTCAGCGGCTCCAGCAGCTGGACCAGGTTCCCTTCCGGGTCCTTCAAGGTCGCGATCCGCAGGTTGCCGTAGTCCGTCGGATCCTCGACGAACTCGACCCCAGCGGCCTTCAATCGCTTCCAGTCCGTCCTGACGTCGTCGGTCGCAAGGCCTACCATGTGTCGCGCCGGATCGGCGTTGCGCCCGTGCACCTCACTGTGCGTCCCCAGCGCGAGCGCCGGCGCCCCCAGCTCGCCGAGCACGACGAACCCTGGTCTCTCGAATCCCACCTCGAGACCCAGGACGTCACGATAGAAAGGCAGCAGGTTCTTCACGTCTTCGCTCCAGATGCTCGCTCCGCGCAGTCCCTTGATCATCGCCATGACTCCTTTCGCAGACGGGTGACTCAGCCGCCGATCGTCTGCCGGATGCTGCCGAAATGCTCGTCGACGTGGCCGAGGAGGGCGCGCTTGACCATCTCCTCGGCGCTCATGGGGGGCATCCCCGTGAACACGGTGCCGGTCTTCGCGAGCTCAGCATCGGAGAGGCCACGCACGGCCGCGGCCGCCGCGGCGGCCCCCTTCCTGTGGAGCGCGATCGTCTCCGGCTTCGTGCAGCCGGCGAACTCTCTGGCATGCTGGGCGTTCATCTCGTCGAGCATCTGGGGAGTGAAGTGCGGCAGCGCCTGGCCGGAGGCGATCGTCTTGATGATGTGGGTGACCGGCTCGTAGCTCCTGGCGATGTGGTGCGCCGTCACTGCGACCGTCCACTTCTCGGCGGCGGTCGTCTTCTTCCAGTCGGCATCGCTCAGCTTCTCGAGAAGAGCCGTGGCCTCCTCCACCTTGGCCTCGAACTGCTTGGCGAACGCTTCTCCCTTGGCTCCCATGGTGTCCTCCTTGCGCCTCGAGATCGACAGGCCCAGCGACACGCCGGCCTCTCCTTAGGTGCTGAAGGAGAGCATGGAGATGCCGGCCCTCGACACAGCGCGCCATGACGTCGTCCATGCGGCCGACCCGCGCCTTGGACAATCCTCCGGGGCTCATCGCCTGTTTCCTTCCACAATCGATTTCATTCATCCTCTAGTCGATCGCCGGGGCCCGCTTTCGACACTGGTGAGAACAATGCATCCCGAACAAGCATACCGACCCTGTCGATCCCCGTCCCCTCATCCGACCTATGAGTAGTGAGCTAATGCGGAGGTTCTTGCCAACACGCGTTTACGACTCAAAGATACGCAGAGACTTTCACGGCGTTTTTCAGGACGATTTTGACCCCTTTTTCACCCGGGGGGCTCGAACATCACACGGGAAGCGCCATGGAAAGGATCAGTACGAGACCGCCAAGGGTGCCGGGGGAACGTCTCACAAGCTAAGCGCGAGGTGTGTTAGGTTATGCGCCCGGCAGTCCCATCCAGCACAGTCCCTCAAAGGAGGAAGCCCATGAAGACGTTGGTGTCCCTGGTCGTCGCTCTCGCGGTAGTGCTCACGGTCGGTGTGGCCGCCGCCCAGCAGCCGGCTTCCACGCCGGGGCCAACACCCTATGGGTCGCCCATCAACCTCGAGCAGGCCAAGAAGGTCATGGCCGGCGCGGAGGCCGAGGCCAAAAAGAACAACTGGCCGGTGGCCATCGTGATCCTCGATTCCGGCGGCCAGATGGTGATGATGCAGCGCCTCGACAACACGCAGTGGGGCAGCGTGGATATTGCCAAGGAGAAGGCCCGCACGGCGGTCGCGCTGCGGCGGCCGACCAAGGTCCTGCAGGACGGCATCGCCCAGGGCGGCGTGAACCTGCGCTTCCTCTCGACGGGCTTCAGCGTGCTCGAGGGCGGGATCCCGATCGTGTACGAGGGCAAGATCATCGGCTCGATCGGCGTCTCTGGCGTCACCTCTCAGCAGGACGCCCAGACCGCCCAGGCGGGCCAGGACGCCCTCAAGTAAACCAGATCATGGCGGGCCGGCGCGCGAGAAGCGCCGGCCCGTCATCTCGCTCACCGCGATGTCGACGCTGCCCACGGGGATCGAGGCACTGACGGTCGGCTTCGGCGGGGCGGTTCCGGCATCCGGTTTGCTGACCGTGGAATGCGTACGCTCAAGGGCGTGCCTGGCGAATGACGCTTGTACGCGGTCGAGAGGTGAAGGCGGGTTTGGGGCGTCCGGCCGCGCTGGCAACGACTGGACCGGGTCGGGGTGAGCCCGTCGGCGGCCCAAGCCGTCGTCGGCCTGATTGAGGGCAACCCTATCTACGGGGCCATCATGGAACGACGCCCGTCGGCGCTGGCTGAGATTGAGGCGGCCGTGGCGAAGACCCTCGCGACCACCCTTGGCGACAACCCGCTGCGCGCGCCACTGCGAGCCATCTTCTTCGCGGCCCGGCGGCCTGAGGCTTGATTGAGCCACTCGTGCTCACGATCCCGCAGTCTGAGGGCGGGACGAGCCAAAAGACGACCCCTGCGCCACCCGTCCCGAAGCCGACACGGCCGCCGGACCGGCCACCCGCCCCGCCGCAGCCTCGCCGAGCTTGCGCGGTCAGTATTGAGTGATGACCTCTTCGTGCTGGTCCCCTTCTGGTCGCTGCTCGCCGCCGTGTGGTGCTCTCTGCTCGTGCTCCCGATGGGCTATGCGGCCCAACGGGCCATGCGCTGGGCGGCTGGCCACGAAGCGAATATCCAGGCCTTGTGACAGGCGGGCCACAGTCTGACACTGACCTCGCGCGGTACACTCAGGGCGGGCGCCATGCCAGTGCGCGCGGGTCACGTCTGGGAGCCGCCGAGCACGGCCTACGGCGTCTTTGGCGTCTCGCGCCGCTCCGGCATGACGGGGCGCAGCGGGACATATAGCACCGAGGGCCGTCCCTTTGCGCCCTGTGGGTAGAGATCCATGAGGTCGTAGACGGTACGCGGCATGGTGGTCGTGACGGGGAACCCGAGCTGGCGGGCCATCGGCACAGTGATGGGGAAGTCGTGCGTCCAGCGCCCTTCCGTGAGGGCGGTCGCCAGGGCGGCCGCTTTCTCCTTCGGCATGTGCTTGATGAGCACCTCGGCCACGAAGACCCCGACCTGGACGCGCGCCTTGGCCGCGATGTCAGCGAGGACCAGCATCTCGTCGCTCACGTTAGCCGGTTTCTTCAGCTCGACGACGCGGAGGATGGACGCGGCCGGCATGTCACCGATCTGCGGGTCCACCGGCCCCAGCACCGCGTTCGGGTCCATGACGATCTCGTCGGCGGCCAACGCGATGAGCGAGCCACCGCTCATGGCGTAGTGGGGCACGAACGCCGTGACCCTAGCCTTGCGCTGCACCAGCGCCATCGCGATCTGCTCCGCCGCCAGCACCAGGCCGCCCGGCGTGTGCAGGATCACGTCGATGGGCTGGTCCTCGGGCGTGAGGCGGATGGCCCGCAACACCGCCTCGGAGTCCTCGATACTGATCGAGCTGCCTACCGGGACCCCGAAGATCGTCACGGTGTCCTCGCGGTGGATGAGCGCGATGACCCGGGACTTCCGCTCCTGCTGGAACCGTTCCAGCACCGACGCGCGCGCGACCGCGGGCCTATTGGATCCGTAGACCTGCTGGAGAACGATCACGACGAGCACGACCCAGAAAAGGATCTTCGCGAGGCCCGCCAGCCGCTGCCACCAGGAAAGAGACGCCCCGTCTGCCATGCCTCCCTCCGACGCCTCTCGGCCTACCGGTAACCGGCCGGGGGCACGAAGCCCTGGAACTCGCTGACGACGTTCAAGCTCTGATCCGGGATCTCCAATGTGGATCTCTTCCTACCCGCTGTCGTGGCGCTGAACGGGCGGATCATTCCGTCGCTCAGCTCGCGCATCCTTTGCGACACGTTGACGGACATCATCGTCGCGGCGCACGTACCATCCGCAGCCGTGTGCTCGTGAGCGTCGCCACTGCCGAGTATCCTGTTCAGAGACTCCTCCGGCTGCCTCGACCCGCGCTACTCATCGCTCCTGCACCCCGACGTGGGGCTCTCCATCATCTGGGGTGGTGGAATGCGAGTCGCTCGATGCGCCGGAGAATCTGACGATAGAGGTCTACTGTCAAGTAGCTTTCGGCGAGTTGCTGGGTGAAGTCACAGGGCGCTGTAGCCAGCCTGCCGTATCCGCGCCCGGCCACCTCGGCCTTCCCAATCAGTCGTACCCGTGGTTTCAGCTGGCCCGTCCGGGGCTACGAGCCAGCGCGCCAGTCCACGTTCCCTGCAACCGGCGCCCGAGGGTGGGACCGTCGGCCTGGTACCTCGCCCCCGGCTGGCCTAGGCACCTGGGACCGGCGGTCGGTCGACGAGGCTGGTAGAATCCCTGCATGGCGACGGTGGGTAGCCTGATGTCCGGATCGGCCGCCGTTCGAGCGGCGACCGATGCGGGTCCTGGGGCGTTCCCTTTCAGATGCGAGCTCAGCCTTGCCCCGTTGATCACCTTCTGGACACAGCTCTCCGCCTACCATGAGTTCGGCCGCGGACCGATACCGGGTATCGTACGCGAGAAGGCGCGCGAAGCGCCCGAGCTGGCGGAGGTGATCGAGGACCTGTCGGTCATCGAGAAACATCGCGCGTTCGTCGACCTGATGATGACCGCGCTGTTTCCCCCGGCCTTCTGGGAGCAAGAGTACGGAGCGGCCCTGTTCCCGTTCCAGTTGCGCGCCTTCTACGCGACGCCCCCATTCCGGCGCTCGCTCATGAACGCGGACGGATCGCTCCAGGGCCGGGCGAACTTCCTGCAAGAGCACAGCGTGGAGCAGACGCTGGCGGCTGCACGGCTCTTGCTCGCCTACGAGCTGATCCTTGAGCGAACGTACGGTATCGATCTCGGTGGCGACGTCCCCATCATCTTCACGACCGCCGATCCCGCCACCGGACTGGATCGGCACTTCAGGCTGCAGTTCGACTGGCGCTTTGTGGAGGTCGAGCTCGTCGGGCCCAAGCCGCCGCTCCCGGACGCGGTGCGGCAGCGGCTGCAGACTGGCCTCATCGACGGTGATCTTCTCCGCGAGCTCCTGCCGCCCGAACGGTTCGTACTGCGCGGCTTCATGATCGTGAAGGCCGTGGACGTCACCGACCAGGAGGTCCTGTCCTCGCTCAAGCGCGACCTCATTGACAAAGACTCGATCGTGTCAAACTCGCACTTCCAGGGGCTGCAGGCGAAGCTCCGGACGTTCTTCCGGCGGCCCGATCTGCGCCTCGGCCTCGCGGCCGTTGAGGGAGACCGCGTGCTCGTCCTGAACGACGCGTCGCGCCATGAGCAGGCGTGTATCTTCGCCGACTCCGCCCACCACACGACATCCGAGTTCACGGGGTCTCTCTACGAGCGGGCGGTTGTCCAGGATCGCCCGATCGTCATCGACGACCTCCTGGCGTGCCCCGACCGGACCCCGATCGAGGAGGAGCTGATCCGGAACGGGATCCGGAACTTCATCTGTGCCCCTCTCCACTACCAGGACAAGGTGATCGGCACCTTGGAGCTGGTCTCGGCCCGCGTCGGGGATCTGAACGCCACCCACCTCCCCAAGCTTCAGGAAGTGCTGCCGCTGTTCTCCATGGCGGTCCAGCGGAGCGTGGAGGAGTTGAACAGCCGCATCCAGACCGTCATCAACGAGCAGTGCACCGCGATTCACCCCACGGTCGAGTGGCGCTTCCGGAAAGCCGTGCTCAACAGCTTCGACCGGCAGCGGGGGGCCGCGACCGGGGTCACCGAGCTGGAGCCGATCGTCTTCGAGGGCGTGTACCCACTCTACGGGCTCGCGGACATCCGCGGGTCGTCGACGCAGCGCGGGCAGGCCATTCAGGCCGATCTGCTCACCCAGCTACGCCTCGCGAAGGCGGTGATCCAGACCGCGAGCGAGGCGCGGTCCTTGCCTGCCCTCTACGAGCTCGAATACCGGATCGACAAACGCGCCGCTCAGATCGAAAGCACGCTCAACTCGAGCGACGAGATCGGGATCATCGCCTTCTTGCGGGTCGAAGTCGAGAGCCTGTTGGATCATCTCGGCACGTTCGGCCCCGGCGTCCGCGACCGAATCGCGGCGTACCGGAGCGGGCTCGACGCCCGGCTCGGCACGGTCTACAACCGGCGCCGGCTGTTCGAGGAGAGCGTCACGGGCATCGCGGAAAGCATCTCGTCGTACCTGGACGTCGAGGAACAGGCGGCGCAGGGGATGTTCCCGCACTATTTCGAGAAGCAAAAGACCGATGGCGTCGACTACCAGGTGTATGTCGGGGCCGGCCTCCTGGAGGACGGTCGCGTCGACCCCCTGTGCTTGAAGAACCTGCGCCTGTGGCAGCTCATGGTCACGTGCGGGATCGCGGTCCGCACCCATCAGCTCCGCGATCAGCTGCCGATCCCGCTCGAGACGACGCACCTGATCCTCGTCCAGCACGCCCCGCTCTCGATCCGGTTTCGCTTCGACGAAAAGCGGTTCGACGTCGACGGCGCGTACGACATCCGGTACGAGATCGTCAAGAAGCGAATCGACAAGGCGGTTGTCCAGGGAACGACCGAGCGCGTGACGCAACCCGGGAAAGTGGCCATCGTCTACAGCCAGCCCGGCGAGGCGCTGGAATACCGGGCGTACATCGAATACCTGCACAGCCTTGGCTATCTGACCGGCACCGTCGAAAACCTCGAACTCGGGGAACTGCAGGGTGTCCAGGGCCTCCGGGCGCTCCGTGTCCAGGTCGCGCTCGACAACCCGAAGCTCCAGGAGCGCATCAACCTGGCAGACCTGCAGGTCGCTCCGGGGCCGTAGAGTTCGGGGGCTGGCCATCCTGGATCCGATGGCCACTCAGGGTGTACCGGGGCTACGGCTTCAAGGACATTCCGGACTACAACCACCGCAACCCGCGAGCCGAGATCTGGATGGAGCTCCGGCTCGCACCAGGAAGGAGCTAGCCAATGGCCAGTGCGACAGTCAGCGAGCTGAAGAAGAAGAGCGACGCGGCGGCGGCGAATCTCTCGAAGCAGCTCCAGGGCATGGAGCCGCACCTGGACAAGTCGGACGCCCCTGGAGAGTGGACCATTCGGCAGGTCCTCTGTCATCTCCTGGCGGATCCGGACTCGAAGCCAGTGGCCATGCTCAAGGGATTCACGACCGCCAACCTGCCGGTGATCGACCTCAAGCCTGGGCACGCCCCGGTCACGCCCGAGCGACAGAAGATGACGATCGCGCAGCTGCGGGGGGCTCTTGAGGCCCAGCGCCGCGATATCTTCGGCTATCTCGAGTCCCTCGACGACGCCGATCTGGGACGCAAGGCGAAGATTCCGCTCTTCAAGCAGTTCATGGGTACCGACGAGATTGCCCTGCCGGTGTACGTGGGCGCGATGTTCGACTACCACTGGAACGACCACGCCGGGCAGATCGCCAAGATCCGCAAAGCCAACGGCATGCCCGACGCCTGATCCGCGCGGCCTCGGCGCGCGGCCGGATGCTACACTAGCTCGGCCATGCACGAAGTCGGTTGGTCTGACGCCATCGCGGTAGCGCAAGTTCGGATCGTGCGCCCAACGGATCGACTCGACGAGGTATCTACGTTCTACCGTGACGGCCTCGGCTTGCCCGTGCTCGGTTCGTTCACCGGGCATGCTGGATACGACGGCGTGTTTTTCGGACTACCCGGTCCTGAATATCATCTCGCTTTCATTCGCCGACCCGACAACAGCCCGTGTCCTGCGCCGACCCGTGACAATCTGCTCGTCCTCTACATTCCCGACCCCGCACACCTCGCGGGACTGAGGGCGCGGATGGAAGGGCTCGGCCACAAAGAGGTCGAACCCGAAAACCCATATTGGCGCGGCCGAGCACTCACGTACGAAGATCCCGACGGCTGGCGCGTCGTCCTGTGCGGCACCGCCGGCATCTGAGCGACGTACGCAGTACAACGGCTCCGTCGCGCCGCGGCAGCACCCCGGTGATCCTGTTCGGAGCCCGAGGAGGAAGGGCCGCCCTCTTAGATAACCCTCTGGTGAGATCGTCCCAGCCGGCGACCGAATGCCGCCATGCAGACAATGGGCTCTACCAGGCGTAGGCTTCCACTGGGAGAGACATTGGGAGGACGGGCCATGACGAGACCACAACGGATCATCCTAGGGGCGGTGGTGCTTATCCTGGCCGGCACGCACGGCGCGCTGGCCACAATCAGTCCTTCTGGCATCGACGCGCGGCTGCGGTTGGATTGGGAGATCGCCCAGACGCGCGGTGGACGCCCCGAGATCCAGGGCTACGCTATCAACGACTTCATGCAGCCAGCGATAAATGTACGACTGCTCGTCGAGACGCTCGACAGCACTGGCCAAGCCACTGATCGCGCCTACGGCTTCGTAGTCGGTGTCGTCCCAGCGTCGAGTCGCGCGCCCTTCGTTGTTCCCCTAAAGACGGCCGGCGCGAGTTACCGGGTCAGCGTCACCGACTTCACCTGGAAGGTCGGCGGCTCGGCTGCGGAGAGCGGACACAAGCTGCTCCGGGGCGGCGCGGCGTAGGAAGGGCGACGCTGCGGGGGCCAGGAGCTTAATCGACCACCCTCAACCTCGACGGCTGGTGGGAGCATCCACGGGGTGGGGATGCGCGCGACGTGGGCTCCGTGGTGGACGTGGGTTCGCCCGCGTTCGTGTAGGCCCTCGAGGACGTGGCGGTGGCGGTGATGATCGAGAAGGCCTCGGGGGTAGAGCACCTCGAGGCGATGCTGTCCGTCAAGAGCGTGGATATGGTGCAGTTCGGCCCCGCCGACTACTCCCTGAGCATCGACTGGTTCAAGGGAAACGGCGCGAAGCTCCGCGCCATGATGGGAGCGTGAGCATGGCGGCGAACGGCATCGTGCGGGAAGCGCTGCGCGACCTGGACGCGCGGCTCGACCACTGGAGGCAGACGCTGGTAGACCTCTGCCGCATCCCCAGCGTGTCCGCCGCCGGCTTTCCCCCGGAGGAGGTGCGCCGCTCCGCGCAGGCAATGGCGCAGGCGCTCCGCGACGCGAGCGTGGAGCACGTCGAGGTGCTGGAGATCCCCGGCGTGCATCCCTACGTGTACGGGGAGTGGCTGCACCGGCCTGGCGCGCCCACCGCGCTCCTCTACGGGCATCACGACGTGATGCCCCCCGGCCGCGCGGAGAAGTGGCTCTCGCCCGCCTTCGAGCCCACCGAGCGCGGCGGTCGTCTCTACGGCCGAGGCACCGCCGACGACAAGGGCGGGGTAATGGCCCACGTGGCCGCCGTCGGCTCGTACCTGAGGGCGGCCAAGACGCTCCCGCTCAATGTGAAGTTCATCATCGAGGGCGAGGAGGAGATCGGCTCGAGGAACCTGGGCCGCTTCCTCGAGCAGTACCAGACGAAAATGGCTGCGGACTTCATCGTGCTCACCGACACCCGCAACTACGACGTCGGCCACCCCGCGCTCGTCTATCAGCTCCGCGGCCTCTGCCAGGTGGACGTGGAGGTGCAGGGCCTGCGCCAGCCGCTCCACAGCGGCCTCAGCGGGCCCGTGCCCGATCCCGTGCAGATCCTCTGCGCCATGATCGCCGACCTCCGCAAGCCGAACGGCGCCCTGAACGTGCCCGGCCTCTACGCCAAGGTGGCGCGCCCCAGCGCGAAGCAGCTCGCGCGTATCCGGAAGCTGCCGCTGTCGGAGGCCAAGTTCAAGAAGGACTCCGGCATGCTCCCCGGCGCACAGCTGTGGGGCGAGAGCCAGTTCTCGCTGCTCGAGCGCATGTGGACGCGCCCGGCGCTCACCGTGATCGCGCTGGAGGCGCGCCCGTTCCTCGGCTCGTCCAACCAGATCATCGAGGCGGCCCGCGCGCGGCTCTCGCTCCGCACCGTCCCCGGCATGGACGGGCGCGAGGCGGGCCGCCTCATCGTGAAGAAGCTCACCACCAAGCCGCCCTACGGCGTGAAGGTCACCGCGAAGATCAACGGCACCACGCCGTGGTGGACCACCGACCCCGAGGGGCCGGCCTTCGAGGCCGCGCGCGGCGCCCTCAAGGCGGGCTTCGGCAAGGAGACGGCCATGGTGGGAGCGGGCGGCACCATCGGCTTCGTGCAGCCCTTCGCCGATCTCCTCAAGGGCGCGCCCTGCATCCTGATGGGCGTGGCCGATCCCAACACCCAGGCCCACTCGGAGAACGAGAGCCTACACCTGGGTGACTGGGTGAAGGCGATGCGCTCGACCATCCACCTCTACGACGCGCTCGCGCGCCTGCCGCGGCGGTAGCGGGCCTAGCTAGGCTAGTCAGCCAACATTCCACCGTCCACCGGGATCGATGCGCCGGTCATGTAAGAGGCGTGTGCCGAAGTGACAAAGGCGATAACGTGAGCATGCCCGTATCCGTCCTGCCCGGAGCCACCACGTTGACGCGGACACCGGTCCCAGCGACTTCCAGGGCAGCAGACTTCGTCAACCCCTCCACCGCATGCTTGCTGGCTACATAAACAGACGCCCCCGCAGCGCCGACACTTCCGTAGGCCGAGGAGACATTCACGATACTTCCACTCCCTTGCGCGAGCATGACGCGCAGCTCAT
>Ga0207646_10003337_pt1 | contig 18227 bp, 17 predicted proteins | sample KBSK5502metaG_FD_184343 | JGI IMG/M metagenome (GOLD analysis project Ga0207646, IMG submission 184343) | Corn, switchgrass and miscanthus rhizosphere microbial communities from Kellogg Biological Station, Michigan, USA - KBS K5-50-2 metaG... | ecosystem: Host-associated > Plants > Roots >...
TGACGACGTTTTGCATTCTTTGCCATCAGCCCATTCCGGCGGATCGTCAGCGTCGGGGAGCGGTAACCTGCTCCTCTGAACATCAGATGGAGTATCGCCGTCTGAGGCGCTCTGACCGTGCGCTGCGGTTTTGTCGGCTCTGTGGTAGGAAAGCAAAGAAACTGAAGACCACGGAGCCTGTGCTCATGGAGCACAGCGAGATTTTACAAGATCAGCCATGACTAACCGGACCAGCCAACCCGAATGGCTCGACCTGAAGGCGCCGAGCCTCTGTGCCTGCGTTTCCGTGCGCCCACTGCGAGCCTGGATTCACCGATTGACCAATCCGCTTCCCGCGGTTCCTTATGGAGGTTCAATGACATCATCACCAGGCTCTGGGACTTAACGGATACACCCACGAGCAAGACCAAGAGAAAGACCAGCAGCCAGAAACGCTGAAAACCCTTGATGTCATCTCTTCCACAACTCGGAAGTGGTACTATTCCGCCGGCGAACACCCTCGGCCTTGCCTTGAAGGAGGCAGAGTCGATGGCTAGGAGAAGGTATCAGAATCCCACACCTTTCCGTGAGGGGTACTGGTGGTATATCCGAGTCTGGCAGGATGCCTTTGAAAAAGGGAAGCCCGTCAGGAAACTGAAACGCATAAAACTTGGCGAGTCAACCATCGGAGAAAGGAAGATCAAGAAACTCGCCGCCGATATTGTCCGCCCTTTCAACCAGGGCCTGATCAAGGTCGGAGCCACCGCTAATTTCGCAGAGTACGTCAAGGACGTTTACCTGCCAACCGAGTTGCCGTTACGGGCCAAAACCGTGCAGAACTGCTACAGAGGTATCATCGAGAAGCACCTGAAGCCGACGTTCGAGAGGATGAACCTGTCGGAAATCTCTGCACTCAGCGTGCAGCGATATTTCTCGGGGATGCCGGCTCAGGCGATTCCCTTCCCTACGATGGTAAAAATCCGGGATGCGTTTTCGAGTATCCTGCGCGCTCGGCGGTCAAGTACGAGTATCTGACTACGAGCCCACTCAAGGGGCTGAAGCTTCCACCTGACAAGGAGGGTGCGAAGCAGAAGCCGTTTATCTACCCCGTCCAATTCGAGGCCATGCTAGAACTCATGCCCGAACCCTACTCCACCATGCTCTACGTAGCCGTGTGGACCGGACTCCGGGTGTCCGAATTGCTGGCTTTGAAGTGGCGCAACATTCACCGCGATTCGCTTACCGTCGAGCGGCGCTACTGCCGTGGCGACTGGAGCACACCGAAAACAAAAAGCAGCGGCGCAACAATCTCCGTGGACAACGCGGTCATCGCGCGCATCCACCATCTCAAAACCTTAACCGTCAACGTGAAAGCTGGCTTCGCAACCAGGCACTACAAAGTCGTGAAGTCGGCCGAGCCTGAGGATCTGGTTTTCCAATCCGTGAAGGACGGGCGGCCGATGAACGACGGGAACATCTTGCGGCGCTTCATCAAGCCAGCGGCACAGAAGTTAAAACTCGAAAACGTGAACTGGAGATGCCTGCGAACATCCTGCGCAACCTGGATGGTGCAGGCCGGCGCCGATCCGAAATCGGTGCAGGGACAGATGCGGCACTCGCGCATCTCGACCACCATGGACATCTACGCGCAGTTTGTTCCTGAGGGGCAGCGGCGCGCAGTGGAACAGATGAACGAATACGCCAAACGGTCGATACTGGAAGCTGGTACAAAACCTGTCACAGTGTCGGTACAATAAAGTGACTCAGAAATGATGCACAACCCCATCGCGGGCGCGGCTAAGTGGTTGACAGGAAATGGTGGAGCTAGTCGGGATCGAACCGACGACCTCATCGTTGCGAACGATGGCGTCTGCCAATTTCTCTTCTTTGCCTGCCTGCACTGAGAAGCCGAGCACGTTCCATTTCGTTCCAAACTTCTTAAAATTCAGGTTTGCCGGGAAAGTTGCCTCACTCAGTTTTTCCGGCTTGCATCCCACGCGCCGCGGCGTGGCGTCCACACATCGTGGCGTGGGATGTCATACATCATAGCCTTAGAGCGCGGGGCGAGAAAGAAAGTCGGGGGGGGTATGGAGGTCCGGTTCGAGCGCGCGTAATGGTGGAGACCGCCTGCCGCCCGCGCGCGCGACCGCGAAATAGAGGGAGGGTTAAACAAGTTTCGCCCGGTTAAGCACCACGCCGATGATCCAGTATTTGTAGCCGGCTTGGTAGAAGTAGCGGTAGGTTGCGGTGCGGCCGCGGAGCGTGAACTTCTCCGGCACGCCGGCCTCGCGGATCCGGTCCTTGAAGAGGTTGAAGGTTTCAGGGTATTGATCGCGGAGCACGTATTCGTGCGGGGCGTCAGCGTAGGTTTTGGCGGTTTTCCAGCTTGGATTAATGATGGCTCAGCCTGCCTCGGCGCAAACAGTAGCACGAATTTTGACTGCCTCGGACGATATCAACTCAGCACGAGCACGGCTCGGTAAATTGATGGTTTCCGGCACATTCCTCGGTTTTGGGCATTCTCCGCTTCCACCTCAAAATGGCTGAACGGGAGACGCACGCGAAAAGGCGGCGGGCGGTCTCACCCGCTGCGCGCGGGCAGAAAATACCCCTATACCCCTCGCGCCCCGGCCCGGCGCCCGCGCCGCGCGCCGCCGCGCGCTGCCGGAGTGTCTTGTAATGACCGAACGATACCAACGGGCGAATATTTCGTCCGTTTACGGATGAGGCGAATTAGGGGTTGACGGTTCGGCATTTTGTAAACCTCCGTGTACGGCTGGCGGGAGAATGTTGGAGGCAGACTCCGAGCAGCCTGAGTTCTTTCTGTGACAGAGTGTGACAGGATTGAGATTTGCGGCGTTTGTAAGTGCTAGAAAACATGGTGGCCAGGGACGGAGTTGAACCGCCGACGCCCAGCCTTTTCAGTATCTTCCAGACCTGGGCCGCTCCGGCCGCGTTGATTTCGCTTTCCGTCTTCGGTCTGCCATCTGTGATTGCCTTCTGTCCCCGAATTGTCCCCGAACTCGGAGCAATGTGGGGACGATCGGCGCCTAAAACTACGCTACTGTCCCTGAATTTTGTTGAAGTTATGGCGCCGCGTGTCCCTGCGTGACGCCTCATATCTCTGGCTACGAAGCAAACCTCCATGCGGTCGTCGTCAGAGCCGCGGCCGAGCACGCGGATCGCTCTCACGCGGAAAGCCGCGGCGTTCGATCTCCGCTTGCGACTGCCGGTCTCGGGTTTCGCTTTACTCATTCGGCGCCATTCGGGATTGCTTGACAGACTCGGGCCTGACCAGCGTCTTAGTGGTGTTCGGATCCGGCCGGCACCTTCCGCACAGCATCTCGGCACCCTCGGGGACGATATTTATCCACCAGTCTTCATGGATGCCGTGCACGTCGCAGAGCAACCGTAGAGGGTTTTCGATCAGATCGCCCGTGTCACCCCGACCACATTCCTCTGGAATCCGTTCGCGCTCGTAAGTCAGCGCCGCGGCACAATCCTCGGCCAGGCACACCCCGCTCATGAAGGCGCCTTGTATCCGGCTCGCCAGCATGCGACGGAAGAAGTCTTCCGACTCAGACGCCCCCGCCTGGTTGTCACAGTAGCGCGCGTAGGCGCCATAGAATGCGCGCACGGATCCACAAAAACCACTCCCCGGCACGGCCTCTTCGATCAGCCATGTCTGGATTCTCGTGACCCGTCGCTGATCTTCTGCAGAAGCTTCGATCAGGGCATCGCGGGACAGCGCGAGCAACCTCGCCATGATCGGCTTCTTGGCACTGTGATGGAGCACGACGGCTCTTTCGTTCTTAGACTCAATCCAAACCGTCCCGCCTTCGGCGCGGGCCTGCTCGATCAGAGCGAGGGCAGTCTGGGCCTCCGGGCTCACAGTTCGTACTCCGTTATCGGGTCCACCACTCCATTGTTGGGATCCGCTTTGAAACTCCCGCTTCAAGGCGGCGGCGATTTCATCTTCCGTTGGGGCTGTGTTCCCCTGTACCCCTAAAAAATCTGCCGCATCTGCCGCATCTGCCGCACTGCCGAATAGTGCGCTTATTTCTCCGTGACTTGCATTTGCGGCAGATCGTGCGGCAGATGGGGTTTTCTCAGCGTCTTGAGTAACTGGCTGACTTTTCACCGGGTTGCCGGCATCGTGCGGCAGTGCGGCAGATGCGGCAGAGTTTTGGGGATAAAGGGAAGACAACACACTCAGAGCCTCGCTTCTTAGGTACGAAGTTGCCTTACTGCTCTGCCCGGTGCGGGCCCGCTCTTTCGATTGAAACCGGAACTTTGTCAGAAACCGACCGACGGCCGATGCCCTGGATTTGGAATCATCGACTTTGTACTTGTTCAACTTCGCGCCCCAGTTTTCGGCACCGTTTAGGTTGCCGAGCAGATCCGCCGGTGTGAATCTCTCACCGGTCGTTTCTTGGATGGCTTCCCGCAGCTCGCCGGCAAGGGCACGGTTATAGTCTTCGTCCTGGATGCTGAGCTTCTGCCGGGTCAGCGTATCGCATGCAGCCAACAGTTTCTTCTCAGCTTCCGGGCCTGCGAGCCGGGCATGAACCAGTAGCGGTCCCCAGACCTCGGCCTCGCGATCGGTGATGTGCGGCCAGTAACCCTCGTCGGGTTCTTTGTCGTAGAGGGTCTCCAGATCCACCCGCTTCTGTAGCGCGTAGGCCTCGAGTTGGCGGCGAATCGGTTTTGCATCGCGCTCAAGTACCCGCTCTCGCGTCTTTTTCAACTGCACAGCGGCCGGCCGTTTTTCCATGTGGCAGACAATGCTTCTTTCGAGCAGCGTGCCCGACAGCCCACCGATGATTGAAAATAACTTAGGGCCGTAGACGTCAAACCAATCGAGCTCAAATTCCTGCTCCTTGCCCTTGCAGCGTGGAACCCGGGCTCCCTTTTTGTACCCGACGTTCGAGATCGCACGAATCATCTCGGCGCGATCGCCTTTTCCCTCCAGGAATTCAGCTTCATCAATCAGCAGCGTCGGTTTCGCGCTGGCCACGATGCGGTAGAGCGTAGCCTCGGTCATTGCCGTTGCTGAGATGGCCTCGCGGCAAATCCGTAGGAGACTGATCACCGTCGTCTTCCCGCATCCCGGCACCGCGCTTTCAAGGTTGAGATAGGGCACAGTATCGAAAACGTCGAACACCCATGTGTTCATCGTCCAGTAGCTCAGGGCCAAGGCGGCGCCTTCAGGCAGGTATGCGCGCTCGGAAAAGTAGCGTTCGAGGTCGGCAACCAGGGCGGCGGTATCGACTGCGGTGCGCCTGAGTTCGCCCTGGCGGGCCTGCTCGGCGATCCGCTTCTTCTCTTCTGCATGTTCACCACGAAGTCGGGCAACAGCCTCGTTGATGGTGCCTTTGGAGATGGCGCCCTTCAGAACCTTGTGCAGCCGAGTGGTTAAGAGTTCACGCTCCGCTTCATCGGGGATGGCCGCTAACAACTCTTCGCATTGCTCGATCTCTTCGCTTGTAACTCGGCCGGCTCGCTCGGCCGCGCTGAAGATGTGGCCTTCTAACTGGATCCTGGCCACTTCGGCGAAATCACGGGCATTGCCTAGGACGTCGACAATGATCTGATCGCCCGACAAAGCCAGGCCGTCATCCGGGCCATTCAACCCCGGCGCTTCTGGCAGCTCCGCGATTTTCACGCTAGAGCCGCGGTTTACGAGCTCTTGCGCCAGGCGCGCACGCGCTATCCGCACTTGCTGCTTGATGGCGGCATTCGAATCGAGCAGGATGACGACGTTGCGACCGTTGCAGCAATCAAGATCAATGGACGGTCCTTTCTCGTCGCGGCCCCTCTTACCCGTCCATCCATAGCACCCGCCCAGCCCGATCGGGAGAATCCCGGCGGCCTGACGCTGGTTCCATGCCCACAGGGCCAGCGTAGACTTCTCCGCTTCGACTAACACGATCGTTGTGCTCGGGTCATTCAGTAAAGCGTCACTCCCGGGTACGAAATAGAGGCGTTTGTAAGTGATCCCGCTTTCCGAAATGTACTTGTTATCCGGCTTGCCATCCTTCATCTCGGGATGGTCGCGGCGAATCCGCGCCATCAGCCGGCGGACTCCGTTGCTATCGAGCGCGAAGTACGGGAAGGCAAGGCCGCTCAGATCGCCGCTGAATGTCATGCCGAACAGGCGTCGGGCCTCGCCGTCGGTGACTCGGATGACGTGGGCGAGCGCCAGTAAGTCAGGGCCGAGGCCGTATCGGGCAAACATCGCCAGATCATCCGGTGTGAGGTCAAACGCCATCGCTATTTCGCCGGTACGAGGTTGTCGGAGATGAAGCGATCGAGCTCGGCTTCAGGGATGCGCACGGAGCGCCCGATCTGCACAAACGCGATTTGGCGCCGTTGGATCTTCTTCCGCCCCCACTCATAGCTCATCCCTAACCGGTCGCAGAACTCGCGATTGGTCAATAATTTCTGTCCTGCTCTTTTTTCTTGGTTGCTTTTCATACCGCTCAGGTGTAACCTCCCATGCTGAAATTGTTTTTTGCATGACTTCAGCGAGATGTCAAGTGGAAGAAGGTCATAGGCGTGGGTTCTAGCCGAAAAGTGGGGAGCAAAATTCTAGGGTTGATCACTCAGGAAGAAGCGGAGCGGTTGCTTTTTGATTGGGCAAACCTGAAGCGTGAGGACACGGAGCGATTCCTGAAACGCTGGGGCGGGCTGCTTGGCGACGTCAGCGCCAGCGTGTTTTCCTATCAGGAAGAATTGCGCCACGCCTGGGACGCACCCAACAGTCGCGACCGTAGCTGGTACCTGTTCATGATTCGACACAGTTACGCCTTCGAGATGCGCCGGCAGGCCATGGCGCATACCGACGCCGAACTGACGGCGCCGATGACCCCAGAGAAAATTCTGGCTCTCAAGCAAATGATGGCGGCACCGCCCGAGATCAGCCCCCTAGAAGCTGCGCTCTATTACCTACAGGAAGGCATCGGAGATCGCGCCAAGCATTGTGCCAACGTGGGTTGTCGTGATCCGTATTTCATCGCCGAGAAGCGTTGGCAGAAGTACTGTTCCCCGCGATGCGCTGCTCCCTCGAATGTCGAGGCCAAGCGTAGATGGTGGCATGAGAACAAGGAGAAAAGACCATGATCTATCGGCGTGGGAGTATCTGGTGGTTTAAGTTTGTCTTTCATGGGTCGGTGATCCGAGAGTCGACTGGACTTACTAACAAGGACGCCGCTCGCCAGGCAGAAGAAAAGCGGCACCTCGAACTGCGTACTGCCGCCGCGGGCATCACCATGCCAGTGCGTGTTCCCATCTTTCGCTTGGCCTCCGAGCAGTACCTGAAGGGGAAGCGTCCAGACTGGGCGCCGAAGACCTACGTGATCGAGTCCACGAATCTGTCCCACCTCGAGCCGGCTTTCGGAAACCGGCTGCTCAGCGACATTGATCACAAGGACGTCGGTGAGTACCGCTCCGATCGGGTGACCGCCGGGGCGGCGCCGAAGACGGTGAGCCTCGAACTTGGCACGCTGCGAGCTCTGTTCATTTATCACGATCTGGACGCAACGTGGGCCAGGATCAAAAAGAAAGTCAAGCTTGCCAGGGCGCAGAAGATCGGCCGTGTCATCACCGTCGAAGAAGAATCGACGCTCTTGAGTGAGTGCCGCAGAAGCCGCTCGCGCTCGCTCTATGTCGCCATCGTCGTCGCCCTCGAGACCTGCATGCGCTATTCGGAGATCCGGCTTTTGCGCTGGCAGCAGATCGACCTGACCCGACGCGTCATCACCGTGGGGGATAGCAAAACCGAGGCCGGCGAAGGCCGCGTCATCCCCATGAGCCGGCTCTTATACGAGACGCTTACCGTGTGGGCCGACGCGTTCCCGGCCAGGAAGCTCGACCATTTCGTATTCCCACAGGAGAAATATGGGCAGAACGGCAGCGTGTACGCCGTCGATGTGACCAGGCCCATCGGCACGTGGAAGTATGCCTGGCGCGATGCTCGCAAGCGGGCGGGTGTAAATTGCCGGTTTCACGATCTCAGGCACACCGGCTGCACACGCATGCTCGATGCCGGCGTATCGCATCCGGTGGTGGCGGAGATCATGGGATGGAGCACCTCGACCGCGATTCGCATGATCAAGGAAGTCTATGGTCACATCTCGCTCGACGCGAAGAAACGTGCGATTGAGCAGAGGGAGACATTCATGCAGGCGGAGACGGCTAGGCAGGCCGAGAGGGCCAAGCAGGCCGAGAGCCCCCTGGGGTGGTCACAAAATAGGGCACAATCGCCTGGCGGGAAGAAGCTCGTGATTCAGTAAGCCCAAGAAAAGAATGGCTCCTCAGGTAGGACTCGAACCTACAACCCTCCGGTTAACAGCCGGATGCTCTGCCATTGAGCTACTGAGGAGTGTTGTTCGTCGCGCGGGAGCGCGACGTTAACGCCGTCGAGGTTAATCATAGCATCCCGCGCCGACTCTGAAAACAGCGGCCCGGACCGCTGGCTCTGAAAACAACGGCGCGGACTCTCCGCGTCAAGCCGTTAAGGGCGCAGGAAGGGGCTCTGTGATTCGAGTTTTGCGGGTGGAATGGTGGAATGGTCTCGGAACTGGGAGCAGGTGCTATTTCTGTTACGCTAACCCGTTGTGTGGGCGGCTCTGCCCGCCACCAGCCATGTTCCAATCGCCCAGGTTTTAATCAGCATGTGTTAATCAGCATGTTCTAATCAGTGAGGTGGATATGTCAGGAGGGTTGCGTTTGTTCTGGATGGTTGCATCTTTATTATTGCCGGCGTTATTGCTGGCGGCGGTTTATGCGGCCGACGGCTCCTCATCCTCGTCGGCGGCTCCGGCCGTCTCCACGCAAGGACCTCCTTTGGCCGAGCCGAAGCCGTTGGCCGAAACTTTGCATGGCACCAGAATCGTCGACAACTACCGCTGGTTGGAAGACGGCAAGAATCCCGAGACGCAAAAATGGGTCGAAGCGGAGATGTCTTACACCCGCGCCGTGCTCGATCCTTTGCCAGGACGCGAACAGATCCACAAACGTCTGACCGAGCTCCTCACCATCGGCAACATCAACGTGCCGCAGATCGGCGGCAAATATTATTTCTACACTCGCCGCGACGGCATGCAGAACCAGCCGGTCCTGTATGTGCGCGAAGGCCTCCACGGACAGGACCGCGTTCTGGTCGACGCCAATCAGCTTGCTGCCGACGGCACTATCGCGCTTGACTGGTTCGAACCTTCGGAGCACGGCAAGTACGTCGCCTATGGAACCTCGCCCAGCGGCTCGGAGATGAGCACGCTGCACATCATCGAGACCAAGACTGGCAAGCTCCTGTCGGACACAATTGAGCGTACGCGCGCCGCGAGCATCGCATGGAAGCTCGACAACTCCGGGTTCTACTACACGCGCTATCCCAAGAAGGGCGACGTAGCCGAGGGCCAGGAGATGTACAACCGTCACATTTTCTATCACGAACTGGGCAGCGATCCCGGCGACGATCCTCTCATCTTCGGCGAAGGGCGCGACGCCGAAGACTGGCCCAACGTGACCCTTTCCCACGACGGTCGCTGGCTGCTGATTCAAGTTGAGCAGGGGTGGACCAAGACAGAACTTTTTCTCGTCGACCTGAAATTTGACAAGCCTGCCTCGCGCGTGACTACGGGCAAGAATTTTCTTTACAGCGGCCAAGTGTTTGACGGAAAACTGTTCATCACTACCAACGAAGACGCGCCGCGTTATCGCGTCTTCGTCACCGACGCAACCAACTTTGACCGCGAGAATTGGAAAGAAATCATTCCGCAGGCCGACGCCGTTCTGCAAGGCACGGGTGTCTTCGGAGGAAAGCTCTTCGCCCGGTACGAGCTGAATGCCAGCTCGCAAATCAAACTCTTCGATCTCGAAGGCAAAAAGATCAGCGACCTCGCACTGCCGACCATCGGCACCGTATTCGGCTCCGGGGGCAAGTGGGACCGCGACGAACTCTTCTACGGCTTCCAGTCCTTCACCGTCGCGCCTTCGATCTACCATTACGACTTGAAGGACAGCTCAACTTCGCTCTGGGCCAAAGTTGACGCGCCTTCCATCGATCCCGCTGCCTACGAAGTCCAGCAGGAGTGGTATCACTCGAAAGACGGCACGCGCGTGCCCATGTTCGTAGTCCACAAAAAAGGATTGAAGAAAGACGGCCGCAATCCCACGCTGGTTACCGCCTACGGAGGCTTCAACGTCAGCCTCACGCCCACCTTCAGCCGCACCGCGTATCTATGGATGGAGCACGGCGGCGTCTACGTCGTCGCCAACCTGCGTGGGGGTGCCGAGTTCGGCGAGGACTGGCACCGCGCCGGCATGCTCGACAAAAAACAAAACGTCTTCGACGACATGATCGCCGCCGCCGAGCACCTCATCGCCGAAAAGTATACTGACAAGAATCATCTCGCCGTGCAGGGCGGCTCCAACGGAGGCCTGCTCATGGGCGCCATGATCACGCAGCGTCCCGACCTGTTCCGCGCCGTGGTCTGCCAGGTGCCACTGCTCGACATGCTGCACTATCAGGATTTCCAGATCGCCAAGCTCTGGATCCCCGAGTACGGCAGCGCCGAAAATCCCGAGCAGTTCAAGTGGCTCTACGCTTACTCGCCCTATCACCACGTGAAGCCGGGCGCAGAGTATCCCGCCATCTTATTCATGACCGCCGACACCGACACCCGCGTCGATCCCATGCACGCCAAAAAGATGGCCGCTCTGATGCAGGCCGAAGCCAAGAATGGCACCAGCCGCGACCGTCCAATCTTATTAAGAATAGAAACCAAGGCCGGCCACGGCGCAGGCAAGCCAGTAACCAAGCAGATCGATGAGTTCACGGACGTGTATTCGTTCTTGTTTTGGCAGTTGGGAGTGAAACCGTAACGTGGGTTGTAGTCGGAGTGAATCCACCACAGAGTAGCAGAGAAAACAGGGTAGAAGACATCTGGGCTGTTTGTGACATTCTCCCAATTTGGGGCTGAGTTCCAAATTATTTTTCATAACCGTCTAACTCTGACCCCGGCGATAGAATCCTTCTGCGGCAGACAACGTTTGGAAGTCTGTTTCCAGTGGGTACTCCGAAGCGCCATGATTGGCCCTGGCGAGCAGCGTCCAGTACCAAAGTTATGAGACAGCCCCGATCGGCTATCGGGGCTGTTTTGTTTTTCCGCAGATGTCTCGTTGAATTTGCGGATCCCACCCTTCGGCTCCGCCCAGGGCAGGCTCTTTCCGATAGAACACGCAAAGAATACGCCGCATCCCCACTGTCCCGAATCGGACCGTATTCCACAATACTGAATGGCGCATTACTAAAGTCCAATTAGCCACTTGCGTTCAGTCACTTGCCAGCTTTTCCCAGATAGTCGACCATCTCGATCAGCACCCTCCTCGATCCGGACTTTCGGGATTCGTTCAGGACTTCTGGCTGAATGGACCTCGGCTGACGACACGCCGCTAGAGGGCAGAATTGGTGCGATTCCACACAAAAAGGGGAAACTTGATGCGAAATCTTATCGGCGTTGCCGTTTTGGTTTGCATGATTTCGACTTTGGGACTGGCTCAGGAACCGCCTAAGCCGGAAGTTTACGCAGGCTACCAGTTCACCAGCACCGACGGCGGATGGCATGCCAGCGGCTGGAACACTGCCGCGAACATGTACATTACTCGCTGGCTGGGCGCAACCGCTGATTTCAGCGGCGTATATCACTCTGGCTCGAATCTCTACACTTACACTTTTGGGCCAGTGGTCTCCACCCACAAGAGCAGCTTCTCGCCTTATGCGCATGCTTTGTTTGGCGGCGCCCATGCTGCAAGCGGTGGCATCAGCGACAGCGGCGTGGCGATGCTGTTCGGTGGCGGTGTGGACTTCGGAAAACGCAAGCTGGTTTTCCGCGCGGTCCAGTTCGACTGGATGGTGCTCCGTTTTTCGGGCATTACCGACAAAAACAACATGCGCGTGAATACTGGAATTCTGTACCGGTTTTAGTTCGCGCGAAAGCGCAAAAAAGGCGGCCTGGGGCCGCCTTTTCATTTGGCTGTGGGGACGGAGACTCGAACCAGAATGCCTCGCGGCGGCAAAATGACAATCGGCTGTATCTGCCAATGCCAGCAGCAACAGGCCAGAATACTCTCCGAACAAAGGTGTGTCAGCCCGCTTCCGTCGTCTCGGAATTTGGCTCTCCACTCAATGGCGAAAATTCCATTTTGAAAGACCGATTTCGGCAGCTTGAAAAAGTTGGTCAGCAAAAATATTTTGGGCAGAAATCAACAACCTTCGGGATGTCGACAGGAATGTTCGTTCTACATGGTTGTTCACGACGGAACGATCAAACCCGATATCGCGCCCGCGTAGTTTGCGCCGGAGTTATTTTCCCTCGTATGCCTCCTGCAAACGTTTGATATCAATTTTGTCCATTTGCAACATTGCCTGCATGACCCTTTTTGATTTCTCAGGATCTTTGTCCCCTAACATTTTGCCCAGAGCAGAAGGAATGATTTGCCACGACAGACCATACTTATCTTTGAGCCAGCCGCATCTTTCTTTTCTACCGCTCTCGGAAAGCTTCTCCCACAGTTCATCCACTTCTTGTTGCGTCTCGCAATTCACGAAGAACGATATAGCTGGCGTGAACGTGAATTGCGGACCGCCGTTTAGAGCCATGAATTCTTGTCCCTCGAGCTGGAACGTCGCCGACATTACCGTCCCCTTCGGTCCTGGTCCTCCTTCGCCATATCGAGTAACTCTCCCAACTTTTGAATTCTTGAAAATTGAAAGATAGAAATTCATCGCCTCTTCGGCTTTGCTGTCGAACCACAAGAACGGAGTAATTTTTTGCATCTGGTTCTCCTCTTTTGCTTTGTAGTTGTTTAACGCTAACGTCTCCGCAAGCTTCTCGTAGGCCTCGGCTTGCGCAGTGCTCCACGCGGGATATGAAAGACTGCCTGCGTTGAGGCTTATGGGAATTCTAGCCCCGTTACAAATCTCGCGGTCCGCTGTCCAATTCGGCTCCAAGCGGAGCTTCCCTCAACAATTCGTGCAGGTCGAGCGGACGGGTGAACATGGTGAGTTGGCCGTTGGACGTGCGCGGCCACATTTCTTGCGGTTTGTCACAATACAACTCGACTCCGTTGTCATCGGGATCGCTCAGGTATACGGATTCGCTGACACCGTGGTCGGCCGCGCCTTGCAGCGGAATTTCCGCAGCCAAAACTCTGCGTAGAGCAGAAGCCAATGCCGCGCGAGTTGGGTACACGATTGCGGTGTGATACAGGCCTGTTGTTCCCGGAGCCGGCGGCGAACCGCCGAGGCTTTCCCACGTGTTCAACGCGATGTGATGGTGATATCCGCCAGCAGACAAGAAAACCGCGCCATCACCATATCGCTGCATCACCTCAAGCCCAAGCACGCCAGAGTAAAAGCGGAGTGCGCGTTCAGAACCATTTGATTGAGGATCCCTTCTATCGCGACAACGAATCGCACCTGCAATGGATTGGCGCGTCGGACTGGGAATATCAGACTACGTTTCAGATCGAAGCCGGGGAGTTGGCGCGTGAGCATGTTGATCTGATCTTCGAGGGTCTGGATACGTTTGCCGATGTTTACGTCAATGACCATGCGGCGCTGCAAGCAGACAACATGTTTCGACGCTGGCGAATCGCGGCCAAGCCTCTGTTGCAGCCGGGCGGGAATATTTTGCGCGTCGTATTTCATTCTCCGATCACCAAGATGCCGCCCTATGTAAAGTCGCAGCGCTACGTCCTGCCCGCCATCTCGACCCAGAACGGCAACGAAGAAAATATCGCAACTGCTCCCTACAAGCGTAAAGCTCCTTATCAATAGGGATGGGATTGGGGACCGCGCTTCGTCACTGAAGGCATCTGGCGGCCGATCCGCGTCGAGACATGGGATTCATTTCGCATTGAGAACTTTCATATTCATCCGGAAAGGGTCACGAAGGATCTGGCGAAGGTTGCCGTCGAAGTTGAAGTCGAAGCCGGTCAGCCCGCAACGGCGACCATTGTTTTCACACACGAGGAGCTGGGCGGCATGCCGGTGAATGACGGCACGCAGACCGTGCCACTCGATGCCGGAACGAATCACATTTCTTTTCCCATCCGCGTCGCCTCGCCAAAGCTGTGGTATCCGTTGGGTTACGGGACACAAGACCGCTACCACTTCACCGCCAGCGTCCGCGTTGGCAAGACTTTAGTCGCTCACTCTGAGGTCAAGACCGGACTACGCTCAGTACAACTGCGCCGCGTCGCCGACGAATGGGGAAAGAGTTTTGAGTTCGTCATCAATGGAATCCCCGTCTTCGCCAAGGGCGCGGACATGATTCCGTTCGACAGTTTCCCCACCCGGGTCACGGCTGGAAACTACCGCAAGATCTTGGAATCGGCCCGTGACGCGCACATGAATATGGTGCGCGAATGGGGCGGGGGACATTACGAATCCGACGTGTTCTACGACATTGCCGATGAACTCGGGATTATGGTTTGGCAGGAATTTATGTTCGGCGGAGACATGGTCCCGGGCGATGTCGCGTTTCAAGAGAATGTTCGGCAGGAGGCGGTCGATCAGATCAAGCGGTTGAGAGAACATCCCAGCATTGTGGTTTGGTGCGGGAACAATGAGGTGGAAACCGGATGGCTGCACTGGGGCCATCGCCAGGAGTTTCGCGATGCTGTGCCGCGCCCCGTGAGCGAACGGGTGTGGCAAGACTACATGGTGATGTTCGCCGACAATCTCAAGAGCGCGGTGCATGACTATGCCGATCCCGTACCTTACACGCCCAGTTCGCCGAGCGCGAATTTCGAAGAGCCTCCGGACCAGGATCACAACGGCGACATGCATTTCTGGTCCGTTTGGCATGCGCTGGCACCGCCGACCGACTATTTGAAAGTGAAACCACGGTTCATGTCGGAATTTGGATTCCAGTCTTTCCCCGAAGTGCGGACGATTTCTTCTTTTGCCAAGCCAGAAGATTTGGATATTCGCTCGACGGTCATGCAAGCGCATCAGAAGAACCATGGCGGCAACGAACGCATCCTCACTTATATGCTGCGCGAGTACCGCGAGCCCAAGGACTTTGCTTCTTTTGTTTACCTGAGCCAGGTGCAGCAAGCCGAAGTGATCAAGCTGGGTGCGGAGCATCTACGGCGCAATCGCCCGCGTACGATGGGATCCTTATATTGGCAATTGAATGACTGCTGGCCGGTGTCATCCTGGGCGAGCATTGATTATTTCGGACGCTGGAAGGCGCTGCAGTATTACGCCCGGCGGTTCTATGACGATGTGCTCATTTCGCCATATGTCCATGATGGCAAGGTGGATATCTTCGTCGTGTCGGACAAGCTGCAGCCGTTCTCGGATAAAGTTCATGCTAGGCTGCTGGATTTTTCTGGAAATGTGCTGTTCGAGAAAACACAGGATGTACAGATTCCAGCGGCTTCGAGCGCAATTTTATCTGACTCTGGATGAGAAAGAAATGTTTGTGGACCCCTCAGACCAAGATTCCGCGAAGATTGGCCGACGCAGCAGTGTGCTCGTGGCTGACATGGAGGTGGACGGGAAAAGCAGGTCACGTAATCTGGCGTTCTTTGATGTCACTCAATGTCACTCACAACCTGGAATTACCGATGACCCCAAGTGTGGAAAGCAACCTTGTTAAAACGCCTGATGGTTATGCGCTTACGCTGCAATCGCCGGCCCTCGCCCGCAGTGTGTACATTTCTTTTGGCGACATCGACGTCCAGCTCTCTGATAACTATTTTCACCTGCTGCCGAAAGAATCTGCGACCGTCAATATAAAAACCGCAGCCCCCTCGAACAGCTCCGCCGGGTATTGAAAATAGTTTCACTTACCGACGCGTCCGCCAGCCGGGCAGTCAGTTATTGAGAGTGCGTGGTTCGAGCATATCGCGAGGATATGCTAACCGACTACGAATGAGGTCCCGTTTCACGCCCAGCCGACTATGCGGCCGCGAGGCTTAACGGAGGTAGCCCGATGCGCCGCTGAATATCGGTGAAGCGCACATCGGAGCGGATGGGTTCGAATCTGGGATCCATCTTGCTGCACGTGAGCAAGGTGGATCGCTCCTGGAAGGCTTTTTCTAGGGCTGCAAGCCCCTTCTCCTTGTCACCAAGACCAACGCAGATTAAGGCAAACTGATAAGTTTTCCTTTTTTGCTTTAGTTTCGAGCAGCGCCGTCTCTTTCTGGCCTGAGATGGGCACGCGCATGCGCCAACCAAGCTATGATGTTGGGCTCGGGAGAGAGTGCGGCTGCTTTTCCCAGCTGCGCGACAGCTTCGACCGGCATGCCTCTTTGTTCATAAAGTCGAATCGGTGAAAGAATGTGACTTGACGGTCGTCCACACTCCGCCGATCTTCAGAACCTATTGCAGCCTGAATGGCATCCCATAGCCTGCATGAGAACGCCTTGCGACGAAGCCGCAATCCGAACGGGGGATGTCGCGGTTCCGTGTGGCGCAAAGCCGAGACCATGGATACTCGCTGCGACCATTCTCGGTTCGAGCATGGCTTTCATCGATAGCACGGTCGTGAATGTCGCTCTGCCTGCGCTCCAGGCCAGCTTTCACGCAACGGTGGTGGATGTGCAATGGGTGGTCGAGTCTTACGGATTGTTTCTAAGTGCCCTGATTCTAGTTGGCGGCTCGCTTGGCGACCTGTTTGGCCGCCGTCTGATCTTCGTCGCTGGTGTGGCGATTTTCGCCGCGGCCTCCGCAGGTTGCGGCCTGGCCTCGAACATCCTTCAACTGATCATCGCGAGAAGCCTTCAAGGTGTGGGAGCTGCACTCCTCGTCCCGGGGAGCCTGGCGATTATCAGTACGTCATTTGACGAGAACGGTCGTGGCCAGGCGATAGGCACGTGGTCGGGCTTTACAGCGATCACCACCGCTATTGGACCGGTTCTTGGCGGCTGGCTGGTGGAGCATGCTTCCTGGCGCTGGGTATTTTTTATCAATCTGCCGCTTGCGGTGGCGGTGATCGCCATTTCGCTTTGGTCGATACCGGAGAGCCGCAAGGCCACGGCCGGGCGGGTGGATTGGTTAGGAGCGATTCTTGCCACCGTCGGATTGGGTGGTTTGGTTTACGGGTTCATTGACTCGGTCAACCTGGGTTGGACACATCCTCTGGTATTTGGAAGTTTAGTCGTTGGCGTCGGCTGTCTTATTACATTCGGCTTCGCCGAAGCCCGTGTTCATTCGCCGATGCTTCCGCTTGCGCTGTTCAAATCCCGCAGCTTTAGTGGCGCGAACCTGCTGACGATGTTTCTATATGGCGCTATTGGGATTTTCTTTTTCTTGTTCCCGTTGAACCTGATTCAAGTCCAAGGATACTCCACAACGGCAGCCGGCGCTGCGGTCCTTCCGTTGATTCTGCTTATATTTTTCCTTTCCCGCTGGTCGGGCGGACTTGTCGCCCGCTATGGTCCGCGAGGTCCGCTGATCATTGGCCCCCTGATTGCGGCTTTGGGTTTCGTGCTCTTCGCGGTGCCGACCGTTGGAGATAGCTATGGGAAGACGTTCTTTCCGGCGGTGGTTGTTCTGGGGTTCGGGATGGCGGTCACGGTGGCTCCTCTAACTACCGTGGTTATGAATTCAGTAAGTCAAGACCGAGTCGGCACAGCCTCTGGAATCAACAATGCAGTGGCGCGCGTAGCGGGCGTTCTTGCGATTGCGGTGCTTGGGATTGTGATGGTGAGCGCCTTTGGCTCTCGCCTGCATCGAAGCCTGACCCAGCTCTCTTTGCCGCCCGCGGTTCTTCAGGAGGTTCGAGCAAACCAGATCAAGCTGGCCGGATTGCAGGTGCCCGCTGGTCTCGATCCCCATACGAAAACCGCCGTCGAGGAATCCATTGAGGAAGCATTTATATTTGGATTCCGCATTGTAATGTTCATCTGCGCATGCCTGGCCGTGGCAAGTGCCGGGGCCGCGTGGCTCATGATTCCGAAGGGTCGTGATCGCCCTGGGCTGGCTGCGAGCTCCTGATGTAAGGCGGACACCAACGCGATGGCCTGGGAGGCTCGGGGAGTCGGAAATTATCCCAGGACGCGCTCGTTCTGGGTGCAGGCGGTCACTTGCATGGTCGGACTTATAAGTCGGTGGGGTTAAGTCGGTGGGGTTTGACCCTACACCTCTAACGTGTTATAAATGCCCGTTTTGCGCTGGGGGGCTGGGGGTCTGTCTTGGCCCTGGACTGCCTGGCGCGGAAGGTTCCGAC
>Ga0207646_10003338_pt1 | contig 18227 bp, 11 predicted proteins | sample KBSK5502metaG_FD_184343 | JGI IMG/M metagenome (GOLD analysis project Ga0207646, IMG submission 184343) | Corn, switchgrass and miscanthus rhizosphere microbial communities from Kellogg Biological Station, Michigan, USA - KBS K5-50-2 metaG... | ecosystem: Host-associated > Plants > Roots >...
CGCAGGGCACGAAGTACATCCCGCTCCTTCCCACGCCGCCCGCGCCGGCAAGTTCGGCGCGGCCGAATCCGTACCTGGGTGCTGGATTCTTCTGGCTCACGGAGGGCAACAGCAGCTACAACGCGCTGCAGCTCGAAATGACGCGGAGACTGAGCCAGAGGCTGCAATTCCGGGGCAACTACACGTGGGCGAAAAATCTCGACATGAACTCCGCGTTGACGATCGCCCAGGCGCAGAATCAGCCGCAGATGGTGATGGACCGTAACGATGTGCGCAGGGACTGGGGACCGTCGGCGCTGACTCCGACGCACCAGGGGACTATTTCTGTCCACTACGAGCTTCCATTCAGCAGCACTACGCCGGGCGCGCTGCCCAAGTTGATCGGCGGCTGGCAAGTGAACGGCATCACCACGTTGCTGAGTGGATTTCCGTTTACCCCGCAAATCGGCGCGAACCGATCAGGAGATGGAAATACGAGAAATCCGGATCGGCCGGACGTGAATCCAGCGTTCACCGGCCCCGTGCTGTTGAGGACGCAGACTAAGTGGTTCGATCCAGCGGCGTTTTCTCCGCCGACTGTCAGGACGTGGGGGAATTTAGGAAGAGGAACACTGCGTGGCCCGGGTCTCGAGACGGTGGATATCTCACTCATCAAGAACACTTCACTCACCGAGCGCGTCGGGTTGCAATTCAGAGCGGAAGCCTTCAATGCTCTCAACCACACGAACTTCGGACCGCCGAATTCGATCGTGTTTTCGGGAACGGCGATCAGCCCATCGGCGGGCTTGATTACAGCGACTGCAACCACATCGCGGCAGATCCAGTTCGGTTTAAAGTTGTTGTATTAAGAAACCTCACAGCAACGAAACCGGGTCAACATCGATGATGACGCGAGTGACCCCGATCTTCCGATCCTCGATGTGTTGACGAAGGCGATCCAGCAGATGATGCAGCGTCGAACGTGAGGACGACTTGATCAGCAGCTGGTGACGGTGCATGCGCTTGATCCGTTCCAATGGAGCCGGCGCCGGGCCGAGAATGCGGATCGCATTCGAGCGAAGCGAATCCAGAAATTCACCCACTTCGCGAGCCATGTTCGACGCGCGCACGGCATCGCGATCACTCACCATGATTCCCGCGAGCGCCGTGAATGGCGGATAAAACATCGCCTTCCGGTATCGCGATTCCCGCGCAAAAAAGTCTTCGAAGCGTTGCGTGATGGCGAGTTGAAACGTGTAATGGTCCGGGAAGTAACTCTGGATGACGACCTCCCCCGGCCGGTCACCGCGGCCCGACCGGCCTGCGACCTGCGTGAGCAATTGAAACGTTCTCTCAGCAGCACGAAAGTCCGGCAGTGCGAGAGGGGCATCGGCGCCCACAACTCCGACCAGCGTCACACGCGGAAAGTCATGGCCCTTCGCGATCATCTGAGTGCCGACGAGGATGTCGATGTTGCCTGCGCGAAACCCGCCAAGGACCCGCTCGTAATCGCGCATGTGGCGCATTGTGTCGCGATCGATGCGGCCCACGCGCGCATCCGGAAATGAATGCTTGAGTTCGGCTTCGAGGCGCTCCGTTCCTTCCCCGACGTAGTGGATGTATTCGCTGTCACACTCCGGGCAACGTTCGGGCGGACGCCGCGCAAGGCCGCAATAGTGGCACAGCAGCTTTTCGATGGAACGGTGATAGGTCATCGCAACGCTGCACGAGCTGCATTGGAATGTAAAGCCGCAGTGCCGGCAAAGCAGGAACGCCGCGTAACCACGGCGGTTGAGAAGAATCATCGTCTGCTCGCCCCGCTCGAGGCGCGCGCTGATCGCCTGCAACAGACGTCGCGCGAATACGACCTGCTTGCCTTCGGCCGCGTATTCTTCGCGCATGTTCACAATCTCCACCGCAGGGAGCGGCCGATCTTCGACGCGCGCGGTGAGGCCAATGTACGTGTATTTCTTCGACTCGGCGTTGTGGAAGGATTCCATCGAAGGCGTCGCCGATCCGAGAACGACAGCGGCGCGGGCGAGCTTCGCGCGCATGACGGCAGTGTCGCGTGCGTGATAACGCGGAACTTCTTCCTGCTTGTAGCTGGTCTCATGCTCTTCGTCGACGACAATAAGGCCGAGGTTGTCGAGTGGAGCGAAGACCGCAGAGCGCGTGCCGATCACGATCGGTACTTCACCGCGATAAATCCGAAGCCACTCATCGATGCGCTGACGGCGCGTGAGGGAGCTGTGCACGATGGCGGTTTGGTCGGGGAAGCGCGAAGCGAAGCGATCGGTGAGTTGCGGCGTGAGACCGATCTCGGGGACGAGGATGAGCGAGGTTTTTCCCGACGCGAGAAAATGCTCGACAGCCTGCATGTAGATTTCGGTTTTCCCGCTGCCGGTAACGCCGTGGAGCAAAACGGGATAGAAGCCGGTGGGGGTTGTGACCTTCGACAAAGCGCTCGCCTGATCCTGCGTTAAAACAGGGCGCGGGCTAAAGCCCGCGACTACATTAGGGCGCGATGCTGTAGTCGCGGGCTTTAGCCCGCGTTCAAGATGTTTCGCTGTGATGCCCGGCGGCAATGCGGCTTTCAGAACTTCGCCGAACGGCGAGACGTAGTATTCCGAAATCCAGCGGCAAAGCTCGAAGATATCAGGTCGAACCAGCGGGCTTGCATCAACCAGGCTGCGGATCTCATGCACTTCCAGATCTCGCGGTGCGTCCTTTCGCAGCCGCACAACAAAACCCTCCACCTCGCGTTTCCGGAACGGCACGATCACGCGGCAGCCGACTTCAGCCTCACCATTCAGCTTGTAAACGAAGGTCCGTACCAGCGGCAGGCAGACCGCAATATCGGCGTACATGAAAGGATTACGAACGCAGCCGGAACAGTTCGGCGCGAATCTGCTTCATGTCTTCCCAGACGTCGCGCTTCTTTTCGGGAGATCGCAACAGATACGCGGGATGGAATGTCGCAATGACGCGCATGCCATCCATATCGAAGAATTTTCCACGGAGTTTGGAAATCGGGGCGGCCGTTTGAAGGACAGTTTGAGCCGCGAACGTTCCAAGGCAGCAAACGATCTTGGGACGGATCGTCGCGAGTTGTTTTCGCAGAAAGGGATTGCAGGAAGCAACTTCGTCGGGTTCGGGATTGCGATTATCGGGCGGCCGGCATTTCAGGACGTTGCAGATGTAAACATCATCGCGTTTGAAGTTGATGGACTCGATGATTTTGGTGAGTAACTGGCCGGCACGGCCTACAAAAGGCAGGCCCTGCTGATCTTCGTCGTAGCCCGGCGCCTCGCCGACGAAGACGAGTTCGGCGAGAGGATTCCCGGAGCCGAAGACGATGTTCGTGCGAGTGCGTGCGAGCTTGCAGCGCTGGCAGTCACCGATTTCGGCGCGGATGATGTCGAGCGTGGGACCGTCAGGCCGGGCTTCTGCCGCAGCGGGAGCGAAAGCGTCGAGCGTATCCACACCGATGTCCTTAAAGAATTCGAGTTGGGCAGCGATTTCGTTGGAGTTCATTTCAGCAATTGCACCACGCGATCGAGAATCTTGTCGGCCATCACGAGCTTGCTTACAAGCGGAATTTCCTCGGTGTGGCCGGACCTGTCAATGATTGTCGCGTGATTCATATCGCTGTCGAAGGCCGAATCAGGACCACTTGCGGAATTCACTACGATCAAATCCAGATTTTTGGCCTTCAATTTCTCGAGGCCGTTCTGGATGTGATTTTCGGTCTCGGCGGCAAAACCGACCAGGACCTTGCCGTTCTTCGCGCTGCCGAGCTCTTTCAAAATGTCGGCGGTCGGCTCGAGCTCGAGTGTGAGGTCGGCGGTCTTCTTCTTAATCTTCTGCGAAGCGACGGTTCTCGGCCGGAAATCGAGTGGCGCGGCGGCCTTGATCACAACATCGGCGTCGCCGGAATTGTCGAGAACGGCGCGCCGCATCTCTTCAGTGGTGCGCACGTGAAGCGTGTTCGGAAACTGAAGGTCGGTTGGACCGGAAACCAGAACGACTTCAGCGCCCCGATTGCGAGCCGCTTCCGCGATGGCATATCCCATTTTTCCAGACGATCGATTGCTGATGAATCGCACGGGATCGATATCTTCGACGGTGGGTCCTGCAGTAACCACCACCTTGCGGCCTTCAAGGTCACGGCGGCGATTCAGTATCGACATCACGAAATCCACGATCTGCTCGACGGGCGCCAGGCGACCGGGACCATAAGTCTTGCACGCCATTTCGCCGACTTCCGGATCGATGATTTGAACGCCGCGATTCCGCAATGTCCGAAGATTGGTCTGAACGGACGCGTGTTCCCACATGCGCGTGTTCATGGCCGGAGCAATCACAACCGGCGCGGTAACAGCCAGATGGAATGTGGTCAGGAAGTCGTCGGCAAGACCTGCTGCCAGTCTCGCGATACAGTCGGCAGTCGCGGGCGCCACAAGGAACAGATCCGTGGATTGCGCAACCAGGATATGGTCGAACGCGCCTTCGAAATCGCCACCGGAATGTGAGGCTTCAAAGATGTCGACGTAGACCTTATTGCCAGACAGGGCTCGAAAGGTGAGTGGGGCGACGAATTGGGTCGCGCCTTTGGTCATCAGGACGGTGACATCGACGCCGCGATCCTGCAGCCTTCGCACGATCTCCGCCGATTTGTAACATGCAATTCCGCCGCTGACGCCGAGCGCGACTTTCATGGCCGAGGAGTTATTCCTCCTGTTGTGGCTGTTTTTCCTGCTGATTGCCGTCCCGATCCGGGATCCGGAATTTCACGAGACCTTGAAGAATTTCTTTTTGGGCAACCTGAGTGGCTTTGTGGCGAGGCTCTTTGAGCATGGGCGCGCTGCCGCCCTGGATCTGGCGGGCCCGCAATGCCGAAAGAATTACAAATCGATATTTGCTATCGATGTTGTCGGGAATAGTAATCAAGCTAAACCTCCGAATGAAGCGATGATCTCTTCGACGCGTGCCTGCTGGCGGTCGGGCACCGCAGTGCCACTGCGTACAATAGATTCGAGCAGAAGGACGGAATTTTCCAAAATGTCGTTGATGATGATGTAGTCATAATCGCGATAAAACTGGATCTCGCCCTTCGCGATCTCCAGCCGCCGCCGGATGACCTCATCGGGTTCCAGCATGCGCGCCTTGAGCCGCCGCTCCAATTCCGCGAAAGACGGCGGCATTATGAAGATCGCCTTTGCACCGGGCATTTTCGACTGCACCTGCCTGGCGCCCTGAACATCGATATCCAGGATCACGTCCTTGCCCGCCTCGAGCTGCTCATGAACAAACGCGCGGGCGGTGCCGTAGAGCTCGCCGTTGAACTCCGCCCACTCCAGAAATGCGCCGCTCTCGACCATGCCCAGGAATGTCGGTCGATCCGTAAAAAAATAATCGACACCGTTCCGTTCGCCTTGCCGAGGCCGGCGCGTCGTGTATGAGACCGAGAATTGCAAATCCTTGAAACTACGAAGTAAGTGCTGAAGTAACGTGGTTTTACCGGACCCCGACGGAGCCGAGACAATGTAAAGGTTTCCGTGCATTCGGCTGAAAACTTTTAGTCTACCACAGGGCCGCTCACTGAACGCGGGCTAAAGCCCGCGACTACATTGGGAACCGCTCCTGTAGTCGCGGGCTTTAGCCCGCGTTCGACGCCTCACCGGCCGTGATAGAGCACGCGGCCCGGCCGGGCAGACTGCATGGAACCGTAATCGAGGACGATTTTTCCATTAATGATGACGGTCGAAAAGCCTTCGGCATACTGATGCGGTTTCTCGAATGTTGCCGTGTCGCGAACGCGCGCAGGATCGAAGACGGCGACATCCGCCTTCATGCCTGGGCGGAGCAGCCCGCGGTCGGTAAGTCCGAGACGCTGGGCGGGAAAAGATGACATCTTGCGGATGGCGTCCTCGAGGGTAATCGTATTCAGTTCGCGCACGTAAACGGCAAGCACGCGCGCGAAAGTGCCGTAGTTTCGCGGATGCGGACTCGCTTTTCCGAAGACGGGAATTCCTCCATCCGACGCAATCATTGTCGCAGGATGGCGAAGGATTCGCCGGAGGTCTTCCTCGGCTATTGCGTGAAAGATGCCCGAACAATTCCCTTGTTCGACGATCCACATCGCCGTTTCCGCCGCATTGGGAAGGCTGAGTTCCATGCCGCGGATGCGCGTGACTTCGGCCAGATTTTTTCCGTCGAGCGATTCATCCCACGTGCAGCGCGCAAGGACAACGTTCTTCGGATCGCCGCCGCCGCGCTCGTTCTGGATACTACGCACGACTTCAGACTTGATATCGGCGCGCGTCCCGGATTCTTTGAGACGGGCCAGGACTTTATCCCGTCCACCCTCCTGGGCCCAGGCCGGAAGAAGCGCGGCCCCGATGCTCGTGCTGGACGCGGTATATGGATACTGATCGATCGTCGCATCAACGCCACGCTTGCGAGCTTCATCCACAAGTTGCAAAGTGTCGACGCTCTTTCCCCAGTTTCCCACTCCGATAATCTTGTGATGCGTCAACTGGGTTGGAAGGCCACCACGTTCGCCGATCGCAATAGTTTCCTTGACGCTGTCGACTACTCTGGACGCCTCATCCCGCATGTGCGAGATGTAGATGCCACCGAAACGCGCGGCAACTTTCGCAAGTTCGACAACTTCATCTGTAGACGTGAACGTCCCGGGTACGTAGAAGAGGCCGGAGCTCAGACCGAATGCGCCATCCCTCATGCCTTGCTCAACGAGCCCGCGCATCTTCGCGATTTCGTCGGCTGTGGGTTTCCGATCGACAAGACCTATGACCACGGAGCGGACAGACCCTTGACCGACCATCGTGCCGATGTTGATCGTCTTTTGCAGGGCGTCAAGCCTGGCCAGGAATTCCGCAATGGGCAAAGGAGAACTGCCGTCTGGTCCCTCTATTACTGTGGTGACTCCCTGGCGGATGTAGTTCTCAGCGGCGGGTACATCGAAGATCCCTTCTCGCGCGTGGCTATGAATGTCGATGAATCCCGGTGCGACCACCTGGCCGCCAACATCGATGATGCGCGCCGCTGATTCCGTAATCGATGGCGCGATACGCGCGATCGTGTCGCCTCGAATGGCGATATCGCTGCGATACCAGGCGCTTCCGCTACCATCGACAATCCGGCCATTGCGCAGTATCAGGTCGTAGGTCGGTGCCTGAGCGGTCAGAGAAACCGCCCAGGCACAAAGCAACAAAGCAAGGCCGATTTTGTGTCTCATCAAAATACGATCTTGGCTGCAAACTGGATCTGGCGTTGCGCTCCTGTCTGAGACTGGAATGCTGCGCGCGAGATTAATCCGAAGGATCCACTTGCCGCACTCTGGTTTGGCAGCGAGAAATTCGGGTGATTGGCAAGATTAAAGAATTCCGACCGGAATTGGAGCGAGACCCGTTCGGTGAAGCGGAACGATCGTGACAATCCCAGATCGAAGTTCTTCAAGCCATCGCTGCGCAACAGATTCCGGCTCGCATTACCAAAGGTTCCGACGCCGTTGATCTGCCACGCCGGGGTATCGCCCGGAAGGCAATTTCTTTGTGTGGTTCCATTCGCCAACAGGGTACAGGTATTGAACCACCGGTCCGGTCCAGGATTCGCAATATGCCAGTCCCCGATGAGGTTCGGACGATCCTGTGTTGCGCCGCCTCCGGTATTGCTCTCATCGCGGCCCGAAAACACTGTGAAGGGCGGGCCCGTCTGAAGAGTCAATATTCCGGTGAGCTGCCATCCGCCTGCGATCGCGTGCAGCGGTTTGTTCTGAATCTTGCTGAACGGTAGATCGTAAACGTAGCTGAAGACAAATCGATGCGTGACGTCAAAATCGGAAACCGAACGCTCGGCACGAAGATTTCTGGCATCCTGCGCGAAGGCTCCGCTCGAGTCGCTGGCAGCAGAGATTCCGACGCCGTCGTCGATCGATTTGGACCAGGCATACGAACTGATGAAGCTGAGGCCGTTGCTCATGCGCCGTTCTGCACGCGCTGTAAAACCATTGAAGTTCGAATTGCCGATTGAAGAAATGTAGCCGCCGGTGATGTTGCCGTACGCCGGAAATGGGCGGCGGCTTGCGACGGAACCCGATCCCGGAAAGGCCTGGTTGATATTCCACTGTATCGGAAGTTTGTGTCCCTGTGACCCGAGATAGGAAAGATCCAGAACCAGGTTCGAAGCAACCTCCCGTTGCACGCCGAAACTCCACTGATTGACATAGGCCGTGTGGAAGTTGGGGTCGATCCCCGGCGCAACCACCGATGGAATTCCGGAAAATGCATTGGCGACGTCCGGCCGATCCGTAGCCTGGAATGGCCCAGACGTTTGCCGCAAGCGGAATGGCGAGTTCCGCGACAACGGCGTCAGGCCGTTCCCGACGATCTGATGGTTATAGAAAGTCCCGAATCCAGCCCGCACAACAGTCTTGGTTCCTCCGAAAGGACGCCATGCCAGACCGACTCGAGGACCAAAATTCGCTTTGTCCGTCCCCCATAACCGGCGTCCGATCTCGGGCCGCGGACGTGAGCTGAGTCCGGTAGGGTTACTGTTATCGATGTAGTACTCGAGACCGCCGGCTACTTTGATGGTGCCACGCGTTGGATCAAAGGATGCGATCTTGTTCACGTTCTCCACTTCGGGCAGATCGAGGTCGTACCTCAGGCCCAGGTTCAGCGTGAGCTTCGGCGAAATCTTCCAATCGTCCTGGAAGTAATAGCTCGAAGCGAACGTCATCGAGTTGTGAAATGGTGTCCCCAAATTACGATCGGCCTGTCTCGGCATTCCAAGCAGCAGATCGGCGACGGCATTGCCGGTAAAGGTGCCATCGAATTGGAAAGCACCGCGGCCGAATGAAGTGAAGAACGAATTCAGCAGGAAGCGCCGGATATCCAAACCAAATTTCATCGAGTGCTGGCCTGTAATGAAGGTCATGTTCTCGATGTAGTTGTAATTGTTGTCGTGCCGCCCCTGTGGCAGATTGGTCGGACCGCCGATGGTCGCAAATCCGGTGACCTGAATTTGCGGCGCTCCATTATTGAACGGCGTCTTTCCGGCGTCGGTGAGGCCTGCAATGCCGAACCGCTGAATCACGTCGGCGTTCCGGTCCTCCTGCAGGCGATAGAAACCGAATCGCGCGTAACCCACGCGAGCTTCATTGACCAGACGCGGGGAGAAGATATGCGTCCACACCGCCACCGCGTGCTGAGTTCGCTGCAACTCGTCACATCCGAATCCCGGTACATCTCGCGCCGAACAAAGCGGATTGGACAAGGCATAGAACTCCGACGAGTCCGCAAATTCGTATGAAGCGTAAACAGAATCGCTGGCATTGAAGCGGTGATCGACTCTCGCCGACCACTGGTTAATGTTGAAATGGCCTGCAGCAGCAGAAACGAAATTTGTCGAGCCCCCACGGTTTGGCATGGGATAAAGCGCCAGCAAGCCCGCCCCCTGCGCACTCCACCGGTTTGAGGGAATTCGGTTGCCTGGAAAGGGAGTGCTTCCATTGAAGGGGTCCCGGATTGGTGTCGAAAGCGAGCTGAAGTCACCATTTCTGAACGCGAGTGAAGGGACCGTCGCCAGACCGGCTTCCTGCTGACCGCGACGCTGGCCTTCATACCCGACAAAGAAAAACGTCTGGTCTTTCTTGATGGGGCCGCCGAGCACGCCCCCAAATTGGTTCCGTCGAAACGATGGCTTTTGCGGCGCAAAGAAGTTGCGCGCGTCCAATACCGAATTGCGATGAAACTCCCAGACGGAACCATGAAAAGCGTTGGTCCCCGATTGCGTCGTCACGATGACCTGGCCACCAGCCTGCCTTCCGTATTCCGCAGAATAGGTGCCGGTCAGTACTTTGAATTCCCGGACGGCGTCCAGAATCGGCCGATGCAGCGGCTGGTTCGTTGTTTCATCGTTGTTATCGATGCCGTCCAGAAGATACTGATTCGCAATTTCGCTGTTTCCGGCGACGTTCAGGCCGCCCCGGAAACCGAGATTCGAACCCTGGGCTGTCGCGAACACGTTCGGCTGGAGGAATGCGAGCTGAAGATAATCGCGCCCGTTCAGCGGTAATTCGACAATCTTTTTCTGGTCGACTACATTTCCAATTGTGGCGCTTTCGGTGGTAACCAGCGGCGCCGCCGCACTCACCTGCACTTCTTCGGTGAGACCTCCTACTTTGAGAACGACATCCAGGCGCGCCTGCTGATTCGTTTCGAGTACAATGCCGGAACGAACCACTGTGTTGAAGCCGGTATACTCGGCGGTCAACGTGTACTGCCCGGGCGCGAGTTGCGGAATCGCGTACTCCCCATTGTCATTAACGATCACACTTCGGCTGTCGTTCGTGCCGATATTGGTGATCGTGATCTTCGCTCCCGGCACCACTGCTCCGGTATCATCCGTGACCCGCCCTACGATCGTTGCGCGTACACCTTGCGCGGCCAGGATGGATACGAAGAAGAAAATCGCAATTGTTGCATTTCGGAAAACCCCCATCGTCCCCTCCTTTTATTAGCGTCGGGCCCACCGTCCAGTTCAGTGCGGTACACCGCTTTTATTACGGCTGCGCCCTATCGGGCTTGCGCTTCGCGGCGGCCTCTTCACATCTGGCCGGTCCCCCCACGCCGGGAGATGGCATTCATACCATCTCCTTTTTCGGAGAAAAGCATAGGCCAACGTGTGTTTGAATTACAATTTCGCAAATCAGGAGGGTGATTATGAAAGCCAGATTTGTAGCTTTTGCGCTGGCAGCGACATTTTTGTCAGGCATCGCGTTATCGGCACAGGTGAAGTCGCCGCAGGATTATCTCGGGTTTCGTGTTGGTGATGATTACAAGCTGGCGGACTGGCAGCAAATCACCGGCTATTTCGATGAGCTTGGGAAATCGTCGAATCGCGTTCACGTCGACGTCATCGGACAAACCACGCTGAAACGGCCATTCGTTCGCGTAACGATCACCTCTCCCGAAAACTACGCGAAGATCGCGCAGTATGAGGAAATCACGCATCGACTGGCCGACCCTCGTGGTCTCCCGGCGGAAGAGGCCGATCGGTTGATCAGCGAAGGCAAGTCGGTCATCGCGATTACGTGCTCCGTCCACGCGACAGAAGTTGCCGCGGCGCAAATGTCGATGGAGCTCGCGTACAACATGGCGACGAAGAACACCGCCGAGGTCAAGAACATCCTCGACAATGTAATCTTTCTGCTCGTTCCCTCACTGAATCCCGACGGCCTCGACACCGTTGTGAACTGGTACAAGAAGAATTTGAAAACGCCCTTCGAAGCGGCTCCCGTCCCGGAGATCTATCACCACTATGCGGGGCACGACAACAATCGCGATTGGTACATGTTCACGCTGGCGGAGACGCGGAACACGATCGACGGCGTGTACAAGAAGTGGCACCCCCAGGTTCTCTATGATGTTCATCAGATGGGCAACACCGGAGCGCGATTATTCGTACCTCCCTTTATGGATCCGTACGAACCGAACATCGATCCGATCATCATTCAGGGAGCCTCATTCATTGGCCAGGCGATGATGAATCGTCTGATCGGTGAAGGAAAAACCGGAATTACAACCAACTCCGTTTACGATTCGTGGACCCCGGCGCGCGCGTATCAGCACTATCACGGAGCGGTTCGCATCCTGAGCGAAGCGGCCAGCGTGCAATATGCCTCGCCGATCAAACAGAACTTCAGCGACCTGCGTCCCGGCCTTGGTTACGACCCGCGAACCGTCAGTTGGAAGTTCCCCGCGTTATGGCGTGGTGGAGAATGGCATCTGCGCGACATCGTCGATTACGAACTGACGGCTGCGATGGGCGCCCTGGAGAACATGGCGTATTACCGCGAACGTTGGCTGCGGAATTTCTACACCGTGCAGAAGAGAGCCGTTGAGCGGAAGGGCACGCCCTACGCTTTCGTTATTCCTCCCGACCAGCGTGATCCCGTGACAGCCGTTGAAATGCTGAACGTTCTGCAGTTCGGCGAGGTCGAGATCGAACAGGCGCAGTCCGCATTTACAGGCGACGGCGTACAGTATCCGAAGGGAACGTACGTCATTCGCATGGCTCAGCCGTTCGGCGCATTCGCCAAAACGATGATGGAGAAGCAGGTCTATCCGGATCTTCGGGAGTATCCGGGTGGTCCGCCGCAGCGGCCATACGACGTTACCGCGCACACTCTGCCAATGCAGATGGGTGTGAAAGTCATCACGGTAACGCAGCCATTTCAGGCGAGCCTTACGAAGCTCGAGAAGGTCACCGCCGCTTCAGGGGTAGTCGACAGCGGGCCTGCAAAAGCCTACATCCTGGACCACGACAGCAACGCCTCGATGAAAGCGTTAAACCGCCTCATGAAAGAGAAGGCCGACGTTTACTGGGCCGCCAAGGCAATCACCGTTAAGAACAAAGTCTATCCGGCCGGAACAATGATCATTCCCGCCACGCCGGGCATTGAACCAAAACTGCAGGCGATTGCCCGCGATACGTCCGTGAACTTCGTCGCGTCCAATGATCGTCTCAATGTCCAGGCATACAAGCTCATTCCGCCGCGGATTGCCCTGTATAAGAGCTATGTAGCGTCGATGGATGAAGGCTGGACGAGATTGGTCTTCGAGAATTACGACTTTTCATACACGAACATCCTGGACAAGGACATCAGGGCGGGAAGCCTGCGTTCAAAGTTCGATGTCATCATCATTCCCGGTGAACTGAGCGAGACGCAAATCATCGAAGGCCATCGCGCCGGTGCTGTTCCGCCGGAATTTGCAGGCGGTATCGGCGAGTCGGGCGTTCAGAGCTTGCGGGATTTTGTGAATGACGGGGGAACGCTCGTGACGATGGATAAAGCCACGGAGTTTGCAGCGAAGCAATTCGCACTGCCCGTCAAGAACACGCTCGAAGGTGTGCGCCCCCAGGATTTCTATGTTCCGGGTTCCCTTTTGAAAGTCGTACTCGACACGGATAATCCCATCGCCTACGGCATGCCTCGTGAAACTGCGGCTTTTGTCGAACAGAATGCCGCATTCGAAGTCACTGGCAATGCGAAGTCCGTCGCAACCTATCCGTTAACAAATCCGTTGATGAGTGGGTGGATCCTCGGTGACGAGAAACTCTTCGGCAAGACCGCCGTTGTGGACGTGCCTGTGGGCCGCGGCCGGATCATTCTGCTTTCGATCAGGCCGCAGTTCCGGGCTCAGGTGCGGGGTACGTACAAACTGCTTTTCAATTCGCTCTACTATGGCCCCGCGACGATGACCATCTACGAGTAACAGACAGTCACCACAAAGACACGAAGACACAAAGAAAGCCGGCATAAATGATCTGCGTTGCCGGCTTTCTTTGTGTCTTCGTGTCTTTGTGGTGACTTGTCCATCTCATTCGATGTTCTGAACCTGCTCGCGGAGTTTCTCGATCTCGACCTTGATTTCGATCGCGGCCTGACCGATGTTGACGCCAAGGTCGTTCAGGCCGGAAGTCTTGGACAGGATGGTGGTCACTTCGCGGTTCATTTCCTGAAGGATGAAGTCCATGCGTTTGCCGGCTTCGTCTTCGAGGTTCTTCAGCCCGGCAAATTGATCCAGGTGGCTGCGGAGCCGTGTGGTTTCTTCCGCGATGTCGCTGCGTTCGGCATAGAGCAAGGCCTCGGTTTCCAGACGGTGCCCGCTATCGGCCACAAGCTGTGGCGCGAGCTCGTTGACGCGCGCGATCAGTTGCTGGCGGTAATGTTCGACGAAGCCGTTCGCGTGGGTGACGATGGTCTGCAGATGCCGATCGATGGCCGCCAGGCGCCTGTCGATGTCGGCCATCAGCGAATGTCCTTCGGTGATGCGCATCTGCTTCAGTTGAGCCAATGCCGTGTCAGTCGCTTCGCCGAGTTTTTGGCTGATCAGATTCTGCTCTTCCGCTGACAGATCGCTCGCAGAAATTGTGACGAGTCCGGGAAGCCGGGAGATCATCTCGAGCGTGACATCGCCCTGAATGGCATAGCTGCCTTTTAAACCGCCCAGCATTTCGACATAGGCGCGGATCAATTCGTGGTTCGCATCGAGCTTGATATTCTGCCGCTTGTAGTCGATCCTCACGAACACATCCAGCCGGCCGCGCTTGAATGCGCTGGAAAGTTTCTGGCGGATGACGTTTTCGAAGTTCTGATATTCGCCGGGAATTTTGATGTGAACATCGAGATATCGGTGGTTCACGCTTTTGATCTCGACCAGCACGGCCTGGTTGGCTGCTTCAGCGCGTCCCGATCCGAAACCGGTCATGCTGTAGATCATGAGCTCACATCCTCAAACTGCAAATTGTAGAGCTTCCAGTAGAGACCTCGCCGAAGAACCAGTTCTTCGTGGGTGCCCGATTCCCGGATGCGGTGATCAGACAGAACGGTGATGCGGTCCGCGCGCCGGACGGTGGACAGCCGGTGGGCAATCACGATGGTCGTGCGTCCTTGCATCAGGTTTTGCAATGCCTGCTGAACGAGCGCTTCCGATTCCGTGTCGAGCGACGACGTCGCTTCGTCGAGGATCAGGATCGGTGCGTTCTTCAAGAGCGCTCGCGCGATCGAGATGCGCTGGCGCTCACCGCCCGATAGCCGCATTCCCCGCTCGCCGATCCTTTCGTCGTAATCGGAAACGAAATCGTCCACCAGAGCGGCTTTCGCGGCAGCGAGTATGGCATCGTTGCCGGCCGCCGGATCGCCATAAGCTATATTGGCGCGAATGCTGTCGTTAAAGAGAATGACGTCCTGAGTGACCATCGCGATCTGGTCGCGCAGCGAATTCAGGCTGAGATGACGAATGTCTTTGCCGTCGATCAGAATGCGTCCTGCCCTCACGTCGTAAAAACGCGGAAGCAGGTTCACCAGCGTGCTCTTGCCGGCCCCGCTTGGTCCCACAATCGCCACGACTTCGCCGCGGCGGACCGAGAACGAGATTCCGTCGAGGACCACTTCGCCGGGTTCATATCCGAAGTGTACGTCATCGAAAACGATACTGTCCTTGAATCCACGCAATACTTCGTGCGCGGTGTCCTTCTCGGTTTCTAGAGCAAGGATTTCGAAAATCCGTCCCGACGCTCCAAATGCCTGCTGGAATGAATTGTTGATTCCGCTCATGCGGCGAACCGGATCGTAAAGCTTGATGAGCGCGATGATGAATGCGACGAACAAACCTGCCGTCATCCGCTGGCTCGCGATCTCGGCGCGCGCATAAAGCAGGAAACCCGCAATAACGATAATGCCGAGCACTTCCATCAACGGCGATGACAGCGAGTGCGTCATCTTCTGGAGAACGTTGAGCCTGAAAATCCGTTGCGTTACTTTCCGGAACTTACCGGCCTCGGCTTTCTCCATTGTGAATGCTTTAACGATACGATTGCCGGTCACGGTCTCGTAGAGAATGTTGGCCATCTCGGCCATCTCTTCCTGATTCGACTTGCTCAGCAGGCGCAATCTTTTTCCGAACCAGATCGTGGGATAGAAAACCAGCGGAGCGACGATGATGGAGACGGCGGCCAGCTTCCAATCGATCGTGAAAATCGCGATCAGCAGGAAAATCAAAATCGCCGATTGTTTGAGGAATTCCGCAAGAGTTTCGGACGCCGCCGTTTGAATCCGGTCGACATCGGCCGAAACACGCGAAATCAATTCTCCTGTCGGGTTGAAATGGAAAAACCGAAGCGGCTGAGAAAGAATCTTCGCGAAGACATCATTTCGCAGATCGCGAACGACAGCCTGGCCGAGATAAGAGATCGTATTGACCGAGCAGTATTCAGCGAGGGCCTTCACCGCCGTAGCGACCACAAGCAGGAACAGCAAGATTCGCCCGTCGAACGTGGAAACATTCAGCCGCAAATCGATCAACGGGATCGTAATGGCCGGCGTCGCGGAAGCGCGCAGAAGCGTATCGAAGATCAAACCGATGAGAAACGGTGTGACGGCCTCGAGGATACCAACAACAGCGACGAACACGAGCGAGAGGAGCAGAGCCCACGTATAGGATCCGACGTACTTCCACAACCGCTTCATCTGCCACCCCTTCGGGGTTTGCTCTTTGTCGCTATTCTCAACCCAGGGCTTACGCCCTGGGTTACGCTCTTCTCGCCGCTCCGCGGCTTCATGAGCGGTAAACCGTCGCGCGGACTTTTTCTTCGATTTCTTTCGGCTTCTGCATTTTGAGTATCTGACCGGAGAGTTCCCGTAACTGCGCAATGGAAACCGACCGGATCATGCGTTTGATTCTCGAATAAGCCCCAAGATTCACCGAGAGCGACGTGAAACCGAGCCCCAGGAGAACCGCCGCTGATGGCGGGTCCGCCGCCATCTCACCGCAGACTGTAACCGGCTTGCCCGTAGGCTTCAACAGCGTATAGACCTGATGCAGGCATCGGAGAATGGCCGGATGGAATGGATTGTATAAATGCACAACGGACTGATCGGATCGGTCGATGACAAGGTAGTACTGAATCAAATCATTCGTGCCGAGACAAAAGAAATCCACGCGCGACGCCATCAGATCGCACGTTTGTGCTGCGGCAGGCGTCTCGATCATCACGCCGATCGGAACTGTCGAATCGTACTTCAGCCGTTTCAAATTCAGCTCGCGCTGCACCTCGGCGATGATCTCGCGCGCCGCATCCAGGTCATCGACTGTAGAGACGAACGGCAGAAGGATGCGAGTCGGCCCGTTTACGGAAGCGCGATAGAGACTGCGGAGTTGTTTTTTGAACAGGTCGGTGTTTTCCAGGCAGAACCTCAGCCCGCGGACGCCAAGACTCGGATTCACTCCATCCCAGCTTTTCTGATCGATCCCAACGTCGATCGTTCGAAACGTGACGGGCGCGCCCCTGGCCGTCTTCAGCACAAGTGAATAGTCGGCGACCAGCGATTCTTCGTCGGGCTGTTTGCCTTCCCGGAAGAAGTCGAACTCCGTACGATACAGGCCGATCGATTCGCATCCATTCGAGATGGCCCCGCGCACCTCTTCGCTGAAATTGATGTTCGCTCCCAGCGAAATCTGAACCCCGTCTTCTGTCACCGGCGGCGCCGATGCGATACCGCCATTTTTCTTCTTGAGTTTCCTGACGTCGCGGTCGCGGCTTCTGTATTCCGCCAGTGTTTCCTCGGACGGCGAGCAAATCACGACTCCGCGCTCTCCGTCGACGATCAACAAGTCTCCGGACGAGACTTCCGATAACTCGGCGGCACCCATGACGGCCGGGATTTCAAGCGATCTGGCCATGATGGCCGTATGCGAAAGTGGGCTGCCGGTTTCTGTCGCCAGGCCGACAATACGCGAGGTCCGCATCTCGAACAACGTCGATGGCGGCACGACCTTGCCGATCAGGATCGCGTCATACGGAAGCTTCTTGAAGGACGGGAGCGCCTTTGCCTGCAGATTGTGGAGCAGGCGGCGCACGATGTCTTCGAGATCGCCCCTTCGCTCACGCAGGTATTCGTCATCGAGCCGGTCGTATGCCTGAAACAGATCGTCGCTGACCTGCTGGATGGCCCATTCCGAATTGATGTAATCGGTCTCGATCTTCTCGATGATGCGATCGACGAACAGCCGATCCTGGAGCACCAGCAGATGCGCATCGATGAGAAATGATGATTCGGGACCGCTCTTCCGCTTCAGCTCCGCCTGCATGCGCTTCAACTGTTCGCGAGACTTTTCGACCGATCCTCGAAATCGTTCGACTTCTTTCCGTAACTGATCCGGCCGCAGCCTGGAATTGAAGGAGACAAACAGTGGATCGAAAGTCCGCACGGCTTTTCCGATGGCGATGCCGACGGAACCGACGACACCGTGGATGACTCGTTCCCCGCTCATTTCGACATCCAGGATCCGCCACAAAGAGGCACAAAAGTCACAAAAGCTATTCTGATTTTTGTGTGCTTTTTGTGCCTTTTTGTGGCCATTCCTTTTTTACCCAGCCAAATACTCACAGATACTTTCTACCGCCTGCTCTTCGTCCTCTCCAGTCGCGCGAACACCAACTTTCGAACCATAGCCCGCCGAGAGCAAGAGAATACTTAAAATGCTTCGCGCATCGGCTTCAACGGAATTCGCAGCATCGGATCGAAAGAGGATGATGCTGGATTGAAACTTTGACGAGAGCTGGACCAGTCTCGCGGCCGCCCGCGCATGAAGGCCAAGGCGGTGCCCGATCACAACCTCGCGCTCCTTCATTTTATTTATGGTTTCGCCCTGTCG
>Ga0207646_10003340_pt1 | contig 18224 bp, 21 predicted proteins | sample KBSK5502metaG_FD_184343 | JGI IMG/M metagenome (GOLD analysis project Ga0207646, IMG submission 184343) | Corn, switchgrass and miscanthus rhizosphere microbial communities from Kellogg Biological Station, Michigan, USA - KBS K5-50-2 metaG... | ecosystem: Host-associated > Plants > Roots >...
CGCCATGAGCATCCGCGAGCTGCAGCAAACCGAGCTCATCATCGCGCCGTCCATCAAGACCGAAGGCAAGGTCTTCCAGCGCGCCCAGAAGCTGGGCACGCCCCGCTAGCAGGAGGCGCGCGCTGAAAGGCTTCGCTGAAGGCGCCCGGAGCGGAGGGAGCCTTCAGACGTCTGCAGTGAGACCGATCGCCGAATACCCTCGTGGTTGTCCGTCCGCCCCGATGAGCGCTTGCGCGAAGAGGCCTAACCGCCAACCGTGTGGCCCGACGTTCAAGCAAGATGGAGAACCCCGAAGGGCGAAGGAGCCCGACCGCACAACTAGGGTTCGACCTTCAAGCGAGGCAGGTCGGATGAGCCCTTGGGCGAAGGAGCCCGACCGCACAACTAGAGGGTTCGACGTTCAAGCGAGCTAAATGAACAAAATAGGGATTCTCGATTTCGGGGGGCAGTACACCCAGCTCATCGCCCGCCGCATCCGCGAGCTCGGCGTTTACTCCGAGATCGTGCCCTGCACCCACCCGCTCGAAGAGGTGCTGGGCGCTGGATACAAGGGCATCGTGCTCTCCGGAGGGCCGTCGAGCGTCTACGAGGACGAGGCGCCGCTCCCCGACAAGCGCCTGTTCGAAGCCGGCGTGCCGCTGCTCGGCATCTGCTACGGAATGCAGGCCATGGGCTACCTGCTCGGCGGGCACGTGGTGCCGGCCGAGCGGCGCGAGTACGGCGCCGCCGAGCTCACCCTCCTCGGCACCGGCGGGCTCCTCGACGGCGTGACGCCCGAGCGCGATCACCGGGTCGCGGTGTGGATGAGCCACGGCGACACGGTCATGAAGCCGCCCAAGGGCTTCGTGGCGCTGGCGTCGACCAGCAACTGCCCCGTGGCCGCCATGGCCGATCCGGAGCGGAAGTTCTACGCGGTCCAGTTTCACCCCGAGGTCGCGCACACGCCGCAGGGCAAGACCGTGCTCCGTAATTTCCTCGGCGCGTGCGGTGCCAAGGCGGACTGGTCCATGCCTTCGTTCATCGACACGGCCGTCGACCGCATCCGCGAGCAGGTGGGCCAGGACCGGGTGCTCTGCGCCCTGTCGGGCGGCGTCGACTCCTCTGTGGTCGCCGTCCTCATCCACAAAGCGGTGGGGGAGCAGCTCACCTGCCTCTTCGTCGACAATGGCGTGCTGCGAAAGGGCGAGGCCGAGAGCGTGGTGCGGACCTTCCGGGACGCATTCAAGATGAACCTGATCCATGTCGACGCAAGTAAGCGATTCCTGGATCAATTACACGGTGTCGTGGATCCGGAGACGAAGCGGAAGCGGATCGGGGCGGAGTTCATCACGGTCTTCGAGGAAGAGGCCCGCAAGGTCGGCCGCTTTCCATGGCTCGCCCAGGGAACCCTCTATCCGGACGTGATCGAGTCGGTATCGTTCAAGGGTCCGTCGGCGACGATCAAGACCCATCACAATGTCGGCGGGCTGCCCACCAAGATGCAGTTCAAGCTGCTCGAGCCGCTTCGAGAGCTCTTCAAGGACGAGGTGCGAGAGCTGGGCGCCCTGCTCGGGCTTCCCGACAACGTCATCTGGCGGCAGCCCTTCCCCGGGCCGGGGCTGGCCATCCGGGTGCTGGGCGAAGTAACTGAGGATAGATTGACGATCCTGCGCGAGGCCGATGCCATCGTCCAGGAGGAAGTGCGACGGGCAGGGCTCGAGCGGGAGCTCTGGCAGGCCTTTGCCGTGCTGCTGCCGGTGAGGACTGTGGGGGTGATGGGCGACTTCCGCACGTACGCCCAGGTGATCGCCCTGCGCGCGGTGATGAGCCAGGATGCGATGACGGCGGACTGGGCGCGGCTGCCCTACGACCTCCTCGGGAAGATTTCGAACCGCATCATCAATGAGGTCAAGGGCGTCAATCGGGTCGTCTTCGACATCTCCTCCAAGCCACCCAGCACCATCGAGTGGGAGTGAGCGAGGCGGGGATGAAAGGCCGGCCGGTGAGCGCCTCCCGGGTGGTCGTGGCCCGCCCCATGCAGCCGCCCGACGCCAATGCGCAGGGCAATGTCCACGGAGGGGTGATCCTGCGCATGATGGACGAGGCGGCCGGCATCGCGGTCGCCCGACACACCCATAGCCGCACGGTCACCGCCGCCATCGACTCGTTCTCCTTTCTCCACCCGGTCCACATCGGCGATTTCGTGAGCGTCATGGCGTCCATCAACTGGGTCGGGCGCACCAGCCTCGAAGTCGGCGTGCGGGTGGAGGCCGAGAATCTTCGCTCGGGAGCGGTGACCCATACCGGAACCGGCCGGCTCATCTACGTCTCTCTCGACGGGCATGGCCGGCCGCTGCCCGCGCCGCCGCTCATCCCGGAGACCGAGGATGACCGCCGGCGGATGGCCGAGGGCGAAGAGCGCCAGAAAGCCCGCGTGGCAGCGCGTCGGCCCGAGCAACCGTGAAACACGCGGATTTCGTCCACCTGCACGTACATTCCGAGTACAGCCTGCTCGACGGAGCGGCGCGGCTCGAGAAGCTGGTGCAAAAGGCGAAGGATCTGCGCTTCCCGGCCCTCGCGCTCACCGATCACGGCAACCTCTTCGGGGCGGTGGACTTCTACACGGCGTGCGAGAGGTCCGGCGTGAAGCCCATCCTGGGATGCGAGCTCTATGTGGCCCCGGGCAGTCGCTTCGAGCGGTCGGGGCAGGACGGCAGCTATGAAGGCGCCAGTCACCTTACGGTGCTGGTGCGCAACACGGCCGGATACAACAATCTGATGAGGCTGGTCTCGAAGGCCTACCTCGAAGGCTTCTACTACAAGCCGCGCGTGGATCGGGAGCTGCTGGCCCAGCACGCCGAAGGCCTGCTGGTCCTCTCGGGCTGCCTGAACTCCGAGGTGAGCCGTTTCCTCGCGGCCGGAGAGGAGGCCAAATCGCGGCAGGCGGCCGGCTGGTATCAGGAGATCTTCGGCAAGGACTACTACTTCATGGAGGTGCAGTCACACGGCCTCGATGAGCAGATCCGCGTGACCGAGGGCACCCTGCGCCTCGCGCGCGCCATCGGGGCTCCGCTCTGCGGCACCAACGACTCGCATTACCTGGAGGCGGAGCACGCGCGGGCCCACGAGGCGCTCCTCTGCATCCAGACCGGCACCACGATGAGCGATCCCAATCGTTGGCGCTTTTCGACGAACGAGTTCTACCTCAAGTCCGCCGACGATATGCGCGCGGTCTTCAAGGATCTGCCGGAGGCGTACCGGAACACCATCGCGGTGGCGGAGCGGTGCAACGTGGACCTGAGGTTCGGGCAGTTCCACCTGCCCAAGTACCAGGTGCCGGACGGCTTCACGCTCGACTCGTATCTGGAGCACTTGGCCTTCGAGGGGCTCGCGCGGCGCTACGGCGCCACTCCTCCCGATGCGGTCCGGGAGCGGCTGAGCTACGAGCTGGGCGTCATCACCAAGATGGGGTTCTCGGGCTACTTCCTCGTGGTCTGGGACTTTATCGCCTACGCGCGGCGCCAGGGGATTTCCGTCGGCCCCGGCCGCGGCTCCTCGGCGGGATCGCTGGCCGCCTACTGCCTCGGGATCACCAACATGGACCCGATCCGCTACGGGCTGATCTTCGAGCGCTTCCTCAATCCCGAGCGGATCTCGATGCCAGACATGGACATCGACTTCGCCGACGACCGGCGCGACGAGGTGATCCGGTACGTCGTGGAGCGCTACGGCGCGGATCGGGTGGCCCACATCATTACGTTCGGGACGATGGGCGCCAAAGCCGTGATCCGCGACGTCGCGCGGGTGCTGGGCTTCTCGTACGGCGAGGCCGACCGACTCGCCAAGCTGGTGCCCAGCTTCCCGCTCAATATCACGCTGGACGAGTCGCTGGAGAAGTCGCCGCCGCTTGCCGAACAGGTCAAGCGCGAGGCGCGCGTGGGCGAGCTCTGGAGCGTGGCGAAGGCGCTCGAGGGCTGCACGCGACACGCTTCCGTGCACGCCTCCGCCGTGGTGATCTCCGACGAGCCGCTCATGGAGCGGGTGCCGCTGTACAAAGACCCGAAGCGCCCGGAGCTGATCACGGGCTTCGCCATGGGCCCGATCGAGAAGCTGGGCCTGCTCAAGATGGATTTCCTCGGTCTCAAGACATTGACGGTGATCGGCGACGCGGCGCGGCTGGTCAAGGAGTCGCGCGGCATCGCGCTGGACCCGGACGCGCTCCCGCTCGACGACCCCAATACCTACGCGCTCCTGACCGAGGCGCGCACCTTCGGGGTGTTCCAGCTGGAGTCGGGGGGCATGCGGGACGCGCTGCGCCGGCTCAAGCCCCAGCGGATCGAGGACATCATCGCGATGGTGGCGCTGTACCGGCCGGGGCCCATGGATCTCATCGAAGAGTTCGTCAACCGGAAGCACGGCCGCGTGCCCATCGCCTATGAGCACCCGGTCATGGAGCGCCACCTCCAGGAAACGTACGGCATCATGATCTATCAGGAGCAGGTCATGAGGCTTGCCTCGGATCTGGCCGGCCTCACGCTGGGAGAGGCCGACATCCTCCGCAAGGCCATGGGGAAGAAAGATCGCGATCTCATGGCCCAGCAGCGCGAGAAGTTCCTCGCGGGCTGCAAGACCAACAAGATCGACGGGCGCAAGGCCGAGCGGATCTGGGACCTGATCGAGAAGTTCGCGGGGTACGGCTTCAACAAATCCCACAGCGCCTGCTACGGCATGGTCGCGTACCAGACCGCCTACCTCAAGGCGAACTACCCCGTGGAGTTCATGGCGGCATTGCTCACCTCGGAAATGGACAAGACGGACAAGATCGTCCAGTACGTCGAGGAGTGCCGCGCGATGGGGCTTCGCGTGGAACCGCCCGACGTCAACGTCTCGGGAGCGCAGTTCACGGTCGCCGGGGGCGCGGTGCACTTCGGGCTGGCAGCGATCAAGAACGTGGGGGCGACGGCCATCGAGTCGATCGTCAAGTCCCGGCAGGCCGAGGGGCCCTTCACCGCCCTCGAGGACTTCTGCTGCCGGGTGGACCTGCGGCTGGTCAACCGGCGCGTGATCGAGAGCCTCATCAAGGCAGGCGCATTCGACTCGCTCAAGGCCACGCGCGCGGGCCTGCTGAGCGCGCTCGACGCGGCCATGGACGCGGGGCAGCGCAGCCAGCGCGATCGCGAGGAAGGCCAGGCCTCGCTCTTCGAGTCCCCCGGCGGGGGCGGGGGAGCGCGCGCGAAGGAGGCCTCGCGCGGCCCGCAGCTGCAGGTGCCGGAGTGGCCCCAGGACGACCTGCTCGCCTACGAGCGGGAGGTGCTGGGGTTCTATCTCTCCGGGCACCCGCTCGAACAGTATCGCGAGGTGGGGCGCGGGCTCGGAGCGGCCACGGCCGCCGAGCTCGCCGCGCGACCCGCGGCCTCACGGGTGCTGCTGCTCGGGCAGATCAGCGCATTCACCGAGAACTCGACGAAGAGCGGCAATCGCATGGCCTTCGCCACGCTGGAGCTGGTGGACGGCGCCGTGCCGCTCACGATCTTCCCCGAGCCCTATCGGGCGTGCGGCGGCTCCCTCCGACACCGCGGACCCGTCCTGGTCCGCGGCCGCACGGACGACAGCGACAAAGGACGGGTGGTCCTGGCCGAAGAGATTCGGCCCCTCGACGAGGCCATGGCGGGGACACGGCCCGCCGACAATGGAGGAGGCGCCGTCGGAGACGGCCACCCGCACACGTGCCGGATCCGGATCAAGGGCAGTGCCGAGGCCGTCGAGGCGCTGCTCGCGTCGGTCAAAGCCATCTGCCGCGAGCACGCCGGGCGCACGCCGCTCTTCGTCCACGTGCTGCTGCCCGAGCAGGAGGTGGTGGTCAGGGTCAAGGAGCTGTCGGTGGACCCGGACCCGGCGATGGTGATGAAAGTCGAGAGCCTGCTCGGCGCTGGCAGTATACTCGTCGAGTATGCCGGACGAGCTTGAGTTCGAGAAGCCTGTCCTGGAGCTCGAAAACCGGATCGCCGAGCTGCGGGCCTCCGAGGACCCGCAGGCGGCGCGCGACGAGATTGCGCGCCTCGAAGAACGCCTGCAGCGCCTTCGGCAGAAGATCTACGGCAGCCTGACCGCGTGGCAGCGCGCCCAGCTGGCGCGCCATCCCAAGCGACCCCACACGCTCGATTTCTTCAATCTTCTGCTCGAGGACTTCGTCGAGCTGCACGGTGACCGCGTCTTCGGCGACGACAAGGCCATCGTGGGCGGGCTGGCGCGCTTCGACGGCGAGCCCGTGGTGGTGCTGGGCCATCAGAAGGGGCGCGACACCCGCGAGAACATCGCGCGCAACTTCGGCATGCCGCATCCGGAAGGGTACCGCAAGGCGCTGCGGCTCATGCAGCTCGCGGGGAAGTTCGGCAAGCCCATCCTCTCGTTCATCGATACGCCCGGCGCCTATCCGGGCCTGGGCGCCGAAGAGCGCGGGCAGGCCGAAGCCATCGCCCGCAACCTGCGCGAGATGGCCGGGCTGCCGACGCCGATCGTGTGCGTGGTGACGGGCGAGGGCGGCAGCGGCGGCGCGCTTGCCATCGGCGTGGGCAACCGCGTCCTCATGCTCGAACACGCGATCTATTCGGTGATCTCGCCCGAAGGCTGCGCGGCGATTCTCTGGGGAAACGCGGCGAAGGCCTCGGAGGCGGCGGAGCTGATGCGTGTGACCGCGCCCGATCTGCTGCGGCTCGGCGTGATCGACGGCATCGTGCCCGAGCCGGCCGGCGGCGCCCACCGCAACTGGAAGGCGACCGCTGCGAATCTCCGGACCGCGCTGCGCGATCAGCTCTGGCAGCTCAAGTCGAGATCGCCCGAGCAGCTCGTCGAGGAGCGCTACGACAAGTTCCGACGCATCGGCGCCTTCGAGGAGGCCAGCTGATCGCGCGCTGGTTTGACATGCCCCAGAGCGGGTGCTAACGTAACTTTAAGAAATTTATGTCCAGAATTCCGGCTCCCATCCGCCGCTAAGGCGCCTCCGGTCATGTCCAAGCTTCACCTGATCACCTACGGCTGTCAGATGAACGAGTACGACTCGGAGCGGGTGGCCGGGCTGCTCAAAGATCGGCAGTACGAGCTCACCGATCAAGCGGAAGACGCCGACCTGATCCTGCTCAATACCTGCTCGATCCGGGAGAAGGCCGAAGACAAGGTGTTCTCCCAGCTGGGCCTCCTCAAGCGCCTCAAGCAGACGCATCCCCACGTGATCATCGGTGTCATGGGCTGCATGGCGCAGCTCCAGCAGGGGAAGATCCAGGAGCGTGCGCCCTATGTCGACCTCGTCTTCGGCTCGCCCGCCATCGCGCGGGTGGCGGAGCTCGTGGACCGGGTCCGGAGCGGCCGCGGGCCCGTGATCGAGACGGGCGAGGGCGCGTTGGTCAAGATCACGGCGAAGCCCGATACGCCGAACCGGCTCAAGGCCTTCGTGACAGTGATGGAAGGGTGCGACAAGCGCTGCACGTTCTGCGTGGTCCCCACCACGCGCGGGCGGGAGCGGAGCCACTCGCCGGAGTCGATCGTGGAGGAGATCCGCGGGCTGGCGGCCTATGGCTGCAAAGAGGTGACGCTGCTCGGCCAGACGGTGAATGCGTACGGCCGCGACCTCGACCCACCCACCGACCTGGCCGCGCTGCTCGAGCTGGTGAATGACATCGAGGGCATCGAGCGGATCCGCTTCACGACGTCGAACCCCTACAACCTGACGAGCCGCCTCATCCGGGCGATCCGCGACGTCCCCAAGGTCGTCGAGTATCTCCACCTCCCGCTCCAGTCCGGCTCCGACGGAATTCTCGAGGCCATGAACCGGGGCTACACGCGTGCCCGCTACCTCGAGCTGATCGCCGAGCTGAAGGAAACGGTGCCCGACCTCGCGCTGTCGACGGACCTGATCGTGGGCTTCCCCGGGGAAACCGACGCCGACTTCGAGCGAACCGTGGAGACGGTGGAGCGGGTCGAATACGACAATGTCTTCGCGTTCCGCTATTCGCGGCGCCCCGGCACCCCGGCCGCCACGATGGCCGAGCAGGTGCCAGACGCGGTCAAGGCCGACCGGAACACGCGCCTCCTCGACGTGGCCGGCCGGGTCGCGGCGGAGCGCAGCCGACGCCTCGAAGGACGAGTCCTGCCCGTGCTGGTGGACGGGACCGCGAAGAAGAATGCCGTGGAGGCCGCGGGGCGCACACGCTGCAACCGGGTGGTGAATTTCCACTCGCGCGGGCGGGATCTCGTCGGCCGCGTGGTGCCGGTCCGGATCCTTCAGGCGCTGCCCCACAGCCTGCGAGGGGAATTGCTCGAACGCGACGCGGATGCTCGGGTCTCCGCGCTACAGCCGGTCCCCGCGCTGCAGCTCGGGTGAGAGGAGGAGCCCCATGTGGCTGGAGATGAAGGTCAAGGGACTCGCGCTGGATCCGCTGTCCAATATGCCGATGATCATCCTCCACGACGAGGAGGATAAGCGCTCGCTGCCCATTTGGGTGGGGCTGTTCGAGGCGAACGCCATCGCACTGGAGCTCGAGAAGATCCAGACGGCGCGGCCCATGACCCACGACCTCATCAAGAACATCCTGACGTCGCTCAACGCCCGCGTGGCCAAGATCGTCGTCAACGATCTCCGCGAGAACACCTTCTACGCCGTCATCCATCTGCGCCTCGGGTCGAGCGACATCTCCGTGGATTCCCGGCCCTCCGACGCCATCGCGCTCGCCCTGCGCGTGGGGGCGCCCATCTTCGTGGACGAGGAGGTCATCGCCAAGGCCAAGACGGTCGAGGTCCCGGTGGCCAAGGATCCGGAAGGAGGCGGCAACCGGGTCGACGATCCCGCGAAGATCAAGGAGTGGCTGGATTCGCTCAAGCCCGGAGATTTTGACAAGCCCGAGGGCGGCAAAGATCCCAGCCGGCCGGACGAGTAGTGGATGCGCGTCGGCCTCTACACGAACAACTACCTGCCGTTCCGCGGGGGGGTCACCACCGCCGTCGAGACGCTTCGCCTGGGGCTCGAGGCCCTCGGCCACCAGGCCTGGGTCTTCGCTCCCGCGGCCTCGATTCCGGTCGCTGATCCGCCGTTCGTCTTCCGCTATCCGGCGATCCCCGCCCCGACGTATCCCGGCTTTCGCCTGCCGCTGCCGTTCTCGCCGCGCCTGGCCCGTCTCGCCGGCGCCCTCGAACTGGATGTCTACCACGCCCAGCACCCGTTCCTGCTCGGCGTGACCGCGCGCCGGCTCGCGCGTCGCCGAAACCGTCCGCTGGTCTTCACCTATCACACGCGCTACGAGAAGTACGCGCACTACGTGCCGCTGCCCGAGCGCTTCGTCGCCGCGCTGGCCATTCGCATGTCCTGCCGCTTCGCCTCCTCCGCCGATCTCGTGGTGGCGCCGTCGGAGCGGATCGCCGGCACGCTGCGCGAGCGCGGCGTCCGGGCGCCGCTGGCGGTGGTGCCCACGGGCGTGGACCTGGACCTCTTCACTCCTGGTGACCGCGCCGAGGCGCGCCGCCAGCTCCGGCTGCCCGCCGACTCACCGCTCTGCCTGTATGTGGGCCGCCTGGACCGTGAGAAGAGCGTGGACCTGATCCTCGAGGCCTTCGCCACAATCGCGGCGGCCGTGTCCGGCGCCAGGCTTCAGGTGGTGGGGCAGGGGACGCACGAGGCGGTGCTCCGGCGGCTGGCGGCGTCGAGCGCGGCCGGCGATCGAATCCACTTCTCCGGAGGGCTGCCCCGGGAGGCGCTGCCGGCGTTCTACAGGGCGGCCGACCTCTTCCTCTTCTCGTCGCAAACGGAGACACAGGGGCTCGTGCTGGCGGAGGCTCATGCCTGCGCGCTCCCAGCTGTGGCCGTGCGGGCGTCGGGCGTGGACGAGGTCGTCGTCGACGGGCGGTCGGGCGTGCTCACCAAGGCCGATCCCCGGGAGCTGGCCGACGCGGCCATCGTGCTCCTGCTGGATCCGGAGCGCCGCGCGGTCATGGCGCGGGCGGCGCGGCCGGCGGCCGAGGCAAGCTTCTCGGCCGCCCGGCAGGTCCAGAGCATGGTTGCTCACTATGCCCGCCTGGTGGCTGGGGCGGGGCCTGCCTGATGGCTGCCGCCGCCGCGCGGACCGTCGAGATCGGCTTTCAAGCGAATTGGGATCCTGAGGCCGCCGACGCCAGTCACCGGGGGCTCCTGGCCTGGGATCCGCGGGTGCGGACCCTGCTCAAGGTGCTGGTCTCGTATTCCGAGGTTCGCTACATCCTGGCCGACCGCATCAGCCTGGAGGGCTCGGCCGATCCGCGGCTGCTCGAGACCATCGCGCGCTTTCTCGAGCGCCAGCGCTGGCTGGTCCGGCGGGTGAAGGTGAGCTGATCATGATCTGGAACCGACCGATCGAGACGGCGCCGCGGAGCCGGATCGAGGCGCTGCAGCGCGAGCGGCTGGGCACGAGCGTCCGCTGGGCGGCCGAGCACGTGCCGTTCTATCGCGACACGCTGGCCGCGGCACGGATCGGTCCCGAGTCCTTCAACACGCTCGAGCGCCTCCGCGATGTGCCATTCACCCGCAAGGACCACCTGCGCGAGCATTATCCCTTCGGGCTCTTCGCGGTGCCGCTGGACCAGGTGGCCCGCATCCACGCTTCCTCGGGCACCCAGGGCAAGCCCACCGTGGTGGGCTACACCAAGAACGATCTGCAGATCTGGCGCGAGGTCATGGCGCGCTCGCTGGCCGCGGGCGGGGCCGAGCCCGGGCACCTGATCCAGGTCGCCTATGGCTATGGACTCTTCACCGGCGGCCTCGGGTTCCACGACGCCGCCGAGTACATGGGCTGCACCGTCGTGCCCGCCTCGTCGGGCAATACGCTGCGCCAGATCCTCCTACTCCAGGACTTGCGCCCGCACGGGCTCGCCTGCACGCCGTCCTTCGCGCTCCACATCGGCGAAACCATGCGCGAGCAGGGGAGCGACCCGCGCGCGCTCGGGCTCCGCTACGGCTTCTTCGGCGCCGAGCCCTGGACCGAGGCCATGCGCCGGCAGCTGGAGGCCCTCTGGGGCGTCAGGGCCGTGGACTTCTACGGTCTCAGCGAGGTGATCGGCCCGGGCGTGGCCTCCGAGTGCGCCGAGGCGCGGGACGGCCTGCACGTCAACGAGGACCATTTCCTGCCCGAGATCGTGGATCCCGGAAGTGGCGAGCCGCTCAAGCCAGGCACGGAAGGCGAGCTCGTCCTCACGTGCCTGACGAAGGAAGCCCTGCCCGTGCTGCGCTACCGGACCGGGGATGTCACGAGCCTGAACCCGGAGCCGTGCCGGTGCGGGCGGACCACTGTGCGGATGGCGCGCATCAAGGGCCGCACCGACGACATGCTGATCATCAAGGGCGTCAACGTCTATCCTTCCCAGCTCGAGGCGGTGTTGTTGACGATCGAAGAGCTGGCGCCGCATTATCAGCTCGTGGTGGACCGCACGGAGGCCTTCCCGACGCTCGCGGTGCACGTCGAGCCGGTGGAAGGGCTGGTCGATGCCTGGGGCGGCTTCGACTCGGGGCGGCCGGAGATCATGGCGCTCTCGGCGAGAGTGGCCGAGCGGCTGCGCGGTCACCTGGGGCTGAACCCGGAAATCGCCATCGTCCCGCCGAAGACCATCCCCCGGAGCGAGGGGAAGGCTGTGCGGGTGGTGGAAAGGAGATCGTGATGAGCGAGACGGACCAGCGCAATCAGGATTCCATGGAGGCGCGGCTGCTGGCGCGGATCGCGGCGGGCGAGCGGATCGAGTCCCCCGAAGAGATGACGGACGCGTACCGCCAGAACCTGCTCCATCTGCTGACCATGCAGGCCGACTCCGAATTGGCCGGCGGCTACGGCTACGTGCCGTGGATCATGAAGGCGCCGGGCGTCGAGGAGAAGCACGTGGTCGCGCAGATCGTCAAGGACGAGATCCGGCACGCGACCGTGATGTACGGGCTGCTCGCCGACCTGGGTTTCGACGTGGACAGCCACGTCAAGGCGCATGACGAGATCTTCACCATGCGCATCGATGCCGATGCCGACATCGGCACCGCGCGGATCACCTCCGATAAGCGCGTGAACATCTTCTATTACCCGATCGAGTCCTGGGCGGATTTCGTCTTCTTCAACTTCTGCATGGACCGGGGCGCCGGCCACCAGCTCGAGGACGTGCGCGGCTGCTCCTACGGCCCCTGGGTGCGGGCCATCGAGGGGATCTTCAAAGAGGAGAAATTCCACATCCGGCACGGCGAGTACTGGGTCAAGCGGCTGACCGAGGACCCGGCGACCCGGGACGAAGCCCAGGCGACCTTCAAGAAGTGGTACGTCCGCACCATGAACATCTTCGGCCGACCCGGCTCGCCCAAGAACGCCGTCTACCGGAAGTACCGGCTGAAGGTCCGCGACAATGACGAGGTCCGCCAGGCCTTCGCCGCCGAGGTCAAGGGACTGTGCGAGAAGTTCGGCCTGGAGGTGCCCGAGTGGAAGCCGGTCTGGGACAAGCTGCCCGAGGAAGCGCAGATCCCGGGCTGAGGCCATGCGGCATTCCATTGCGCTCGCTCTGTCGATCCTGATCGCCGCGCTCCCGGGGGGCGCGGCCCTGGCCCAGTCCTCCAAACAGGTCAAGGTCGTCCTGGACTTCCAGCAGCAGGGCGGGGACAGCCGCCAGGGCGTGCAGGGCGGAGGCGGCATCATCGTCCAGGAGAAGCGCGGGGAGCCGCGCGTTCGCGGCCGGGGCGGCGTCGGAGTCGAGGACATGACCACCCGGACCACCCGCTCGACCGGGATCTTCACCGTGGTCCAGGACGGCGGGATGGGCACCATGCTCGTGGCCCAGGAAATCCCGTATCCCCAGCTCGCTTACTTCTACGACTACGCCGTCGGCAAGGGCTATGCCGCGCAGGGCGTCGCCTGGCAGCGCGTCGGCACGGCGCTCACCGTGCGTCCCGCCGTGCTGCCGGACGGGCAGATCCGCGTGCGGTTGACGCCGCAGATCAGCTACTTCACGCCGGGCGGCGGCGGCACCATCGAGATCACGGAGGCGAGCACCGAGCTGATAGTCCCCAACGGCCGCCGCGTGCAATTTGGCGGCGCCACGAGCAGCCTCCACGAGGTCGTGCGCCAGATCCTGGGTTACCGCGAGCAGCAGAGCTCGACGGAGACGTCGATGGCCCTGACCGCGACGGTCCAGTAGGGCGGCATGACTTCAGCCGCCCGATCCTCATCCGCCGTCGCCCCAGAGCTCAGTGCGAAGATCCAGAGCGAGGCCTGGGCCCGCGCGCTGGGCGTTGAGTATCTCGAGCTCAAGCGGGGCTACTGCCGCGTGGCGCTCACCCTCACGCCCGACATGCTCAACTATCAGGGCTACCCCCATGGCGGGGTGATCTTCTCGCTGGCCGATATCGCCTTCGGCGCGGCCTGCAACTCGCACGGCGAGCCGGCGGTGGCGCTCAGCATGACCATCAGCTTCCTGGCCGCGGTCAGGCCGAATGCCCGGCTCATTGCAGAAGGCAAAGAGCGCAAGCAGGGCCGCCGCGCCGGCTTCTATGACATTACGGTGTCCACCGATGGCGGCGTGCTGGTCGCCGTGGTGCATTGCGTGGCTCACCGCGTCCCCGCGCGCGTCGACGCTGGCGAGCGGCGGCGGTGAAGGGGACCGCGGCGCGGCTGCTGCTCGCCGGCTCGCTCCTGCTCGGCGCCGCCCTGCCTGCCCGCGCCGACCACGACCTCGACATCCACGAGCAGCTCCGGCGCATCGACCGCTACAATCAGGAGAAAGCGCTCGAGGCCATCGGCAACGAGCTCAAACAGGCCTTCCTCTGGGGGGAGCCCGGAATCATCGCGCATTACGTCCGGGGCCCGCTGCTCTGCCGGCACAATAGCCTGCCGCAGGCGAAGGTGCTGGCCGACCTCAAGAATCCCCAGAGCGACCTCTATATCTACTTCTTCGATCCGGATCGCTACCGCCAGCGGTCGCCCAGCCCCGGCCGGCCCATGGCTCTCAAGGAGTTCTTCCAGAAGGCCACTGACGTGCGTATCGTCACCTCCGCCCGCGAGATCGTGACGGGTGGCATCAGCTTTCAGTCCCGCGCCTTGGCGGTGAGCCCGTATTTCGAGTTCGTCTACCACCGCTCGGGCTGGGCCTTCAGCGGCCTGGGCTTCCCGGGCTGCGAGGACTAGGCGAGGGATTCCCGGCACCGCCGTATCCGAGGCCGAATCGCCGCGTTCCGCTGGTTGACATAATGTCTCTTATCGGACATTGGCGACAGGGGGGTTTGGCCGGAGTGAAAGCTCTGAGGTCCCTGCGGATCCTTGCGGTTGGGAGGCTCGCGGACGACTCTGGGGCCAGCCCAGGGCCTATTTGCGGGTGCGGCTCTCGAGATAGGCCAGCTTCGACTGCACTTCGTCGGCTCGACGGCTGTCCGGCACGTCTTTGATGATGCGGCGATAGGTTTCGATTGCCGCCGACGGCTTCCCCGCGAGCTCCTGGGCGCGGGCCAGATCGAGCAGCGCCTCTTCGTAGAGGAAGTCCTTGGCGCCCAGCGACCGGGCGGCGGCTTCGTAGGCCGTCGAGGCCTTGTCATAGGCCTTTTCAGCTTCCCAGGTATAGCCGACTCCCAGGGCTGCCAGCGTACGAACCGTGCCGGTGGCGCCCTTGGCCAGCGCCACTTCGTAAGCGCCGCGGGCGGCCGCATACTGTCCGGCGCCGTATCGAAGATTGCCGAGCTGATAGGCCGCCTGAGGCAGCGCCGACAGCCACGGGTACTCCGACATCACGCCCTCGAGCGCCCGGACGGCCTTCTCGCGGGCTTCCGATGAGCTCGCCGGGCTCTCGGCCTGTTGGGCCAGCGTCGAGGCCTCGGCCAGGGCCAGCAGGCCACGCGACTCGCGGGCCTGATACCAGAACCAGCCCGCGACGACCACGAGCAAGATCAGCACGAGGGCGCCCGCGACCTGGAGCGCCAGGCGCAGGCTGAGGCGGCTCAGACGCCCTTCGGGAATGCTCACGAGGCCCGCTCGCTCCCGCCGGCCCGCGTGGCGGACCGCTCCACCCAGACCTCGCCCTTGACCGAGGCGCCGTCAGCCGCCGTGAAGCTGCCAGTCTTGAGCGTGCCGGTGAGCACGCCCGTAGGGAGGATCTCGACCCGCGTCGATGCCGAAAGGTTGCCGCGCACGGTGCCGGCGATCACGATGGCTTGGGCATTGATATTCGCATCCACCTCGGCGCCTTCACTCACCAGCACGCGGCCGGTGACGTTGATATCGCCCTCGAATTTCCCCGCGATGTGGAAGTCGCCCTCGCCGCTGACCTCGCCGCGAAAGGACAGCCGCGCGCCGACCACGGCGCCGTTCGATTCCCGGCGACCCTCGTGGCGAGACGTGGTGTGCTCCGCGAAGCGGTCGGAATCCGGGCTGCCGCTCAGCCCCAGATAGCGGAGGGTCTTTCCCAGCGGGCCCATCTCAGGCGTCAGGCGACGTTGGCCTGTCGGCTGGGGAGCCGGCGCGCGGCCTCCTCGCGACGCAGGGTCAGGCTGGAGCTGACCAACAGGAGGCAGGAGCTGGCGAGCAGGAGCAGAAACGAAGGATGGGGCGCGGGCACGGCCTCGTCGGTGGACAAAGTAATCTCCACGGGCAGCACGACCGCCGCGATCAGCACGGCGGCGGCCAGCACGCCCCTGAGTCTTCTTGCCCACGTCCGCGCCGGAGTACTCACGCCGTCAGTGTAGCGGTCCCGGCGGTCTTACTCAAGCGCGAAGCGCGCGGGGGAGTGGGTCCGCGTGGTCCCCTGCCCGCAGTCCGTTGCCTTGACCTGTCGGCGGGTCGGGACTACGGTAGGGCGCACGCGACCCATGTTCCCTTCGGCGCGCCGGTGCGCAAGGAGGAGGTCATGCCTACCTATATGGTGCAGGCTGCATACACGAGCGCGGCGTGGGGCAAGCTGGTCCAGCGGCCCGAGAACCGCATGGAGGCCCTGCGGCCGGTGATCGAGCAGCTCGGCGGCAAGCTGCTGGCCTGGTACTACACCTGGGGCGATTACGACGTGATGGTGCTCTTCGACGTGCCGAGCAATATCAACGCGGCCGCCGTCTCCATGGCCGTCGCCGCCGGAGGCGCCGTCAAGGAGATCAAGACCACGCCGCTGATGGCGCCCGAGGATGGCTTCGACGCGATGCTGCTGGCCCAGGGCGCGGGCTACCGGCCGCCCAGCGGCTGAGCGCGGGACGCGCGGGGCAGAAGCGGCTTCCACCCGGCGCCGGAGTGTCGTACCGTAATGGGAGCCATGCGTCTCGTCCGGGCGCTGATCTGGCTCGCCACGTTCTTCTTCCTCCTCATGCTGTTCATGCCGCTGCTGCGCGAGGCGCTGCGGCGCGCCGCGGAGTCCCAGGTGCCCGGGCCGTTCTAAGGTCTAGGGTTCCGCCGCCGCCGCCGCGGGCTCGGCGCGGAGGTAGCGCGCGAGCATCCAGAGGCAGAAGATCATCTGACCGGATGCGGCCAGGATGAAGAACCAGTCGAGCCCGCCCAGCCATGTGATGGGGGCGACCAGGTAGATTCCGTCTTCCAGCTCGAAGCCCCAAAGCGCCGGATAGCCGCCCGCCTCTCCGCCTTGGCGCGAATCGGCTTCCACGCCCAGGGCCATGGCGATGAGCGCGCAGGCGGCCGCCGCCCATCCAGCGGCCACCGACCACTGTCCCAGCACGCCCTGCTGGAAGCCGATCCCGATTCCCACGAAGAGCACTGCCGAGCTCACCGCCCCCACGGCGTAGTCGAAGTAGTAGCCGAAGCGCGAGGCGCGACCCTGGAGCCGTGCCAGCTCGCCGTCGGCGTGATCGAGAAACCGCCCGAAGGCGAACAGCCCGGCTGCCCAGGCCGCCGCCCGCGCGCCGCCGGTGGAGAAGAGTGCGCCCGCCGCGAGCGCAAGGCCGAGGCTCAGAGCCGTGATTTGATTCGGCGTGACGGGACTGCGGCTCAGCGGCTTAACCAAGCAGCGCGCCAGCCGCTGGTCCAGAGGGATGGACATCAGAGTGGGTATTCGCGAGGGCGCGCTACTGCGTGCCCCCGCGCTTGCCTCGCTGACCGGTCGTGAGCTCCCAGACCATGATGCCGATCGTGACGATCAGGATGATCCACCCCGCGGTGTCGAGATTGACCAGGAGCCACCCGGCCAGGCTCAACGCCGCCATGAGCCAAATGATCGCCAGATAACGCGAGATGATCTGTCGCATATTGCGGTCGCCGACATTGTGAATCGCTCTGCACGGTCCCCTTCCCGTCCGGGGCCACTTGTGAGGAGTATACGGCTGCGATTCCAAAAACGCCATGCCCCGGAGCGTGAGCGAGTGACATCCGCCGCCAGGCGCCCGGGAACTGCGGGAAGCGGAGGCTATTGCGCGATCACGCCCCGCCGGGCCAGCTCGCCCTCGAGGTCGAGCTCCCGCGTAGGCGTGGATTTGCCGCCCGGCACCGTCCAGAAGATCTCGAACTCGAGCCCGTCCGGATCCTTGGCGTACAGCGACAGGCTGACACCGTGGTTCGAGGAGCCGACCAGCGCACCCGCCTCGGTCAGCCGCCGCCGCGCGCGCACCAGATCGGTGATGTCGGCGACCTCCCAGGCGGAGTGGTACATTCGCGCCACGCCCTCGTCTGGCCGTGGGAGGCCCGATTGCTCGAATAGCCCGAGGTGATGATCGTCGGGACTGCCGGGAATCTTCAGGAAGGCCGCGTTCGGATACCGCGTCTTCACCTCGAAGCCCAGCACATCGCAATAGAAGCGCACGCTCCGCTCCACGTTCGACACCCAGAGGACCAGGTGCTGTAGGCGCGTCAAGCCGACACCGGCGGAGGCCGCGGTCATCGCATCATCCGGGCTTGGAGGCGCCGAGCAGCGCCAGGTGTTCCTCGATGGTATCCGCTCCGGTGATGGCGCGGAGCACCACCTCATCGACCGCCCCCCGCCATTTGGCGATGGCTGGCGGGATCGCCTCCGGGCTCTGCGCGGCGATCGCCGTCTCCTCGGGCTTCACGCCCATGCGCGCAAAATGGCTCGCGTAGGCCGGGATCGCCGCGTAGCGGGCGCCTTCCTCGAGCAGCCGATCGCATGCCGCCGGACCGAGGGCAACGCGGACGTAAGCGAAGAGCTTCGGCGGCTGCCGGCCCGCCGCCGCCGCGCCGGCGCGCACCCAGTCCGCCGAGAGGCGCGCGTGCTCGGGCGTGAGCCAGTTGAAGAGCACCCCGTCGGCGATCTCGCCGGCCAGCCGGCAC
>Ga0207646_10003341_pt1 | contig 18218 bp, 25 predicted proteins | sample KBSK5502metaG_FD_184343 | JGI IMG/M metagenome (GOLD analysis project Ga0207646, IMG submission 184343) | Corn, switchgrass and miscanthus rhizosphere microbial communities from Kellogg Biological Station, Michigan, USA - KBS K5-50-2 metaG... | ecosystem: Host-associated > Plants > Roots >...
GCGTCATCGCGTATCCAACGATCATTTCCGGGACGTATCCTTCCGACGCGCTCGCTTCGAGGCCTGGCGCGGCGCCCTCGGACGCTCTCCGCGCGGAGCGAAGGATCTGCTTTTTGAGGTTCTCGACAGTAGCTTCCTGCGGTGGCCACAAGAACAGCTTTGGTTACGGGAGCGAGCCGCGGCATCGGACGCGAAGTCGCGCGCACGCTCTCCTCCGAGGGCTGGCAGGTGATCGCCGCCGTGCGCGATCCGGCCGCGGCACCCCCAGGAACCGAGGCCCAGGTCGTCGACATGAGCGATGCCGCATCGATCGCGGCTCTGGCCCAACGGCTGCGAGCGCGCAACCAACTGCTCGATGCGCTCGTGAACAACGCCGGCATCTATAAAGGACCCGCGCGCGCGATCTGGGCCGTCAACGTGCTCGGCCCCTTGCTGCTGACACGGGCGCTGGAGCCGCTCCTCGCCCCGAACGCGCGCGTGGTGATGGTGACGAGCGGTCTCGGCGCGCTCTCCGCCCAGCCCAGGGGTCTCGTCAAGCGCCTCTCGGATCCCACACTGTCGTTCGCCGGGCTCGAGCGCCTGGCCGAGGAAGCGCCCGGCGGGTACGGCGGGAGCAAAGCCGCGCTCAATGCGATGACCCGCCTGTTCGCCCAGTCGCTCGAGTCGCGCGGGATTCAGGTCAGCGCGATCGATCCCGGCTGGGTGCGCACCGACATGGGCGGTCGGAACGCGCCCCGCTCAATCGCCGACGGTGCGGCGCGGGTGCTCTCGGGTGTGCGGCCCTAGCCCGGCGATTCGGACGTCATAACGCGGAGTTCGGGTGCGATCTCATACGTCCGCACTCGGGCTGGCTTGCAAGTGCCCCCTCTTAACGCATGACCCGCAAACGAAAAGCACCTGTCTACCATCGACAGGTGCCTTCCCACAAAGTATCGATCCGAGTATTGATGTCGGATCCCAGAAGTAAGCTAACTCTAATCGGGACGGCGGGATTTGAACCCGCGACCCCCTGAACCCCATGCGAATCGCTAGAGGGCCGAGTTACGACACCCAGTAGCAATCACGCGAGGTTCTGGGCATCGGTGTCGTAACAGCACGCCCGAAGATCAACCGAGTGTCGTGAGAAACTCACAGCAAAACTCACAGCACGCGACCCCCTGAAAGGTCATCAGGGGGTCGTCGCTTTTTCTGACTTCTGAGGTTCAAACCAACACACAGCGAGTCACTACACTCGAGTTCATTCACGCGCCGCGGTACGCGGGCCGTGGTGGGCGCAGATTGTGAGAAGGCGGATCGCGTATATCTGAAGCGACCAGCTCCGGCACAGGCTCCTTGCCCGCGAGCCAATCTCGGACTCCACTTGGCCACACTCCAATCCTCTGGGCGAGTCGCACTTGCCCCCAGGCGATGCGCCGTAACTCGCGCTTAAGTTGTGCGGGAGTCAATTCAGCGCACCCCGTATCCCCCCTCGGGCGACGTCCACGCGGGCTGCGACTGATGGAAGAGGTCCAGCAGCTGCCGCTCAGTGAGCTCAGCGAGGGACGCGTCGGAACTCTTCGATCCCAGAGGCGAATAGCGAGTGAAGCGGCGTTTGCGCTCGGGGCCGGTCCCGAGCTCGAACAGCAACCCAAATTCATCCTTCCCATAGACCGTGATGCGGCCCGTGGGATAAACCTTCCAGATAGAGCCGTCTACCGCGATGGTGGGTCGTGCCATACCACGGCCGGGACCTCGTCGTCACGCCGGCACAAGCCGGTTGCGTAGGTGCGCCTCCATCGGAGCCGTGATGGCTCCCCGCTTGAGCGCCTCCACGAGCGCCGCTGTGGCGGCGGCCCGATCAGCGTCCAAGCCTCGCTCCCGCAGTTGCCGGATCATTCGGGCAAGCCTGCGGGCGTAGTCGTGCGATCTGAGCCTCCCCGCGTCTGGCTCTGGCTTCAGCTTGTCCAGCTCCTTTACGAGGCGCTGGAGTGTGATCCGTGCCATCGGACTCCCTCCTCAGGCTGTCCCTGCTCGTGCTCGTTGTCCCTGCTCGTGCTCGTGCTGCCAGCGCATGGCCGAGTCGGCCTCCCCCTGGCACTTCCGCCGGGCCGTGACAATTGCGCAGTCCACCGCCGGATGAGGTTGAGTGACGAGACATTCGCACGTGGCGATATGTGTGACCATGCCATCCATAGTCTGTGGTATCCTTCTTGGCCCGGCGTTGCGGACGTGAAAGGGGGCGGACTCGGCCGCCCCCCTTCCCTGAACAGACCGGTCGGCCTTGAAACAGGCCGGAGTTACGAGCGGCCGCACCGACCGGTCGGTCCTAGTTCCTTGCGGCGATCTTGTGGAAGGTCGAGTTCGAGACCTCGTACGTCTTGCCGATCAGTACATCCCGCCCATGCCGCCGCCGCCGGGCATCGGGGGCATCTTCTCCTTCTCCTTCTTCTCCGCCACGACGCACTCAGTCGTGAGCATCAGTGCGGCGATGGACGCGGCGTTCTGCAGCGCCGTGCGGGTGACCTTGGTCGGGTCGATGACGCCGGCCGCGACCAGATCCTCGAACTCGTCGGTCTGGGCGTTGTAGCCGTAGTTCAGCTTGGCCGACTCCTTCACCTTTCCCACGACGATCGCGTCCTCGGCACCCGCGTTCTGCACGATGATCCGGATCGGTTCCTCGAGCGCGCGGCGGACGATCTCGATGCCGGTCTTCTCGTCGTCATCGCTACCCCTGACCTTCTCGAGGGACTTCTGACACCACAACAGTGCGACACCGCCGCCTGGCACGATGCCCTCCTCGACCGCGGCGCGGGTCGCGTGCAGCGCGTCCTCGACCCGGGCCTTCTTCTCCTTCATTTCGGTCTCGGTGGCCGCGCCCACGTTGATCACGGCGACGCCGCCCGCGAGCTTCGCGAGCCGCTCCTGCAGCTTCTCCTTGTCGTAATCCGACGTCGACTTCTCGATTGCCGCCTTGATCTGGCCGATGCGGCCTTGGATGTCGGTCTGCTTGCCCTTGCCACCGATGATTGTGGTGTTGTCCTTGTCGATGACGATCCGCTTTGCGTGGCCGAGATCGTCGAGCACGGTGTTCTCGAGCTTTACGCCCAGCTCTTCGGAAATCACCTTGCCGCCGGTGAGGACCGCGATATCGGTGAGCATCTCCTTGCGCCGGTCCCCGAAGCCTGGGGCTTTCACCGCGCACACCTTCAGCGTGCCGCGCAGCTTGTTGACCACGAGCGTGGCCAGCGCCTCGCCCTCCACGTCCTCGCCAACGATCAGCAGCGGCTTGCCCGCCTGCGCCACCTTTTCGAGCACCGGGAGCAGGTCTTTCATCGAGGAGATCTTCTTGTCGTGCACCAGGATGTACGCATCCTCGAGCACAGCCTCCATCTTCTCCGGATCGGTGATGAAGTAGGGCGAGAGGTAGCCGCGGTCGAACTGCATCCCATCCACGGTTTCGAGCGTGGTCTCGAGGCCCTTCGCCTCCTCGACCGTGATCACGCCGTCCTTGCCGACCTTGTCCATGGCGTCGGCGATCTTGTCGCCGATCTCCTTGTCACCATTGGCGGAGATGGTGCCGACCTGCGCGATCTCCTTCCGGCCCTTGGTGGGCGCGGAGATCCGCTTCAGCTCCTCCACCACCAACTCGACCGCCTTGTCGATCCCGCGCTTCAGCGACATCGGGTTGGCGCCCGCGGTAACCGATTTCAAACCCTCCCGGAAAATCGCCTGCGCCAGCACCGTCGCGGTGGTCGTGCCGTCCCCGGCGATGTCGGAGGTCTTGGTCGCCACTTCCTTCACCATCTGGGCGCCCATGTTCTCCACCGGGTCCTCGAGCTCGATCTCCTTGGCGACCGTCACGCCGTCCTTGGTGATCGTCGGGTTCCCGAACTTCTTCTCGATGACGACGTTGCGACCCTTCGGACCGAGGGTGATCTTCACCGCGTTGGCCAGCTGGTCCACGCCCCGCTTGAGGCGCGAGCGGGCCTCCGTATTGAATTCGAGGTACTTGGCAGCCATCTATTCCTCCCTCGCTCAGCTGAGCTTGGCGATGACGTCGGATTCCTTGATCAGGATGATCTCTTCTTCGTCGAGCTCGACCTGCGAGCCGGTGTACTTCCCGTACACGACCCGGTCCCCGACCTTCAGCTCCATCGGGACCCGCTGGCCCTTTTCCATCCGGCCGAGCCCGACCGCGATGACCTCACCCTGGATCGGCTTCTCCTTGGCCGTGTCCGGGATGTAGAGACCACCTTTCATCCCCTCGGTCTCTTCCATCGGCCGGATCGCCACCCGATCGGCGAGCGGGAAGATCTTCAGCCTGGTCTTCGTCGCAGTGGCCATGATGCTTCGCCTCCACCTGGAAGGAGAACTGCGCAAGTGACTTCACAGCGGATCTCAGTTAACTAACAACAGTTGCGGCTTTCTGAGCATATGTAGGTGTACTTAACTTGTCAAGTGCATAAGTTCGACTTGCCGAGTCTGGCCAAGTGATTAACATTGTGGGTTAACGAGTCAAGTCGGCCCCGAGGAGGAATCCCGTGGACGTCCCATTTGTGATCCGCCACCGGCTGGAGGAATTAGGGTTGGAGCAGCAGGACCTCGCCCGCGCGGCCCGCGTGACCGACTCCTACATATCCCAATTACTGACGCGGAAAAAGGCGCCTCCCGCGCCGAGCCGCACAGACATCTACGACCGCATGGACAAGTTCTTGAAGCTTCCGAGCGGTGAACTGGCCAAGCTGGCGGATCTCCAGCGCAAGGAAGACTTGAAGCGGGAATTGGGAGACGAGCCCTCCCCCTTGTTTCACGAAGTCCGCGAGCTGATCCTGCGCAAGTGTAATCCCGAGAAGCAAAAACACGTCCGCGCGATCTTTGAAAAGCAGCCCTTCGGCGAGCTCGAACGCCTCGTCACCCAGACGCTGCTGGACGTGGTCAAGCGCGTGGCGAAAGACGAACTCGAGAATGACTACTGGCTCCGTATGGTGGCTCGACTCAGTCGCCGCAGCTATGAGGAGATGCGGGTCGTCGTGCTCGAGTTCCTCGATACGGACATCTTCCACGTGTCCGCTGAGAACTGCGTCTCGTTCTTGGATCCGCTGATTGAATCCTGGGACATCGACCTCGCGACGTTCGGTCTGGAGATTGTCTTAAACCACAGCGTCGTCCCAGGGCAGGCGAAGCGATTCGAGTTTGTCGAGCGGGAAGCCGAACAGCCTGTCAGCGAAGAGCCCGGGCTCCAGGAATTCCTTCAAGATTCGTCTCTCAGCGGCACCGCGACTGCGGAGGAAGTCGAGTTTCTCAAGCAGCTGAGGTTCAAGCACATGCGGCCGACGCCCCTCTATTACTATCGGGAGTTGCAGAGCCTCCGGGACCCGCTCCATTTTCGCACCCCATAGGCCGCAAGAGAGGCGGGCCGGCGCGTTCGCCCGCAGTGACAGCGCGCGTACGGACCTGAGGATTGGAGGCTGTGATGACCCGGAGGAAACAGCCGTGGGGACAGCAGCGCGCCTGGATCGTCCCGGCGGACGGCAGCCCTCCGCAGGAGCTGCCCCAGCAGATGGTCGGCCACAAGCTCATCTCCTGGCCCGGAACGATGCCCGAAAGGGAGCCCGCGGAGCCCGCGAAGTACCTTGCTTCGAAGGATTATTATCATCACCACGTGCTGAACCCGGAGGGTGTGTCGGTCTACGTACCCGAAGGTCGGGACGCGGAATCCCTGCCAGAGTCCATCAAGAACGAAATCCGGCGCCAGTTGAAGGGACAGTCGTAGGTCAGATCCATTCGACCTTGAACCCGCGCTCGAGGAACCAGGCCTCAACCTCCCGCTCGCTCTCACACTGGGGCATCTCCACGAGCTCACCAACAAGGTGGCGAGCCGCGAGCTCGTCCATCTCGTAGTCCTTCATCCCGTCGCGACTAGACCACACGATCTCGCCTGTGTTCGGATCGAAGAAGGCGCGATCGTTGGGGTTAGCTCCAGGCGAGTGCCGCCCGACTAGCCACGGCGCGTACTCAGGATGCCAGAGGAAAAACCCATCGGGGTCTCGTTGCAACCTCAGCGTCTTCATGCTCCCCACACCGGACAACGAGACCTGGCCGCCGATGGACGACTAGGGCTGGCGGCCTCCGAAGACGGCATGCAGCTGGCGGAGCACCTCCCCCAGCTGGGACAGCTCTTCGCCATAGCGCGCTTGGACGAGCATTAGGCCTTGTCGGACGCCACCGTCCACATGAGTACGTTCGGCGCGTACCGGCGAAACAACCGGGGTGCAGTGGCGGCCTGCTTGGTCACGACGATGACCGCATCGTCCGCTTCCCGCACTCCCACGAGGGCGAGCCGTACGTGGCCGTCCGCCAGCGCCTGGAAGGTGAAGCTGTCATGCGACGGACGGTCCGCATGCGGTTTTGCCCACGCGGGCGGCCTGGCGCCCGAGAACGCGATGACCTGCAGGGGCTGCCCGAGGGTGACGTCAGACAGAACGTGCCGCTGGTGCCAGCTGCTCGTGCCCGAGCTCGGGTCCTTGGTGTGCCGGTGGCCGGTCTTCGGGTACGTCGTGTGCTTGCCCGCCGGACCGCAGGCGACAATCACCCCGTCGGCGGTGCTGCTCACCGACGCGACCTGGTACGGCGTTCCGTGCCAGACTCCCACTACGTCAATGTCTCTCGGCATCCGAGGAATGTAGCAGCGTGTTCGGCCAGGTCACCCGGCCGTTACGTGCTGCCGCCGCTCCGTCCAGATGCGCCGATCGGCCAGCACGCGCCGCTCGCCCGCTCCGCGGCGCTCCACCGTCGGGGGCATGCTCTGATAGCGGCGGTCCAGGCCGCTGCGCCGCGAGGGCAGAAGACGGCGTTCGCCCTCCCGGTGGTCGGGAAACCAGTGAGGAGCGTCGTTAGCAACCATCGTGCACCTCTGAGAGGACGGTTAGTCGGCGTGATATACCCGATGGGCGCACGCTCGGCCAGGCGGGTCGCGGGTGGCGAGGTTAGGAGGGCTCGAGCCAGCCCCTCAGCTGCGCGAGCCTGGCGCACACGCAGCGCGGCGCGTGCCGGCCGATTGGCGCCGCGGGACCGGGCGGCGGCGAACCGCCTGATGCACGTACAGGGGGTCGACCGACGCTGCACGGGAGTAGCCTCACGTGGGATTTTAAGCTCGCCCCCCGGCATGGACGAGCGGAGGTCACCGGACACCAAGCGAAGTCATTCAAGCAGTTAACCCACCGGGCGCATCGGCTACATGCCGGTGTTCCCCGGTGTTTTCGCATCGGTCAGCCACAGAACCGCCACAGCGACTACTCACCTTCGTCCAACCGGTCCTTCCTGAAGTTCACCCGAATAATGCCAGCTTCGGCGTTGTGAGGCGTATGCACTAGTCCACGTCGTCTGGGCGAGCTGTTTAATCCCTTAACGCCTACGCCTCAGTCGCTGAAAGAACGAAATCAGCAACGCGACAATCGCTCCGACGATGCCAAAAGTGATAGTATCAGACAGCGCGCTTCGTCCTCGACGACGTACTTCAGTCGACAAGCCCGTTGTCGGAGAATATTCATAGCCGGAGTCGAAGACTACGGACTTTGCTACGCGGTGGAAGAAGGTCCTTGCAGTGTCCTGCTCTCGACCTAGGTCAGAATAGGTGATCTGGACGTAACCTCGCGAGCTCAGACGGGTCGCGACGAGATTCGACACCTGACGCCCGTCCGGTAACGGTTGCTCGGCATGGAGCCAGAGCGTTTGACCGATGCTGTCATACGTGACTTGAGGGCCTCGCGAGGTCAAATCACTCAGGGTCATCGGACCGCGTTCGTCCACGCTTACGACCAAGTACGGATACTGGAACCACGGCTCCCTCTTAGACTGCTGAAAGGCGACCACTGCCGAACTCCTTGGTTGGTGACCGGCCTGTGTTCCGGCAGCCTGAAGTGCAAGCCGCAGTATCGACTCGGGAACTTGCGTCCATCCGTCGGGGACGGACATGCGAAAGTGGTGGGATGCATTGACGTACTGCTGTCCCAACAGTAGATGCGGCACCAGGACCACGATGGCAGTGAGAACCCGGCGCCTACTGGGTTCGGGCTTGGAACCCATCTCCATTTCTCCCTCGTGACAATTCAACGCGAATAGGCCCGCGTCCGTCTGATCGTCAGTGCTATGCCATCCGAAGAAAGAAAAAGGCCCCGTGGGTGGGATGCGAGCCGCCTAACGGACCGGGCTTAAGGTGCGACGCGCTGAAGAAAGATTCATTCCCTAATCTACGCGCGCCGCCAGCTTCAAGGGCTTCCTAGGCAGCCCGTGAGAAACGCTCATAGCAGCGCAACTCGACGCCCGTCGTCAGCGTTCCTCTACGCCCCTGACGCGACCGGCGGCGATCTGCCAGTGACCTGCGTCCTGCGTCAGGATGACGGTAAAATGACGGCGAACGTTCTTGCCGGACCGGACATCGTCCCACTCTCCGTCTAGTAGGGCCACGTCGGACCGCAGGAGACGGATCCGCAGATCGGCTTTAAGGGGTCGGCTCGTCGCGTCAGCCCGCCGCTGGGCGAAGTCTGCTGCGTACTGCTTCGCCACCTCCACACGCCCGCGAGCCAGTTGGAAAGCTCCGTTGATTCGATCACAGTTGGGAGCATAGAGACTCGCAACCTTAGCAGCGTCACTTTGATTGTATGCCTCTTCGAACCGGTCCCACAGCTCTCGAAGCGCCTTTTCTTCGGTTCCAGTGTTCTGCGCCAAGGTGGGCACTGCGAAGACCGCAAGAAGGAGGAACGCCGATGCAATCTGCATATGAAATCCCTCTGGCTGCATAAGACAGCTTGCGACAGCCGCCCAATTCCCGGTTCCGGGAACAGCCTATTCCCAAGTCTTAAGAGTGTCCGGATTCAGCCGGAAAAACCGCACCGCGTTGTTGAAGAAGATATCTCGCCTCTGTTCGGAGGTTAGAAACTCAGCCGTTTCAACACTCTCCACCGCCGTCTCGATGGTCTCCGGCCAAATGATCTGATCGGATCCGAACATCAGCCGCTGGGACAGTCCAGCGCGAACAAGGGTCCGTAGATAATCGTGAAACGCCTCGCGCGGGATAATCCATGTGATGGTGGAGACATCCGCGTACACCTGCGGGTATTGGATCATCAATGCCGTCATCTCATCAGCGAACGGATATCCGGCATTCTCGACGTAGAGGCGCAATCGCGGATGGCGCTTGATTACAGGCTCTAGCATGAGCGGATGCCCCAACGCCGATCGAAACTTTGGTAAGGGCGCGCCAAAGCCCAGCGTGTGAATCAGGACGGGAACGTCGAGCTCCTCAGCAAGTGCAAAATATGGCTCAAGGGCTGGATCATCTGGTGGTCGGGAATCGTACTGTGAGGTGATCTCGCCGAGTACGCTGTAACGTCCACTGTTAAAGGCTCGCCGCAGCCGAGCGACCTGAGGGCTCGACCGCCCGCCATCCAGCATCCAACCGCCGAGGAAGCGGTGGGGCGCGCCATCGAGCCAGCGGGCTACTTTGACCGACTCCTCTCCGCTGACAACGCCAAGGACGATGTTGTAGCGTTGCATGAGTGTGAGCGTGCCTTGTAGTAGCGCGTCATCGGTGGTAAAGGCAGATGGCTTGTTGCCACACTCGGGAACCTGATTGATGCAGACCCGCGGCGGTGGAGTCCCGTCCGGACGGTAGAACATGCCCACCGCATGAAGGTGGACATCGATGATCGGAGACGGAGCCGCGCTCCTCTGGGCGAACAGGCAACCTGGCCCCGCTCGCAGGAAAGCGATCAGCAGAAGTGTGCGCATTATCTCCTCCGTAAACCGATCTGCCGTGGTGGTGCGTGTCGGATACCGTTCGGCCTTGTGTGCTGTAGCTGCTCGCTCCAGCGCATCGGCGATGAGCATCCGAACCTGGTCGTAGGTCATTGTCATAGAGATGAACCCTTCGCCGAGATCAAGGCAAAATCTTAGCCTCCCCGGCCCGGTCGGTGACCCTCGACGTCACGGTCTACCCCAGAGGCACTGCACGCTGGATGGCCTCAGCAAGGTCTCGCTGGTTGCGATCAATCGCTCTACGAGCTTCGGCGTCAAGACGGCGGGTGAGGCAGACGGCCAGGACGGCGACTACATGAGCCCAGAGAATCACTTTCGCGTTTCTTCTCAACTGCTCCACGGCCTGGGCTCGGTCCTTTGGGCCTATGAACAACAGGTTTGTCAGAAGCGCAGCTAGTTCGTCAACTGTGAGACGGTCAAGGTATTCGCTGAAACTGAAACGGACTTGGGCGATGTCATGAACCACCGTGTTACGGATCTGAGATAGACGTTCAAGGAACAGGATGTGCTTGTTCTCAAGCAGGTTCAGCGCGCGCACGTAGGCCAGTTTGCTGTGACGTCCTGCGAGATTCAGGGAGGCCACGAGTTGATGCACACGTTGATCCGGGAGTTCCGCTGTCAACGTCTGAGTGACCGCAGCCTCCAGTAGGGCGTGACTCTTGATAACGAACGCCCAGTCGTTTTCGCCGACGAGGTCAAGGACGAATCGATCTGGGAGACCGAGATCGGTCTGTGTCTTGTGGAGGATGTTCACGAGTGCGACCTGACCCTCGTCCATCTTGGAATCTACCCTAGAACGAGGCGGCATCGCGCAACCCAGGAGGTAGCGCATTGGTGACAAGGGACACCACGTCCAGGCGATGTCGAACTTGCGGCGGGCTCGGGCGACCGCCTCCTGAAATGCCTCAGCGCAGTCGCGCTTCCATGCCTCAACGTTCTGCGCGCCTTCCACGTCCCAGTTGGCGCTTGGATAGCGGGTTGGGTCTACGTCTGTACGATGGAGCGTGAACTCGGGCTCGATATCCTTACAGCCAAGCCGAATCTTCACGTCCGTGAGAATCATGGCGTGGACGTCACCCTCGGGTCGCCTCGGCTTCTTCGGCATTCGAGCGCTAGTTAGGTGCCGCGCCTGGGCGAGACTTCTCGGGACGACCTGCGCCGTGCCCGGCGCAGGCTCTTTGCGAGCGGCTTAGGCAAAGGTGCCAAGAGGAGCTTGACCCACTGTGGAAGGCGACCGCGATCCTGCTGACGGAAGCAATTACGATACATGTCCCGCTCGGTGAGAACGACCACTCGGCGGCGAGCTTTCCTGAGGGAGAGGAATAGGATGTCTGAGCGAATCTTGTTCATCTTGCCCGCTCCTCTATGGCCGGAGCTCGTCCTCGATCGACTGGTTGACACGGTCGCTATCACGTGCCCATCGGCGCTGACGGCATCAAATTCGAAGAATCCACCAGAGGATAGCTTGAGCTTCTTCTTGCTGAAGGGCTGCCCGAACTGCTCAGGCAGCCACTCGTCGCGGATCCAGATCTCTGCTCGACCTTGAGTCTTGGTGTTTGCCATAGTTGCGGTGCGCCGCCTAACGGCCCGCGCTCAAGCTGCGGCTACGCCTGGATCTCGAGCAAGTCGAATAGCACAGTATCCACATACCGCTTGATCTTTTGCACTTCTTGCCTGCTTTCCTGCACATGAGTCGCAACAGAGGCGCGATTGTAGACCGCTCGCGCAACTTCACCACTGAGCTCTTCGATCAACGCCAGGGACTTTTCAGTGGACTCGCGCTGGCTCTTGTTGAGACCTCGGGAGGTCAAGACAAAACGGACCTTTTGTTTCATCGTCGGCTTTGTCTGTCCTGGCTCGGGCTTGAACGTCGCCTGCGCAACCACATCGGCGTCTGGGGCTAGGTGGTCGAGCACCTCGCGCAGTGCTTCGCGGAATTCGGTCGCGGTTCCACGAAAGGAAAGTCGGTCACCTGACCGCAAGTCAAGCAAACCCTGACGGTATGATGTTGAAGCGCTGGGCACTAGTCGCTCCAGAGTCTCAATCAAGAGCCTCTCCTCAGCGGAGAGACTCCGCACTCCGAGGGCGTGTTTCGTGTCGGACAAGGAAACAGTGGAGAGAACTCGAATGTTCAGCTGACCTAAGGTCTTCTTCACTGCGCGGAGGGTCTTCACGTAGGTGAAGCGCGCGTTGTTCCCGTGCGCGAGGCGAACCAGTCCTTGCCATTCTTGATCGTGCGCAAGGATCTCCTCGGCTTCGCCCAGGCTGCGGACCAGTTGAGGTCGCACGATCTTGAAATACGATGTGGCCAGCTCGATGGCGCGATCTTTGGTTTCCTGATCATTGACGTTTACCGTGTGGCCGCGCCGAAGAGCCGAGAGCATGGTGTCGAGAGACGCGATCAGGTCACCAATCATCGGGAGCGCGTTGGTCTTTTCGCCTTGGCGCGCTTGGGGCGACCGGCACGAGACGCTGAACTAGCGCCCCGCGGCATGCTGTGAACCACTAAGTTGTGACCGACGGCGTTGAGCTTGTACTCGCCCTCACCGGCTGTGTCCAAGTATCCGGCGTTTCGAGCGTTCTGCAGAGTGACACGGATCTGCTCCGGCAGGGGGAACTTGGCGATCTTGAAGTAGGTCTGGATGTCGTCGGTGTTGACGGTCGGCTTGCGGTGTCCTTGAGGTGCAAGATTCGCCAGATAGTAGGCCACGACCGCCGCCATCTCATTCGCGGAGCGTGGTTTCTTCTCCTCTTTGAACTTTTCAATGTGGACTGGCGCCCCTCCTGTCTGAGGTGGGGCCGCAGAGACCTCAATTGCTTGCTGTTTCTCGGCGCCTGGCTGCGGTTCGGTGACAGGGCTGGCCGTGTGGATTCGAAGGCGCTTGACCACGTAGGCGAGCACGTTCGACCTAGCATCATCATCCAATGACTCCAAGGCTTCGAGCACGACCTTGATGGCGCCAACCTCTTTGTCGATTGTGTCACTCATCCTCAACCGTCCCGTTCCGAGTAGGTCGTGTATCTTCTCCGAATCGGCAAGTCATGACCTCAGGGTTGCGATCAAGCGCCGAGTGTTGGTGAGAAGCTTGAGGGCTGCAACAACATCAGTACAAACCACGTCCGCCTCTACGACCGCCTCCACCGCCGCTCCCTCTCCTTGCGCGACGGCAATGCCAAGTGCGGCCTCAGCGAGCATCATCCGATCATTACGTCCGTTCCTATGCAGACTGCGGACTCGGAACCGAGAGCCCTTACGTAGTCACGCTTTGCCGCTGCTTGGTTGTCCGGAGCGATTTTCTCGAAGTGATGAGGTATGCCAACCAATTGAGATTCGGCTTTCCCAAAGGTATCGGCCGTTATCACATGGAGTTCGATTCGGTCCAGTAGCCCTTCCAAGGCCGACGCGACACCCGGGAGCAAGAGACCATCGCAAGCAAGAGTTCTGTTGTAGTCCATCACGAGATAGGTCAAGCGGAGAACCTTATGGCCGGGAATTGAGACCTCGATCATGTTCTCAGTTACCTTCCGCACGCTTGCGCGGGAACGACCCCTGTGATGCTTTCACGAGTTGCTGTGTGCAGTCTTTGGTCCGTCGCCAAACTTACTCGACACACTGACGTCAGGTAGGGTGTTTTTGCGGCACCGAGGGGCGGAAATGCGGCATGTGTGTATCCCTCCGTTGGATGAACTGAGTAGACTTCATTCACCAAGGCGGTCGGGACGATGCCATACAGACCGAGTAAACGATTCGCCCAACCTGAGTCCGATTCTGTCAGGACGTGGAGGTACATGAGCTTCTCGAAGCTCATGGCATTCGTCCACAGCCGCGCCCTCCATTTCACAAGGATCGACCAACTGGAAGACCGGTTTGAGGGCGCCGGCCAGTCCTAAACCTTCGCGATCCCGGACGCCTGGAGGAGTACACAGTACTCGGAGATACGTCACACCTCTCGGAGGGTCAAAAGCATCTTCTCGCCCAGGCGATGGTCGCTCCTCATCCTCTCGACCGGCAGGTGGTCGCGGTCAACTGCTGGCATCTGAACGACTACGAGTCGGCGGCGATGTGGCCGCTATACGTGCAGGGAAAGGAAGGGGTGGCGATTCAATCCACGGTGGGGCGGTTGAAACGCGCGTTCGATCCCTCGACGCAAGACGTGGTCGTCGGAGCGGTGAGGTACATCGATCACTCGACTGATACCATTCCACGAAACAACTTCTTGCAGGCCTTCCTTCACAAACGGAAGAGTTTCGAGCACGAGCGGGAGTTGAGGGCGCTGGTGTTCATGCCTCACAACCGGGATGGAGTGCAGGGCCCCGTGCCAGAGGACGGCATTGATGTGGTCGTCGACCTGCGTGTCCTGGTCGAGGCAGTTCACCTTGCTCCCGGCAGCCCCTTGTGGTTCGAGAACACAGTCCGTTCCACTCTGAAGGTCCTCGGGTACGAGGATCTACAGGTCCGAAGATCTGGCCTTGAGGAGGAGCCACCGAGTTGAGTCTCGGCCAGGCCGAGGTTTCAGGAATGCCCCCGACCTGTATCTACTGCCGTCAGTCCAAGGGACCGTTCACTAGAGAGCACGTCGTTCAGGAGGCTTTCGGTCGGTTTAAACACGCCCTCGTCATCCAGGACGCTGTGTGCGATGAGTGCAATCAGGGGTTCGGTCGGACTATCGACCTTGCTCTGGCCCGGAGTAGTGCCGAGGGCTTCGAGCGATATCGATTCGGAGTTAAGCAGCCCGACGAGATCGCGAACTTCAAGTATTCGAGCCTAGCACTCCGTGTTAAGGGACCAGGCGATTTTCACGGCGCCCGGTTCACACAGCGCGCCGACCCCACCGGGAAGAACCTGGTCTCCCACGTTGTCCCCGGTATCGCTGTGCGCCGTAAGGACAGTGAAGAGTTCGTTCACTTCACGGAAGCACAGGTCCGGGATGGAAGCTGGCTGCAGAACACGGATGTGGATTGGCGGCGTGGTATCATCGTGTACGGAGGTGGGACCAAATCGGACGAGATTCGAGCTGTCTTGGAATCTCAGGGAGTGGCTCCGACAGCGTGGCGTCCGTTGAAGCCGCCCCAGAGTGGCGTAGTCACTGTTGAGCAGGAATTCGAGTTCACTCAAGAGATGCGGAGGGCGGTCGCGAAGATCGCGTTCAACTACCTCACCTACTGCGAAGGGACCGAGTACGCACTTCAGGACGCGTTCGATCCCATCAGGAGATACATCAGATACGCCGAGAAACCTCCTTCGTCACTGCCACCTGTTATCTCGCTCGACGGGTTGCCGTTCGACAAGATCAACACGCCTGGGGATGTTGTCCTGAAGGATGGACCGAAGAGACCGGTCATTCACTTCGTGAGCCTCGGGACCAACGCCGAGCGTAACGTGGTCGGAGCCATCACCCTGTTCGGGTTCATGACTCACCGCGTGATGTTGGCAAAGGCGTTCACTGGACGGCTGCCCGAGCCCCGCGCCCATCTGTACAATGTCAAGATGAGCGAGGTGTTCGTGCTTGGCGTCCACGCTTAGTGTGGGCGGTTCCGTTCGACGAAGCCTCCCCCTACGATCATCGAACGCGAACCTTAGTAGAGTGGGGCCGAGCTCTTGCGGCACGATGCCAGCCTCAAATCTTCTAGAATCGGCGCTAGAACCATCGGTGGAACGGCCGGTGGAACCCCACTAGTCACGACGTTGGTCATCGCGTTCATCCAGGACTACAAGTGGTCCGGGCTGGCCGCGCGGCGTGGGCCGGGCTGAACAGGACACCCACAACCGAGGGAACCTCCACGCGGCCCGGGGCAGGGGTTGTCATTTCAGATATCATATGCTATCTACTACCTATGCCTCGACCCCGTGGCCCCGCCACCGAAATGGTCCGCCTCCCCGTGGATGTCGCCCGCGCCCTGCGGCGCCGGGCCGCGACTGCGGACATCACGATTGCCCACGCTGCCCGCCAGTTGATGCTCGGCAAGAAGGGCGCGAGGCAAGACCTCGGTCTGCTCGAGCATGTCGAATGGCTTTGGAGCCGGCTGCGCCGGCGCAGGGATGACTTGCTCAACGTTTTCGAGGCTGCCGACGCCGACCCACATGTGATTGACCAGGCGATCGACGGGCTCACCCGGCTCCGTGACGAGTGGCCGGAAGAGGGCAGCGAATACGACTTCACCGCGCATGGCGCGGGACAGCCGATGTAGGACGTGCAAGACGCCTGATTCCACCAGCCGCGCTTTTCGCGCGGCTTTCTGCTTCATGGGGGCACGTGAGTCCTCGGAGGCAGCTACACGCGAAGGAGGAGCACGAAAATGAAAACCACGAAGACGACCAGGCCGGAGAGGCCCTTTAGGCACTTCCCCGACGACATCGAATACATCGTGCAGGCTTACGGCGCCCAGGCGCGGGTCGTCCAGTTGTGGCGCCTGGCGGACGGCACGTCCGACCAGTGGGTCTACCTCGCCCGCATCACCCCGGAACGGTGCACGATCGAGTACATCGCAAACCGGTTCGGCGGCGGCGACTACCGGGCGAAGATCCTCGGGGAGTGGGACCCGGAACGCCGCTGCGAGCAGTACTTCGAGCGGGTGTCGTTCGCGATCGACGGGTGCTTCCAGGTCACGAAGGAAACGCTCGCGCGCACCCAGAGCCAACAGCAGAAGTAGCATGCCCGACCCCTGGCCGTTCGGTCTCGATCTGCCAGAGGGGCTCCCGCCCTGGCTCGCCGCCTTCGTTCTCGAAGCGCAGCGCGAGACAGATACGCTTGGGGAGAACGGGGCCGAACAGGCCGCCGCGGCTCGGCTCGCCCTCCTGAGGAAGCTGCTCGCCGCCGCAGCCGCCCACCTCGACGCCGAGATAGACATCCACGAAGCCGCCCGGGAGAAGGGCGTCTGTGAGGAGACCATCCGCAGAGCCGTCCGCGGGGGCCGAATCCCCGACCGTCGCGCTAACCCCAAAGGCCGCCACCGCGTCCGCCGCGGCGACCTGGACGGCGTTGCCGACTCCCCCAGCCGGCCGTATGATCCCAGTGCCGATGCCCAGAGCATCGCCCAACTCCGGAGGAAGCTATGACCCGGAAGTCCAGGCGGTGCTGGTCGAAGTCCATCGGCGAGCCAGGCCGGCGCGTGCGCCTATACGAGGCGCGCGCGGGCGGTTCGATCATGCGGTCGGTGTTCACCAACGGAAAGGAGGCTCGGAAGAGCCTAGGGCATCGCGACAAGGAGAAGGCGATTCGCCAGGGGTACGAGCTGCTGCCAGCGTTGCTCGCCAACGAGCACGCGCTCGACGAGGGAAGTCTCACGCTGGGAATGGTTGAAGATCTTTACAAGAAGAGCCCGGCGTTTGCGAGCAAGAAGCCACGTACCCAGAAGGCAGACACCCGCGCGCTCGAGCGAGTCGTGATGTTTCTCGGCCGCTCGCGCAACGTGGAGACCCTCTCCGAATCCGATGTGCAACGTTTCATTCTCGCCCGGCGGCAGGGAGATGGCTCGCTCCCCCACATAACGCCGGGGAAAGGGGTCCGGGACCGCGCGATCGAATCGGATCTCGTGGTCCTGTTGACGGCGCTGAATTGGGCCACGAGGGAACGGACGAAAGAGGGGCGGCGGCTGCTGAAGGAAAACCCGCTCCACGGCGTCCGGCTCCCGCGCGAGAAGAATCCGAAGCGGCCGGTGATGTCGCACGATGTTTATCTCCGGCTGCTGGAAGTGGCGGACCAGGTACACCCGCTGCTCAAGCTCGCGCTGATCGTGGCCGAGGGAACGGGACGGCGTATCTCGGCGTGGTGCAACCTGCGGTGGGATGACGTGGACTTTCAGAACGGCACCATCCGCTGGCGCGCCGAGACAGACAAGACGGGACATGAGCAGATCGTCCCGATGACCGGCCCGGCGAAGGATGCGTTAGCTGCAGCCCGGCGGGCGCACGGTGTGATCGGCAACACGCCCGTTTTCCGAGCGCCCAAGGACCCGCAGACGCCGTGCAGTCGGCATCTGTTCGATACGTGGCTCAGGAAGGCGTACGAGGTTACAGAGTTACCGCGCGAGCAGTGGGTGATGTGGCACTCGATTCGCCGGAAGTGGGCCACGGAACGGAAGGGCTACCCGGTGCGTGACGTGATGGAAGCCGGGGGCTGGAAGAACGAAGAGACGCTGCTTCGTTCGTATCAGCAGCCCGATGCCGAAACGGTGAAGCGAGTGGTGTTGCATCCGACGCAGCGGATTGTGAGCCGCTGAAGCGGGAAGGACTCACAACAAAACTCACAACACGGGCGCAGGCGAAGAAAAAGCCCGACAGCCGAAGTCGCTGTAAGGCTTGATCTTCACTCAGTCGGGACGGCGGGATTTGAACCCGCGACCCCCTGAACCCCATTCAGGTGCGCTACCGGACTGCGCTACGTCCCGGAACTTCCATTTCATCAAATCTCACTGGGGTCGCG
>Ga0207646_10003342_pt1 | contig 18215 bp, 17 predicted proteins | sample KBSK5502metaG_FD_184343 | JGI IMG/M metagenome (GOLD analysis project Ga0207646, IMG submission 184343) | Corn, switchgrass and miscanthus rhizosphere microbial communities from Kellogg Biological Station, Michigan, USA - KBS K5-50-2 metaG... | ecosystem: Host-associated > Plants > Roots >...
TCTTGTTCTTCACAGCCGTCCTTCATTAGCACCCATGAGAAATGCATTCGGCATGCCATAAGACTGCAGACGTCATCTCAATCTCTTGCGGATTCATCATCCGTTTCATTTTGACTGATCGGCGAAAACCTCTGCGCCGAACCCTGCCGGCCATGGCGAATTGACCCAATATCGTTGCAGACGATAGATCACGTGCTGACGCCGCCGAGGTCAGCATGTCTCGCCAACCCCGCTGTTGATGCACGTGCCTCCGATTGCACTCACGCTATTGCTTGCTTGCGTACCTTCTGTTACGACGAAAAGGCAAGCTCAGCTGAGAACCTATCGCGGATTTTGCCAACGCGTTTCTGTCCCCTGGCTCCAGGCGCAGAAAAGATGTGTGCTTTTCGTCCGCTGTGAACGGAAAGCGAATTGCTGAACCAGGATCAGGTTCGGAGAAAGGAGCAAAGCCGATGAAAAATCTATTTCGTCCTTCAATCGTGATGTTATGTGTCCTCTTGCTCGCGTCGATTTCGATTGGTGGACCTGTGAGGGCCACCAATTCAAGCACCGAGGAATTCGTCCGCTTTATGGAAGATGCCTGGGTAAATGCCATCGTCCACAAAGACATTAATGTTCTCAATCACGTCATCGCAGATGATTTCGGCGGACTCAGCCCCAATGGTTTTGCGTATACCAAACAGGAGGCGATTTCCGACGTCCAGTCCGGTTCCTATGTGGTGGAGAGCATGGTGCTGGACAACGTCAAGGTGCGCGTCTACGGGGATACAGCTCTTGTCACGTTTTATCAGAACGAGAAAAGTAAGTTTGGCGATGAAGATCGCAGCGGCCGGTACGCTTTTACCGATGTCTGGGTAAAGCGGGACGGCGTGTGGCAAGCGGTGGCCTCGCAAGGCACGCCGGTGATTCTCCCATGATTTCACGGCGTATCTCAGCGGTACACTCATTAAGCCGCAGACCACGAGGATGATGCAGATTGGCGCAAACGGAGAAAGTAATGCGCCGATCCTGCGTCATCCGCTGAACACGCTTTGTTAGTACTTGAGAGGTTTGAATATTGTGAGACAGCTGAACAAGTTCGCAGGTCGCTATCGATCACAAGAACGACGTTTCTTTACCGAACCTCAATTTTTGAAGTTCGCCACACCTCGTGATGAGGACGATCTCACCAATCTGATTTTCGCCAAGTCAGACCTTCCAACGGAGACAACGCCGACCGAAGCCCCCTCGAAAACGGAACCATCGCGAGGGCTCGGCAGGGCAAAAGGAGCCTCGGCCTGAAATTAAAAGTGCTGAGATGAGGAGATCCCCCTTTTTTATTCACGCGTGGCCGCGCCGACTGAAACTACATTATTGGCGGCAGCCGAGATGAAGCCGAACGCGCCGCTCGCAAAGGAAGAGTGGCTGCGTAGTGCGACGCTCATCAACAAAGGGGTTCGGAGTCCGTTGTAGCGGCGGCCATGGGATCACAGGCCGCCGCTACGGGTCCCTTCCGGTGGGGTCATAGCCTTCTCCAGTGCGGCCTTTCACTCGTATCAAGCAGCCGCGATCTTGATGGGTTTCGGTTTCGTTTGTTCGTTTTTCGGTAAAACGATCTTCAGAACGCCATCCTTGTATTCAGCGGTAACCTTGTCCCCGTTGACTGCTGAAGGCAGGGCGAACGATCGGCTGAAGGTCCCATACTCACGCTCGATGCGGTGATAGTTCTCTTCTTTCGTCTCTTTTTCGAAGCGACGTTCACCTTTCAGCATGAGAACGTTGTTCTCCAGCTTCACCTCGATGTCCTTTGCATTCATTCCGGGCAGTTCCGCTTTGAAGACAACTTCATTGTCGTTTTCGAAGATGTCCACCGAAGGATTCCACGCTGTCGCCGGTAGGGGCGCTTCCCAGTCCTTACCAAAAAAACCGCCCACCCGTGCAGGCAGCGTGTTGAATTCACGGAAAGGATCCCATCTGATGAGTGACATAATGTTGTCTCCTTTCAGAAGCTCTTCCTAGCCTCCGATGTCCTACTATGCATTCTGGATTCCGGGAGCTTCTTAGATGGCGGACTAACAGAAACCCTGATTCGGCCTGGGATTAGAACGAACAAAGAATCCGGCGCCGGCCAGGCGGCGCATAGGAGTCTGTCATGTTGTCAGGCGCGAGGAGATGGTCCGATTTGAAGAAGACTCGCTGACAAAGTATCCTTCATGCGAGAAGTTTGTGCTTATGAGCGATTTTCAGAAGCTATTCGTTGCTATTGACTTCAGTCCTGGCTCCGACGAAGCTCTGCGGCAGGCCCACAACCGTGCTCTGTCCACTGGAGCACAATTGGCTGTTTGCCACATTATTCCCAATGAACTCCGCAGCAACTTATTATTTCCTCATATCAGCCGAATTGCCGCACTGAAATTCCCATTAGACATGAAGAAGATTGCCGAAGCGGCGTCGGCACGGGTTGCCGAGGTCACGGGCAGGACCAGTGCAGAATTCGAACTGATCGTCGATGATGGAACGCCTCAAGCTTTGATCTTGAGCAGAGCTGAAGAGTGGCTGGCGGATCTCATTATCATGGGCAGTCACGGTCAAACCAGCGCGGCCGACGTGCTGCTCGGCAGTGTCACCGATAGTGTCATCCGGCATGCTCACTCCCCGGTGCTCGTCGTTCGTCCTGAAAAAGGTACCCGGCGCATCATTGCCGGGACCGATTTCTCGGATCCTGCACTTCCTGCAATCAAAGCTGCGGCAGATGAGGCTAAGAGAGTGGGGGGCGAATTGGCGGTTGTCCACAGTCTTGACCTTGTGTGGTCGGCCGCGGCCTACCCTGCACTGGCATTCGGCGGCGCGCCATTCGACATTTCTGCCGAGAGAATGAAAGAGTTGGAGCAGATCGCTGCACAACGACTCGAAGAGTCTCTCAAACAGTTAAAGGTCGCGGGGGAAATACTGGTGATGACCGGTCCAGCGGGAACGGCGCTCATCGACATCGCTTCGGAACGGACGGCAGATCTTCTCGTCGTCGGCACCATCGGGCGCACCGGATTGCGCCGAGCCCTGTTGGGAAGCGTAGCCGAAACTGTTGCCAAAGGCGCGCCGTGCTCGGTTCTCATAGTCCGCCGGCATCCAGCATAGGCTGATCGTAAAAAGCTGAATATGCACGCCTTTTCGTTACTGGGCATCGCTCTGGTCGCTGCACCGGTAATGGCCTTTGCGCAAACTGACGAGATTCAAGTGTACGACGCCCAGATTGCCGGGCGGGGTGTGTTCAATCTCATGGTGCACAACAACTTCACGCCCCGTGGCCGGAAGACTCCCGCGTTTCCTTTGGCCATCGTTCCAGATAGATCGCTCAACGGCGCTTCCGAATGGGCCTACGGTGTCACCGATTGGTTCGAGCAAGGCCTTTATCTTCCTGTGTACAGCATCTCCAGGAGTAATGGCGCGACGCTTAATGGCTTCAAGCTGCGCGAGCTGTTCGTGAGGCCGCATGCGAGTGATCACACTCTCTTCTATGGCGTGAATTTTGAATTCAGTTACAACGCCAGATATTGGGAACCGAAACGCGTGACATCCGAGGTACGGCCCATTATTGGATTGCACTTACATCCGGTGGACATCATCGTTAATCCGATTCTCGATACAGTGTATGACGGTTTTAAGAACCTGGACTTCGCGCCCGCAACAAGGATCGCTTACAATTTCTCCTCGAACTGGCTAATCGCGGCCGAGGAGTATGCCGACTACGGGCCCTTGCACCAATTCCATTCGGTAAGCGACCAGTACCATGAGTTCTACGGAGTCGTCGATCACAGCAGCAAGTCGGTCAATATCGAATTTGGCGCCGGGTTTGGCCTGACGGCCGCTTCCGACAAAGTAACCTTGAAATTGATGCTGTCCCGCGATCTCCACCGCTTTTCGAAGTAATGTTTCCACGGACAATCGTCAGGACTTCGATTGTCTTGCCGCGTGTTGTTCCTGAATGGCGGGGAACCACATGCTGAATCTCGCGCCGTGACCTGGCTCCGCACTGGCAGCCTTGTTATGATCGGCGGCGCCCTATTTGGGGGCTCTTATGTCTTCCGCCTCCTTCGCGCCCGATCGTCACCATAAGCGTGGACCACGAATTGCCATATAAGTACCAGCCACCGATATGTGAGTGGCGAAAGAAGGGTCTATGTCACGTGCGTGGAAGATCGCATTACTGTTGCTTGTGGTTCTGCTATTCGGCATGGTTGTCTCGCTGGCGTGGAGTGCACCACAGAAAGCGGATGAACCGAAGACGCCGGTTTTCAGTGTCAAAGATCACAAAGTGATCGGCGAGTATTACTTGCATCTCGTGGGGACATTGGCTCCCGGTTCGCTGGATCGGTCGGGATTCCCGCTTGGAATCGAGCAATCGCTTGTTTCCGGATCACACGTACCGATGCAACTTGAAAAGGATTTGAAGCCGCTACCCGCGAAACTGGAAGCCCAACTCACGCAGATCACAGGCGACTACGCGCGATACACACTCGGGCGGCATGTGGTTTTGGTTCGTAAGAGTGATCTGGCAATTGCAGATATCATCAAGAATATTGCGGTGAAATGAACACATCAGCATCCAATTCGTCCCGGCGTCCAGTTTGACAACTCGCTGATCAAGTTTCGCGAGCGCGGATCGCATTTTTGTTTTTTGACACATCGTCCCGTTTGTGAGGATGACACTGCGCGCCCGCGGCCAGTCGCGATCCCTCGCGTCGTTAACCACATCAACGATCGCATCCAGCTCCGCTGCCACCGTTGGTTCGCCGTTGCCCGCAATCTTGATTGAGTCCAGTTCGTCAGGTCCGAATGCATTAGGGTAGCGGGTCGTCTAGCTTAGACACGATTCGGTGCGATTTCACGAAGCCATGTACGCACGACCCTACGAAGATGTGACCTCATGTCACGGTCTTTGGCTCCAACCTGATCGAACTTTGACAGTTTGGCAGAAGCCAGCCCTGTCAGCCAGCGATGCGGACGAATATGTCAAATCACGCTCGTGCACAGATTGGCCGAAATGGCGTGGCCCTTAGCCGATTGGCCATTGGAGGCGGAAGGACCTGACGTTGCAAGGCTGACAGGCATGAACGATGGAAGTCTGCCATTTCACAAGCGAATAGGAACAGAACGCGATTCACCGAAGGAGTGCGGCGATGTTGCAGACGAGGTTCGCTAAAAGAATTTTGCAACTCTTGGTTATTGGTGCCGGTTTTTTCCTCGGCGTGTTTGCTTTGGAGAGTGTTCGGCCTGCGCAAACTTTTGTAATACCCGAAGCGTTCGCGATACCAGCATTTGCACGGAAGTATCAAACTGCATGCTCGACGTGTCACAACAATTTTCCCGAACTCAATGACTTCGGGGAAGCGTTTAAGAAGAACGGTTTCAAATTTCCCAAGGACGATGAGCTCTTTATCAAAGAGCCTCCGGTCCTGTTGGGAGCGCCTGCGCAGCGTGAAACGTTTCCGAAAGCAATTTATCCCGGCGAGATTCCCGGAACGGTCCCGATCGGTTTCCGCTATTCCGGTTTTGCTACATACGCCAGCCAGCGGCCGCCCACTGTACCATTCACACCCCGAACCGATTTGTTCGTACCCAACACATTCACGATTATTTCCGCCGGGAGTTTTGGGACACGCCTGTCGTTCTGGATCGACGACGATATTTCCGCGGGGGGCTCCGGGGCGAATGGAGGCCTGGGCGACGGTTATTTAAAGGCAAATGATATCGGGCACTACATTGGTCTTCCGAAAGACACTCTCAATCTTCGCTTCGGGCAATTCGAACTCGACCTTCCGTTTACTCAAGCTCGCACCATCAATCCAACCGTGTATGACGTTTATGCCCAAGCGAGTGTCGCTGGAACTCTGGGCACGACCAATAATCCATTCGTGTTTGGTGCGCCACAACGCGGAATCGAGATCGGTGGTTATCCGAATGACGGCAATTTCTCCTGGTCGGTGGCTGCAGTAAATGGCGCGAATGCGGGTGCTGCGGCGCGTAATTCAAAGGACGTCTACGCCCGTGTTTCGCAGCGTTTCAATTTGGAAAGAGATCCAAGCGTCCGTAAGGAAGTGCAAGCCGCCGGTCCAACCGGTCCCCGTGACCACACGTCATTGCGCATTGGCGCTTTTTATTATTACGGCCGAAACGCACTGAACACCGATCGAAAAGCGTTCCCAGTTTTTGGGACCATCCGGGAACCTTTCTACCGCGCCGCTGGCGATTTCCGTTTCAAGTATCGCTCTTTCGAGATCTATGGCCTTGCCATGTACGGACGTGATCAGAACCTGATTCCGGATACGGACACCGTCACGCTGCAACATGGGACACCAGTGACATTCACGGGAGGATTTGCGGAAGCGGAATACCGGGTTTATCCGTGGCTCATTCCCATCATGCGCTACGACGCAGTGAATTCGCCGGCCGATTTCCTAAACGAAGCGTCGCGGTACCAGACACGAAATCGATTTTCGCCCGGCGTCCAGGTCCTGGTCCGGGAGAACATTAAAACCGTTTTCGAATACCAGTACCGGTGGCAACAAAGCGCAGGAGTCGAAGGCCAATTCTTCCGAGCTAACGGCTTGGTCGCGGGAATTGACTACACCTTTTAATTCGATGGAGGTTCGTATGAAGTTCTATTTCACAGTAGTAATCACAGTTGCTCTGGCCTTCGGTTTCCTGGCGGGCATCTCAAGCGCTGCACGACCAGTCGATACGTCCGAGGTCCGGGGACAAGTCACTGCTCAAGGCATGAGATCCGCTGGTTCGATCGCGGTTTATATCGATGCCATCCCCGGTAAGGATTTCAGCGCTCCTGCGAAGCACGGCGTCGTTGATCAAAGCAAGATGACGTTCGTTCCACATGTACTAGTCGTGCTCAAGGGAACAACGGTCGATTTTTTGAACAGTGATCCGGTTGGTCATAACGTTTACTGGCCTTCAATTTCTGGCAACAAGAAACTCGCTCACAATCTCGGCACGTGGCCTCAGGGACAGACAAAACCCTTCACATTTACCGAATTGGGCGCAGTGCCGTTGCTGTGCAATGTCCACACGCAGATGTCGGGTTACGTGATTGTCGTACCGACACCGTACTTTGCCGTCACCGACGCACAAGGCAAGTTTCTGATCAAGGATGTTCCGCCGGGACACTATGTCATCAAGGCATGGAGTGAAGAGGGAAAACCGCTCTCCCAGGAAGTCGAGGTTGCCGGCGGTATCACGAATCTGAATCTGACCGTTCACCGGTAGTACATCGTATGCAGGAATTTCGCTCGAAACGTGTGGACCTGGAATGGCTGGAATCGAATTTTCCATGCATGCGAGCGTGTCCGGTACACACTGAAGCGGGACGTTACGTTGCTCTCATTGCTCAGGGACGTTACGAAGAGGCTTACCGGTATGCCCGCCGGCCGAATCCGTTAGCTTCAATATGTGGGCGCGTGTGTGGCCATCCGTGCGAAACGGATTGCCGTCGCGGCAAGTTGGATGCTCCAATTTCAATTCGAGCACTGAAGCGTTTTCTGACCGAGCGCCATGGGCCTGAATCCCGAAATCCTGTAAACGTCTATCCGGACCATACGCCAGACACTTCACGGGCAGATCCAATTGCAGTCATCGGCGCGGGGCCGGCGGGACTTTCGGCGGCTCACGATCTCGCGTTACTCGGTTATCCGGTCACAATTTTTGATACAGCCCCTGTCCCCGGCGGAATGATGTATTTGGGGATTCCCGAATATCGATTGCCGCGGGATGTATTGAAAGCTCAAGTCCGCGAAATCCTCGACCTTGGGGTGACTCTCCGTTTGAACGCGCGTTTGGGGAGAGACTTCTCATTGCAAAGTTTACGTGCTGAAGGATTCAAAGCGATTCTTCTCGCCATCGGCCTTCACCAGGGCAGAAAGCTGATGGTCGAGGGAGAAGACCTGGATGGCGTGATTTCAGGCATCGACTTCTTGCTGAACATCAACCTGGGTTATCGATTCTCGATTGGCGAGAAAGTTGTCGTCATCGGAGGCGGCAATGTGGCGATTGATGTAGCGCGGTCGGCCTTGCGTGAGGAGCAGCGGCTTGCCGCCGAAGATATACGCACCGAACTCCCCCAGAGTCTGACGTCCAACGAACGTGAGGTCGCAATGAAAGAACTGATGGACGTTTCTCGCTCGGCACTGCGTCTGGGAGCACGGGAGGTGCATTTGATTTGCCTGGAATCCCGCGGCGAAATGCCGGCCTTTGCGGATGAACTCGAAGAGGGGCTTCGCGAAGGGTTGAAGATTCATCCATCATTGGGTTCCAATAGATTTATCGGAAACCAGGGCAAGCTGACTGGCATCGAAACAATCCGATGTAGTTTAGTCTTCGATGCGCAGCACCGTTTCAATCCAAGGTTTGAGTCTGGGACAGAGGCAATCATTGATTGTGACACGGCCATCCTCGCTGTTGGTCAAGCCTCGGACCTCTCCTTTCTCGCACCCGAAGATGGTGTGCAAGTCACCCGTCAAGGCACGATCAAGATCGATCCTGAAACATTGATGACGACAGCCCCTGGTATTTTTGCAGCGGGCGACATCGCCTTCGGTCCGCGATTGATTATCAGCGCCGCTGCCGACGGAAAGAAAGCCGCAGAGCAAATAGAGCGATATTTAAAAGGAAGTCAGTGGAAATCCCGGTCTCGCCTCGTTCAGATCACAGTTCTCGATCACCATCAAATGGCGGAATCCTTCGACGAATATTCTCGGTTGCCAATTCCCATCATCCCTCTTGATCGCCGCACAGGAATAACCGAGGTGGAAGTTGGCTATAGCGAGAATGAGGCTCAGCGTGAAGCCAGGCGATGTCTCCAGTGTTGGATTAATACGATCTTTGACGGAAATGAAGCTGACGGAACGGAGTGCATTTTGTGCGGTGGCTGCGTCGATGTGTGTCCCGAGAATTGCTTCCGGCTTGTCCCAGCCTCCCAACTCGCCATTCCCGAAACCGTGAAGAGCTTTCTCACCGCTGAAAGTTCATCGCATCCAAATACGTTCCAACATCTGGAACCGCCAGATCTGCCCGTCAGCGAAGGTTCCATGATGATCAAAGATGAAACCGTTTGTATTCGGTGCGGCTTGTGTGCGGAACGCTGCCCCGCGCACACCATCACGATGCAAGCATTTGAGACATTCGATTATGAACCGGCGTGATTTCTTCAATGAGATTGTCGCGAGCGCGTTTGGAATAGCGGGAGTGGGGTCTTTGGTTGTGACCTACCAGTATCTATCGCCGAACGCGCTATTCGAACCACCTTTGACGTTCCGGGCGGGTGCTCCCGATCTTTATCCGATCAACTCGGTAAGCTACATTGCGGATCAGGAAGTCTACATTGTGCACACGCAGGAAGGGTTCTACGCGGTTTCGTCAGTGTGCACGCACCTTGGTTGCATTACGAAATGGAATGCCGAAGCAGACATGATTGCGTGTCCGTGTCATGGAAGCAAGTTTCGACCCGATGGCGTCAAAATCGAAGGCCCCGCACCGAGCCCGCTCCTCCATTGGAATATTGCCCTGGCAGCCAATGGTGATCTTCTAGTCGATAAAACCGAGCCTGTGAAGTACGGGCAAGCGCTGAAAGTCTGAGGCCGTAATGCGAACGTCCTTCATCGAACATTCATACGAGTGGTTGCGGACGACAAGCGTATGGACTTCCGTATTTCGGCGAGGACCAGCTCGAACCAATAGGACGCGCAGTCTGGCAATCTTTGGCAATCTGTTTCTGCATGCAGTACCTGTCAAAGCGCGCGAGAGCTCGCTGCGAGTACGCGCAACATATTATCTCGGCTCAATATCCTTCTTCCTGCTGTTCTTGCTGATGGTCACCGGAACCTTACTCATGCTCTATTACCATCCTGCTGTTCCACAGGCGTACCTGGACATGAAAGATCTGCGATTCGCCGTTTCCAATGGTGTCTTTCTTCGCAACCTCCATCGAGTCGCAGCGAATCTCATGGTCATCGCGGTATTTGCTCATTTGTTGCATGTCTTCTATCGGGGCGGCTATCGGCCTCCCCATGAGTTCAACTGGGTCGTCGGAGTCATCCTGTTACTCTTGACGCTTTTTCTCAGCTATACGGGATATCTGCTCCCATGGGACCAATTGGCATTTTGGGCGATCACGGTAGGCACCAACATCATTTCTGCCATGCCGCTTATCGGCCGTGACACGCGCTTTCTTCTTCTAGGCGGGAATCTCGTAGGTGAGAACGCCTTGCTGCGATTCTACGTTCTCCATTGCGTGATCCTGCCGCTGTTTACTGTGGTGTTAGTTGCCGTTCACTTCTGGCGGATTCAAAAGGATGGGGGACTCACGCCCACGGAATATCCGAAACGAGAAGACGATGGCGAATGAAATCCAATATCAGGCCGCAGTAAGCTCGGACGCCAAAAAAGATCCAGTGCGCGTCGTTTTCCTTACCGCAAAGACGTCGGCAGCCGTCAAAGGCAGCACTGAAAAGCGGCTGATGTCGTATCCCCACCTTCTCTTACGCGAGTTGCTCGTGTTTGAGGTATTAACGGTTCTGCTCGTCGTGCTCGCGTTGGTTTGGGATGCCCCGCTGGAGCAACTGGCCAATCCGTTATTGACGCCAAACCCCGCAAAGGCACCGTGGTATTTTCTCGGCCTACAGGAATTACTCCATTATTTCCCGCCTATCGTAGCGGGCATCATCATTCCAACACTGGTTGTAGTGGCCCTGATCGTCATTCCGTACTTCGACGTGAATATCAAGCGTGAGCGGCTGTGGGATGCCGCCCACCATCTGCGATTCCGCGCTTTTGAAGGGACTCTTGCCGCCATGGTGATCGTATTGTCCTTCTACGGTGCATGGACAGTTGCGGTACCCACAGCACTGATCACTTTGCTGAGTCTCATTATCGCGCTTCGTGTATGCACGGGTCTGAGACCCGTGGAGTACTTACGTATGAAGCCGCTCTCATGGTGGATCATGACTTGGTTCGTCGCCGTCAGTTCAACCTTGACGATCGTTGGAACTTTCTTCAGAGGGCCCGGCTGGTCTTGGGTCTGGCCATGGAAGTGAGAGAGGAAATCATATGAGCGCCGAGCAGATGGGCAAAGTCTCGAAACACTTGCGCGGCATTTTTGCGTTGGTTACCGTCGTATTTGTTGCTTTTCTCGCGATTTCTCCGGTTAAAGACTACTTCAGCGAATGGAAACGCTTTCAGAGGGAATACGTACGATATGCGCAAACACGCTCTGATACGAAAACATTACTGACTAGCTTCCATTCCGGTATCGACCAGATCTGGATACCGCAGATGAAGGTCGTGGATCGATGCAGGACATGTCACATCGGCATCTCCGATCCTAAGCTGCAAGACGCTTCAGTGCCGCAACCGTTCCGTGCGCATTCAACGATTCCTCATTCGCCAACCGAATGGGGCTGTGTGGTCTGTCATCGCGGCCAGGGTCTTGCCACCGAAGTCAGGGAAGCACACCAAACCACGCTGGCATGGGAACAACCGGTGTTGCCTACCCGATACATTCAAGCTTCGTGCGGTGGATGTCATCAGGCAGACCTCCAACAAACACCGCGCTTGAACAGGGGCCGGCAATTGCTGTCAACCTTGAACTGCACCGGATGCCATCGCATCGAGGGGATTGATAAACCCGTCATGCCCGGGCCGGATTTGTCGGATGTAGGCAACAAAGTCAGCCGCGAATGGATTTATAAGTGGCTCAACGAACCTCAAACGATTACAGATTCAGCCGGAAACATCACTGTAAACGGCTACGAAGCAAAACCAAAGATGCCTCATTTTGCGCTGAAACAGCGAGAGATCGAGACGCTTTCAGCGTATCTGAGCAGCCTTAAAAGCGAACCGATCGAATCTCACCAATTTAGTCCTCAGCTCTTAGCGGCCCTAAAGAACAGACCAGAGTCGATCTCGGAGGGAGAAATTCGTTTTCAGCAGATGTTTTGCACGACGTGTCACTCCCTTGCGGTCACGCGGGCTGGTGTGACGGGAGTGATTGGTGGCGATATCGGTCCCGAACTGAGCAAGGTTGGAAGCAAGGTCAACGAGGATTGGCTTATCGGTTGGCTCCGCAATCCACAACAATACCAGCCACACAGCTCAATGCCACGGTATCGTTGGTCCGAGGAAGACCTCTACAAGGTCACTCGCTACATCACAACGAACCTGACCGATCCCGGACTGCTGAGTAATGTCCCTCGACTTTCGCCGGTAGACACACAAGAAGTACGAATCGGAAAGCGACTATTCAGTGATAAGGGATGTGGAAGTTGTCATACGGCCAAGGCCGTTCCACGACAGAAAGATTTTGGGCCGGATCTTTCGAACCTGGGCGCCCGCAACATTTCTCAGCTCGAATTTGGTAAAGCGGCGATTCCAAGAACTTTGGCCGCATATATTGAAGCAAAGACCACAAATCCACGCTCCGTGAATCCCGACGCGCGGATGCCGCAGTATCAGTTGGACCGGGGGGATGTTGAAGCCATTACCACGGCCTTGCTAAGCCTGACTGGCAACTCCAATATACCTGCGCAACTTGTTCTTCCCCGGCACCAGTCAGAATTTCGCGTTGGCGGCGCGTTCGGCAGGCTCTACGAGCAGTACAAGTGTTATGAGTGCCATAAGTTTAATGGCTACGGCGGCACGCTGGCGCCGGACCTTTCATTCGAGGGAAGCCGCGCTCAACGACAGTGGCTGATCGATTTTCTGAAGAATCCCCGAACTTTGCGTCCCACGCTGACGTTTCGCATGCCTCAATTCAACATGACGGATGATGAAGCGAAAACGATCGCAGACTATCTCAAGCTTGTCTCGCTGAGTCCGGATGTCGACGAATCATCCGCGGATGAAAAGCAATTCACTCCTCAAGCGGCTGCGGTTGGCAAGGAACTATATGAAGTGAAGTATCAGTGCCAGGCATGCCATACGATTCGGGGCGCCGGCGGTTATGTAGGCCCTGATTTGAGTAATGCCGCGAATTGGTTGACCTCTGCGTGGATTGAACAGTGGCTAAGAAATCCACAAGCCTTGGTCCCTGGCACCATAGAACCGCATCGCAGTTTCACGTCAGAAGAAGTTAACGCAATGACTTCCTATCTGATGACATTGAAAGAACGAGAGAAAGTGAAGGAGGTACGATGAGAGCTTCGCCTAAAAATTCCCCTCCTAACTTAAGAGGGGAGTTCCATCGATATATCGCCCTATTGCTTCTTGCTCTTCTCATGGCAAATCTCGATGCCTGCAGAAGGGCGCCACCGTCTCTCGTCGTCGATTCCTCAATTGTGGCGTACGACATTGAACAGGATCCCAATGACCCACAACGTTCGATTCCGCTTCACTATGAACAAGCCGAGGGCAAGCGGATTTTTTACGACAAATGCATCTGGTGTCATGCCGACGCCAGTCCTGCCGGTCCCAGCAACAGAAGTAATCTCATACCGCAACCGCCATCACTGAGCGACGGAAACGTCCTGAATTCCTTGAGCGACGGTTTCATCCGAAACATCGTCACGCTCGGCGGGAGCGCGCTGGGAAAATCGCCAATGATGCCCCCTTGGGGCAACACTTTGAATGAGAAAGAAATCCACGCCGTTATCGCTTACGTTCGCGCCGTTGCGCAACCGCCCTATCAAGCCCCGGGGCGTTCCTCATCGGATTATGGAGTCAAATAATATGCATCTCACGCTGAAACATTTTTTGAACATCTCCACCTTTTGCGCAGTTGTGTGGATCGCTACCGGACTGTCATTTGCTCAAATCAGCCCCAATGAGATAGCGGATCCGCAGCTCAAGGTCCTGGGGCAAAACTACCTGTCCAAGCTGATCGACATCAATCTTGCTATTGGAAAGATGACCTTCCCGTTCCCATTCTCCCTGAATCGATATGTAGGACTGGATACTAAAGAACAGGCGGTATCGGATCGGCGAGGGTTGGAGATTGTAAAATTTCACGGCCGCTCAGTTCTGAAACTCACCGGCAACTACAACGCTGCATTCAACGCGAGCTTACTGACTTCCAATCAACGGGCCAATAAGACATTCGATGAGGTGATCCTGCCAATACTTCGTTTCATGGGGAACCACTTTTCGACCGAGGATACGTTCGACGCATTCGGCTTTGAGATTGGTTATCACGTGCGCACGAAAGCCAACGGCGCCGATTATGAAGGGAGAGAAAACCTCGTCGTTGTGATGGATAAGGATGATACATTTCGTTACATCAACATGCAGGATGATCCCGATCGGCAAGAAATCCTGAGTCGTGCAGAGATCTTTCTTAACGGTAAGCCGTTTGGACTTCAGCGGGGCGTTCGGGAACCGCTTATTCTCGAGGCGGCGAACCGAATTATTCTCGATCAGCAAGTGAGCCCGCCCGCTTCAACAGCCAAACCAGAAGCGGCCGAAAAGCTTCAAGCGAAATACCAATCACAACTCGATGCACTGGCGGCCGAAGGAGCGGCCCGATTCCACTTTGTGCAATACGCTCCACCTTCCTTGGTTGTTTTTCGGGAGCAACTCTTCTTGCAGTTGACGCTGCGAAACACCGAGAAGTTCGACAGAGAAGCGACTTCAATCTACAAACGGGCTGCACAAAGTTTCGATTTATTCCTTGCGCCGCAGATCAAAGGCATTCTTGAGAAATTACCGGATTTCCCGGGCGTAAGCGGCGTGGGTGTTACGATCCTCAACGACGTTGCTTCGAAATCGTCGTCGTTATCGGAAGCGCTTGAATTCTTCTTCCCACTCACCGCTATTCGGAACTTCGGCAACTCAGCCATTACGAATCAGGAGTTGATCAATCAAAGCATCGTGCTGGTAAACGGAGTACGAATTGCCCTGGATCTGCAACGTGTCGAATGAAGGTCCGCTGCTGGCACAATGCATCCTCAGTCGTAAGTACGTTCGCGCGTCGAAATGGCCAACGAATTGTTTTCGTGCGATTCCCATTTCGGACACGATGGCAAGACGTAGTTCCCGATCTACTGAAGACAACGTTCCCGAGGAAGGTGTGTTTCCGTTCGTCGATCATGACAAGCTGTCGTTTCTCTTATCGGGACTTTCACTCGCCTTCGCAACCGGCGACATTGCAGCCACGGCGCATTGAAATCCACTTCAAGCGCATGGACGCGCTTGGCATGCGTCGCATTTGAAAAACTCCAAACATGAACGCCAAAGTTATGCTGCCCTCTACAGGTTTTGCAGTTCTAAGATGCCCCGTGGGCGTGCATTCTCTGCACGTCCTCGGTGGTGCCGACGATGAGGTTGAAATAAGCGTCCAGGATGCACCAAGTGGGCACTGGTCCACGGCCGTCCCGCAGACTGCAAATGCCTCGCTCGTCCTGGTGGTCACACTTCGCGCAGACCTTTCGGCGCAACACTTCGGTGTACGCGTCGATCGAATCACTGTCGACGCCGGAAATCGCTTCAACCACTTCGCCTAAATGTGCAAACAGGCTGCACTGTCCGGAGTTCTCGTGAATACACTGGGTTGGGTTCTGTTTGTCTTCCGCGAAACACACGCATACGCTGCAAATGGCGTCGCGCATTGCGTCCTTGTATTCCTGAATGGAAATTGGAGTCATAGCCTATACCCCCAAAGATTGGCTCATCGCGACATATGGATAAACTCACCAACGCATGTGCACGCGTCTGTCCACAAGCGCCTTGTCCGTAAGGCCTTTATACATGTGGTTTGCAGATTTCGAAGCCATCTAACAATGGAACAAATCGGCAAGGCCGCATTGTTTTCAGGCGACGTCATCGCCAATGTGTCAACTCAAGTCGTGCACTTTGAAAAGGCGCCTACGCTGGCGACGAATACATGGGGGCTGCCGAAGAAGAAAAAGACTTCTGCTGCCATACTTTGGAAATTCGGGGACTAGGGCTGGATATTCACGCTGATTGCGATCATGACGGGGATATTCGGCCTTGCATCAGATTGTCCGTATAGTACGGCGGAACATGACAAGTGGCGCACTCGGCTTTTCCGAAGAACAGCGTCTGGCCCCTTGTCTCGCTCTCGGTCGCCGTCGCCCTGATCGAGCTTGCCAAGAACATTGAGCTTGGGTGCGGGCGGGAAGTCGAGCAGATCCTCGAACTCGGCCATGAAATGCAACCTGACTGCCTCCGTTCCAAAATGTTGACGCCCTTTTGCTGCGCCTGGACAGGATCACCGTCGAAATAGGCAGCCTGCTGCTCAAACTCCGTAAAATCCTCGACGCTCCTCATCGCACGCTGGGAACCGAAGGGGCGCTGTATGTTCACACCACGCAGCGATGGAGTATCGATGCGATGCCGGTGCTCGTTGGGTCGAATGTCCCCGACCGTGTCGGGTAGCTGCATCGGTGTGTTCGCGTGGCAATCAAAGCAGGCCACGCCTTGATGCGGCCGGAGACTGCGGCGGTCCTCGGTGGCATTGAACTGGGCCTGGGCGAACGGCGTGACCAAAAGCCGCAGGGCCTTCCAGCGTCTCACCGATCTGACTGAAATGCATCGGTGAGAACGTTCTGAGTCTGCCAATTCGTCGCAGCTCGCCGGTCCTGCCCGGGAGACAGGCTTTTGATGTCAGCGGGTTTGTGAAGGCATCGACTTATTCAGGTACTGCACATTCCTTCAAGTGGCAGCGGGTCAGGAAGACCACGAGTGGCCGCTGCGCTGGCGATGCAGGCCCGACACGAGGGATTCGCTCGCGTCTCTAAAACCAACGTGCATTGTCGATTTGTCACGCGGAGCGTGTTTCGGAAGAGAATGCCATTCATATCTGCGGTTCCAAACCGGTGAATTCCGCACAATTCAATGAGCTTCAGAAGAGGACATCGACCAGCCGGGCGCTGATTAAAGGGAATAGGGCTTGCTTAGTCGCTCCCGGAAGCCTGCGAGGGGAAGATGAATACCTCAAGATTGATCGTTGCTCTAATTCTAATCGCCTTCGTGAGCTGTATTCTTGAGGCGCAGACATTCGGGACGGTTCGCGGAACCGTTGTCGATCCTCAAGGCGCGGCAATTCCCAGCGCGACCGTTATGCTCAAATCCCGCGTATCGGCCTTCTCTAAAATCGGCCTCACGGATGAAACGGGTTCGTTCACCTTCACTACAGTTCCTGCCGATTCTTATACGGTCGAAGTTGGCCAGGCCGGTTTTGAGACGCAAACTCAGGTAATCAATGTCGCGATTTTGAGCGCTCCGGTCCTTCGGTTCTCGCTGACGCTGGCCAGATTTGAATCGTCCATCTCCGTAACAGCTCAGCCCGCGCCCATAAATCAGGACGCTTCAAGCCCGCCGGTGATGGTAGAGGAGTCGGACATTCTTCACACGCCGGGAGCCGATCGCGCAGCCAGCATCGCCTTCATCACCGATTACGTTCCTGGATCCTTTCTTCTCCATGATCACCTCCACATGCGCGGAGGTCATCAGGTCTCATGGCTTGTAGATGGCGTGCCGGTTCCGAACACGAATCTATCGAGCAACATCGGCCGGCAATTGGATCCGAAGGACATTCAGAATGTGGAGATCTCGCGAGGGGGATATTCGGCGAAATACGGTGATCGTACGTACGGGATGGTGAATATTGTTCCGAAGTCCGGATTTGAGTTCAACAGTCGTCAGTTCGATTTGACGACCAGCTATGGCAGCTTCAACCAGACCAACAATCAGTTCGGCTTCGGAGGGCACAGCCCAAAATTCGCGTACTACGGAAGCCTTAGCGGCAATCGAACCGATCTCGGCCTGGAGCCGCCGGCAAAGGAGATCATTCACAACACCGGAAGCGGAGCAAGCGGTTTCACGACTCTGTACTACAACCTGGCCGAAGCGGATCAACTTCGTCTTGCGGCATCAGTGCGCCGTGATCATTATTGGATTCCGAACACCCCTGAAGACCAGGCTCGGGGTGTTCGCGATCTGGATAACGAGAAAGACGGCTTTGCGAACTTCTCCTGGGTTCACACATTCTCTCCGGAGACGCTGTTGACCGTTTCGCCTTTCTATCATTACAACAATGCGAACTATGCAGGGGGACTTGCCGATCCGCTCGTCACCAACGACAATCGGACCTCTCGGTATACAGGCTTCCAGAGTGTACTCGGGTTTGTGAACGGTCCACATAATTTGAACGCCGGCCTTTATTACTTCCATCAGCATGATGAACGCAAATTCGGGCTGCGTGCCAATGACGAAAGCGGCCT
>Ga0207646_10003345_pt1 | contig 18195 bp, 13 predicted proteins | sample KBSK5502metaG_FD_184343 | JGI IMG/M metagenome (GOLD analysis project Ga0207646, IMG submission 184343) | Corn, switchgrass and miscanthus rhizosphere microbial communities from Kellogg Biological Station, Michigan, USA - KBS K5-50-2 metaG... | ecosystem: Host-associated > Plants > Roots >...
CGTGCTCTTTAATAAAGTCAGCGCTCCTCCGGCGCTCCAGCCGCAGACCGCGGTCTGGCACTTCGGCTGGCATGTGACCGATGTGCGGAAGAATATGGAAATGTATAAGCAGCGGCCGGAGGTGAAGCTTCTTCCGCTCTACACGACCGACGAAGGTGGATACGTTCTCGTCAGCAGCGATACCTGGCCGGGTACCGGCGGCGTGCTGGGATTAACCAAAGCTCAGATTGCCGACGCCAAAGCCAAAGGCGTCAAGCCGGCCGGCGGCGCGGGCTTCGCGTATATGCAGGGACCTGAGGGAGCGGTTATCGAATACCAGGGCAACATGCCGGCCGAACGATTCAATCACGTTCACATGTACTGGGAGAATCCGTTCTGCGCGCAGCTCTGGTATCAGAAGCATCTCAGCGCTTCGGTCGCCGGCCGGGGAGCGCAATACACCGAATCCAACTGCAAAGTTCCTCGCGGCGCGGACACGACCTGGCCGGCTCTGGAAAAAGAAGGCATGTACCGAACGCCCCGCGCAGATGTCCTCTTCGGCGATGTCTCGCTGAACTCGTACATGAATCCAACCGATCGTCCGCTGGCACCGACGCGCGGTCATCTGGTCGATCACTTTGCGCTGAATGTGAATAACCTCGACGCGTGGATCGCAAAGCTCCGCAACGAAGGTGTGAAGTTCCTCGAAAAACCTTACAAGCTCGGCGACCTCCGCGCCGTCATGATTGAAGGCCCCAGCCACGAAGCCATTGAGCTTGTCGAAGTGAAATAATTCGGGGACGGATAGCCACAAAAAGGCACAAAAGGCACAGAAGGGAACAAACCCTTTTGTGCCTTTTTGTGGCTATCCGTCCCCGAATTATTTCCAGCTTTCCGTGGCTTTCCGCAGTTTCCCATCCGGTGGCTGCTCGCTCAGTTCGATGCGGCCGGCATTCGGATCGGTAATGTTGGCAAGAATTCCGCCCGTGAACGCGCTGGGGGCGCCGGGCTCGCTGACCATCAATCCGCGTTGGCGGAATGTCGCAACGGCGCTCTTGATGTTCGCCACTTCAAGGCCGAAATGATTGAGACCCGCGGGACGCTGCGCATTCGCCTGCTGCAGCTCGATGAACGTATCGCGGCTCACCTGAATGTATGCAGACGCCAGTTGTCCCTGCGGACTGGTATTCCTCACTACTTCTTTAAATCCCAGCTTCTCGCCATAATACGACACCGCCTGAGCGACATCCGGTACGCTGATCGCCACGTGGTTCAACCGGACTGCCGGTTGCGCGCTGGGACTCTGCGCGATCGCCGTTTGAAGGATCGTCCCCGCCAGTATTCCTGCCACGAAAAGAAATAGACCACGCATCAGTAGCTCCTTAAGGTTTCGCTCGGCTGAGCCAGGCCTTCCCCTGTTTGCCGACGATATCGACGAGATTTCCCATCGCGAGATTCACATCCACAAGATGCAATCCCCACATCGCGAGGATCTGGCCGTTCGCTCCAAGGTCGCCGCTTATTTCGTCCGTGCGCTTGCTTGCTGCGCTGCCATGCACGGTGACTTCAAGATAGGTCGCGTACTCATTGCTTTTGCATTGCGCAGTCACCAGGCCGGGCAGCGTGACCCACGGTGTATCGATCGACTGCTGCGAAGTCAGCCACGGTTTTGGATTTCCGTTTCCGGTTATGGTGCGGCCTTCAGTCGAGAAGTACGGTTTCAGCGTTCCGCTCTCGCCGCCCAGCGCAGCCGGATTCGTGCAGGCCGCGATCATTTTTGGATCGGCGACTCTGCCGAACAACGTTTCGGCCGGGGGAGGCACGGTTGAACGGAACGAAGCGTATGTAATGACGCAGCCCGTTTGTGTGTCGGAATGGCAGAGCGGCACATGCTGAAATGAACCGCCGACATCCTTACCGCGAGGAACTTCCAGCGTCGTCCCGAGCAAAATCGCAGAGACCATTCGCGACTGGATGGGCTTGCCATCGATCTCATTGCGAATGAGCTCCGCAAGAATGAATGATCCTTGCGAATGTCCGATGAGGACGAAGCCGCGCCCGTTGTTATCGTGATCGATATAGTACTTCCAGGCGTCGCGCACATCGTCGTATTGGAGCCCGCGCGAAAGCGCAGTGCCTGCGCCGGGGCCGGCGAGAAGACGCCGAAGTCCGGCCAGCGTGATCTGCCGGTACATCGGAGCGTAAGGACGGCACTGCGAAGCGAAGCGCGCGAACTGCTGGCGGATGACATTCATTTCGGCCGGATCGGGAGTCATGTCGCTGTTCGGCGTCGGATCGGTCGATACGGTTGGATAAACGTAGAAGCAATCGACCGGCGCCTTCGGGTCGGCTGCCCATTTCTCCTGCGTCAACTTGCCATCGGCAGCGATGACCGTGGTCGTGAGATCGACATCGCAGGCATCATGATGGCCCGGCTGGGCCGGCTGGGCCGGCCGGCACAGCCACGACTTGTCGTCGGCGTAGTTGTTTGGGGCAGTCTGCGCGAGCGCGGTGCCCGCGAGACAGAGAAACGTGAGAAGCGAAGCAATAATCCAGTGTTTCATTTTTCTGCGTCCGGAGCGGAAGAAGCGAGGAACAATTTTCGGCCGTCAGGATACGTCACGTTTCGGCCATTGGCGCGCTTCAACGTGTAGTCCCTCGCCTGGTAACCATCGACCACAATCTCCGTGCCCGGCGGCAGCGATTCTTTCGTGACGCCGCGGCGCAGCAGGGAATTCGGACTGCCGCCTTCGACCATCCAGACTTCTTTGGTTCCGTCAGGCTTTGTCACTTCCATATGAATCCAGGCGTGCGGATTGACCCACTCGACTCTCACGACTTTCCCTTTCAGCAGGATCGGCCGGTTCGGATCGAATTCACTTCCGAATGCGTGATGACCAAGCAATAGGGCTATCAACATGAGACTCATGTTCGCCTCCTACTTCTTCTGCGCTGCTTCATCCGCCTCGCGACGGCGCGCGCCGCGCAGAATATTTTCCAGCGCGTAATTGGATTCGTGGCACGCGTACTCATAGATGTTGGCATCGGTCGCGGGCCAGGTGTATTCGCCCGTCCACGACCTGTCCCAGGTATCGGGATCCTCGACAGTGAAGCGATACAGTAAAGCGTTCGGCGCAACGCGGGTGAATCTCTCGACCACGTGAAGATTTTGAGTTGCTCCGCGGAAGCGCGTCTTGTCTGTGAAATTGGTGGTGTCCACCACGAGCGTGTCACCTTCCCAACGGCCGATAGAATCGCCCATCCACTTGCGGACTGTCTTTGGAAGATGTTCCGAGTTCATTCGAATAATACGCGCGTCGTGAACCATCTCCGTGAGGATCATCACGTACTGCGGTGTCTGCACGATCTGGTGGAGGTTGTTATAGAAATAATCCGGCAGCGCCGGCGGACCGGATGTGGAACCGAATCCCAGAATGCACCGCTCGCCCAGTGGCCGCTGTTCCGGATTGTCATACGATCCCGGCGGTTCGAGTCCGGGATCTCGGCTTTCTGTCGTGTCCGAAGTCGGTGCCGCAGCACGTGCCGCTGCGAACCGCTGGCGAGCCCCGGCCGAGAGAGGTGGAACCTTGCCATCGGGCGGATCGATGACGAGCGAGGTCCGCCTCTCGCCATTCACAACCGTGAAGGATGAACCCGGATCGAGCCAGAAGTTGTTGTAACCGCCGACGCCACCTGCGGGGCCTGTGGAACCATCGCCGCCTTTTGGCGGGGCGCTACGATCACCACTGATTGCCTGGCCGGCTGCCTGTTTCCGCGCTTCGACTTCTTTCTCGAATTTCGCCGCTTCTTCGGCTGTCAGGGCAGCCTTCGCTCCTGCCGGTCGCTCCAGTGGTGTCAGTGTCGCGAGATCATACGTTCCCTGGAGATCCGGATGGCCGTCCGGCGTGCGCGCCTGGCCGGCTGCAATGACTGGTATGGCGGCCACGCAGATCAATGCGACAAGTGTTTTCATAACTCAGATCTCCAAATTACGGTTTCAGCGGCGCCTTGCGCAATTTGCCGTAGATCAGCTCTTCGACGAACTCGACGCATTTGAAATCCATGAGCTGGGCGTTCTTTTCCTGCCGCCGGTAAAGCGCCATGCTCATTTTCCACGGCCGCGTGAACGTTTTCGGATCGTCGATCGTGGCTTCATATTGAATCACGTCAGGGCTGGTGCGCGTGTATCGCTCGATCACGTGGAGTGCGTCGCTGTGATGATTTCCCGCGCGGTCGAACCACGTTTGATCGTTGAAGCCCGTGACATCGACGACGAGCGTCTCTCCTTCCCAATGCCCGACCGACTGCCCCATCCATGAATCGACCGGAGGTGGTCCGGGATCTTTCAAATAAATGTTGCGGACGGCGCCCGCGTACTCGTACGCGATGAACAGCGCCTTCGTGCTCTGGAGAATTTGAAATGGATACGGCATGTAAGTGGCGCGAGGAACGCCGGGCAAGTAGCACTTGATCTCGGGATCGGAGTTCAGCCAGTTCTCCTGGTTTTCCTTTTTCTTCGCCAGCGCCTCCGGCCTGTACGGAAGTTCTCCGCCCTCGACTACGCCGACACCGGGAGGCACCGCCCCGGCTGCGCCCAGTGTAAGTACCGGCGCCGCAGGCACCGGCCCGTATGGCCCGGGCCGCACGGCCATGGCGGGCCGCGCCGCGTGCATTTCGATATCGTAATTGGCTTCGTTCAACGCCTGCCAGATGCCGTTGAGATCGGGTTTGCCGTCGGGCGTGCGCGGCGCGCGATACGCGGGCGCCTGCGCGAGCGCAAACATCGGAAAAGTCAAAAGCGCCACGAGCGTGCAAACTCCCCTCCTCAGCCCGCGCAGCGCAAGCGCGACAGCGCGAAGCCTCAAAAGAGGAGGGGTGGCTGCGCCATCAATAGAATGCTGCGAAGCCACCGTTGATGGCGCAGACGGGGTGGTGCTGGTCAAGGAAATAAACGGTCGTTGAACCAACCACCCCGTCCGATTTCGAAATTTCTTCATCGCTGGGCCTTGAACATAATCTGCTTCAGCGTCTGTATATCCCGCGGCAATTCCTCTTTACCGGAAGGAAATTGATTGAAGCGGAGGATGAACGAGACCACATCGACATTTTCCTGCCGCGACAGGGAACCGGGCCGATCGGCCGGCATGGAGATTCGGATCCGATCGAAGAGATCACCAACGGTGAGCCCGTCCCAGTTCGCCATGAATGCCCCGCCCGTGAGTGCGGGCGTCATGTCCGCGCCTTCAAGCGTGCGGCCATGACAGTTCGAGCACGCTTGAACAAATGCAACTTCACCGCGCTTCGCCTGCTCCTCGGTATACACGCCGTCCCACACGCTGCGCTGGGTGTCTTGATTAACAGCCGCGAGCGCAACCGACGCGATGATGAGAAACGCTACAACAAATTTCATTGTGCCAACCGGTACGCGATGTATTCGCCCGAATAATTTCCGCCGCTGACCGCCACGACGATGTACTGCTTTCCGTTCACCATGTACGTCATCGGCGACCCGCTTTGCGGCGCCGGCATCAACACAGAGCCGACTTCCTTACCCGTGGTCTTATCATACGCGCGCAGCATCGCCCCGCGCGGATGCTCCGGCGTCGTTGTGATCTGAGGATCACCGACAACAACCAGGGTCTTCGTGACGATCAAGCCGACGCTGCCGCCCTGGCCCGTCTTTGGAATGTTCAATCCCTTCAGAGCAGGATTATTGCGAACGCCGTCCGGCGTGTCGCCGTGCGGCACCTGCCATGACAGCTCGCCCTTGTCGATATTGATTGCCGAGAGAACGCCATATGGTGGTTTGACGAGAGGCAGGCCCTGAACTGTCGTTCGAACTCCCCCGCCTTCCGCTTGCGCGGCGGCCGCTGCCGCTGCAGCCGCCGGGGCTGGTGCGCCTGCTGCCGGCCGCGTGCGTGGCTGTTGCGGAAAATCCGCAGCGCTTCCGAAACCGGGTCCTTCACTGACGCGGAACGGCTGTCCCGCAAAACCCAGCACATATTTGATGTCGGAGAAACCTTCCGGTGGTTCGCTCAACCCCAGCGGAACGACCTGCGAGTTGTTTGCCTGCGCAAACACGGTGTGCAATTCAGGATCGTAGCCGGCGCCTGGCCAATTCGTTCCGCCTCCGGTTGTACCCAGCGTCAGTGCCGCGATCGGGCCGTCCAGCTTGCTCACCACGGGGGGAAGGAACATCGGTCCCATTTTGAATCTCTCGACGATTTGCTGTGCCTGTCCGCGGAGCGCGGGCGTGAAGTCGATCAGGTCATCGGGAGTGATCGCCTGGCGAGCATAGGCCGGCGGCTTCGTCGGGAACGGCTGCGTTGGTGAATACCACTCGCCGGGCACCTCACCTTTCGGAGCCGGACGTTCTTCGATGGGCCACACCGGCTGGCCGCTCACGCGATCGAACACGTAAAGGAATGATTCCTTGCTCGGCACCGCGACAGCCTTAATCGCTCTGCCGTTCACGTTGATATCCGCGAGTATCGGGGCGGACGAGAGATCGTAGTCCCAGATCGGATGGTGCACCATCTGGAAGTACCACTTCCGTTGCCCCGTTTTCAGATCCACACAGACCAGGCTCTCACCGAACAGATTGTTGCCGGGACGATGGCCGCCGTAGAAGTCGGACGTCGGCGATTCAACGGCCAGGTAAACGAGACCGAGTTCTTCGTCGACTGTGATCTGAGTCCACACGCCGGTGTTGCCGTTCGTGGCCCACGAATTGTTCTGCCATGTATCGTTGCCGAACTCACCGGGTCTCGGAATCGTGTTGAACGCCCAAAGAAGTTTGCCGCTTTTCACATCAAACGCGCGGACCTGGCCCTTGCTGTTGTCGTGGGTCTTCACGGTCATGCCTTCTTTCATCGACATGCCGACGATCACGACGTCTTTCACAACGGTCGGCGTCGAATGGAGACCGGCATCGCCCGTCTCCAGATCGATCTGCTGGCCGGTGCCGTGGACAACACCCATCTTGAGATCCACGATGCCGTCTTTGCCGAACCCGCCGATTCGCGTGCCGGTCTTCGCATCGAGCTCAACGAGCTTGTATCCCGGAGTCACATAGAGAATGCGCTCGTCGTTCCTGCCGTCGGTCCAATAGGATAAACCGCGGCCCGATAGCTGGCGCGGCGCGTTGACGGCACGCTGTCCTTCGAACTCGGAATGCGTCCACAGGAGTTCGCCGGTCTCTGCGCGCAGTGCGAACACAGCGCGTCGCGTTCCGCCCGTCGAATAGAGGATGCCCTTCACCATCAGAGGCGTTCCCTCGAGCTTGTATTCGGGACGCGTGCCGAGATTATCGGTCTTGAACCGCCACGCGACTTCGAGGTCCTTGAAGTTGGACGCATTGATTTGATCGAGCGGAGAGTATCGCGTACCTTTCAGGTCAGCCGTGTAATACGGCCATTCACCGTTCCTGGTACTGGGCTGATATCCGGTTTGACCCGAAAGTCCGATCGTAAAAATTAAGATTCCTGCTGCCAATATTCCAATCACAGCAAGGCGCCGACAGATTTTTCCCGACATGGTTCACCCCCGTTCAGAGTGGTAGAAGTATGTCCCCGACTCGCCGGTTCGTCAAAGGGCAAAGAATGTAAGACATTGTCGCGCCCCGTATCAGTGCGCTGTTCTCCGTTGACGCCGGCCGCCAGTGCGTATATATGGTTGCCAAACAATTCGAAAGAACTGCCGACGTGTCGGATGGGAGGAAAATATATGAGGAAATCTCCGAATATTCTCATTGCTTTTGGTGTTTTCGTGTCGCTGGTTTACGCGATCGCGCTTGTTCCTGATGGACTCGCGCAGAGTGTGTTCACAGGTGTCGTTAAAGATCAAAGCGGAGCCGTCCTGCCGGGAGTTGCTGTCGAGGCCAGCAGCCCGGCCCTGATCGAGAAGTCGCGTTCAACGATTACGGATGAGGGCGGCGCGTACAGGATTATCGATCTGCGTCCGGGCAATTACAGTGTGACGTTCACTCTTCCTGGTTTCCGGACCGTGCAGCGCGACGTCGAATTGCCTTCCAACTTTACGGCAACGATCAATGTCGACATGGCCGTAGGCGCTGTTGGGGAGACCATAACCGTTGCTGCGGAATCGCCGGTCGTGGATTCACAGACGAATTTCAAGGCGCAGATTCTACCGCGTGATGTGCTGGACACTGTGCCGACGGCGCACACGATCCAATCCGTGGGGCAACTCGTCGTCGGTGTGACATTGAGTCAGCCGGATGTGGGCGGCTCCCAGGCGATGCAGCAGACCTATTTCACGGTGCACGGCGCCGGCGTCGCGCAGACGGCGGTTCTCGTGGATGGGATGATTGTCAACGGTCTTCAAGGCGACGGCGCAGTCCAGAGCTACATGAACGATGCCGGCAACGAACAGATGGTTTACCAGACCGGCGGCGGGACGGCCGATTCGCCCTCGGGAGGCATGAAGCTGAACATGTCGCCGAAAGAGGGCGGCAACGGCTTCCACGGCTCACTTTATAGCGCTTTTGAGAATAGCAGTTTGCAGAGCAACAATTTGTCACCCTTTCTTGCGCAGCATGGCGTTCGAGTTGTAGACAGGATCGGAGACTACCACGACGTCGACGGGACGTTGGGCGGACCCATCAAGAAAGACAAATTGTGGTTCTTTGTTTCAGGCCGTCTTTTCACGGTCGACAAGCCGGTTGCTAATGCATTCTACGTCCCGCCAGGAAACACCTATGCGGATTGCGTCAATGCCAGGGTGTCGTGCAAGCAGGCCATCAACGAGCAATCGATCAACAGTGTGTTGCTGCGGCTGACCTGGCAAGTGAGCCCGCGCAACAAGCTTTCCGCGTATATGGACAGGATCTTCAAGACGCGCGATCACGATGTCATCCCGGGTGATGATGCGGCAACGGCTGGTTTCTACTGGAATTCTCCCATCTACGAGACAAGCACCGTGAAGTGGACCTCGACCATCAGCAGCCGGCTGCTGTTTGAAGGCGGCTACTCGAGCAACATCGAGCGGTATAACAACCTGTATGAGCCGGGTGTCCGAAAACCTTATGGAAGTCCGGAATGGTACGCCGGCGCTCTGCATAATGACACGGGAGCGGGAACGAGGAGCAACGCGAAGACGTTTGAGTACGGCAGCTATCCAGACCGGCACAACGCTCAGGCGGCGGCCTCGTACCTCCAAGGCGGCCACAATATCAAGTTCGGTTTTCAGAATTCCTGGGGAGGGTACAACCAAACGGCCTGGGCGAATGCCGATCTCTACCAAAACTACAATAACGGCGTGCCGACCACGGTGACATTGCTGGCCACACCGGCCCGGTGGAAGGAGCGCCTGAATACGAATCTGGGAATTTACGCACAGGATGCGTGGACCATCAAGCGACTCACGGTCACTTATGGCCTGCGATGGGAATACGTCAGCGAAAGGGTTTCGGGCCAACCGGCGCAACAAGGACGCTTCGCCAGAATCCCCGCGTTCTCGAACATTAACCTGCCGATCTGGAGAACATTTTCGCCGAGAATGGCGGTGGTTTATGACCTGTCCGGCAAAGGAAGAACCGCCATACGCTTCGGCTTTAACCGGTTCGAGGCGGCTGCGGCCACAGGAATCGCCTCGCTCTATAACCCCGCAAACGTGCAATTCGTCCAGCAGCCCGCTTCATGGACGGATCTGAACCATGACGATATCGCGCAGGGCGAACTGGGCTGCGTGTATCTCTCACCCGGATGCGAAATCAATTTCGCGACTGTACCGAAGAATTTCGGCACGATCTCGCTTTCGACTATCGATCCGCACCTGAAGCGCCCCTATTCGCTCGCTTACAACCTGGGCGTAACTCACGAGGTGGTTCGCGGTCTTGCTGTGACCGCCGAGTGGTTCCACGGCGATTCCAAAAATATTTTGGAACGCAACAACGTATTGCGGGCGGGCAGACTGACGGGTCCTTCGAGTGTCGATAATCCGAATTACAAATCCGTCACAGTTTTCAGCCCCATCGACGGCACTCCACTTACGGTCTATGACCCGGTTTCTGCGGCTGTTCAGGGGGCTGTTGCCAATGTGGATACGAACGATCCGAATTTGAAGCAATGGTATAACGCTTTCGAATTCAACTTCAACGCGAGATTGCGGCACGGTCTCACGCTCTTTGGCGGATCTTCAACCGATCGTACGATAACGAATACCTGCAGCTCCGCAGTTACCAATCCCAACTTTCTCTTGTTCTGCGATGGCGCAAAGAACGGAATTCCCTGGAGAACCCAATTCAAGGCTGCCGGCACGTATCCGCTACCTTTGTGGGGTTTCGTCGTGAGCGCGTCGCTTCAGGCGTTGCCGGGATATATCGTGACGCAACCGAACTTGCTGCCGTTGAATCAAGGTGGATTTGCAACGACCACCAACCCCAGTCTCAATGCTCCTAACGGAGCGGGTACCGTGTTTACTGTGACGCCCAACACGCGATACACAAGCTGCCCGGGCAATTCCGCCGCGGCTGGATGTGTGGCGGGAAATCCGGTCATTCTCGGTATGACGCAGGCATCGCTCAACATACCGCTGATTGCCCCGGGGATTGAGATGACGCCCCGCGTGACTCAGGTGGATTTGAGTGTGACCAAGCGAATCAACCTGGAGCGATTTCGCCTTGAGCCGAGGTTAGATCTCTTCAACGCCCTGAACTCTAGCGACTATTACACGGTTCGGTCGATGGTCTACAATTCTGGCGTCGGCAGCGCGCCCAATCCGACATACCTGCTGCCGGGCAGCATCTTGCAGGGACGCATTCTCCGTCTTGGGTTGAATGTGAATTTTTGACGAATGTTCGTAACGTTCGGCGCCGCACTCATGTTCGGCGCCGCGCTGCAAGTTCCGACTTACAACAAAGACATCGCGCCGCTCGTCACCGAGCGCTGCGCGATGTGCCACGCGCCGGGCGGCTCGGCGCCGTTCAGCCTCATCTCTTATGCGGACGCGAAGCGGCACGCTATGGAAGTTGCTGCCGTTACGCGTAAGCGCATCATGCCGCCGTGGAAGGCCGATCCGGACAACGGTCCGTTTGTCGGACAGCATCCATTGACCGACGCGGAGATCGATCGGATTCAGCAGTGGGTGGCGGCGGGTGCGCCCAGAGGCGATGACGGCGATGAAGCCGACGCGCGCTCACCCACGCCAACGCCTCGGGTGAGCGAATGGCGTTTGGGGCCGCCTGACCTGATCGTCACGCTGCCGCAGCCTTACTCCCTTCAAGCCGACGGCGCCGACGTCTTCCGCATTTTCGTGATTCCCGTGTCCGTGACGAGAACTCGCTTCGTCCGCGGACTCGAATTCCGGCCGGGAAATCCCAAAGTCGTTCATCACGCCAACATTCGGATCGACAAAACGGCTACATCGCGCGCGCTCGACGAAGCCGATCCGAGACCCGGCTACAGCGGTTTGATCGCGCGATCTGCCAATTATCCCGATGGGCACTTCCTGGGCTGGACACCGGGCCAGGTTGCGCCTCTGCTGCCGAAGGATCTGAGCTGGCGCCTCGATCCTCATACGGACCTCGTCGTCGAGGTACACATGCAGCCCAACGGTCGTTCCGAAGACGTCAAGCCGTCGATCGGTTTGTACTTCAGTGACGCGCCGCCCACGCGCACGCCGGCGATGGTGCGCCTCGGCCGGCAGAACATCGACGTTCCCGCCGGCGATCCGCACTACGTCATCACGGACTCGTACGTCTTGCCCGTGGATGTCGATGTGGAAGCCGTGCAGCCACACGCGCACTATCGCGGACGCGACGTCGTTGGCGAAGCGATGTTGCCCGATGGCACGAAGCAGCGGCTGATCCACATCGCGGATTGGGATTTCCGCTGGCAGCACGTCTTCCGGTTTGAACGGCCGGTTCATCTGCCGAGGGGCACCACGCTCACCATGCGCTGGGTCTACGACAATTCGCCGGACAATCCGCGTAATCCGGAGCAACCGCCGAAGCGCGCACGCTGGGGCCAGCGATCCTCGGATGAAATGGGTGACTTGTGGATTCAGGTGCTGACACGCAGCGATGCGGATCTCGTTCGGCTGACACGCGAGTTCCGGGCTAAAGCAGTCGCTGAGGATGTCAACGGCTACGAAGCCGAGATCGCGCGTCATCCCGACGACGCCGGCCTGCGGGATGACGCTGCATTGCTGTATCTCGAAATCGGCCGGCCTGACGCGGCGGTAGCGCATTTCCAAAAGTCGCTGGAGATCAAGGGACGCACCGCGGCCGCGCACTACAACCTCGGAACGGCGCTGTCTGTAACCGGGCGGCTGGAAGAGGCGGTGCAGCAGTACCGGCAGTCGCTCCAGATCGATCCGAAGTACGCCAACGCCCACAATAATCTGGGCAGCATCCTCCTCGCTCAGGGAAAGCGGGCCGAGGCGCTGCGCGAGTATCGGGAAGCAGTCCGGTTGCAGCCGGAGTCCGTCTCCGGGCTGGAAAACATTTCCTGGGCGCTGGCGACCGCTCCCAACCCGTCTCCTCGCGATGTCGCTGATGCCGTCGATGCCGCCGAGCGCGCGGCCGCCCTCACATCCAGGCGCGACGCGCGAGCGCTCGACGTTCTGGCGGCGGCCTATGCCGCGGCCGGAGATTTCCCGCGCGCGGAGGACGCCGCTGCTGCCGCGCTCAGGCTGCTGCCGGCCGAACCCCTCGCCAGTGAAATCCGCCAGCGCCTCGAGCTTTATCGCCAACGCCGGCAGTACAAATGATTCCCCATAGAGCCGCGAAGCGGCGCCAGAGCTTAGGCCCGGGCGTCAGCCCGGGTTCAACGAGCCCACGCAAGGCCAGCGCCAGAGGCGCGAAAGATTCCCCCTCTTTCGCCCCGCTGGGGCTGGACCTTCAAAATCCCACCAACCCTGCGCTGACGCGCAGGGCTACAAATCTGTTGCCGCTTCGCGGCTCTATGTGGAAGGGAATCGTCATCTTCGCGGTCGCGCTCACGCTGCGGCTCATCCATATCTGGCAGATTCGCCGCTCGCCGTTCTTCGACGTGCTACTTGGCGACGCGCGCGGCTACGACGCGTGGGCGCAGCGCATCGCAGCCGGCGACTGGATCGGCCGCGATGTGTTCTATCAGGCGCCGCTGTATCCGTATTTTCTGGGCATGATTTACTCAATCGCCGGACGAAGCCTCGTGATCGTACGCATCGCGCAGGCCGTGATCGGATCATGCTCGTGCGTGCTCGTCGCCGCCGCAGCCCGACGGCTGTTCTCGGTACGTGCGGGGCTCGTTGCGGGCCTGATGCTCGCGGTCTATGCACCGGCTATCTTCTTCGATGCGCTGCTGCAAAAGTCCGTACTCGATGTGTTCTTCGTTTCTCTGGCGCTGTGGCTCATCGCGGGAAACCCACGATGGCTGGCATTGGGACTTGCCGTTGGTGGCCTGACTTTGACGCGTGAGAATGCGCTGGTCTTCATTCCCGTGATCCTGGCCTGGGCCGTTCTGCGATTTGGTCTGCGGCCCGCAGGCTTGTTCGCACTCGGCGTCATTCTGGTGCTTTTGCCGGTAACCGTGCGCAACAGCATTGTGGGAGGCGGTTTTTATCTCACGACGTCGCAGTTCGGGCCGAACTTCTACATCGGCAACCATACCGGCGCGGACGGTACATACCAGTCCCTGCGGTACGGGCGCGGCGACCCGGAATACGAACGCCAGGACGCGACGGATCTCGCCCAGCAGGCGTTACATCGCACGCTCACCCCCGCCGAAGTATCGCGCTTCTGGATGGACAGCGCGTTCGCTTTCATCAAGTCGGATCCAGGCGCGTGGCTGAAACTTACGGCCCGCAAAATCGCTCTGCTCTTCAATGCCACCGAGATGATCGACACCGAGGATCAGGCGACGTACGCCGAATCCTCGAGCGTGTTGGCGCTGCTCGGCCCGATCACGCATTTTGGCGTGCTCGTCCCGCTGGCGGTCCTTGGGATCCTTGCGACATGGACCGACCGATCGCGTCTCGGAATTCTGTACGCGTTGCTGATCGCGTACTGCGGCAGCGTTGTGCTCTTTTATGTTGTCGCGCGGTACAGGTATCCCCTCGTGCCGATGCTCGTGTTGTGCGCCGCGCCTGCGTTCTCTCTGCCTCGCTCCGTGCCGAAAAGGCTCGCCCTCCAGATCGCCGCCATCGCCGCGGTCGCGGTCTTCGTCAACTGGCCGATGGGATCTGTGAATGCGATGCGCGCGGTCACCGAGATGAATCTGGGCGCCGCATTACAGAACGAGCATCGGCGGGATGATGCCATCCTGCATTACCGCCGCGCGATTGCGATCGATCCGGATTACGCGCCCGCGTACAGTAACCTGGGCATGGCGCTGCGCGAGGAAAGCCGGATCGATGAGGCCGAGGAGAGCTATCGGCACGCGCTCGAGCTGCAACCGGAGTTCGCTACAGCGCATTACAATTACGCAAATCTGCTGCTTGATCGAGGCGATCCGGCAGCGGCCATTCATCATTTCGAGAGCGCGATGCAGAAAGAGCCGCCGTCGGCGGATGTGCACAACAATTTTGCCATTGCTCTCGCTTCGGCCGGCCAGATTGACGAAGCCTTGCGCGAATTCCGCCTCGCGATGGATCTCGACCCAACATCGGCCAAGGCCTACCGGAATCTCGGGGACACGCTGGCCTCGCAAAGCCGCTGGCCGGACGCCATTTCCGCGCTGCGGAAGGCCGTGGAACTGGATTCCGGGAACGCAGACGTTCGCTACGATCTGGCAAGTGTGCTGCTCGAAAGCGGCAATCTCGATGAAGCGATCACCGAATTTCGCGCGACGTTGCGCATCGCCCCAACCATGGTTGACGCGCACAACAATCTCGGGATCGCGCTCGGATCGCAGGGCAAGCTTGATGAAGCGATCGAGGAGTTCCAGCGCGTTCTTGCGATCCAGCCCGGTTTCGCATCCGCGCAGCAGAATCTGGCGATGGCTCTCGCGGCCCGTCGTGCCCGAGGGAAGTAGCCTATGTAAGATATTGTCGCAATCAGACGAACCCGAACCAAAAATGAACAGGAGCCAACCATGACGAAACAGATACTGAATGGGTGCATGGCCGCGGTGTTGTTTTCAGCGGTCGCAGTGGCGCAATCGCCCAGGGGGGCCACGTACATCACCGGCGATCAGGTGAAAGCAGTGAATTCATTGCCGGGGGTGGATCGCCAGATCGTCAGCGTCGATATCGGGAAGATCAATGAAGCCGTGGGAGTCATTCATCGCGGGCCGTCGACGCCGCCGGGAGGCGGCGCAGCACGAGGCGCGGCTCCGGCAGCCGCGCCGGCTGGGCAGCCGTGCGGCGAAACCATGAGCACACCTCCCGCAGACGGCACGGCCGGCGGCATAACGCATGACGGCCAGACCGAGACCTATTACATCCTCTCCGGCAGCGGAACGCTCGTCACCGGCGGGCACATCGTCAACGGCCGTAAATCGGCCCCGGACAGCGAGGTAACACGGGTTCTCAATGGCCCATCCTGCAGCGGAATCATTGCCGGAAACGATGTGGTGAAACGCGTGGTCAATCCCGGCGATATCGTCATCATTCCGGCCGGCGTACCCCACGGTTGGATCAACATCACGGACCATGTGGATTATCTGAGCGTCCGCCCCGATCCGGACCGTGTGCTGCCCGCGGGTTACGTAAATCCCGCGCTCAAGAAATGAGCCTTTGTGTCTTAGTGTCTTTGTGGTGAAAACACGAAGTCACTAAGTCACAAAGGCACAAGGCAATGTAATAGTTTGTCGCAGTTGTTGCTAACCCCTGGCCGCTGCGTTATATATAGGGCCTCGGAGGCCCCCTCAATGACTCATGCCAAAGTTCTGAGCGCACTCGCGCTTGTCGTTCTAATCGCGTTCCCTCAATTTACGAACGCTCAGGCCGCAAATAACTCGATCTCGTTCACGAAGGACATCGCACCGATCTTCCAGGAGAAATGTCAGGCCTGCCATCGTGCGGACTCGATGGCCCCGATGTCGCTGGTCACTTATGAGGAAGCGCGTCCGTGGGCGAAAGCGATTCGAGAGCGCGTGATCACGCGGCAAATGCCGCCGTGGCATATCGACAAGACCGTCGGCATTCAGAAATTCAAGAACGACCGCTCGCTGTCCGACACCCAGATCGACACCATCGTGAAGTGGGTCGATGCCGGCGCGCCGAAAGGCGATATGAAAGACATGCCGGCGCCGAAGGTATGGCCCGATGAATCGAAGTGGACTTTCGCGGACATGTTTGGTGGCGCTCCCGATTTGATCATCAAATCGCCCGACTGGACCGTGCCGCCGGTCGGACTCGATGCGTGGTACAAACCCGTTGTAGCAACAGGTCTGACGGAACCCCGGTGGGTCCGCGCGATTGAAATTCATCCGGCGACCGTGAAGGGCCGCAAAGTCACGCATCACGCCCTGGCCCGTTTGCAGCAGCAGGAACCTGAGGCGCAGCGAACCGACGCCGCTGCTTCAGCCCCTTCAGCCGATGACGCGAGCGCTGCCGTTCTCGGCGGGCTCTTCATGGAATGGGCCGTTGGAAAGACCGGCGAGATCATGCGTCCGAACAGCGGAAAGCTGATGCTGCCCGGCTCCAAGATCATTTTCGAAATGCACTACCACTCCATTGGGGAGCAGATCACGGATCACGTCGAAATGGGGATTTACTTCTATCCAAAGGGGCAGGAGCCGAAGTATCGACAGACACTCGCCGCTCTGCAGAGCGTCGCGGGCGGTTCGCGCAATATCGACATTGCTCCCGAGTCCACGTTCGTCAGCCAGAATTTCATCCCGTTGAGATCGGCCGGCCGCGTCGAGAATTTCCAACCGCACATGCACCTGCGCGGGAAGGCCATGTCTATGGAAGCTATTCTGCCCACCGGCCAGACGATGATGTTGAGCCATGTGAATAATTTCAATTTCAACTGGCACAACAACTACGTGTATGCGGATGATGTCGCCCCGCTCCTTCCGAAGGGCACGATCCTGAAGATCACGTCGTGGTATGACAACACCGCGAACAATCCACACAATCCGGATCCGAACCAGTGGGTTGGATTCGGCGATCGCACGGTAGATGAAATGGGCCACGCCTGGGTCAATATCACGTTCATGAGCGATGAGGACTACCAGGCCGAGGTCGCAAAGAGAAAAGCAGAAACTCAAGCTACTCAGCAGCAATAATGAAGACGAAGGCAAGAGAACCAAATGCCAATGGGCCAATGGGCCAAATGCCAAATGTCATATAGATCCCGTTTTCTATATCACATTTGGCATTTGGCCCATTGGCCCATTGGCATTTTCTCCCTGCTTTGTGCCTTTTGTGTTCCGTTCCTTCTTTCCAAACAGCTGCCCATTGAACCAATCCACGATATCGGCCAGAGCGTGACCGGTGCGTACGAGGGCTGGTTCGAGAATCCGGACGGCACATACAGTCTTCTGGTCGGCTACTTCAATCGAAATCAGAAGCAGACTCTGGAGATCCCCGTCGGCGCCGACAATCAGATTCAGCCCGGTGGACCCGATCGCGGGCAGCCCACGTATTTCATGCCGCGGCGCCAGTGGGGCGTTTTCACAATCACCGTTCCGAAAGATTTCGGCGACAAAAAGCTGACGTGGACGATTACAGCGAACGGTAAGACGACATCCATCCCGATGAGCTTGAATCCGCTGTTTGTCGTCGAGCCCTACAAGGACTCGGGCATCGGGAATACGCCTCCGGTCGTGAAATTCGAATCCGGCGGCATGGCGTTTACCGGTCCACCGCGAGGGTTCGCAAAAACGTTTACCGTGAAATCCAGCGATTCACTTCCACTCACGGTTTGGGTTACCGACGACGGCAAACAACCGCCGGAAGCGCGGCCACGTCAGGGTCCACCCGCGATCATCTCGTGGAGCAAATTTCGGGGGCCGGGTTCCGTGACGTTTGAAAACGCCAGACCCACCGTTGATCCGAACGACGGAAAGACATCCACGACAGCGAAGTTCAGCGCGCCCGGCGAATACATCCTGCGGGGCCAGGCCAACGACGCAAGCGGAGATGGCGGGGGCGGTTTTCAATGCTGCTGGACGAACGTCCACGTAAAGGTCACGGTCGCTCCCTAAAATTTTGAAATCGGACGAATCCTGCATTTCGGATCCCGAAATCCCGAAATCTCAAATTGGACTGGCGCTAGTGTCGCGTCTCATAAATAGCTGTACCATTGTTGCGAGCGCAACGGCC
>Ga0207646_10003346_pt1 | contig 18195 bp, 18 predicted proteins | sample KBSK5502metaG_FD_184343 | JGI IMG/M metagenome (GOLD analysis project Ga0207646, IMG submission 184343) | Corn, switchgrass and miscanthus rhizosphere microbial communities from Kellogg Biological Station, Michigan, USA - KBS K5-50-2 metaG... | ecosystem: Host-associated > Plants > Roots >...
CTCGGACGGCGGGGCCCCAGCCCCGCGACGTCCTGCGGCTCGCACTGCAAGAGCTGCGTTCGGGCGAGTGGGTGACGGAGCCGGCCGCGCGGGGCGGCCCGCGGCGACAGGCCCCGCCCGTCTCATACGGGATGCGCTCGCGAATAATGTGGGCCAGGGCCTGAGATGAACTACTCCGACTACCGGCATCTGACCTTCGACCTCAAGCAAGACGGCGTGCTCCTCATCAGCATCAACCGGCCGGAGGTGATGAACGCCACCAATGCCCGGCTGCACTGGGAGCTGACTCAAGTGTGGCTCACGGTAGACGCCGATCCCAATGCGCGGGTGGCGTTGATCACCGGGGCGGGGAAGGCGTTCTCGGCTGGCGGCGATTTCGAGCTGGTGGAGGAGATGGCGGGCGATGCCGAGGCGGCGGTGCGCACCATGCGCGAGGCCTCCGATCTCGTCTACAACCTCATCAACCTCGACAAGCCGGTGGTCTCGGCCATCAATGGCGTGGCCGTCGGCGCCGGTCTCGTGGTGGCGCTGCTGGCCGACGTGAGCATCATCTCCGAGACGGCGCGCATCACCGATGGGCATACGCGTCTGGGCGTGGTGGCGGGCGATCACGCCGCCATCATCTGGCCGCTCCTCTGCGGCATGGCCAAGGCCCGCTACTATCTGCTGACCTCGGAGTTCCTCGACGGCCGGGAGGCCGAACGCATCGGGCTGGTGAGTCTCTGCGTGCCGCTGGACAAGCTGATGGACACGGCCTGGGACGTGGCGGGCAAGCTCGCGCGGGGCAGCCAGCCGTCGATCCGGTGGACCAAGCGCGCATTGAACAACTGGCTGCGCCAGGCCGGTCCCATCTTCGACCAGAGCCTGGCGCTCGAGATGCTGAGCTTCATGGGCCCAGACGTGCGGGAAGGGGCGAGGGCGATTCGGGAGAAGCGTCCTCCGAACTTCCCTTCCGCCCGCTAGCCCGAATGATTCGCTGAGCCCGTCCCAACGTTGTTGGTGATGAACGATCCCGGCTAGCCCGCCAGTAGGGTCGGCTTCAGCCGCGCGAGGAAGTCCTGCCCGGCGCGGTCGTCGGTGACCAGCTCAATGGCTTCGGGGCGGTCCACGCCGAGGTTCAGCTCCACGGCGCGGGCGATCTGCTCCTGGCCGAAGATTGGCCCCTGTGCCGCCTCGCCGCGCGTCCCGTAAAGCCGCAGCACCGCGACGCCCACCGCGTCGACGGCGACCCGATCGGTGCCCGCGAGAATCACGCCTGGCGTCGCCTTGCCTCCCGCCTCGGGCCCGCCGCTGACGAAGGCTTCCATTCCGTCCAGGAGCACGAGCGCGGGACGGTAGAGCTGGTTGATCTCGGCGATCATCTTCCGCTGGGCGGGCGAGCCGTGCAGCTCGCTCATGTAGTCGTAGCCGTCGGTGCCGTACTTGGCGACGGCGCCGACGCTGTTCTTGAGCGAGAGGGTGAAGTGGCCGCCGTAGCGATGGGTCTTGAGGCAGCAGGTCGAGACGATGGCTTCAGCCTCCTCCAACAGGCGCGGGAAGAGAACGCCGCGCCGCCAATGGCCGCCCGGCAGGGGATGTGCGACCCAGTCGCGTGGAGCCAGCTCGTCGAGCACCTGGGTCGCGTAGCCCAGCCGCTTGCTTTGAGCGAAAATGCCCTTGGCGTTGATCACCTGCCGGGTATCGTCCATGCCGCTGCGATCGGCAACGGTCACGCTGCCCGCGCCGGATCTACCGAGCCAGTCCACGAGCGTCTCGAGCGTGTCGCGATGGGTCGAGCCGGGGAAGGGGTGCGCCGAATTGAAGTTGGGCTTGACCGCCACATGCTTGCGCGCCAGGCCTTGCACCCCCAGCAGCGTCAGGGCGCGCCGGGTACCGTCACGGCGGTCTTCGGCTTTGACGACGACCACCCGCGCGCGGCTCTCCACCGAGGCGGACGCGGTCCGGGGCGCCAGCCCCGCGGCGCCCGCGGCCAGTCCGAGCTTGAGCACCTCGCGTCGATACATATCCCTCCTCAGTTAACCACGAGCACCGCTGTGCCTTCAACCTGATCCGCCGCCAGCGCCTGGAGCGCGCGATTGGCGTCGGCCAAGGGGTAGCGCGTCACGCGGGGCCGGATGGGAATGGCGGCCGCCTCGCGCAGCAGTTGTTCCCCGTCCTCGCGGGTGTTCGCCGTGACGCTCTGGAGGGTCTTCTCCCAGAAGAAATGGGGCTCATAGGCCATGGCGGGCAGAGCGCTCATGTGAATGCCGGCCAGCGCGACGGTGCCGCCCTTGTCGAGATCGGCAAGCGCCCCCGGCACCAGCTCGCCGGCGGGAGCGAAGATGATGGCAGCGTCCGCCTTGACCGGTAGTTTCTCGCTTGGGCCGCCCGCCCACTCGGCTCCGAGCTCGAGCGCGAAGCGGCGGTGCGCGGCATTCCGCGTGGAGACATAAACGGCGCAGCCCCAATGCCGGGCGACCTGGAGCGTGATATGGGCCGAGGAGCCGAAGCCATAGAGCGCGAGTCTTCCGCCGCGCGGGACTTGGCTGCGCCGGAGCGCGCGGTAGCCGATGATGCCCGCGCAGAGCAGGGGCGCGGCCTCGGCGTCGTCGAAGCCGGCGGGAATGGCGTAGGCGAAGGCTTCGGGTACGCAGCAGCGCTCGGCATAGCCGCCGTCGTGGGTCCAGCCCGTATAGGTGGACTCCTCGCAAAGATTTTCCTTGCCGGCGTTGCAAAAGCGGCAGGCGCCGCACGCGGAGCGCAGCCACGCGATGCCGACGCGCTCGCCGCTGCGGAAGCGCCCGGCGCCTGCGCCCAGGGCCTCGACCGTGCCGACGATCTGATGGCCGGGGATGATGGGCATCCGCCGCGGCGCCAGGTCGCCTTCGATGACGTGGAGATCGGTCCGGCAGGTCGCGCAGGCGCTGACCCGGACGCGGATCTCGCCGGGCTCTGGATCGGGCGCCGGCACCTCGCCGGCCTCGAGCGGCGAGGCGGCGATGGCCGCCTGGCGGCGGAGCAGCATCGCGCGCATCAGCCTAGAGCGGCCAGGCTTTGCCGACAGCGCTCGGCGAGCGGCTTCATTCCGAGTTCGGAGGCGAGAGCGAGCGCCTCCGCGAAGTGGCGTGTGCCGCCGGCGCGATCGCCCCGCCGGCTCAGGATCTCTCCGAGTGTCGCTCGCGCGTGCGCCTCGAATCCTCGTTCCTCGAGGCGTCGCGACCAGTCAATGGCCTCTCGGGCGGCCGTTTCGGCGTCGTCGAACTGACCCGCGGCCAGACAGGCCTCGGCCACGCCCGAGAGGTGATAGCCGCGTGTCACTGGCGCCTTCGCCTCATCCTTGACCCGCACGGCCTCGTGGGCGATCGCGATGGCTTCCCCGTGGCGCCCCGCGAGCGAATGGGCCCGCGCGAGCAGGGTCAGGGCCAGCATGAGCTGTCCCACAAACTTCTTTTCTCGGCAAACACTGACCACATGCTCTATCGTGCGGAGCGCCTCGGGCAGGCGCCCCTGCTGGAGCAGCACCCGGCCGCGCACGGCCTCCAGTGGCACCGTGCTGTAGAGGTGGCCGGCCGCGAGCGCCACGCGGTCGCCGCGATCGAGGTACTCGAAGGCGCCGCCCAGATCGCCCGTCTCGACGAGGCACCAGGCCATCTGGGCGCAGGCGCCGCAGTAGGGCAGGCCGGAAAGCCCGAAGCGCTCGGTCGCTTTCGGGCCCTCCAGCAGATCGAGAAGGGCCCGCTCGTGCTCGAGGCACTGCTGGAAGTTCCCCTGCACGAAGTGGGACCAGCCGACGTAATAGTGTGCGGTCACCCGGAGGGCAAGGTCGTCGCGACGCGCGGCCAATTCGAGACAGCTCTGGCCGTAGCGGAGGGCCTCACGCTGCTCGCCCTTCGCCCAGTGGTACTGGGTGAAGAAAGCGTATACGGTATCGAGACGGTCTGTCTGGCCGCACCGCTCCGCCATGCCTTCCACCTCTTTCAGCAAGGCCGCGAGGCGATCGAGTTGGCCGCGACGCCAGAGAGGTGCCCGCATCGCCAGGCGCAGGTCGATGCCGAGCCGCGCCGTCTCAGCCGTCTCGGGCAAACGTCCGAGGGCTTCGAGCGCGCGGCCGTAGAACTCCTCGGCCTTGTCATCGAGACACAGGGCCGCGGCCCGGTCGCCGGCCTGGTGCGAGTAGTGGGCAGCCTTGTCCCAGAGCTCCCCGCGCGTGAAGTGATGGGCAAGCTCCTCGACGCGCTCCTCGAGCCGGCCGGCGTAGAGCTCTTCGATGGCGCTGCCGATGCGGGCGTGGAGCTCTTTACGCCGGGCCTGGAGGATAGACTCATAGGCCACGTCCTGGGTCAGCGCGTGCTTGAAAACGTATTCGAGGTCCTCGAGGGCCGCCTTCTCGTAGACGAACTCGAGGGCCTTGAGTTCGGCCAAGGCCCGCTCGGCCCGGTCGGCCGCATCGGCGACACGCCGCAGCAGACGCAAGGCGAACTCGCGCCCAATCACCGATGCGGTCTGCACCGTGCGCTTCTGATCCTCGCTCAGCCGGTCGATGCGGGCGGCGATGACATCCTGAACGCGGTCGGGCACGAGAATCGCAGAGGTCGGACGGGCCAGTGTGAGCCGTCCGCCTTCGGCCCGGGCCGCGCCGGTGTCGATGAGCGCTCGCCCGATTTCCTCGAGGAAGAACGGGTTGCCTTCCGCCTTGCGGGCGATCACGCGGGCCAGATCGTCCGGCAGATTCTCGATGTCGAGGGTCGAGCGCACGAGCGTGAGCGCATCGTCCTCCACGAGTGGCTCGAGCACTATCCGGCTGACGTAGGTGTGCTCGTTGAAGGGAGGACGGTAGCTCGGACGCCACGTTAGAACCGCGAGGGCCGTCAATCCGCCCAGGTCGTCCACGACCGTCTTGAGATAGTTCTCGGAGCCGACGTCGATCCAGTGGAGGTCCTCGATCACCATGACGATGGGCTTGAGCTGGCTCTTGAGCCGATAAACGAGGCTGGTCGCCCTGAGCAGGCGCTCGAGCCGCGCGGCCGGATCCATTTCGACGACCGTCGCGTCACCCGGGTCGAGGGCCAGGGCGAAGCGCACATAGGGACCGACCCCGCTGGCCCGCTCGCCGAGTCGCTCGAGCTCGCGGGTGACCTTCTCGATAGCCTGGGACTCGGAGTCCGTGTCGGTGATTTCGAACAATTGCCGGAGCGCGTCCATGAACGGGAGGAACGGCGTGGACTGGCCGAAGGACAGGCAGCGGCCTTCGATCCACGTCATCGAGTCGCCGAGTCGCTGGCGCAGCTCGAGGAGGAGGCGAGACTTGCCGATCCCGGGCTCGCCGACAACATAGACGGCGCGCCCGCGCCCACCCCGGGCCGCCTCGCCCGCACGCTCGAGTACCGCGAGGGCGTCGGCGCGGCCGACGAGCGGGGAGAGGTGGCGCACCGCCTCTCCGCGTCGCGGGCGGAGCAGGCTCCAGGCCGTGACGGGCTCGGCGCGGTTCTTCACCGCCACCGTTCCCAGCGGCTCCAGCTCGAACCAGGGCTCGATGAGCCGCCGCGTGGCATCCGCCACCACGACCTGCCCGGGCTGGGCGATCTGCTGCATCCGAGCGGCGACATTGGTGGTATCGCCTACGGCGGTATAGTCCATCCGCAGGTTGTCTCCGATGGCTCCGACCACCACGAGGCCGGTGTTCAATCCCATCCGCACGCGGAAGTCGATGCCGCGCGCGCGGCTCAGCTCGTCGCGGTAGCCGGCCAGCACGGCCTGCATCCCGAGCGTGGCGAGCCCAGCGCGGCGGGCGTGGTCCTCATGAGCGACCGGGGCGCCGAAGAGCGCCATGAGCCCGTCACCCAGGAACTGGTTGACCGTGCCCTCGTAGCGGTGGATCTCAGCCAGCATGAGCTCGAAGGCTCGGCTCATGAGGCCGTGGACCGCCTCGGGATCAAGGGTTTCGGCCAGAGAGGTGAAGCCCGACACGTCGGCGAAGAGCACGGTCACCTGCTTGCGCTCACCCTCGAGCGCCGTGCGCTCCTTGAGGATCCGCTCGGCCAGATGGGCCGGCGTGTAGCCGCGGGGCGAGGCGAAACGCGCGGGTGGCTCGGAGGTGGCGGCGCCGGGGAGGGGGGCGCCGCACTCCGCGCAGAAGCGCTGGTCCGGGGCGACCGGCACGCCGCAGCCCGGGCAGACCCACTCGAGTCGGGCCCCGCATTCGTGGCAGAACTTCGCCCCGGGACGCGCGATGACGCCGCAGGCCGAACAGGCCATGACCAGAATTGTGCCACAGACTCAGCGCTTGCGGGCCGAGCGGACGTGGGAGTACGCTCTTGTGGGTTCCAGCAACGGGCTTTCGGCAAGGAGGATGAGATGAGCGGACTCGGCGGGAAGGTCGCCATCATCGGCACCGGCACGATCAAGTTCGGCGAGAACTTCCATCAAAGCCTCACCGACATGATCTTCGAGGCGGTCTCGCTCGCCCTGGCCGACGCCAAGATCGACCGGAAGCAGCTCGAGGCCGCCTGGTTCGGCTGCTACGAGCCCTTCCTCTACGGCTTCGAAGGCAATTCGGGCACGTTCGTGTCCGACCCGCTGAACCTCTTTCCGATCCCGGTGACGCGCGTGGCGGCGTACTGCGCGACGGGCATCGAGGCCGTCCGGAACGCTGCGCTCGCGGTGGCCTCGGGCGAATACGATCTCGTGCTGGCCGTCGGCGCCGAGAAGATGCGCGAGGTGCCCTCGCGCGGCTCGCTCGTCGCGCAGGCGGTGAACCGGGGCCACCCGGTGCTGGCCAAAGGGCGCACGGCCCCCGGCATGTTCGCGCTGCTGGCCTCGCGGTACTTCAAGGAGTACGGCGCCAACGAGGAGGCGCTCGGCGCCGTGGCGCTCAAGAACCACTACCATGGCTCGCTGAACCCCAAGGCCCACTTCCAGAAGGAGATCACGGCCGAGATGCACGCCAAGGCGCCGAAGGTGGCCGAGCCGCTGGGGCTCTTCGACTGCTGCCCCACCACCGACGGCGCGGCGGCCGCCATCCTGACGCGCGCCGAGCTCGCCCCGAAGTTCACCGACTCCTACACGATCATCCGCGGTATCGCCTATGCGGTGACGGCCGGCTACTGGAACACGCAGTTCGATCCCTCGTGGAACTTCACTTCGTTCCGGGCTACACGCGAGGCGGCCAAAGCCGCCTACGCCATGGCGGGAGTGAGCAATCCGGCCAAGCAGATCAAGGTGGCGGAGTGCCACGACTGCTTCACCATCACCGAAATCATCAACTACGAGGACCTGGGCTTCTTCGAGCCCGGCGCGGGCTGGCGCGCGGCTCAGGCGGGGGAGACCCGGCTGGGTGGCACGCTCCCGGTGAACACCTCGGGCGGGCTCAAGTCCTGCGGCCATCCGATCGGCTCGTCGGGTGTCCGGATGATCAACAATATCCACGACCAGCTGGTGGGACGCGCCGGCAAGATGCAGGTCAAAGGCGCCGACATGGGGCTGGCCCATAACCTGGGCGGCCCCGGCGCCGTCTCGGCGGTGGCGGTGCTGTCTCAGCCCTGACGCACCCGGGTCGCTCACGTTCAGGGCCGGGTCCCGCGACGGGCTCCCGGCCCTTCTGCACCCCGCGAACTCAGGAGGCCGATATGCCCGAGCTGACACGCCGCTACATCGTGATGGCCATGGCAACCGACGGGCCCTTCGACATGCACGACCCGGACGCGCCGTTCGTGCTCAAGCCGTGGAAAGACCCGGCCGCGCTGCGGGCGCTCGAGACCTACCGCGACAATTGCTATCCGGAGCTGGCGCAGGAGATCGACGCATGGATCAAGACCGTCCGCTCGGGCCGCGCCGCGCTCGGCGGCGTGGGGGCGCGAAACCAGCCCCATGTCGGCTCGGCGAAGATAGCCAAGCCCAAAGGCGCTCCGCGCGGTAAAGCGAAGGCTAAGGCGATGCATCGGAAGGTAGCGAGAAGGAAAGGGAAGCGGCGGTAATGAGAGAGCCGGTCGAAGCGCTGGCCGAACTCGTGTCGGGCGCCCGGCGCTTGGTGGCCTTTACCGGGGCTGGGGTCAGCACCGAGTCGGGCATACCTGACTTCAGGAGCCCGGGCGGGGTCTGGGACCGCTTCGATCCCAATGAGTTCACCTATCAGAACTTCATCGCCAGCGAGGCCGGGCGCCGGCGCTACTGGGAGCTCGGAAAGCAGACCTTTCCGGTGATCCGACGCGCCGAGCCCAATCCCGCCCATCACGCCCTGGTCACGCTCTGGCGAACCGGACGGCTCGACTGCGTGATCACGCAAAACATCGACAATCTTCACCAGCGCGCCGGCCTGCCCCCGGAGCGCGTCGTAGAGCTGCACGGCAATGCCACTCAAGCCCGCTGCCTCGCCTGCGAGAAGCCATACGATCGCGAGCATATTCAGGCGCGGCTGGAGGACGGTGTCGAGGTTCCACTGTGCGATCCGCCGTGCGCCGGCATCATCAAGCCGCGGACCATCATGTTCGGCGAGGCCATGCCGCGCCGGGAGCTGGAAGAGGCCGAGCGGCGCGCCCGGGCGGCCGACCTGTTCCTCGTGGTCGGCTCCTCGCTCGTCGTCTATCCCGCCGCCTACATGCCGCTGCACGCCAAGCAGGCGGGCGCGCGGCTTGCCATCGTCAACCTCAGCGAGACGCCGCACGATCAGACGGCCGATCTGGTGATCCGCGGCAGCGCGGCGGCCGTGCTCGCCGCAGTGGTCGAGCGGCTCCAGTCCCGTCCCGTCTCGCCGTGACTGCCAGTGCCTCTGCCATGCCCATCGCCATCCCCGATGCCGTCGCGCGATTGATCAAGGGCCGGCTCGCCCGCGAGATGCCGGCGCCGCTCACCGAGGTGGACCCCGATCTCTCGCTCGAGCGCGCTTACGAGATCCAACGCGCGCTCGAGCAGGCCTTGGTGGCCCGCGGGGAGCGGGTGATCGGCTGGAAGGTCGGCTTCACGAGCCAGGCCCTTCAGCAGAGCTATGGCGTCACCGAGCCGGTATTCGGCTTCTTGCTCGCCTCCGGCGCGTTCTCGAGCGGCGACGCCGTGCCGTTCTCCCGCTTCGTCGGCCTCGCGGTCGAGGTGGAGACGGCGTTTCGGGTGAAGGCGGATCTTGCCGGACCGGGAGTGACGGCGACCTCGGCGCTGGCCGCCGTCGGAGAGGTCATGCCGTCCTTCGAGTTGATCGATTTCCGGATCTCGGGCAAGCCGCGGGGCGCGGATGTCGTCGCCGACGGCGTGTACACGAATGCCATCGTTCTGGGCGAGCCCGTGCCGGTCGCCGCCGGGCTCGACCTCGCTCAGGAGAGCGTGGTGTTCGAGCACAACGGCCAGGTGGTCGCGACCAACACGACGGGAGAGGTAATGGGCAGCCCGCTAAACTCGCTCGCGTGGCTGGCCAATGCGCTCGGAAGGACGGGGCGGAGCCTGCGCGCCGGCGACGTCGTGCTGACGGGCTCGATTTCCAAGGTGCTCCGCCCCAAGGCCGGCGAATCCATCGGCGCCTCGTTCACCCACTTGGGCACCGTCTCCTGCCGCTTCGTCTAATCCGAGCACCCCTCACCCTAACCTCTCCCCAGCGAGGAGAGGGAGTACAGAGCCCTCGCCCCCGAAGGGGGAGAGGGAAAGAGGGAGTGGGCGCAAAGGTGAGGGGCAGATGCCAAGGAGAGATCTGTGAAGCTGCACGATAAGGTAGTCGCAATGACCGGCGGTGGGCGCGGCATCGGCCGCGCCATCGCCCTGGCGTTCGCGCGCGAAGGCGCCCGTCTGGTGCTGGTCTCGGACGTCGAGCGAGAAGTCCAGGGGGTGGCCGAGGAGGCGCGGGCCGCGGGCGCCAAGGCGGCGGCCCTGCGGGCGGACGTGACGCGCGGAGAAGACATGGACGCCATGGCCCGTTTTGCCGTCGCGGAGTTCGGCACCGTGGACGTGCTGGTCACGGCCGCCGGGATCGACGCGAGCGGCCTCCTGGCCGAGCAGGACCCTGCGGTGTGGACGCGGGTCATCGACGTCAATCTGAACGGCACGTATCGCGCGATCCGCGCCGTGCTGCCGGCCATGATGGCCCGGAAGGAAGGACGGATCATCACGATCTCGTCGATCTTCGGCAAGATGGGCGGCTATTCGTTCGTCACCGCCTACGCGGCCTCCAAGCACGGGGTGATCGGACTCACGCGCTCGCTGGCGGCGGAGATTGCCTCGCAGGGCTACCCGGGCATCACGGTGAACGCGATCTGCCCGGGCTACGTGCGGGCGGGAATGGGCCTGGCGCCCCAGAAGGTCAAGAACCGCGAGGGCGGCGTGACCGAAATGCCGGGCAACGAGATCTTCGAGCGCTACCTCAAGCGCCGCGTACCGCAGCGCCGCATGATGGAGGCGGACGAGATCGCGCATGTCGCGGTGTTCCTGGCGCTGCCGGAGACTCGTGGGATGACCGGGCAGGCCTTGAACGTCGACGGCGGATTCTTCATGAGCTAGCCCATGCGGCCTTGCCCCCGGCGCTGACGGCACGCGAACGAATTCTTCGAGGAGAATGCCATGGCCTTCGTCCTGTACGAGCAGAGCGATCGGATCGTGACGATCACCATCAACCGGCCCGACGCGATGAACGCGATCGATCCGGAGACGCACGCGGCCCTGATCGAGGCCTGGAGCCGCTTCCGCGACGACGAAGACGCCTGGGTCGCCATCCTGACGGGAGCGGGGGAGAAGTCATTTTCCGCGGGCGCCGACCTCAAGAAGATGATTCCGGCGGCCTTCGCCCGAAAAGGCGGTGGGCGCGGTCACAACGGTTACGGGCTGGGCGGCATCACGCGCGGGCTCGAGATCTGGAAGCCGATCATCGCCGCCATCAACGGTCACTGCCTCGCGGGCGGCCTGGAGCAGGCGCTGGCCTGCGACCTGCGCGTCGCGGCGCCGCATTCGACCTTCGGGCTGCCCGAAGTCCGCTGGGCCATCATGCCCGGGGCGGGCGGGACCCAGCGGCTGCCCCGCGCCGTGCCGCTGGCCAAGGCCATGGAGATGATCCTGATGGCCCAAACGCTCAGCGCCGAGCAAGCGCTGCAGTTCGGGCTGATCAATGCCGTGGTGCCGCTGCCGGAGCTGATGCCCACGGCGCGCAAGTGGGCGCAGACGATTTGCGAGCGCGGGCCGCTGGCCGTGCGCGCCGCCAAAGAAGCGGTGGTGCGCGGGCTCACGATGCCGCTCGCCGACGGGCTGAGGCTCGAAGCCTTCCTGTCCGGCACTCTGCGGGGCACCGAGGACGCCGTCGAAGGGCCAAAGGCCTTCGCCGAAAAGCGGAAGCCTAATTTCCAGGCCCGGTAGCGTGGTAAGTTGGAAGTCCGTCCGCTCTCTCGTGGCCCGTGAGGAGTCGGCGCACAAGGTTACAACGCAGCGTGTTCCGGGAGGACGGCCCGGGCCCCGCCCGGCGAATCGCCTACAAACTTCCGAGTCAGGACACTAGGGTGGAGCTGGCCGAGCTTCGAGCGCGGCTCGACGCGGGTCTGGGCCGTCGGCCACGGCGGGCGCTGGATCGGAGCGATCTGGTCTCGGCGGCGGTGCTGGTGGCGATCACCGATCGCGGCGAGCCACATCTGCTCTTCACCAAGAAGACCGGTTCGGTGCCCCACCACAAGGGCCAGTTCTCCTTCCCCGGTGGCATCGTCGAGCAGCGCGACGGATCGCGGGTCGAGACGGCGCTGCGAGAGGCATGGGAGGAAATCCGGCTGCCGGCCGCGGCGGTAGAGGTGCTGGGCCTGCTCGACGATACCGAGACGCGCGCGACCCCCTTCATCATTACACCGGTGGTCGGTCTGGTGACCGCCCCCGTCGAGCTCGTCCCCGACGGGCGGGAGATCGAGCGCGTGCTCGAGGTGCCGCTTCGCGTCCTGCGCGATCCTGGCATCTTCCGCGCGGAGACGTGGGAGCGGGACGGCGAGCCGCACGAGGTCTTGTTCTACTCGGTCTCCGCCGCCGACGTGATCTGGGGTGCGACCGCGCGCATTCTCAAACAGTTCCTCGATCTGCTGGAGGAAGGAGAGCCGTGAGCTACGACACTCTGCTGGTGGACATCCGGGACGGCATCGCGCGCGTGACGCTCAACCGGCCTGATGTCCGCAACGCGCTCAACCAGACGATGCTTCGCGAGTTGGACGCGGCCCTCGGCACGCTCGAGCGCGATCCTGCCGCGCGGGTAATCGTGCTGAGCGGCGCCGGTGACAAAGCCTTCTGCGCCGGCGCCGACCTCAAGGGCGTGGGGGACCGGGGCACCACGCTTCAGGCCCGCGAATCGTTCGGCGGTCTCGCGCGGATCCTGGAGGCCATCGCGCGGATGCGGACACCAGTCATCGCCCAGGTGCACGGCTTCGCCCTGGCGGGCGGGTGCGGGCTCGTCGCGGGATGTGACATCGTCATCGCGGCTGACGACGCGGTTTTTGGCTTGCCGGAGCTCAAGGTCGGTCTCGTTCCTGCGATCGTGATGGCCCCCATCCTTCGCTCTGTGGGACGAAAGCGCGGCCTCCTGATGATCCTAAGCGGCGAGCAGATCCCGGCCCGGGAGGCGTATGAGATGGGGCTGGTGAGCCGGCTCGTTCCTCGTGGCTCGTTGTCGGAGGCCGTGAGCGATCTGGCGCGGGTGCTCGCCGGCCTGTCGCCCACCGCCGTCGGGCTCGTCAAGGAAGCCGCGGCCGCGGTGCCGGACATGGAGTACGGCGCGTCGCTCCGCTATCTTCGCGAGATCAGCACCCTCGTCGCGCTCTCGGAGGATGCCAAGGAAGGCATCGCGGCCTTCTTCGAAAAGCGGCCGCCGCGCTGGACTGGGCGCTGACGCGTTTGGGAAGTATCCGCGGCGGCCCATGCTAACCTGTCGGGGGCGGACCCGATGCCCCGGGAGACCCGACATGCGAAGCGTTTTCGCCGCCACCGTGCTGGGAGCGTGTGGGATCGCCGTGCTCGCGCCGGCCGCTCCGGTGGCGGCGCAGCCCAAGGAGCTGCCCGCCAAGGTTGTGACGCTGAGCGGGCAGGCCGAGACGTACCAGAAGGGCGCGCCCAAGTGGGAGCCGGCCAAGCTCCGCGCGGAGCTCGTCCAGGGTGATGGCGCGCGGACGCTGTCGGGCGGCCGGCTCGTCCTGATGACCACCAGCGGCCAGGCATTGCGCCTGGCCCAGTTCACCCAGGTGTTCTTCAAGGACGGTGAGCCGGGGGCGGGCGAGCCGACGCGGGTGCGGCTCGATGGCGGCTGGCTCTGGGTCGCGGTCGCTCCTGGCGCGACGGGATCAGCGCGAATCGAGGTCGATACCGGGCCCTCCATCGTCACCGTGCGGGGCAGCGGCGTCGGCATTCGGATCAGCCGCGATGGATCGGTGCTGGTGCGTGTCTATCACGGCACGGCCGTATGCGCAGGGTCCGGCGGCCAGCCCGCATGGGAGCGGAGCCTGACCGACGACCAGGAGCTCAGCGTCTCGCCGGCCGGGGCGGCGGGGGAGACGCGCGGCCTCTCTCGCGAGAAAGGCGACGCCGATTGGGTTCGGTGGAACGAGGAGCAGGACCACGCCGGACCGTACGGCGGCAAGCCGCCGAAGAAATGATCCCGCCGGGATGAGCGGCGCATGAGCCTGGACGCCCTCGTTGTCGGCACCGCGCTGCCGGAGTATCGCGTGAGCGCCGCGGCCCCGGCGGATCCCGCGGAAAACAAGATCCACGAAGACCGTCTGGCGCGCGAGTTCGGGTTCCGCGGCGGGCTCGTGCCGGGCGTGATCGTCTACGCCTGGATGACTCATCCCATCATCGCCGCGCTGGGGCCCGCCTGGCTCGATCACGGCAGGTTTTCGGTGCGATTCGCCAAGCCCGTGTACTACGACGAGCCCGTTACCGTTCAGGCCAGCGTGGCGTCGAACCGAAAGGACGAGCTCTCGATCCAGGCGCGCGCGCTCGACAAGGACGGCGAGGTGTGCGCCACCGCGACGATGGGGCTGCCGCGCGGGCCGCTGCTGCCGCTGCCGGCGCTCTCCGCCTACCCGGCGGCGCCGCTGCCCAAGCGCCGGCCCGCGGTGAGCCGGCGGCTGCTCGGCGGCCGCGCCGTCCTGGGCACGCCCTCGCTCGTGGTGGATCGGGCCGCGGCGCGCGCGTTTCTCGCAAAAGTCGGCGAGAGGCTACCGCTCTACCTCGGCCCCGACGCACCGGTCCATCCCGCGTTCTATCTCGACCAGGCCAATCGCGCCCTCGACCAGAACGTGCGCGTGAGTCCATGGATCCACGTCGAGAGCCAGGGCCAGCATCTGGGCGTGGTCCGGATCGGGGAGCGGCTCGAGACTCGGGCCCGCGTCAAGAACCTCTTCGAGGGCAAGGGGCACGAGTTCGTGGAGCTGGATCTGCTGCTGGTGGCGTCGGGCTCGCGGCCGGTGGCCTCGGTGCGCCACACGGCGATCTACAAGCTTCGCGGCTCGGGGTAGGCGAGGAGCGGGCAAGTGGCGGCAAAGATCCTCGTGGTCGATGACGAGGGCGAAATCCGCGAGATCCTCACCGAGGTCCTTGAGGCGGCCGGCTTCGAGGTCATCGCGGCCGAGGACGGCGCGGCAGCCCTCGAGCAGGCCCGCGCCCGTCAGCCGTCGGTAATTCTGCTCGACCTCACGATGCCGCGCATGGGCGGCATGGCGGCGCTGCCCGAGATCAAGCGCTTCGCCCCAGAGACGCCGGTGATCATCTGCACGGCCCACACGGACATCCACACGGCGGTGCAGGCGATGCGTCTGGGCGCCTACGACTACCTGACCAAGCCATTCGACATAGACATGCTGATGCTGACGGTGAAGCGCGCGCTGGAGCGGGAGGAGCTGCGCGCGCGGATCGCCGAGCTGAAGAGCCAGGGAGAAGGCGCCTCCCTCATCGAGCGGATGGGGGCGAGCCCCCAGATCCGCGCCGTGATCCAGCAGGCCGCGCAGGTCGCGCGCTCCAATTACACCGTGCTGGTGCAGGGCGAGACGGGAACGGGCAAGGAGCTGATCGCCCGCGCGGTCCACGCCCAGAGCGAGCGCCGGGAGAAGCCCTTCGTCGCCGTGGACTGCGGGGCCATCCCGGAGACGCTGGTCGAGTCCGAGCTGTTCGGCTACGAGAAGGGCGCCTTCACCGGCGCCCAGCGACGAAAGGACGGACAGTTTCAGCTCGCCCACGGCGGGACGCTCTTCCTCGACGAGATCGGCAACGTGCCGGTCGCCACCCAGGCCAAGCTGCTGCGCGCGCTGGAGGAGCGCCAGGTGACGCCGCTCGGCGGCACCCGCCCGGTCGCCGTGGACGTGCGCATCATCGCGGCCACCAATCTCAACTTCGAAGAGGAGGTCCGCGGCGGTCGCTTCCGCGCCGACCTCTTCTACCGGCTCAACGAGTTCGCTCTCAGCCTGCCGCCGCTCCGCAGCCGCCGGGAGGACATCGCGCACCTGGCCCAGCGCTTCCTGGCCGAGGCCTGCATGGAGCTGCGCCGGCCGGTGCGCGGCATCTCGGACGAGGCCATGCAGCTCCTGATCCGTCACGAGTGGCCGGGCAATGTGCGCGAGCTGAAGAACGTGATCCGCAAGGCCGCGCTGCTGGCGTCCGACATGATCACGCCGGAGTTCCTGCCCACCTTCGAGGCCGCCGGTGCCCCCACCCGTCCGGCCGCGGCCGCGCCGCCCGCCGGCGATGATCTGTCACTTCGCGAAGTGGCCGAGCTTGCCGCAGCCGACGCCGAGCGGCGGTCGATCCGCCAGGCGCTCGAGGTGTCGAAAGGGAACAAGAGCCAGGCGGCGCGGCTGCTGCGAACGGATTACACGACCCTGCACGCCAAGATGAAGCGCTACGGCATCGGAGCGCGCGACTTCCAGGGATCCTGAGCCGGCTTCCCTGACCGCCGAGGCTGTGGAAGTCCCGCTATAGCCGTCCCGCCATGATCCTCGGGTTTCCGTAAGAGGCCGGCCGGTCGTCCCAGGCCGGATTGCCCCCTTCAATTCTCTCGCGCCCGTCTTCCAACTGCCTGAAATCCAGAGCTCGAATGCCGTTCGGCCGCGCCGAGGTGCGGGGCGCCCGTGCCGATGGCATCTGGCTTGCCTCTCTTGGTGATCGGAGTCGAAGGGACAGAGACGGAACGGACCACGAGGAGGAAGCCATGAAGGCTTTTGGATTCGGATTCGTGATGCTGGGACTGGCGCTCACTGGATGCGCGTCGGGCTTCTCCGCAGCGGGAGATGTCCGGGTCATCGCCAAGCCCCACGGCATCTATGTCGTGACGAAGTCCGCCGAGATGGCGCGTTCGGTCTGCATCGCGTCGGCCGCGGCAACGGGCTACCAGGTGGCGCGGCTCGACGGCCGCATGCTGGCCGACGGGCGCGAGGTCGCGCTGACCGACGGCGGCGGTGGCGGCGGCGCCCCAGGTTGTCGGGCGCAGGTTCGCAATATCATCGTGTGCGCCGAGGGGGACGATCGCTGCCTCCGACACGAGGAGCGTCACGCCCACGAAGGCGCCTTCCACCAATAGTCCCATGATGGATTCCCTGCTGGCCGCGACGCTGCTGCCACACGCATTCCGCGTGACCCCGGCAGTGTCGCGCCCCAATGCGGAGCCGCCGGGAGACCGCTCGCTGAGAGAGATCGTGGACTCGGCCATCGCCCAGGCTGAATCGCAGGCCATCCGCCGGGCGCTCGCGCTGGCGCGGGGGAACAAGAGCCACGCCGCGCGGTTGCTTCGGACCAACTACACGACGCTGCACGGAAAAATGAAGCGCTTCGGAATCTCTGCCCACGAGTTTCGCCCCGCCTGACGCTGCGCCCGCAGCTCTTCACGCCCTTTGGTCCATCGCCAGACCCTATAGCGGCTTCGCCATAGTCCTTGGATCCGGCCCACAGCTTCCAGCGCCCTGCCGTTGAAAACAGCCATGTGACAGCGCTTCAGGTATTCACTCTAACATGCTGAAAATCAAGAGGGAAGAACCAGGCCATGGGTGCGCGGCGCCACGTGGCACCAGCCTTGCCTTAGCAGAAGAGCAGGAATGAACGAACCACTCAACTTGAAACGCAAGGAGCGAACGATGAGCAAGAAGAAAGACGGGCGGTTCGCACGGCGGGCATTGGCCCTGGTGACGCTGACCGCCGCGCTGACTGGGTGCGCTGGGAGTTTCGCGGCGCCTGAGGACATGCGGATCGTCGCCAGGCCCGAAGGGCTGTACCTCATGACGCGCTCCACGGCGATGGCGCGCTCGGTGTGCATCGCCTCGGGCTTCGACGCCGCACGGGCCGAAGGCCGGCTCTTTGCCGACAGCCGGTCCTTCTCGGGGAGCGGTGGATTCGGCACCGGCACCCAGGGCTGCCAGATGCAGGTGCGCACCTTCACTGTCTGCCAGGACGGCGACGCCGCATGCCTGGCGGGCGACGAGACCCGCGACCGCGAGCCAGAGGGCCGCGAGTAGCAAGGGCTCAACGGATCTATCCCCATGAACGAGCTTTCCACCCTGCCGCCGTCGCTCCTGTTCCTGATGCTGGGAGTGGTGGGCAGCGGAGGCGTCTTCAACCTGTGGGTCTCGCTCGGCCGCCGCGGCGACAGGCTACACCTCTGGGCGGAGCCCGGCGAGCGGCGGATATATCTCGCGAGCCTGAGCATCTATATCACGCTCGGTTTCAACGACGCCCTGCACGCGGCGCGATGGATCGAGAGCGTCCGGGTCTTCGATTACGCCTACGTGGCCGTGGCGCTGCGGCTGACCTATGTGCTCGTGCGGCGCTATACGCGGCTGTCCTGCGCCCTCGAGCTTGAGGTTGCGGCGCGCACCAGCGAGCTTCAAGGGCGCCAGGATCAGCTCAGCGCTCTGATCGAGACGGGTCGCGGCCTCACCGAGCGGCTCGATCTCACCACGACCACCAGCCGCGTTCTGACGGCGGTGCTCGAGGTGGTCCAGGCCAAGCGCGCGAACCTCTACCGGCTGGACGCCGAATCAGGAACGTTGACCTGCATCGCGTGCTCCGACAATGCCGATCCCCTTCGCTGGCGCGGCCGTGTGGTCCGCCGGGGGGAGGGGACCACGGGGCGTGCCGTCGAACTCGGGCACGTCGTAGCCACGACTGATCTACTCGTGGACCCTAATATGAAGCTCCCCGAGTGGGCCGAAGAGACGCTCAGACAGGATGCTCTTCGAGCCGTGGTGAGCGTGCCGCTGAAGGTCGGCGACAAGATTATCGGCGCGCTCAACGTTGCCGACGAGA
>Ga0207646_10003347_pt1 | contig 18188 bp, 21 predicted proteins | sample KBSK5502metaG_FD_184343 | JGI IMG/M metagenome (GOLD analysis project Ga0207646, IMG submission 184343) | Corn, switchgrass and miscanthus rhizosphere microbial communities from Kellogg Biological Station, Michigan, USA - KBS K5-50-2 metaG... | ecosystem: Host-associated > Plants > Roots >...
CGCCGATGGCATAGCCGCCTTGACCCCGAAGCCCGTTCTCATGGATCGATCACCTGATCCGCTCGCTGGAGGAGCGACGGCGGGATCGTCAGGCCGAGGGCCTTGGCGGTTTTAAGGTTAATGACGAGCTCATAGGCCGTCGGCTGCTCGACCGGAAGGCTGGCGGGTTGCGCCCCCTTGAGGATTCGATCGACGTACGTCGCAACGCGTCGGGTCACGTCGACGCGGTTACTGCCATACGACATCAGGCCACCCTCGTCGACGTGATCCCGCCACTGGTAGATCGCGGGCAGCCGGTGCTGCGCCGCCAGCTTGATGATCCGCATTCGATCACCGTGCAGGTACGGACTCGACATGACAAAGATGGCACCGGCACGCCCCGCGAGCATGCTCGCGAAGGCCCGCTCGTAGTTATCGTCCCGGACTTCGGCCACCACCAGGGTGAGGCCGAGGGGTGCCGCCGCGCCCTCCACTTCCCGCAGCTGGTTCTTGTAGTCGGCTTCGCCGTGGGCGAGGACTCCGATCCTGGTGGTGCGCGGGATCGCTTCCTTGAGCAGCTCGAGCTTCTTACCGGGCAGACCTCTCTCCGTCATGACCACCCCGGTTATGTTTCCCCCGGGCCGCGCAAGGCTGCCAACGAATTCTTGGTCGACCTCGACGCTGCCGAGCATCACGATGGGGGTGGATGTCGTCGCGTCCTTGGCTGCCGCGGTCGCCTCGTTGCCGAGGGTAACGATGACGTCGCTCCCAAGCTGCAGCAGTTCCCGGGCCAGGGGACGAAGACGATCCCGCCTGCCCGAAGCGAATCGCCGCTCGATCAGGAGATTCTGGCCTTCCACGTACCCGCGCGCACTTAGAAGGTTTGGCAGCAATACCACAGTTGAGCCTCGATCAGACGCGGCCGGTGGAGCGGCGGGCGAAAGTATGCCGAGGTGGTATACCTTCCCAGGCTGCTGCGCGCCAGAGGCGAGCGGCGGCGCGAGGAGGGCGCCAGTCAGGGTGCCGAGGAACGCCCGTCGGTCCAATAAGGAACCCCCGCTTGACTGCCCGTCTAGGAGAGACCTCGCGGAGGGACGGCCAAGCGGGGCGACCTTACACCCGCACTGTGGGAGTCGGCTAGGACTTCTTCTCCGCCTTCAGGCGCGTCATCGCATGTACGAAACGGGTACTAAGGGCGAGTTCCCGGCTACGGGGTGTACGGGGCGCCCGGCATACCGGAGTTGTGCTGATCGACGAGCAGCCAGCGACCGGCGGTCTTGACCCACGTCTGGCTGTTCCGCTGCATCATCGTGCTCATCCTCCCGTTCTTGTCGATAAATGTCTGATCGGTATAACTGTTGACCACGACGACGTTGCCTTCCTGATAGACGCGGTACGTGACCTGGCGGCCAAGTTCCTGGCGCGTCGGATAGTTCTGGAACAGATTGGTAAGGAACGCGCGAAACGCCTGCTTTCCCTCGATCCTGAATCCTGCGCGAGCTACTGTAGCTATCACGTTGTCGGCAACGTCTGCCAGGAGTCCATCGATATCGCCCTTGGCGCCCGCCTCTCCTCGCTTCCGGTTAATATCCGCGATTTCCTTGGCCGGATCAGCCTGAGCCCATACCACCGGCACAGTTCCCAACAGCAAGACCAGGGCGAGAGCGCCGCTCAGTATGCTCATGATGCCCTCCTTCCTCTGAACGAACTCTGACAGTTTCATCGTGTGGCCTCCTTTCTAAACAGAGGTGGCGGAGAGGACGACATGTCACTCCCCGTGTGGAAGAACAGGTGGGACACGCTTGGATCATGCCGTCAGGCCATAAGGCATCACCCCCTTCCAATCCACTGACCGAAAGCCTAACGTCGCCGTAGAGCGGCCGCGGTGAGCGCATGCGAGCCAGCGGTCCGCTACTCGACTCCTCTCCGGCTCGTGAGCGCGGCGTGACCGACCGCCCGCTTAGTCTCGGGACACCCCTGAATGTTCTTGCGCGCCGTGCTCTGGAGTCCGAGCTCCGCGCTGATGCCCCTCCGGGGAGATCAGGCGAGTATTGCCAGGAATGTGTCCTTCCGACACTTCGCCCGCTCGGTGCGACTCTAGCTGCTCATCGCGCCCAGTTGCCGCTAGTTCCCTGAGCTGACGAACCGTCGAGCGATCACCAATTCCGGGCGATCCGCGTCGGCCTGTTTCCAGAGTTCGAGGAACTCGGTGTAGCGCGCCAAGGCCGTGGGGCGATCGCCGAGCGCCTCGGCGGCCTGCGCGATCCCGTACACGGCCATCGGCCGGCCTGGGGTGCGCCTCAAGGCTTCGGTGAACTGCTTTGCGGCCTCGGCGGGCCGCTTCATCTCCATAAGAAGCGTCCCGTAGACCTCATGCGCGGGAATGATTGGATACGGCGGCTGCGAGAGCGCCTCGATGGCGTCCTCGATCGCGACCGCCTCGGTCATCATCTTGATGGCGCGCGACTCGTCTGCAGCAACGTGCGCCGCCGCCGCCTGAGCTTCCTTTGCCTGGAGGGTGATGATCGCCTTCGCCAGCGGATGTTGTCCAGGCTCGGCGGCGAGCCGCTCCACCTCGTCCGCAGCCGCCTTTGCCCCTCTCGGATCACCGCGCTTGGCCGCGGCCATCGCCTCCAGCTGGAACTTCATCGCGCCAAAGTCGCGCGAGGGAGCTACGAGCGGGACGGTGGCGATACCACTCCAATCGCCGGATTCGACCATCAACCGGGTGAGCATGTCGAAGTAGCCGTACGCGACCCGGTCGGGAAGCGCGTAGATCGTTCGGCCCCGAACGTGTCGCGCTTGCAGATCCGGCGTGTCCGGAGCCGTGGTCTTGTTCGACAACGCCCCGTATTGCGCTTCGATGATACCCGTCACTCGCTTGGCATCCCGGAACCGTCCGAGCTGCAGGTACGCATACTGGAGATAATTGAGGGCATGGAAGTCGCGGTACGCCCCCGACTCGCCGGCGCGTTTCACATCGGCTTCTGACGTCCGCCAGGCATTCTCGTTCGTCGCCGCGGATTCCGCCCAGTATCCCAGCCGGGTAAAGATGTGCGAGGGCATGTGCTGGGCGTGGGGGACCGCCGGCGCGGCCGCCGCGTACGCGCGCGCGGCTTTGAGCCCGTCAGTGGCATGGCCAGGATCGTCGTACACGTGAATCAGGTAGTGGAGGACACCCGGGTGCTGCGGATTCTTCGCGTAGACCTCCTCGAAGAGCTTTGCCGCGAGTCCCTGCCTCTCGAAGCCCTTGCTGCCTTCCTTGACCGTTGCCAGAAGCGCGAGCCCATAAAACAGTTTAGTCTCGTCATCTGGGTAGGCCGCGTACGCGGTCGCCATCGCATCCACGTAGGCTTGGTCCCGCGCCGACTTTGGGCCCACTCCGCCTTCCTTGTAGAGGGCGGCAACCGCGGCGAGATACATCGACTCGCGCGGAGATTTCCGGGTCGCGCGCATACCCTTTTGCACGAGTGCCCACGCCGCCGACTCGTCCGCGCGGGTCGGCGGATCCCAGAATGGATGATCGTAGGTCTTCGCGGCGCCCCAGTATGCTATGGCGCAGTCCGGGTCGCGCTGCGCTACCGCCGTGAAGGCCTCCAGCGCGCGGGCATACCAGAAGTTATGGAGCAGCGCGAGGGCCCGATCGAAGTCGGCCGAGACTCCGGGCGAGCACGCGGTGTCCATGTGCGCGGATCCCAAGCCGTGAATCGGGCGGTCGGACGCCCGCTTCGACTGGGCGTGCAACGGGGTCAGTGCCAAGAAGAGAAGAAGTGATGCCGCGAGAAACGTCGGAGCCAGCCGGCGGATCTGGATGGTCGTGATCTTGTTGTCCATCGATCCCTCCTCGCGCCACCTTACCGTTATCGGCTTCCTTTCGCTCTGTATGCTTCCAGTTTGGCCTTCAGGTCCTCATACTCCTCGCACGGCAGCAGGCAGATTTTCTCGAGCACCGCGAGATGCTCGGCCGCCTTCGTCGGGTTGTTGACGATGAGATAGACCTCGCCGACGTACTCGTGCGCGCCGCGATGCCGGGGATTGAGCTGCAGTGCTTTCTGGTAATGCCCGAAGGCGAGCTCGAGCTGCCCAGTATGGCGATACGCGTAGCCGAGATAGTTCTGGATGTCGGCGTTGCGCGTGTCGCGGAGCGCGGCGGAGGAGAGCGCCTTGATCGCAGCGTTCCACTCCTTCGCGGCGATGGCTATTTTGCCCGCCGCGTAGTCGGGGTCGAGCTGCGTTCCGGCCGGCGCCTCGTCGGCCGGGTCAGCGATGGCCGTCGCCGCCAGCAGTGCCAGGCCGAGACCGAGGAGCGTGGCCGAAACCCTGCCGCGGATCACGCCGTCACGTGCTCGACGTGAGCTGTTGTTTCATCTCGCGCAGCTCTGGGCGGTCGCTGTTGAGCCCGACGCGGATGTGGACATTCACTCCGTGCATGCGCCGGGCTTCGTCGGCGTACGTTTTCACGGACTCCTGCATCCGCAGTGCCGCGTAGCACGCGCGCACGGCATGGTCCTCGTGCGCGAGCGGCGCGCCGAACAGCGCCATGAGGATCGGGTCGAGAACCTTTCGCGCCTCTTCGGGGTCGCGATCTGCGAGCAGCTCCATCGAGCCCTTGAGGTCGGCGAAGAGCACCGTGACCTGCTTGCGCTCGCCCTCCAGGGCGGCCTTCGAGGTGAGAATCTTCTCGGCGATGTGCTTCGGTGTATACGAGTCTGGGGCGGCGAACTTGGCGGTCGGGGCAGTCCGCAGGTGCGCGGCGCACTGGCCGCAGAACTTATTCTCGGGCGGGTTCGCCGCGCCACAGGACGGACAGGTTGCGGCCAGCGGTGCGGCGCACTCCCCACAGAACTTCATGCCGGTGGGATTCTGGTGCTGGCACCGGGGACACTGCATAGCGAGGCCTCCCAGTCGGCCGGGACAGGTCGGACAGGTAGCGAGAGGGTAGTCTGCCGAGTGGGAGGGGTCAAGGACCGAGAGCCCACGGACCGAGAGCCCACGCTAGTGGCCGAGGGCACGCAGTCATGGCAAGGGGAGCGAGTTGCGCCGCTCAGGTGGGAGCCTGTTGCCTACGCGCCCGGGCCATGGGGATCGTCATCCCACCGGGGTTGACATGGCCCGGCGATGGAGTTAGTCCTGGGCGCAGCGAAGACCCAGCCCGAACGGAGGTGAAGCGAGAGACGACCGAGTGACCGAGGCGATCGCGCAGGTGGAGCAGCACGGCGCAGGAGGCTACCCATGGAATTTAACGTCTTCGAGCACTTCAAGGGGTACCAGCGAAGCAGTCACGGCCCCATGACCCCGGAGGAGCAGGGCACGCGGTTCTTCCTCGGCGGCCACATGGGCGAGCGGATCGGCCAGCGCGTCGACACCTATGCCGCCCGGGCGGGCCTGTCGCGGCGCAATTTCATCGGCACCGCGTCCGGCTTCGCGGCGGCGATGCTGGCCGTCAACCAGATCACCGACATGAAGTTCTTCGAGGTCAGTGAGGCGGAGGCCGCCGACCAGGCGGCGGCCAAGGAGGTCAAAGTCGCTCGCAAGCCTGGCCAGGACTTCATCGTCGACGCCCACACGCACATCTGCACCCGCAAGGATGGCTACATCCCCGGGGTCAACACGACCGAGAAGGGCATGTGGTTCGTCCAGCTCCTCGACGACCTCGGCAAAGCAATGGGCCTGCCGAACGGCACCAAGGACATGACGCCGGAGAACTTCGGCAAGCTGATCCTGGAGGGCAGTGACACCAGCGTCGCGATCTTCAACCCGTTCGGGTTCCGCGAGGACTACGGCGGCAAGGACATGATCCCGATCGAGGAGCAGGCCGAGGTCAAGCAGCGCTGGCCCGATCGCACGCTGATGCTGGGCGGCGGGCTCACGCCCAACCAGGGACTGAGCCAGACCCTGGATCGGCTGCAGATGTTCGTCGAGAAGTACCAGATCTCCGGCCTCAAGCTTTACACCTTCGACTCCACGCCCAAGCGCGGCTGGTGGTTCGACGACACCAAGCTGGCCTACCCGCTGTGGGAGCGCTGCCGCAAGCTCGGCATCAAAAACATCGGCTGCCACAAGGGCATCCCGTTCGGCCAGTTCATGGCCCGCTACGCCCACGCCGAGGACTTCGACGCGGTGGCCGACGACTTCCGCGACCTGAACTTCATCGCCTACCACTCGGCCTGGCCGTACCACGCGGAGATCGCGGCCATGAAGGGGTTCAAGCCCCAGCGCAACAACCTCTTTTGCGAGGTAGGCTCGACTTTCGCGGCCACCGTCACCAGCCGGCCGCTCGAGTGTGCGCACGTGCTCGGCACGCTGCTGCGCGATCTCGGGCCGGACAACGTGATGTGGGGGACGGACTCGCTCCTGTGGGGCAATCCTCAGTGGCAGATCGAAGCCTTCCGGAAGTTCCAGATCCCCGATCAGCTGGTCGAGGGTCACGGCTATCCGAAGCTCACTCCCGACGTCAAGGCCAAGGTGTTCGGCCTCAACGCGGCCCGCATCTGGAATCTGAAGACTACCACCGCCCAGGCCCCGCTCGAGAAGCGGCCAAAGGTGGTCGCGGTCTGACGCCATGCCGATCTACGAGTACGAGTGTGAGCCCTGCCGGGTGATCTACGAGGTCCGGCAGAACCTACGCGACCCGCCGGTAACCGACTGCCCGCGTTGCCGGGGCGCGGTCAAGCGCCTGATCTCGGCGCCGAATCTCAATCTGGCGAACTTCTCTAGCCCGACCGAAGCGAGGTACGCCCGGATGAGCGAGAAGGAGGAAGTCGCGCGCGAGCGTGAGCTGCAGAAGGACTACCAGCGGATCTGGCTGCCTCCACCGGTCAGGCACGACCCCATGGAGTAACGTCGGAGGGGCCTCGACGAGGGCGCCTGCCTCTCGATCATCGCCCGCAGATGCTCGACCGGGGGCGGAGCGCGATGGAGGCACCGAGGGTGGCGCTGGCTCGCTAGCCGCGCTTTGCGAGCAGGAGATGGTCGAGGCGATGGCGCTCGGCGGAGCAGGACAGCTCGATCTTCCTGACGCTGCCAGGAGGAACGAGCCCGAGTACAGGTGCGCCTGCCATCCGACGCCGACGGCCCTGCGGCTGCCGGCGGATCAGATGATCAAATGGCAATAGGCCCGACACGCTTCCGCTAGAGAGAGAGGAAGGCACTCCCATGCCGCGCTACGAATTCATGTGCGAGAAGTGCGAGAGGGCGTTCGAGTTCGTCATGACGATTGCCGAGCGGGAGAAGGCGAACACGCGATGCCCGAGTTGTAAGAGCACAAAGGTGGTGCCGCTGCTCGCGCCCGTCATGGTCCAGACTTCGAAGAAGAGCTGAGATACTAACGTGAGCCGAGCGACCTTGGCTACCGGGCACCAAAGGTGACTGCCACGCGATGATCGAGGTGCAGCGGGCATGAGCGGCTTCGACTTCAGCAACGCCATGGTCGTCGTCACGGGGGCCGGCGCCGGCATCGGCCACGGCATCGCCCAGGCGTTCCACGCCGCCGGCGGCAGGGTGGCGCTGGGCGACCTGCGCAAGGACGTGGTGGAGCACGTGGCGGCCGGGCTGGGGGCGAGCGGACCTTCGCCGGCGCCGTCGACGTTCGGGACGAGAAATCGGTGCAGGCTTTTTTCGCGGCGGCGGAGCGGGCGCTTGGCCCCGTCACGATCGCCGTGGCCAACGCCGGTATCTATCCGAACTGCCCGGTGCTCGACATGGCCGTGGAGGAATGGGACCGCGTGATGGAGACCAACATGCGCGGGATGTTCCTCACGTGCCAGGCGGCGGCGCGAAGCATGAAGGCCGGCGCGCGCGCCGGCAAGATCATCACGATCTCCTCCGGCGCCTACGCCAGCGGCCGGGTCGGCGCCTCGCACTACTGCGCCTCGAAGGCCGGCGTCGTGATGTTCACGCGCGTGCTGGCGATGGAGCTGGCCGAGCAGCGCATCAATGTGAACTGCATCGCCCCCGGCTATATCAAGGTCGACAGCGGGACGTCGCCGCCAACTTCCGACTTCGAGGCCGCGCTCATCAAGAACACCCCGTGGGGGCGGTTGGGCACGCCGGCGGACATCGCGCCGGCCGCGCTGTTCCTGGCCTCACCGGCGGCCGACTACATGACCGGCGAGGTGCTCGCCGTCAACGGCGGTGCCTTTGCCGGGCGCATGTACCTGCCGCTCAGCACACCGAAGGCGCCCTGATCGACGGCAAGTCTAAGCCGCCGGAGGCGAGGGCAGCGGCAGCCCCGACCGCGGGTCTCAGTGGCGGCGGCGATCCATCGGGGTGGCCAGCCCCGGCTGATCGCTGTCGGAGTTCCTGAAGCATCATCTCCCCTCTCGCCGAAAGTACACCGGTCCCCAGCATCCCTCGGAAGGCGTGTGTAGAGCCGCTCGCACCTCGTCACATCGCATCCGGTTGCCGACTGCGTAGAGAATCTGAGACTCCTTCCACAGGGAGCCCGCCCCCGGCCTCGCCCGAAAGCCCCAGGCTTCCTCATCATGCGGATCGCCCGTCACGCGGATCGCGGAGCAAAGCTCCGCCGCCGCCGGGCACTGTGCTGAGAGCACTTCGTACCCGGTCGGGGTCCGCACCAGGCTCGTCGGTCGCGCCGTCGCGCACCCGGCGAGGAGCCACACCAGGAGCAAGATCGTGAGCGCCGGGCGCCGGAGCAGTTCGTCGATCTGGACGCGGTGATCGCCCATCGCATGCGCGACGTTCGAGAACCGGCGCTCCTCCTCCGTGGCATCGTCCAGGGGCGGGCTGTTCAAATACGATTCCGCCAGGGCGCAGAAGCGGCAACCGTCCATCGTCGTTCCTCCCCGCGTGGCTCCGATGCCAGGAGATTGGCCAGTCTGCGCGTTCGCGTGGAAGCGGTCAAGGTAACGAAGGTCGCACGGTTTCGTGACTCCACCGGACCACCGGGGCGGGACCATGGGGGGAGGATAGCGCAGTAGGGGCAAAGTCGCAGTCACCCACGCCCGCCGATGCTGCATTGAGAGTCCAAACCACACCGACGGCCCAACTCGAGTGCCCCTGAAGCGCCCGGCGCCTTTTAAGGCCCGCCCTCATCCCCAAGCCAGGATGGGTTCCGTCCTGCTCTCACGATGACGCTCCTTGGGAACGCGTGGCGGTTCGTTCCGGAGTGCCGGTCTTTCCGTAGTCCGAGAGCTGACGGCGGAGCGCTGTTCGCGCCCGCGAAAGCCGCGACTTCACGGTGCCCACCGCACAGCCCACCACACTGGCGATCTCTTGCTCGCTCAGGTCCTCGAGGTCGAGCAGGACGACCGTGCGCGCATCTTCAGATAGACTCATCAGCGCCTGTTCGATCTCCTCGCGCACGACCGCGCGGAGGCAATCCAGCTCGCGATCGCCTCGTAGCCACTCGCCGTCGGTCGTGTCGTGCTGGTCCGGGTTTACGGTATCGAGTCCTCCGACCGTCGGGTCATGACGCTGCCGACGGTAGAGGCTGATGAATGTGTTCCGAAGAATCCGGAAGAGCCACGCTTTGAGGTTGGTCCCGGGCGTGAACTGCGAGGCCGCCCGCAGCGCGCGAGAATAGGTCTCCTGGACCAGATCCTCGGCATCCGTCGCGTTCCGCGTCAGATACCGTGCCAGGTTGTAGAGGGTGTCGGCGTAGGCGAGGGCCTCGCGTCCCAGTTTCGCCGCTTCCCAGCGAGGCTCGACCACTACGGTGCCCACGATTAGCTTTCACCTTTGAGTAGGGCGTCGATGAACGCCGGGGAGTTGACGAGGGCGATGCCCGCCGTCGCGAGCCGCCGCAGTGCCAGTAGGCCGCGAGGATCGATGAACGTCACCGCCCCCAAGTCCAGCCGGAGCCGTCGGCTCGACTCCTGAAGCACCCGCCGGCACTCCTCCTGCAGCACACCGACCCACTCCGACACGATCCGCCCTTCCACGTACAGCGTGGTCTCGGTACCGCGATCCACGACCTCCGTAATTCGCAACATGATCTGATGAAGGGGCAAGGGCCGTACCATGGCGCGGGGACCCGGGCCGGAGTGGGTGCAAGGGGCTGCCAGAACGACCGAAAATCAGCGGGCCGGCGTGAGGAATGTCGAGTGACGAAGGCCGCCGGGCGCCCAAAATCTTGGGACTGTCACGATATGTTGGGAGTGCTCACTTCCGCGGGATCCCGCCCTTCGGGCACGACGGTGCACGCGCCTTCTGCGGGGGCTGGAACCAACGGGCCGACAGGACGTTAGCAAGGACGAGGCGGCCATGATCGAGGGCTTGGCATCCGACCTGATCGCGAGTCCCACCGATGGAGCGAGGGTGTGGTGACCACACTCACAGAGACGGTTCGCGCACGGTCCGTGCAGCGCGAGAACGACCTCCGTCAATATCTCGGATAGCAGTAGTAAAGGACTTCTGAAACCTCCAGGGAGGCCAGCATGCGCAAGCGCGTGGCGATGACGGTGGGGATCTCGGCCCTGATCGCGGGGTGGTTCTGGACGAGCCCGGGCGTGGCGGCCGCCGCCCCCAAGGCGTACGTGGGCCTGTTCAAGGACGACGCGGTGGCCGTGATCGACATCGCCCAGAACAAGGTCGTCGGCACCATCCCGGTCCCGAAGGGCCCGCACGGGCTCGTGATCACGCCGGCCGGCCGGAAGGTGTACGTGAGCAGCGACGGCGCCTCCACCGTCAGTGTGATCGACACCGGCAGTGACCGCGTCGTCGCCAGCATCGAGGTGGGGGCGAATCCCCACGGCCTCGCCGTCTCGGGGGACGGCCGGCGGGTCCTGGTGCTGGGCTGGGGCACGAACCGGGCGCTGGTCATCGACACCGCGACCGACCGCGTGATCACCGAGGTGCCGGTGGGGCAGCCCCACAACGGAACCCTGAGCCGGGACGGGAGCATCGCGTGGGTGGGCTCGCAACAGCAGGGCGCCACCGCCCTGGTCCGGCTGGACCTGACGGCGGGGAAAGAGACCGCGCGGGTGGCGCTGGACAAGACGCCCCGCGGCCTCGAGCTGAGCCCGGACGGCAAGCGCATGTTCTTCACCCTGGCCGGCGTCGACGCGATCCAGGTGCTCGACACCGCCAGCAATCAAGTGGTGGCGCAGATCCCGGTGGGGGCGTCCCCGCACTACGCCCCCTTCACGCCCGACGGCCGCTGGGCCCTCGCGGTCGTGCAGGGACCGGGCGAGCTCGCGATCCTAGACACCTCGACCAATACGGTGGCGGGGACGGTCCCGGTGGGCAAGGCTCCGCACTGGAGCACCTCCAGCTCCGACGGCCGCACCGCGTACGTGACGAACGAGGCCACCAATGACGTCTCCGTGGTGGACCTGGCCGGTCGCCGGGTGATGGCCACGATCGCCGTGGGCAACGCGCCGCGAAAGATCGCGGTGCAGCCGGGAGCGACGGCGGCCGCCGCGAGCCCCGCGCCGGCGGCGGCCCCCGGCAAGAAGAGCAAGACCGTCACGATGAGCGGCGTCACCTACGCCGACCACGGGACCAAGGATGTGCGGAAGCTGTCGAAGCTCGAGCTGGAGGCCGACGACTACTACTTTGGGCCAACGTTCCTGCGGGGCAACCCCGGTCAGAAGCTGACGCTGATGATGGAGAACGAGGCGAGCACTCTGCACAACATCACGATTCCCTCGCTCGGCATCGACAAGGACATTCCACCCAAGGGCAAGGTGCGGGTGGACGTGACGTTTCCCGCCTCGGGGGTGCTGACCTTCTCGTGCAAGTTCCACGGCCCGCTGGGCATGGCAGGAATGCTCAAGACAGGCGAGTAGTTCTGGACTGCGAAGTCGCAAGGACGAGGCAACCATGATCGCGGACCGGGGACAATCGACATCCAGGCCACGGAACTGGACCTGGTTTGTCGCGCTTCTTCTGACGGTCTTCGTCCTGTCTTTCCTGACGATCCGCCTGCTTGCCGGCAGCAGCGCCGAGGGCTACCCGACACCGCCGTTCTTTCACTTGTTCTTCAGTGACACGATCCATATGAAGGCGTGGCTGGCCACGGGAGCCATCACGCTCGCCCTCTTTCAGGTCCTGAGCGCGGCGCGGCTATTCGAGCTGTTCCACTGGGCGCCATCCGGGCGTTTCTGGGGCAGGATGCATCGCATATCCGGATATCTGGCCATCCTCCTCACGCTGCCGGTTGCCTACCACTGCATCTTCCTGCTGGGGTTTGACACCACGAGCCCGCGGGTCGCGATCCACTCGGTCCTGGGATCGGCGTTCTATGGAGCATTCCTGGTCAAAGTGATCCTGGTGCGCTCAGGAGGCCTCCCCGGATGGGCGCTGCCCGTTGCAGGCGGTCTCTTGTTCGCGATCCTGGCTGGACTCTGGTTGACTTCGTCGCTCTATCTCTTCAGCAATAGTCCCATCACTCTATAGACCTGTGCAGCGCTGGGGTGGAGATTGGCTATGCGATGGGCGCAGAACTTGGGGCGTGTCACCTCGGGCGCGTAATTCCGAGCTTTTTCATCCGGGCTTCTAAGGTGGTCGGCTTCATGCCCAAGAGCCGGGCCGCACCGCCGTCCCCGCTGACTCGCCAGCCCGTCCCCTCGAGCACCGCAAGGATGTGTTCGCGTTCAATCTCTTCGAGGGTCTGGGTACCCCGCTCGCGAGGGGCTGTGCTCGGGCGTGGAAGCCATCCGCCGAGATCCATGTGTGCACCCTGGCTGAGAATCAACGCGCGCTCGACGACATTCTCAAGTTCCCGGACGTTCCCGGGCCACAGATAGGCCGCCAAAACCTGCAGCGTCGCCGGCAAGATGCTCGGGATACGCTTCCCCAACCGCCTGCCATACTTCTGGGCGAAGTACCCGACCAGGAGTGGAATGTCCTCCGCTCGTTCCCGGAGCGGTGGCAGACGAATTGGGAAGACGCTCAAACGGTAGTAGAGATCGGCACGGAACCGACTCGCTTGAATGGCCTGCTCCAAGTCACGGTTTGTTGCGGTGATCACCCGCACGTCCACCCGGATCGTATGGGAGCCGCCGACCCGCTCGAACTCGCCCTCCTGGAGGACGCGGAGCAGCTTTGGTTGCAGCTCCAACGGCAAATCCCCGATCTCGTCCAGGAAGAGCGTGCCCCCGTGAGCGAGCTCGAACCGCCCAACCCGGCGGGTCAATGCGCCCGTGAAGGCACCCTTCTCGTGTCCGAACAGTTCACTCTCGATCAGTCCGGCTGGTAAGGCTGCACAGTTGACCTTGACCAGCGCCTGATGCCGTCGTGAGCTTAGGTTGTGCAGCGCCCTGGCCACCAGCTCCTTGCCGGTTCCCGTTTCGCCGACGATCAGCACCGTCGCATCGGTCGGGGCGACGGTCTCGATCATCGTGAACACTTGCTTCATCCCTGGACTTTGCCCGGTGATCTCCTCGAAGTTGTGCTCGGTCTTGATCTCCTCCTGCAGGTAGCGGTTCTCCTCTTCCAAGCGGGCGCGCAGCCGCGCGATCTCCTCATACGCGCGCATGTTCTCGACGGCGCGGGCGATCTGTCTCGCAACGCCTTCCAGGAATGGGACGTCCTCGAGCGCGTACCGATCTGGTTCGAAGCTCGCGAGCAATACCGCCCCGATAGCCCGGTCCCGCGCGATGAGCGGAACAATGAGGTACGAGCGCACTCCCCCCGCGAACAGGATCTCGTCCCCCGGGAGTCGAGGCTCGACTGCGAGATTGTGGCTGAGGCGCGGCTGCCGATGTTCAAACGCCCAGCCTGCGGCCGTGCCCTGAGGGCTGATCTCCTTGTGCGCACCGTGAGAGTGCCCCGACAGCTCCCGCCCCTCCAACGCGATCGTGCGAAGCACATCTTTCTCCGCAACGTAGAGCAGCGCGCGATCGAAGGGAACGACCTTGCGCAGGGCCTCGCTGATCGCGTGGAACAGTGATTCCTGCGTGAGGTTCGAGATGATCGCGTTGTTGATCTCCAGCAACGTGCTGTACGGCCGCAGAGAGTCGTGAACACCGCCGAGAGGCCGCTCGCGGTTCTGTCCGCGGTCCGTCGCCTCGCGAAGCCCGGCCGCCTCAGGCTCCCTGCGATCCTCCATGTCCTGCCTCCCTCGGGATCAGACGCGTCCGACCCGCCAGGTCTGCCAAAGGTTGAGGATAGTCTGCTGCCGCGTAGTGCGGGCGGGGTCGGAGCTAGGTGGGTGGAGCGGCATGGCGAAGTACCCGAGGCTCATCCAAACTTCCCTCTCTGACGAGCAGGTACATTGATACACTTCACGCCGACCGTCAAGGGGTTGGAAAGTCTCTAGGCATCGGACACGAAGCGCGTTTGACCTGCAGCTGCTACAACATTGTGTCTCAGAGCTTCCTCCACTCGGCTCCGAGGGATAGCTACTCGCCGGCACCTTCCGCCGCCTCGGACATCGGGGCGAGCTTCTCGGCCAGGCGGGTCACCTCCGGCATGTCCAGGTCGGACACCAATGCGTAGCCCAGCTCCCCCTCACGCCAGAGGACAAGATTGAACCCCCGCGCCGCCGAGACCTGCGCCTGGGCGCGGCCGATGCGTTGGAGACCGCGCGTGGGCCACGGCAGCCCATCGGCGCGGAAGACGAAGAGCGAGACGGCGTGCAGCCGGCGGTGGAAGACGAACACCGCGGCCTTGCGGTCGAGGTAGTAGCCGACCGCACCGCCTTGCAGTGGGAAGTCCTGGTCGCCCAGGAAGCGCACCACCGGGGCGAAGTCCAGGCGGCCTTGGAACCACGGCTTCACCTGGTGCATGCCGCCGTTCTCGATGTCGAGCGGGTGCTGGCTGGAGAGCATGCGCAGATGGTCGTTGACGGCTTCGGCCACCATGACGGAGCCGCGCTCACTCGCGCGCTGGTAGTAGAGTGGCACCACCGTCAGCAGCACCGCGGCCGCGGTCAGGGCGGGTACAAGCGAGCGACTCCAGCGTTGCCAGGCGCTTGGTTCGGGGGCAACCAGGCCCGGCCACTCCGCGGCGAGCTTCCGCTTCAAGGCCACTGGCGCCGCGTGCTGGGGGAGCCGGCCCTCGAGCGCCTCGGTCAGGAGCTGCTCGGCCGCCGCCTCGTGGGTGCAGACGGCACACCGCTGCACGTGGGCGTCCATCTGCGCCCGCGCATCCGGCGCGAGTCGTGCTCGCTGAGCATCCAGGAGCAGGCCGTGCACTTCCTCACAGGTCATCGTCTCTACCTCTTGTAGTCCTTGAGTGTCTTACGCAGCGCGGCGCGAGCCCGCGCCAGGCAGGAGTTCATCGTTCCGACCGCACAGCCCACCACTTGCGCCACCTCGGCCTCCGTCAATCTCTTGCGGGTGAGGTAGCGGGCCGCGTCCGCCCGCTTCCACCTCCCCATGCCGTCATCGTCGGCCTTGCTCACCTTGCTTGGCCGTCTGCAGGTCCTGACCCATGGCCGGGCCGGCGCACCCTTCACCCATCGCAACGGGGTCCTGGCGGATTCGTTCCCCGCGGGCACGTTCGCTGTGGGGAACGACTTGCCGGCCGCGGCGTTGGCAGGGAGGAGTGAGCCCGCCCGCGAGGGCGGCTCAACGAAGAGAGGAGGACATAGACATGAAGAGGATCGTAACCGAAGGTATCACCGCGGGCGCTCTCGGGGCCACCGCGGCGGCGGCCTGGTTCCTGCTCTACGACGCCGCCCAGGGTCGGCCGTATTTCACCCCGGCGTTGCTGGGCGCGGTGTTGTTTCACGGCCTCCGGGACGTGTCAGGCGTTAGCATCTCCTGGCCGCTCGTGCTCGGATACTCGTTGTTTCACTGGGCGGCGTTCGTCCTGTTCGGCATTGCTGCCGCGGCGCTGCTGACAGGGGCCGACCGCCAGCCGACCTTGCTGTTCGTCTTCGTCATGCTGGTCTGCTGCTTCGAGGTGTTCGCCCTGGCCCTGGTTGCCATCCTCGCCGAGTGGCTGTTCGAGGCGCTGGCGTGGTGGAGCATCGTGGTGGCCAACGGGCTCGCCCTGGCGGTCATGCTCTCCTTCCTGGGCCGCCGTCACCGGCAGGCGTGGCAAGGGCTTCATGCGTTCGGAATGGCGCCCGGGCTCCTGTACCTGCGACCATCGATGAGGAAGTGAGGACAGCCGAACGGGCCCAAGCATTGAACCAGCGAGGGAGGTTTGCCGCTGAGAACTGCGCGAGCGTGTTGGCGAAAACAGCGCTTTAGTCGTTTCCGGGCTGACGATCTACACTTTACATTGGGATCTCTAAAGTGCGGCCAATGTCCCACACCTAAGCCGCCCATGACTATTGGGATACAGATCTGCTCAGGCGCCGAGTGGCGAGCCACGAAGCCGTTGCTGGCGATTCCACCCGACGCGACCCACCAATTTCCATATGGCGAATACTTCCGCACCGCGCTTGCTGATCGAGCCTGTGTGTTCTTCTACAGTCGCCGGACCAAAACGAGAGCAGCCGGTGCCTGCCAGTACGCGATCGACCGTTGGGAAGTCGATCCAGTATTCGTTCTCGGGACGTGTGGAGGCGTCGCCGAGCGACTCCGGGTGATGGATGTCGTCTTCGCCACGCGAACGATTCAATACGACTGTCATGATCAGCGCCCAGACATGGGACTTACAGTATCAGCGGACCTGTCGTGGCTAAGCCTTGCCGCGCTTACCGAGCCCATTCATGCCGGGACGGTTGCGAGCGCAGATCGGAATCTAACGTTCGACAGCCTAGAGATCCTACGGAGACAGGACGTCCTGGCGGCTGACTGGGAATCCGGGGCGATCGCTGCGGTCTGTTCCCTTAACCGCGTGCGCTGGGCTGTTTTCAGAGCAGTTTCGGATCTTCCCGTTGCACCCGGGGAGGAGGACGCCCGAAGACAGTTGCAAGACTATTCGCGCCACGCTCCGGCCATCATGGAGAAGCTGCTCGGGCTTCTTCCGCAGATCCTGGCCGGAATCAGCAGGGCCCTCAACTAGCGCACTTACCTGCGTGGTTTTGGTTGGGTCGCCATCTCACCGCCATCGCGACGGCCAACTCGCTGTTTGCTCGGGCCGTTCGGCGACACCAAACAGCAGGAACGATCGGCCCCTCGAGCAGGACACGGGTTCGCGGGTCGAACCGCGGCGCCGTCGCCGCCGTCGCGGCGGCTTCGGGTCGAGATCCAGCGCCGGCACGTACGCCCCGGTCGTTCGGGGACATCACGGCATCGGTGCTTCGGGCCTGGGCTTCCATGGATTGCTCTTCCTTGCAGGCGCCCAGGAGGTTCCGTGCCTCGTGACCTCGAGGGCGGTATCCGCGCGGCGACCGAACAAGACGCTGGTGACGCCGCTGGCCACCGTCCGCCGCGTGATCGCGGTGCGCCGGGCGAGCAGCCGGAGCACGCGGTAATTTTCCGTGAGCACGTCGGCGCTGAACTCATGGACCCCGCGCTGCTCTCCCGCACGAAGGATCTCCTCGAGGAGGAGCGAGCCGAGGCCGAGTCCTTGCCAGTCGTCGGCCACGACGAGACCGATGTCGGCGGTGGCCCCATCATCCGAAGGGCCGTACCGCGCTACGCCGATCAGCTCGGGCCCGCGGTCGCCGCCGACTTCGGCAACGAGAGCCATCCGGTGGCGATAGTCGACGTTGGCGTAGGCGTGCGCCTCCTCGGGAAGGAGCCGCCGGACAGAGAAGAATCGCTGGTACACCGTGCGCGGGCTCAACCGACGGCACAGCGCCATCAGACGAGGCTCGTCGTCGGGACGGATCGCGCGGACGCGCACGGAGACGCCGTTGCGCAGTGTCACGTCCTGCTCAGAGTCGGCCAGGCATCGTGGGATGTCGACAGCCATGGCGATGCTCTTTCAAGCTCGTGCGTTTACGATGTCCTGCAGCACGGCCTAGGGCGCCGCGCCGACGACCCGGTCGACGACCGCTTCTTCCTTGAAGAGCACGACCGTCGGGGTGGACCGGACCCCGTAGCGAGGCCCCAGGCCGGGGTTCTCGTGGATCGTCTCGGCCACTCCGCGATTCCGGCTCGGGCTCGGAGTCATCCTTGGTTCCTCCTATCCCCTAGGATGTCGGTCCGGGCCAGCAGGATTCGCAGTCGAGTCCGGGACAGATTGGCAGATAATGTATCTACATGTAAGTGCTCGCCCGGCACGACTGTCGCTGGTAGGATGGTGTCCATGGGTCGACAAATTAGCAAACTGACGACCGGACAGGACCGGGGACGCTTGTCGCCCTGTGTCTGCAGCACGCTCCGCATGGTCACGCGCGTGGTGACGCAGCTCTACGACGATTGCCTGCGGCCGAGCGGTCTCCGGGTGACTCAGTTCAA
>Ga0207646_10003348_pt1 | contig 18188 bp, 19 predicted proteins | sample KBSK5502metaG_FD_184343 | JGI IMG/M metagenome (GOLD analysis project Ga0207646, IMG submission 184343) | Corn, switchgrass and miscanthus rhizosphere microbial communities from Kellogg Biological Station, Michigan, USA - KBS K5-50-2 metaG... | ecosystem: Host-associated > Plants > Roots >...
GCACCCGCGATCACCCCCTCCCTCTCCGCTTGACTCAGCCGAGAGTGTGGCGCGAGGAGATCTGGTCTCGGTGCGGGTCCGCCGACGGGAGCCAGATCGGTCCGGTTGGGGCGGTGCGGGACGCCGCTGGTCGGATCACGTCGCTCGCGTGCTCGCGTAGGGCCGAGATGATCTCGCGCTCGTCGTTTGCGCGGGTGACGAGCGACCAGCACCAGAGCGGACATGGGTTGACGACCGGCCGTGTACGTAGGCTCGCAGGCAGCCGATCGAAGTACCGCTTGGGTGACATGAGGACGGGTGCATTGAGGCGGAGGGCGTGGTCGTGGAACGCCGCCCCGGCAATCCCGCCGTCGTCGATGTGCACGAGTCGTGCACCGGCTGCTTGGGCGAACTCGGTCGCGTAGTCGTTCCATGCTTGCCAGGACGTAAGGTCGGCGTCGACGAGCACTCGGAGCTTGCCGGCCGAGACCGTTTTTCCCGATCGGCCGGCACGGGTGACGGCGAGTAGCGGCTCGGGCCAGAGCAGCCTGAGGTCCAGACGTTCGTCACGCGCCGAGGCCCACGCGATCGCGGCGTCGAGGCCACCGTCCAGGACGCGAGAGATCTGAACGTGACTCGGCATGACCCACTCGTCGACGCGGATGTCCAGTTCCGGCGAGCTGGCGAGCTCGTCGGGAAGCCAGCTGACGTAGCCGACGCGGAGGGCGCCCGTCGCTCCAGCGAGGCGGCGTTGTGCGCGTCCGGCGAGGTCGAGAATCTCGCGTGCATCGGGCAGGAACATCTTCCCGGCCGCGGTCAGTTCGACATGTCGGCGATCGCGCACAAACAGCGCTGTGCCCAGGCTTGCCTCGAGCGACTTGATCTGCTGGGAGAGCGACGGTGCCGCGATGCGCAGACGCGCCGCCGCCCGGGCGAAGTGAAGCTCCTCGGCAACTGCGACGAAGTAGCGAAGTTGCCTCAACTCCATGACTTGAACGATACGCCGGTATTAGGCAGCGCCTACCAGAGGGAGGAAATCGGTCGTGGCGCAGCGTTATCCGCGGCCCGCACCCTGTCTGGGATGGAGGTGGCTCTCTACATACAGGAGGTAGCAGCTATGACCGCTACGGACTTACACGCGGTACCCGACACGGGCGTCGGGAGGGTCGCCATGAAACTCGAGATCGACGTCATTCCAGTGTCCGACGTCGATCAGGCCAAGAGCTTCTACGAGCGCTTGGGCTGGAGGCTCGACGACGACGTCGCTCCGATGGACGGGCTTCGGATCGTCCAGTTCACTCCTCCCGGCTCCGGGGCCTCGATCACGTTCGGTCTCGGACTGACGACGGCCGCTCCAGGCTCGGCCGAAGGCGGGCTGATCGTCTCCGACATCGAGGCGGCCCATGCCGAGCTCGCCGGCCGCGGCATCGAGGTAAGCGACATCTGGCACGGCCCGCCGTTCCCGGTCGACGCTCGCCAGCCGGGTCCTGACCCCGAGCGCGCCAGCTACGGGTCGTTTTTCTCCTTTACCGATCCCGACGGCAATACGTGGCTGGCCCAGGAGGTCACGACTCGGCTCCCCGGTCGCATGAACGCCGCCGAGACCGGCTATGCATCCGCCGCCGACCTGGTGAGCGCGCTGCGGCGGGCCGAGGCTGCCCACCAGCGGTCGGGCAACGACGAGGACTGGTCCTCTTGGTACGCCGCCTACATGGTCGCCGAACAGGCGGGGACGGACCTGCCGACGTGACCGAGTTCCTCGTCGAGTTCGATCTCCAGGTTCCGGCGGGAACGCCGGAATCCGAAATCACTGCACGTGAGCAGGCCGAGTCGGCGGCCGCGGCCAGGTTGGTGGACGAGGGGCATCTCGTCCGGCTGTGGAGATGGCCGCGAACGGGCGACGGGGTAGCCGCAGTCGGCTTGTACCGGGCTGAGACCTCGGCCCAGCTCGACGCTCTCCTCGCGGAGTTGCCGCTCGCCGACTGGCTGAGAGTAACGGTGACGCCGCTCCAAGCCCATCCCAACGATCCGGTGCGCGGCAAGGTCAATGGACAACGGGCTTCCTGATCCTCGCCTGACCCGAATCTTCCGCCTGGAGGCCAGGCTCGGTGAGGCACTCGACCTTGGCGATACCCCACGTGGCCGCCGTCGGATCCTGCCAGCGAGCGGGGGGACATTCGCCGGGCCTGAGCTCAACGGAAAGCTGCTGCCGGGCGCGAGCGCCGACTGGCAGATCGTCCTTCCTGACGGCACCGCATTCGGTGACATCCGACGCACGCTCCAGACGGATGACGGAGCGCTTCTTTACGTCCAGTCACGAGGCGTCCGCCACGGCAGCGCGGAGGTCCTCGAGCGTCTCGGCCGCGGCGAAGACGTCGACGCGAGCGAGTACACGTTCCGCACGTGGACGCAGATCGAGACCGCTTCCCTGCACCTCGACTGGCTGAACAAAGGCGTCTTCATCAGCGTCGGCGGCCGCCGGACGGGCAGCGTGATCTACGAGACCTATCTGGTCGCATGACGGCGGCATCCAAACCGCAGAAGGTCGCGATCGTCACCGGCGCCTCGAGAGGCATCGGCGCAGGCCTCACCAAGGCGTTCGCTCGCGCCGGTTACGCGGTCGTCGCCACCTCTCGGTCGATCCGCGCCTCCACCGAACCTGACGTCCTTGCTGTGCCCGGCGACATCGCCAAGGCGGAGACCGCTCAGCGCGTGACAGAGCAGGCACTGGATCGGTTCGGTCGCATCGACACGCTGATCAACAACGCCGGACTCTTCATCGGCAAGCCGTTCACCGACTACACGCCCGACGACTACGCCGCGGTGACCGCCGTGAACTTGGACGGGTTTTTCTACATCACCCAGTGCGCCGTACGACAGATGGTCGATCACGGCGGTGGCCACATCGTCAACGTCACGACCAGTCTCGTCGAACACGCTCGGAGCGCGTCTCCCTCGGCGCTCGCCTCACTCACCAAGGGTGGGTTGGACGCGGTTACGCGCTCGCTGGCAATCGAATATGCGTCACGAGCCGTTCGCGTCAATGCGGTCTCCCTCGGAGTGATCAAGACGCCGATGCACGACCCCGCTTCATACGACGACCTAGCTGCCGTCCACCCGCTCGGTCGCCCAGGCGAGATCAGGGACGTCACCGAGGGGGTCCTCTACCTGGAGAAGGCCACCTTCGTCACCGGGGAGATCCTCCACATCGACGGTGGCCAAGCGGCTGGACATTGAGTCCAGGACTTACAACAAAGGAGAACTGAACATGCCCCGCATCACTGTTGGAACCGAGAACGACACGCCGATCGAGATCCACTACGCGGACCATGGGAGCGGCCAACCGGTGGTTCTGATCCACGGCTACCCGCTCAACGGGAACTCGTGGGAGCGTCACGAACGCGAGCTGCTCGCGAGCAGCCTTCGCGTCATCAGCTACGACCGGCGCGGATTTGGCCGCTCGAGCCAGCCGACCGTCGGATACGACTACGACACCTTCGCCGCCGATCTCGACGCGCTGCTCGAGCACCTCGACCTCACCGACGTCGTGCTCGTCGGCTTCTCGATGGGCACCGGCGAGGTCGTCCGCTACCTGGCAACGTACGGCTCGGAGCGCGTGAGCAAGGCCGTGTTGCTAGGCACGATCCCACCGTTCGTGCTCAAGACCGACGACAACCCCGAGGGCGTCGACCGGGAGGTCTTCGAGGGCATCAAGGCCGCGATCGCGCAGGACCGCTACGCGTTCTTCGAGGACTTCCTCAACAACTTCAACAACGTCGACGTCCTCGGCGGCAGCCGGATCAGCAACCGCGCATGGCAGGCGAGCTTCAACGTCGCCGCCGGGTCGTCGCCGTTCGCCACCTATGCCTGCGTGGACACGTGGCTGACCGACTTCCGCGCTGACCTGCCGAAACTCGACGTACCCGTGCTCGTCATGCACGGCACCGAGGACCGGATCCTCCCGTTCGACTCGACCGCCGCTCGCCTGCCGGCCCTGATCGCCGACTGCACGCTCGTTGCTGTGGAAGGCGGCCCGCACAACATCGCCTGGACGCACCCCGAGGAAGTGAACAGCGCCCTCCTCGAGTTCATCGAGGCGAAGGTGCCGGTGACGGCTTAACTCTCCGACAGCCGCGGGCGGACGCTAGCCGGCCCCGCCTCGACCTCTTGCATGTGCGTGCCCATCCCGGAGAGCCCGTGAAGTGCGGGACCTGGCCCCGTGAGTCGAACTCTGTTCGCCTGGGCTCCTACGTCTCGCGCGCTGCCGCGCGTCGGGAGGTTGCGCGCCTTCGGCCGGAGTTCTGGCCAGCGGGGCCAGTAACCGAATCGTACTCCTCCAGCTGCCTCAGGATCACGCGTCGCCCCCCGGCGCGCAACGACCTGCGGCGGCGGCTATTGCAACGCATGCGGCCGACGATCGTTGCCCGGCGGGCGCGGATCGGGCCACTACAGGCGGCGTAGCGCACGCGCCACGATGCCAGGAGGTGCATGTCCGGAGTTCCCGCAGAGACGGACGTTCCCGTCGGGCTGGCCGCCAAAGTGGCGGCGGTAGAGCCCATCGCGGTTGAGATAGATGAGGCGGCCGCAGATCGGGCACTCGCGTCTCACGCGCTGGCTTCTTCAGAACGGTTTATTGCGCGCCTCAGAGCTGCGCTTTGCACCCCGTTCAGGTCGACATCACGCGGATAGCTGGGATGCCTGGCCGCGTTAAGAAGAAGCCCCGCTGTCGACACCGCTCCGGGCATTTTTCGTGACAGGATCCATAGCTCGTCGTAAACCCGGCGGTAGTCGCGGCTCTCCACCGCAACGGTCGTGCCGTCGGCGAGACCGAACTGGACGGACTCAGAGGCCATCGAATCTGCTCCTTCCGCGTGCATGCCCGGCCACGCTGCTCGCGTCCGGAAACGATGCGTCCTAGGGCCGTTGAGAACACAGGCGGCGGAAGGGCGTTATGCCGTACCACCCTATCCGCGAGGCGTGGAGGTTGGCTTCCCCGGATGGGTGATTGCGCAATCCCCGTGCTACGGTGGGCATGCGGTCGCCGTTCGGCGCCCGGAGATCCAGCTTCTCGTTCCTCCTGATTGCAGGCGTTTCGAGTCCTCGCATCTCGAACCTTGCTTCACACGGAAGGAACCATCTCTTGAGTCAGTCATTCACCGCGCTCGGTGTCAGCGCGCCCGTCGTCGAGACGCTCGCACGGCTCGGCATCCGGTCGCCCTTCGCCATCCAGGCGCTCGTCTTGCCCGATGCCCTCGCGGGCGTGGACGTCCTCGCGGCGTCTCCCACGGGCTCGGGCAAGACACTCGCATTCGGAATCCCGGTGGTCGAGCGCACGGCCGGCGCTTCGGGGCATCCCGGCGCGCTCGTGCTCGTCCCGACGCGAGAGCTCGCCTCGCAGATCGTCGACGAGCTGCAGCCGCTTGCCGAAGCACGCAACCTGAGAATCGCCGCCGTCTACGGCGGCACATCGGTCATCGGCCAGGCCAAGCGTGCACGCGGCGCGGATGTCCTTGTCGCCACTCCCGGCCGTTTGAACGACCTGCTCGAGCGGAGGCTCGTCTCGCTCGCCTCGGTTCGCGTGCTCGTCCTCGACGAAGCGGATCGCATGCTCGACATGGGGTTCCGCCCACAGGTCGACCGCATCCTCGAGCAGATTCCGAAGAATCGGCAGACGTTGCTGTTCTCGGCCACGCTCGAGGGGCCGGTCGCCGACCTCGCGCGCGCGTACACGGTCAACGCATCGCGGTTCACCACCGGCGCGCAGATCGAAAACACGCGCGGCGACGTCGGGCATGAATTCGTCGCCGTCACGTCCGACGACAAGCTCGAGCGGCTCGCCGAGCAGCTTCAGCGCGAGCGCGGGCTCGCGCTGGTCTTCGTCCGCACCAAGCACGGCGCCGACAAGCTCGCACACAAGCTCGTGCGTACACACCGCATGCACGCCGCGGTCCTGCACGGGAACATGTCGCAAAATGCGCGCGAGCGCTCGCTCGCACAGTTCGAGTCGGGCCACGTCTCCACGTTGATCGCCACCGACATCGCCGCGCGCGGCCTCGACGTCGACGACATCACGCACGTGATCAACTTCGACCCGCCCCGCACGCCTGACGACTACGTCCATCGCGTCGGCAGAACCGGTCGCGCCGGGCGCGCCGGCACCGGCGTGACGCTGGTGCTTCCCGACCAGCGTCGCGACGTCAGCCGGTTGGCGGGAGCGGTCGGTCAGGCGCATGCTTTTGGCGCCTCCGGGATCGAGACTCCGCCCGCGGCGCCGAGAGCACCACGGCGCCGCCGGCGTTAGCGGCGCAGGGCCCCGCTAGTTTGCCGTCCGCGGTTTGGTGGTACCGTCTTTGAAGCGTTCCCGTGGCCTGCCCTCGCACGAGCCCGCAGTTCTCATTCTCTTGGGGGCCAATGAAGGGAACATCACGATGAGAGATCGTTCGCGGCATGCGTCGAGCGATCATCGCTGCGACCGCTGCGGCTATCAGATCGCGACTGCGGCGCCGTTCCCACGCTGCCCGATGTGCGGAACCAAGGACTGGAAACGGATCGTCCGCATTCGTCAGCGGGACTCGCAAGCGGCGCTCATGTGACGATCCCTCGGCGTGTTCGCCTCGGCGCGGAAGTGCTGGCGAGGCGCCGGCGGCTTGTGGCCGGCGTGGTGTTCGCCGCGGTCACGATTCTTGCCTGCTTGTTGCTTGGCAGGCTGCTGACGGGGTCTAGCTGGCCACTCGCGCATGCGCGCCCGCTGCTGGTCGCCGCCGCCGGCTTTTGCTACTTCGTCGGCTTCGTGTTGCGTGCCCGCGGCTGGCGCCGCCTGTTCCCACGCGAGGAATGTCCGGGCCAGGCGAATTGCCTGGCGTCGGTCGGGGCAGCAGCCGCCAGCGGTGTCGTGCTCCCGTTCAGGCTCGACTATCTGATCAAGATCGGGACGCTTCGCCGGCTGGGCGGCATCAGGATCAGCCTCGAGGCGATCGCGCTCTCGATCATCTCCCTCGGCATGATCGACGCGGTTGCGATGCTGCCGCTTTCGGTCTCGGCAACTGCCACCAGCTCATCCGACCTTCGCGGCCCGCTTCTCGTGGTTGTCGCCTTCGGCATCGCCTGCTGCACTCTTCTGCTCGCAAGCTCGCACCTCGTCCGCCTGCCGGTCCTACGCCGCAGCCGACGACTGGGCACCGTCGCCGCGCATGTCTCAGCGCACAAGGCCAGCTCCGGGCGCAAAAGCGCGTGCATTGCCGCCCTCTATCTGCTTGCCTGCTGGACCGCGCGTGCGCTCGGCAGTGCCCTGCTGCTGAGCGCACTGGGCTCTCGGTTTTCGCCCACGATTGCCCTCTGCGTGATTTGTCTCAGCGCTGCCGCCGGCGTCGTCCCGATCACGGCGGGCGGCCTCGTCGTGACCGTCGGCGCCACTGCAGCCATCCTGCTCGCGCTCGGCGTCAGCAAGGACATCGCGATCAACTTCTCGGTGGCTTCCGGCCTGCTCGTCACCAGCAGTGCCACCCTCGCCGCAGTCTGCGGCGCCGGAATCTCGGTCACCACCCTGGCCCTCGCACGGCGACGAGCAGCACCAGGCGTGCGCGTCACCTGACCCGGCGTGAGCCTTGCCGTCGCAGACGTTGTTGTCTCCCGCAGTCAACGCCCGTGACCGACGATCCTACGGCGCCCGAGGGCTCGCGGCGCGTGCTGCTCTGCGCACGATGTGTCCGGGCCCCCCGAGATCGAAATGATCGAACGACCTGGGTCACTGTCGACAACCAGGAGGTTTGTCCCGGCTGCCTGACTGCGGACGATCGCGAGCGGCTGCGATTCGACGCAGACCATTGAGAGGACACCGATGCGGGCATTCAGGCCCGGCATCGCCGAGTAGGGTCGGACTCGATGCTCCTGCACGTATCCGAATGGGGCGATCCGCGGGGTGAGCCGCTCGTCTGCCTGCACGGCGTGACGGGATATGCCGGCGTCTACCAGCGGCTCGCCGAGGAGCGTTGGCACGAGCGTCGGGTTCTGGCCTTCGACCTTCGGGGGCACGGCCGGTCCGGTTGGGAACCGCCTTGGGATTTCGCAACCCAGGTTGCGGATCTCGCCGAAACGTCGGCCGCGCTGGGACTCTCGACGGCCGACTGGGTCGGCCATTCGTTCGGTGGTCGTCTCGTGCTCGAGCTCGCCTCCTCTCACCCGCAATTGCTCCGACGAGCGGCTCTACTGGATCCGGCGATCCAGCTCCTCCCAGAGGTCGCGCTCGCCGTGGCGGATTTCGAGCGGCGAGAGCCTGTATACGCGAGTAGGGAGGAGTACGTCGAGGAACGGCTGCTCTTGTACCCCGACTCTCCCCGCGTGGCGATCGAGCACGAGGCCGCGCAGCACCTCGAGCAGCAGTCGGACGGATCCGTGCGCCGCCGCACGTGCCAACCCGCGGCGATTTCGATCTACGGCGAACTCGCGAGCGCTCCGCCGGCCCCCTCGACGCTGGCGACAGACACGCTGCTGCTCTACGCGCCGGCCTACGGGCTGGTGCATCCGGATCAGATCGAGACGTACCGCGTCGCGTTGGGCGATCGGCTGCAGGTCGTCGAGGTGCCCGGCATGCACATGGTGCAGTGGGACGCGTTCGAGGAGGTAGCCGCGGCGGTCCAGCGCCTCGTAAACGCAACGGATTAGCTGCCTGTCAGGCGATCGTCAGGGTGTTCACGACCCGTTTGAACTGGTGTCCGATCCGTGCTGCGTGGGCTGCCGAGGCGGCGCTGACGCTGCCGATCTCGCCTCCCGAGTTGAAGTCGTGCGCTCCGTGCAGGGTGATGTTCTCGGGCGGCTTCTTCCCGATGAAGAACAGCGTCAGCCAGAGCTGGGCGGTGTTCTGCTCCTCCGTGCCGCAGCTCACTCGCTTGATGCTGCTGTAGTTGGCGACGTGCTTGCGGCGCGCGCCGCTGCCATGGAAGACCTGGCCGCCTTCGATCTGCCAGCGCTGCGCGACATCCTCAACGTTGTTCAGGCATTCCCGGATCAACTCGTAGGTGACCGCCGCCATCGCCACACCCCTTTCGGCTGTTCATGTGATTTCCGGAGCTTCTACGCCGGTCGCGTCACCGGCCCGTCACTGCTCCGTCAACCGAACGGGGCTGATCGGGATCCCGCCCAGGAACGGGATCCCGATCTCTTCCTCGCCGTCAGGAAGTCTTGGTGGCGCTCCAACTCCCGCCGCCCTGCGGGCTTGTCCAGGTGCCGGACATGGACTTCCCCCTGACCGTGCCCTTGTACTTCGCGCCGACGCTGACCGCGCCGAACTTGATCTTCCCCTTGTTCACGCTGCCGCCGATGCCGTACGTCCCCTTGGGACTCGAGAGCGTGATGCTCCCGTGCAGCCGTGAGCCGGTCTGCTTCCAGTGCAGCGTGAAGTGCCCCGAGACGGCACCGCCGTAGTGGCCCTTCCACTTGCCGGCGAGGTTCGACGCGTTTGCTGCGGCGAGCGCCGTGCTGCAGCAGGCGAGCACGAGACAGACCGCGAGGGTTCGAAGTGTTGTTCGAGCGAACCTCATGAGTGCACCGTCCCGACCTTGATGGCGGCCAGCTTCCAGTTGAATGCTTCCGCGCCGGGCTGGGTGGCGAAGCACTGGAGCGAGATCGTGTCGGGGTTCGCGAGCGTGATGACGGCCTGATCGGGAATGGTCACCCAGTCCGAGCTGCTGACGCGGGTGTCCTGGTAGATGTTCGCCTCGGAGTCCACGAGGTCGCAGGCGTAGTCGGTGAAGGTGGAAAGGGTGTTCTCGATTTCGATCTCGGACTCGACGGAGTAGCTGCCTGCTGGAAGCGTCGAGGTCGTCGCCACGGTCACCCACGTATTGAACGGGGCGATGTTCTTGAGCAACGCACAGCAGCCGTCGACTGACCAGACGTCGGAGGGTCCGGTAGGACCGGTATCGCCTTTGGGGCCCTGGATGCCTTGCTGGCCCTGGATGCCTTGCTGGCCCTGGATGCCTTGCTGCCCTTGCGGCCCGGTCTGGCTCCAGGTGAGCGCGGTCTCGGAGTTCGAGCACGTCTGCGCCTTTTCGGTGTCGATGACGCGGACCGTGCCCTGGTTGGGCGAGCTCTTCTTGTAACACCCGTGGATGACCCCGCTTGCGTCGGGGATGTTGGCGTAGGCGATCCCGCCTACTACCAGCGCTCCGACGATCACGAGAGCCAGGAGCGCGGGTCTGACCAGCTTTCTCTTCATCGCTGCGTCCTTTCCTCAGCTAGGGCGACGGTGGTTGCGAGGAGGCGCTCGAACGGAACGCGCGCCTGCTCTGCGACCCGGTGGATCGCGTCGGCGGTTCCCTCGAAGTGGCAGAGGACGACCTCGTCCTCGCGGATCAGCACCGATCCGAGGTAGCGAACGTCGACGGAGAGCGCGGCAACGATCCGCTGGTCGAGCGCACGCACGTCCTCCTCGTGCACGCCCGGCCAGTAGCACTCGGCGACGAAGCTCGTGGCCTGTTCCGCCATGGCGACAACATGGCCCGCCGGGCGGCTCGGAGAAAGACCTGAAGACCCTACGAAATCGCTTGCGCGTCCCCGCGATCGAGGGCGCGCGCGAGCTGCGCTCGCGAGGAGATTCCGAGCTTGCTGTAGGCGCGTTTCAGGTTCGACTCGACCGTCTTGACGCTGACGAACACCTGCTCGGCGATCGCCTTGTTGCTCAGACCGTCGGCGGCAAGCTGCGCGATGCGCAGCTCGGTGGCGCTCAGCTCCTCAGGCGCGCGTCGCACTGCGACCCGGCCCAGCTCGTCGTCGACGCGGACGAGCCACGTCTCGGCGCCTTCGCCGGCGAAGATCTCACGCGCTTCATCGAGGGAGAGTCGCGCCTGGCGCTTCCGCTTCAGACGCCGGTGCAGCCGTCCCTGGACGAGGAGGGTCCGGGCGCGCTCGAAGGGCATCGGACAGCGCTCGTGCTCGGCGAGCGCCCGCTCGAGAGCCTCAGCGGCAGCGTCGAGCTCGCCGCGGGCCGCGAGCACAAGACCGCGGCACCGTGCAGAAACGGCAAGGCTCCACGGGATGCCCGATCGGGCGGCTCGCTCTTCGAAGCGGGCGAGCAGTTCCTCCGCGCGGTCGACGTCACCGACTGCCAGCGCCGCTTCGATCGCGTCGCCGTCGACCCGCCAGATCGCAGGCTCGCGGAAGGCGACGCGCTCGAACACCTCGAGCGCCTCCGTGAGGTGCCGGTCGGCGGAGGCGGTCTCTCCGGCTGCAAGCTCGGCCAGTCCCAGACAACGGCTCCAGAGCGCCGCCCCCATCGGCTCCCCGGGATCCGCCGTCGCAGCGGCTTCCCGGACGGACTCGACGCGCCCGGCATGAGCGTCCACGTACGCGCGCCAGATGGCTCCGGCCTCCGCACCGACCCCCTGCTGGCCGAAGGCGTCGACCATGCGTTCCGCCAGCTCCGCCGCCCCGGTCAGATCGCCGGCCCAGGTCGCGACGATCACGCGATTGAGGAGGATGTTGGCGAGTGACGACTCGTCGCCCTCCTCGCGCGCCTGCTGTTCCGCGTGCTCGAGGCTCGCACGCGCGCCGTCGAAGTCGTCGATGTAGCGAAGCCACTGGCCGAGCTTGAAGACGACGCGGGTGTCGACCGTCGCCGGTGGGTGGCTGTGCTCGAGCTCGAGCGCTCGCATCGCAGTCTTCCGGTCGAAGCCGTCGCCGAGAAAGAGGTCGGCCCGAACGCGCGCGCTCAACGCAGCCGCAACGAGGCCGGGGTCGGGAGCCGGAACGCCCTCGAACAGTGCCAGTGCCTCTCGCGCAGAGGCCGCCGCCTTCGGGAGGTCGACAGTGCCGGCGTACAAGGCGACGGCGGCGTAGCACCGCGCCCTGAGAACGGGATCCTGGGCGTCCGCGAGCGCCTCCTCCGCGATTGCCGTCGCCGCGGACTCACCGCTGCGCCAGTAGTCGATCTCGACGAGCGTCAGCAGCGCTCGTGCGCGCAGGTCGCCCGGCGGAAGCGTCGTGCACAGCTCCGCGATCAGCGCCCGCGCGGCCGGGAAATTGCTGGCGAGGTGGAGTTGCTCGGCAAGCTCTAGCTGGAGCTCCGTTCGCTCAGGCGCGTCTGCCGGAAGCAGCCGCAGCGCGAGCCCGGTCAACTCGGCGGCCGAATCCGGGGAGCCGCGCATGCGCGCATGGCGGGCGGCCGCCTCGAGTTCCGGCACGACTCCGGCATCCGGCCCGGACGCCCCGAGCGCGAGGTGCCGCGCCCGCTCCTCGGGGTCACGAGCGAGCTGGGCGACGGCACGATGCGCTTCCCGGAGCCGGGTCGCCGGGGCAGCGGAATACACCGCCGACGCGAAGAGCGGATGAACGAACTCGATCCGCCCGTCCACCTCGACCCGCACGAGCCCCGCCTCCTCCGCAGGCGCGAGTGCGACCGGATCGATGGCCTCCGTGTCGGGCCGCGCCAGGGTCGCTGCGCGCAGCAGTGCATCTTGCGTCTCGGCCGGAAGGGCCCGGACACGTGCCCGGACCAGCGCGTCCAGGTCTTGCGGGACGGGGACGCGGCCCGAGATGTCGGGATCGCCGCGGCGGTCGAGCTCGCGCGCGATCTCGATTGCGTAGAGCGGGTTTCCACCCGACGCCAGTGCGATTCGCACGAGCGTCGGTCGTGGAAAGGCGCGGCCGAGCTCCTCGGTCAGCACGCGGTGCAGAGCGGCGACCGTGAGCGGACCCAGGTCGACGTGTTCGACCTCGAGATCGCGCTCGAGCGCAGGAATCGGCGTTCCGCCAAGCTCCAGCGTGCGCACGGAGAACAGGCTTCGAACGGGCTCCTCCCCGAGGCGGCGCAGCGCGAACTCGACCGCCGCGGCTGACGAGGCGTCAAGCCAGTGAAGGTCGTCGATGGCGCACACGACCGCCGACTCGCGGGCGAGCTCGCGCAGGAGCGTGAGGAAGCCGGCGCCGACGACGCGACGCTCGGGCGCGCGTGCGGAGGCGGCTCGCAGGAGCGCGGCGTCGAGACCCACCCGCTGCGGTTCGGGCAGCCGCGCGAAGAGCTCGTCCGGCACCTCGGCGAGCAGATCCGCGAGCCCCGCGAAGGCGAGCCGGGCCTCTGACTCGGTCGGCCGCGCGATCAGCAGTCGGGCGCCCTGCGCACGAGCGTGCTCGACCGCGGCCTGCCACAGGGTCGTCTTGCCGATTCCCGGCTCGCCGACGATCGCGACCACGCAGGATCGCTCGGCGCGGAGGAAGCTCTCGACGGCCCCCAATTCCGATTCGCGCCCGACCAGGCTCGACACGATCTGAGGTTATGCGCTCTCGGGCGAGGTTCAAGCCCTTCGGGGCGCCGCCCTCAGGCGGGAGTTCCGGTGCGCACGGCGAGCGCCCGCTTGAGGAGCTCGAGCGCCAGGTCCCCGTTGCCCTGCTCCTCGTGGATCTCGGCCATCGCCGTGAGGGCTGCGACGACGTGTCGATCCGGGACCGGCGCCTGCTCGATCGCCAGCTCATAGAGCTCGAGAGCGCGGGCGATGTCGCCCTGCTTGCGGAAGACGTCAGCGACTGCTGCGTAGGCGCGGGCGGCGTCTCTCGGGGCGGCTGCGCTCAGGCGCGGGACGATGCCGAGGAGGAGCTCTGCGGCTTCGTCTCCTTCGCCGAGCGCAGACAAGGCACGCGCTCGTTCGACCGTGAACATCGCCGCGTCGGTCGCCTTTCCAGCCGCAGCCACGATCGGTTCGCCCTCGTCGACCAGCGCAAGTGCCGCCTCCGGGTTGCCGCGGTCGTTTTCGATGAAGGCGAGCAGCTGCAGCGCGCGCGCTGCCTCGAGAGTTTGCTCGCCGGCCTTCAGCGTGGCGATCGCCAGTTGTGCGTATTCAGCTGCCCGGTCGGGCTCCCCCTGTGAGAGGTGGACTCGCGACTGAGACCAATAGAGGCTTGCACGCAAGGTCGGATCGACGGTCCTACGGGCGAGATCGAGCACTTCGCCGAGCGTCGCGTGTGCCCGGCCGTAGTCGCCGTGGTCGATGTAGGCATTCGCGAGCAGCAACGCGAATCGGATCTGATCGAAGTCGTCCCGGCGTGTCCGCGCCTCGTCGAGTAGGCGGCCGAAGAGCGAGAAGGCTTCGTCATAACGGTTCTGAGATACGTAGCTGCGGCCGAGAGCGTTTCCGGCGGCTGATGCGTCTCCCGGACCGAGCTCACCGGAATCCAACGCGTGCTCCAGCAGAGCGATCCCCCCCGCCAGCTCGCCGCGGCGCAGCGCAAGTCGACCGAGTCCGAGCTCCGCCCGCGCCAGCGCGGCGGGCGAATCCGCGGTGGCGCGAGCTGCCTCGTAGAGATCCGCGGCCCGCTCGTCGTCGCCGAGCCGGAGGGCGACCTCGGCCTCGAGGAGGTCGGAGCTGAGGTCGTCGCTGTCCAGGCTGCCCGTCGCCAGATACTCGGGCCGAACCCCGAGCCGCCTTGCGAACTCGTGGAGGATCTGCAGGGACGGAACGCGGGCGCCGGCTTCGATCCGCGACACGTAGGCAGCCGTGCATCCCTCGAACGAAAGGTCCCGCTGCGTCAGGCCTGCGGCCTCTCGCGTCTGTCGTAGGCGCTGCCCGACAGCTTCTGGATCGTCAACGTGCGTGGAGGGCCGGCGGGGCATGGCCTCGGCAAGACTACAGGCACATCCAGCAGAAACGAGACGGCGGCGCAGGGGCTCGCGCCGCCGTCAGTCGAGATCTGGCCGGTTCAGCGAAGGTCCGGCCAGATGCCGTCGGCCAGAACAAGCGCGAGCGACATCGCCGCCCCGAGAACGACGGCCAGCAACATGAGCCTCGCTTTCACGGACTGTCCTTTCGACTCGATTGCCATGAACAGCCCGGCCGGGTTGCGCGTGTTGTAAACAAGGCGTCGGACGTTGCTGCCTATTGTCTTGCTCGCGCCGAGAGTTATAAACTCGCGTCGAGTTGGAACCTGCAGGAGAGCAAGCGATCTCCGAGTACCGGATCATCTGCGTGGTTCGTCGCGCCGATGGGCACGTCCGCGCGGTCGGGTACTCCGAGAACGGGAACGGCGTCATGTACGACGATCTGTGGACGCTCGAGCAAGCCCGGGACGCGATCCAGCAGGGACACCGGCTCTATGCCGTCAGCCCGTCGACAGGCGTCGAGGTCGAGCTTGAGCTCAACGGGGAGGGCATCCGCCCGAAACCCGGTGAGAGCGCCGATCTCGACCTCGACGCCCTGCCGACCTGTGGCTAGCTCGATACGCTGAGCCGTCTCGGAGAGGTGTCCGAGCGGTCGAAGGAGCGCGACTGGAAATCGCGTGGGTGCCGAAAGGTGCCTCGAGGGTTCAAATCCCTCCCTCTCCGCTGGTAGATGCGTGGCCCGGCTTGCCGGGCCCGCACACTGTCAGTCGAGGATGCGGGCGATCAGATGCTCGCGCTTCAGCACTTTCTGTGCAGTTCCGGCGAGCCGGACGTCGTAGCCGGCGTCCTTCGGGAAGAGCACCTTGTCGCCCGGCGAAACGCCCTCCGCCTCGGAGCCGACGGCCGTGACGATGCCGCTGCGGCACTGGGCCTCGAGGTTCGCCGGCAGGATCAGCCCGGCGCGCGTCTCGGCCTCCTCCTCGGCGTACTCGACGACGACGAAGTCGTCGAGCGGCTCGAGCGAAAGTCTGGTGGGACGCGGATCCTCCAACACGGAATCCACAATACTCCTGCTCATGGCCGAATCGCCGTTCGTCGAGCTCGAGGTCGGGTCGCGCACCGTCAAGGTGACGAACCCGGACAAGGTCTTCTTCAGCGCGCGCGGCGAGACGAAGCTCGACCTCGTCCAGTACTACCTCGCGGTCGGCGAAGGCATCGTGCGCGTGCTCTACGAGCGGCCGACGCAGCTGAAGCGGCACCCGGACGGCGCCGAGGGCGAGGCGATCTACCAGAAGCGCGTCCCCAAGCACCGGCCGGAGTGGATCGAGACGGCGACCGTCACCTTCCCCTCCGGTCGCACTGCCGACGAGCTCTGCGTCACCGAGCTCGCACAGGTCGCGTGGGCCGCAAATCTCGCAACCATCGACTTTCACCCCTGGCCGTCGCGGCGGCGTGACGTCGAACATCCGGACGAGCTCCGCATCGACGTCGATCCTCAGCCTGGCACCGGCTTCGCCGAGGCGAAGCAGGTCGCGGCGATCGTGCAGGACACGCTCGCCGAGCTCGGCTTCGTCGGTTGGCCGAAGACGTCCGGCAACCGCGGCATCCACGTCGCCTGCCGGATCGAGCCGAAGTGGGGCTTCCGTGAGGTGCGCCGCTGCGCCCTCGCGTTCGCGCGCGAAGTCGAGCGGCGCGCACCGCAGCTCGTCACGACCGCCTGGTGGAAGGAGGAGCGTGGCGAGCGCGTCTTCATCGACTACAACCAGAACGCCCGCGATCGGACGATCGCCTCCGCCTACTCGGTCCGGGCCCGTCCCGACGCGACCGTCTCGGCGCCGTTCCGCTGGGAGGAGCTCGACGACCTCGAGACCGAGGACTTCACGCTGGCGACGATGCCGGGCCGCTACGCCGAGCTCGGCGATGTCCAGGCCGGGATCGACGACGCGGTCTGCGACTTGCGCAAGCTGGTGGAGTTGGTGGAGCGCGAGGAGGCCGAGGGAGCCGGCGAGGCGCCGTACCCGCCGAATTTCCCGAAGATGCCGGGTGAGCCGAAGCGTGTGCAGCCCTCGCGGGCGAAGAAGGGAGGGGCATGAGCAAGATCGATCTCGCGCTCTTCGGGGGGCGCGTCCGCACGCTCGATCCCGAGCGGCCGGCTGCCGCCGCCCTCGCGATCGCCGAGGGGGAGATCGTCGCGGTCGGGAGCGATGCCGAGATACGCGAACTCGGTGCGCCGGGCGAGGCCATCGACTTGCACGGCGCAGCCGTCGTCCCGGGGTTGACCGACAGCCACATCCATGCGCTCCAGGGTGCGCTGGAAACGCGAGGCGCCGACCTCCGAGACCTCACGTCGCTCGAAGACGTTCGCGATGCGGTCGCCGCCGAGCGGCAGCGCTGCGCTCCGGGCCAGTGGGTGCTCGGCTTCGGACTCGAGTACGGCGTCTTTCGTGAGAGCGGCATCCGTGGGGAGCTGTTCGAGGATGTCGTCGAGGGGGCGCCGGCGCTCCTGAGCTTCATGGATCTCCACACCGCGGTGGCGACGCCGCGCGCGCTCGAGCTTGCGGGCGTGACCGGCCCCAGGACTTTCTCCGAGAACGCCGAGATCGTCTGCGACGAGGGCGCGCCGACCGGCGAGCTGCGGGAGTGGGCGGCTCTGGCGACCGTCGAGCGCGCGCTGCCCGAGCTCACCGATGCAGAGCGCTATGCGCTGCACGCCGCGGCGCTGCGTGACCATGCCGCGGCGGGGTTGACCGGTGGCCACCTGATGGACGGCTCGCTCGCGACACACCACCTCCTGCGCGAGCTCGAAACGAGCGGCGATCTCGTCCAGCGGTTCGTCGTCCCGTTCACGATCGAACCCGAGTCGGAGCAGGACGATTGGACGGAGCTGCTTCCGCACCGCGATGCCCGCGGCCGCCGTTGGCGGGCCGGCGTCGCGAAGTTCTTCATCGACGGCGTGATCGATACGGGAACGGGTTGGCTGTACGAGCCCGACTCGGAGGGCGAGGGGACGCTGCCGTTCTGGCCCGACCCGCAGCACTATCGCCGGGCTGTCGCGACCTTCGCGCGCGCCGGCTTCCAGTGCGCGACGCACGCGACGGGCGATCGTGGCGTTCGCGAGGCCCTCGATGCGTACCGTGACGCCAGGGCGTTGCCGCTGCACGGCCGGCACCGGATCGAGCACATCGAGACGCTGCAGCCCCGGGACCTGCCGCGCTTCGCGACCGAGGGGGTTGTCGCCTCGATGCAGGCGCAGCACATGCTCTGGTGCGAGCCCGACCGTTCCGACAACTGGTCGCGGCGGCTCGGCCCGGAGCGCTCCGCGGCGGGGCGCGCCTTTCCGATCCGCTCGTTGCGCGAGTCCGGTGCTCTTGTCGCACTCGGCTCCGACTGGCCGGTTGTGCGCTTCGACCCCCGCCTCGGCCTCGCGGCAGCGCAGCTTCGCCGTCCGCCGGGAGAGCGCGACCGCAGTCCGTACGACGACGAGGCGATCGACGCACACGCGGCGCTCGCGGGCTACACGACGAACGCAGCCGCAACCATCGGCGAGCAGGAGCGACTCGGCCGTATCCGGCCCGGGTTCGCCGCCGACATCACCGTCTTCGCCGAAGACCCGGTGGAGTGCGAC
>Ga0207646_10003350_pt1 | contig 18187 bp, 7 predicted proteins | sample KBSK5502metaG_FD_184343 | JGI IMG/M metagenome (GOLD analysis project Ga0207646, IMG submission 184343) | Corn, switchgrass and miscanthus rhizosphere microbial communities from Kellogg Biological Station, Michigan, USA - KBS K5-50-2 metaG... | ecosystem: Host-associated > Plants > Roots >...
TGGCTACGGCGGTTGCAGGCAGAAGGGGCGGAGGCCAGGGAGTACGAGCACAGTCCGCTGGTGGAGGTGACGGGGTGGAGCGACTTGCCCAGAGGCACCCCACTCTTCGAGAGTCTGCTCGTCTTCGATAACTATCCCATTGACAACTCGTCGCGTGACAGTACAGCGAACAGTGACATCCCAGCAATAGGTGACGTTGTTTCTTTTAAGCGGGGGAATTACCCGCTCACCTTAACTGTCGCGCCGGGCGAGGATATTGGGGTGTTAATAAGTTATGAGCGGAGCCGCTTCGACGAAGAGACGATCGGGCGGATGCTCGGCCACTTCGAGCGACTGCTCGCTGCGATGGCCTCGGACTTCGAACAACGTGTCAATAATCTGCCGATGCTGACCGACGAAGAGCAACACCGGCTGCTGGTTGAATGGAACGACACACGCGCCGACTTCCCCCGTGAGTTGTGCCTTCACGAACTGTTCGAGGCGCAGGCAGCGCGCACGCCTGACAGCGTCGCCGTCACGTTCAATGACGACCACCTGACTTATCAACAGTTGAACGAGCGTGCAAACTGTTTGGCGCACTACCTGCTCGCGTTGGGCGTCGGGCCCGATGTCAAAGTCGGCATCATGGTCGAGCGGTCACTGGAGATGGTCGTTGCGCTGCTCGGCGTGCTCAAGGCGGGTGGCGCCTATGTGCCGCTCGACCCTGCATATCCGACCGCGCGGCTGAGCTTCATGTTGGAGGATTCGCAGGTTTCGGTGTTGGTGACTGAAGAGCGATGGCTCGAGGAATTGCCGGCGGTTTGGGCGCAGGTGGTGTCAATAGATTCCGATTGGGATTTGATCGCCGATGCAAGCAGCGAAAATCCCCCAGTGATGGCGACGTCCGCGAACCTCTGCTACGTCATCTACACTTCCGGCTCGACGGGAAGACCGAAAGGCGTGATGGTCCCCCATCGCGGCGTCGTCAATTATCTCAGTTGGTGCGCGGAGGCTTACGCCCCAGGTCATGGCGCTGGCGCCCCAGTGCACTCTCCGCTCGGATTCGACCTAACGGTCACGAGCCTGTTCGCCGCGCTGCTGTCTGGGTCGGGTGTCGTGCTCGTGGACGAGCGCGAGGGTGTCGAGGGTCTGGCCAAAGCCCTGCGCTCGTCGTCCGGCTACAGCCTCGTTAAGCTGACGCCATCGCATCTCGAAGTGCTGGCCCGGTTGCTGCCGCCAAGCGAGGCGGCGGGGCGGGCCGGGGCGTTCGTGATCGGTGGCGAGGCACTGACGACGGCGATGCTGGAATTCTGGATGCGACACGCGCCCGCGACAAGATTGATAAACGAATACGGACCGACCGAGGCAGTCGTCGGATGCTGTGTCTATGAGGTTCGAAACGGCAAGACCTTGGGCAGCGCAGTGCCAATCGGGAGGCCGATTTCGAACACGCGAGCTTACGTGCTTGATGCCTGGCTACGCCCCGTACCTGAGGGCGCGCGCGGCGAACTTTTCGTAGGAGGCGAGGGGCTGGCGCGCGGCTACGCCAACGGCCCTGAGTTGACTGCGGAAAGGTTCATTCCCGACCCGTACTCTCCTGACCCAGGAGCGCGCATGTACCGGACAGGCGATCTGGCGCGGCTGATCGAGGGCGGCGAGTTGGAGTATGTCGGTCGGAACGATACGCAGGTGAAGGTCCGAGGTTACAGGGTGGAGTTGGGAGAAGTCGAGTCGCTGCTGGCTCAACATCCGGGCGTCAGGGCGGTAGCGGCGGCGATTCGCGAGGAGGTGGGGGGCGGCACACGGCTAGTGGGCTACGTGGTGGCCGAGGCGGGCGCGCAGCCCGGCGTCGAGGAACTGCGTGACTTCGCCAAAAAGAGACTGCCCGAATACATGGTGCCGACGGCGTGGGCGACGATGGAGGCTTTACCGTTAACGGCCAACGGCAAGGTGGACCGCAACGCGCTACCTTCCCCCGAACAGGCCGGGAAGGCGGCGGTTAGCACCTTTGTCGCCCCGCGCAGTCCCGTAGAGGAAATGCTGGCTGAAATCTGGGCCGGCGTTTTAAGGCTCGATCGAGTCGGAGTCAACGACAACTTCTTCGACCTCGGAGGACATTCGCTGCTCGCCACTCAAGCCATCTCGCGTATGCGGCAAGCATTCCAAGTCGAAACCTCTCTTAACAGCCTGTTCGATACGCCGACCCTGGCCGCTTTAGCCGAGGGCGTCGAGGCTGAAATCAAGTTGCAGCACGGGCTGCACACGCCCCCGTTGATACGAAGGGAACGCTCCAAGTTCCTGCCGCTCTCGTTCGCTCAGCAACGTCTCTGGTTTCTGGATCAATTACAGCCCGACAGCACCGCCTACAATGTTCGTCGCACCTTGCGCCTCACGGGCTGCGTTGACGTGGCTGCGTTGGAGCGCAGCCTCAGAGAGATAGTTCGGCGGCACGAGGTGCTGCGCACGAGCTTTACGAGCGTTGAGGGAACGCCGGCGCAAGTCATCCATGAAGACCTGGGAAAAGGATTGCCAGTCGTGGATCTAACCATGACTGAGTATGCAGAGCGCGAAGCGCGACGGCTGACGCAGGAAGAGGTGCGCCGCCCGTTCGACCTCTCCAAGGGTCCGTTGTTACGCGCAACACTTCTGCGCCTCTCCGCAGAAGATCACGTCGTGCTGTTCACGATGCACCACATCGTCTCGGACGCGTGGTCGCTGGGCGTGCTGGTCCGCGAGGTAGTCGCGCTCTACGAGGCCTTCTCGCGCGGCATGGACTCGCCACTCGAAGAGCTGCCTTTGCAGTACGCGGACTACGCCGAGTGGCAGCGCGACTGGCTTCAAGGTGAGGTGTTGGAGAAGCATCTCTCGTACTGGCGGACGCAACTCGCGGGTGCACCGGCCGTGTTGGAATTGCCGACCGATCGCTCACGCCCGCGCGTTCAGACCGACAACGGGGCCGTCGCGTCCTGCCAGTTCGGGGCCGAGTTAGCGCAAGGCCTTAAGGCACTGGGCCGCGAAGAGGGAGTGACGCTGTTTATGACGCTAATGGCCGCCTTCCAGGTGATGCTCCATCGCTACAGCAGGCAGACGGAGATCGTCGTCGGTACGCCCATAGCCAACCGCAGGCATGCCGAGATTGAGGGACTGATCGGCTTCTTGACCAACACGCTGGTCATTAATACGGACTTGTCGGGAAACCCTAGCTTTCGTGAGTTGCTGCGGCGCGTACGCGAAGTCTGCCTCGGCGCATACGCCCATCAAGATGTGCCCTTCGAGATGCTCGTCGAAGAGCTACAGCCTGAGCGCAGTCTCAGCTACGCGCCGCTCTTTCAGGTCATGTTCACTTTGCAGAACGCCCCTTCCGAGACGCTCGAACTGAAGGGGCTGACGATCGGCTCCTTCGGGGCGGAAAGCCGGACAGCAAAGTTTGATCTTAACCTCTCCTTGCGCGAGACGAAGCAAGGCCTGGTCGGCGGGTTTGAGTACAACACAACCCTGTTCGATGAGGGGAGGATCGGCAGGATGATTGGACATCTGGGAGTGCTTCTGTCCGGCGTCGTCTCCGACCCTGGTCGGCGCGTCTCCGAATTGCCGCTGTTGACAGAGGCCGAGGAGCGCCAGCTACTTGTCGAGTGGAACGACACCCGCACCGAACGCCCGCGCGAGCGGTGCGTCCACCAGCTGTTCGAGGAGCAGGTTGACCGCACGCCGGACAGCGTCGCGCTAGTGTTCGAAGACGACCGGCTGACTTACCGCGAGTTGAACGAGCGGGCTAACCGTTTAGCACATTATCTCCGCGAGCTGAAAGTCGGGCCTGAAGTTCGGATCGCTATTCTAATGGAGCGGTCCGCGGAGATGTGGATAGCCGTGCTCGGCGTCCTCAAAGCAGGGGGATCCTACGTGCCCCTGGATCCGGTCTATCCGAGTGAGCGGATCAGTTTCATGCTAGCGGACGCGGGAGCTACCATGCTGCTGACGGAAGGTCACCTGGCCGGCCAGATTGACTTGGCGGATGCTGCTGGCGGATCAAGTGTCCTGGTCATTCGCCTTGACGAAGTGCGCGAAGAGTTGGCACGTCGGCGGCAGGATGACCCGCGCGTCGATCTCGATGGCGACAACCTCGCCTACGTCATCTACACTTCGGGTTCGACGGGGAAGCCTAAAGGAATCGGCCTATCGCACCGCGCGCTGTCAAATCTCATCGAATGGCACTTCACAATATTGTCGGGACGGGCCACGACGCTTCAGTTTGCTTCGCTTAGTTTTGACGCGAGCTTCCACGAAACTTTCTCGACCTGGTGCTCGGGCGGCGAACTATTGCTACTCTCGGAGTCGCAACGCCTCGACATGGCGGGACTTGCTCTTACGCTTGCCACGGCAAAGGTCGAGAAGGCCATCCTGCCAGTGGTGGTTTTGCAGCAATTGGCGGAAATCTACGGTGAAGCTGACGAAGATGAGTATGACTTAAGCTCTCTCCGAGAAGTCATAACAACGGGCGAGCAGTTGCAGATTACGACTGCGATCAGGCAGTTCTTCAAGCGTCTGAGAAATTGCGCTCTTCATAATCATTACGGGCCTTCGGAGACGCATGTCGTCACCTACCATGCCCTGGGCGAAGACAGCGACCAGTGGCCTTCCCATCCCCCAATCGGGCGTCCGATTGCAAACACCCGAATTTATTTGCTTGACAACAACCTCGGGCCCGTCCCCGTCGGTGTGTTAGGCGAGGTCTACATCGGCGGCGTCATGCTGGCGCGCGGCTACTGGAACCGCCCCGATCTGACTGCCCAGAAATTCATTCCCGATCCTCATAACTCCGAGCGCGGGGCGCGACTTTACAAAACGGGTGATTGGGCGCGCCATCTGCCGGATGGCAGCATCGAGTTTCTCGGCCGGATTGATCATCAGGTGAAAATACGGGGCTTCCGTGTCGAACTGGGTGAGATCGAGGCCGTGTTGAGTAAGCACCAAGCCGTCCGCGAATGCGTCGTCCTCGCGCGCGAAGTTGCGACGGGCGACAAGCGTCTGATTTCCTATGTCGTGGCCGAACCCGGCAGCGCGCCTAGCGCCATGGAAATGCGTGCATACACCCGGCGGCATCTGCCCGAATACATGGTGCCTTCCGCCTTTATCACCCTAGCCGAGTTGCCGCTGACGCCCAACGGCAAGGTGGATCGCCACGCCCTGCCTGCCCCCGACGCGACCCGCGCGGCGCTGGTCGCCGAATACGTCGCGCCTCGCACCGCCGCTGAGCAGGTCGTGGCTACTATCTTCGCGCACGTGCTGGCTGTAGAGCAGGTGGGCATGACGGACAACTTCTTTGAGTTGGGCGGGCACTCGTTGCTGGCGACGCGAGTGATGTCGCGCGTGGCGAAAGTGTTTCAGGTGAGAGTGCCGCTGCGACGGCTGTTCGAGACACCGACGGCGGAGGGAATAATCGAAGCGTTGGGCGAGCAGTGGGGCGGGCCCGAAGTGGTCGAGGAGATCGCTCAGACATTTATCGAGATAGAACAACTGCCGGATGAAAGTGTCGGAGCGATGCTGGCTCAACAGGAGCTTGAAGCCGAAGAGTCAGGCGTGAGGAAGGCAGAGCTGTGATGAATCTCGCGCCGCCGTCCATTCGACCGGAAAAAACTCGCAAGCGAGTTTCATGGTTTACGTGTCCTTTGCGCGCAGTCCCACCTCAGTCGTGGCGGCAGTAAGAGCAGAACACCCTCGGGCAACGGCAACTGATGGGACGTGTCCGACAGTCAATTCAAACGAACTTGTAGGACATCATTCTTCGCCTCGGCTACACCGTGGCGCTGGCACGCACCACTCACCCTTCGCAAATCCATGAAGAGATAGTCAGAGACGCACACTCGTTTCAGAAGTGACGGAACAGGAGACACGCGCCATGGCGATGACCGAAGAGCAATTCAGATTCTATGACAAGAACGGTTACCTCTTCCTGCCGGATCACTTGTCGCAGCCGGAGGTCGAGGCCATGAAGGCCGAACTCCCGTCCATCTTTACCGAGGACTCGCCCCGCCGCGTTCTCGAAAAGGAAGGAGGTTCTGTGCGATCGGTCTACGGATCGCACGTCTTGAACCCGGTCTTCGGTCGCCTTACGCGGCTGTCGCGCATCGTCGGACCGGCGATGCAGATCGTCGGGGGCAAGGTCTACGTTTACCAGTTCAAGATCAACACGAAGTCGGCCTTCGCCGGCGACCTGTGGGACTGGCACCAAGACTATGTCTTCTGGCGCAACGAGGACGGATTGGCGAGGCCGAGTGTTGCGAACGTCGCCGTCTACCTGCACGAGATCAACGAGTTCAACGGTCCAATGTTCCTCATACCGGGCTCGCACCGGGATGGGGTCATCGAGGTAGCAGCGAAGGACGAGTGGTATGGAAGAAAGGAGAACCGCCCTAAGCCTTATCAGGATAGCCCGGCGTGGGTGTCAAATCTGACGGCTAACCTCAAGTACTCGCTGGACAAGGATGTGGTATCGGGGTTGGTCGAGAGATACGGGATGGTAGCTCCGAAGGGGGCGGCCGGTTCGGTGCTGTTCTTCGACGGCAACATCGTGCACGGATCGCCAAGCAACATCTCACCACTCGACCGAGTGGTCGTCTTCATCACGTTCAACAGCGTGGAGAACATCCCGGAGGGACGCGAGCAGCAACGACCTGAGTTCCTTGTGAGCAGAGACTACACGCCGATCGTGCCGCTGTCCGATGACGCTGCGCTGTCGTAAGACTTCGATCAGACCCTGTGCCAGTGATTAAACAAGTTAACAAGCATGACGAAGCCACTATCGCGTCGGGCAAGTCGCTGACGGACAAACGCAAGCTCTTTGAGCTGGCACGAAAAAGCTGGCCTTAAAAAAGAAAGGGATCGCGGTCCCGAAGGCCGCGACGAATACGCGCCCTGTGGAAGCTGAAGCTGTACTGGATTCGAGTATCCGGCCCGAGAGCATACCAAAGGAGTCCCAATTAATGATTGAACCCGCTCCGGGGCCACAAATTCAACCGGCGGGAACATGTTCGCGTGCTCGTACACCCCGCGAAATTATCAGGTGTGACCATCCATGAAACTTTTTCTTTTTCTCCTGCAATGTTCACGAGGCATCAGATACTCGCGAGCGATTCTAATCGTCGTGATAGTTTGCGGGGTCGCCAGCGGGCTTATCAACACCGCCCTGCTCGCCATCATAAACATCTCACTCCGGGAGGCGGAGCCGAACGGGGCGAGGATGGCCTTGAGATTCATTGGGTTCTGTATCGCTTTGCCGGTTGCCAGGTTTATCTCCGAAGTGTTGCTGATGCGGCTCGCTGCCCAGAGTATTTTCGACCTTCGCATTCGTCTATGCCGGCGGATTCTCGCCGCCCCCCTGCGCACACTGGAAGAGTTGGGCCCGCACCGCCTGCTCGCAACCCTCACGGACGACATCCCGAGTATCTCCGGCGCGCTGACCACGCTGCCGCTGCTCTGCATGCACAGCACTATCGTCGTCGGGTGTCTTATCTATCTGGGCTGGCTCTCGTCGTGGATGCTGCTTGGAGTGCTCGCCTTCATGGCCCTGGCCGTCGCCAGCTATCAAATTGCCGTGACGAAGGCACTGCACTACTTCAGGCGTGCCCGTGAGCAGTGGGACATACTTTTCAAGGACTTCCGCGCGCTCACTGAAGGCTCGAAGGAACTCAAGCTGCATCGCCGCCGACGTGAGGCCTTTCTTTCGGATGGACTCCGCTCGACCGCCCATTCGCTCCGGCGCGATCAGGTCATCGCGAACACGATCTACAACGCGGCACGGAGTTGGGGACAGGTTTTAGTATTCGTGTTGATCGGCCTGCTGCTTTTCGTCCTCCCGGACTTCAGCGCCGTCAGTCTGAAGGCCCGCATCGGTTACACGCTCATCATCCTGTACTTAATGACTCCGATGGAGGTGATCCTAAACTCGATTCCCGCGCTGGGCCGCGCAAAGGTCGCCGTGCAGAAGCTGGAGAGCCTCGGACTGCTGCTTCCGTCTGACGACGAGCGCGCCGGCGCGCCGCCACCCAAAGAGCCTCAACGCGCGTGGCAGAGTTTGGAGTTGAAGGGCGTCACACACACATATTACCGCGAGTCCGAGGACGACAACTTTATCCTCGGCCCCATAGATTTGAAGTTTCGTCCGGGCGAACTGGTATTTATGACCGGTGGTAACGGTAGTGGGAAGACGACCTTCGGCAAAGTCCTCGCCGGGCTTTACGCCCCTGAATCAGGAGAGATAACTTTGGACGACATCCCCGTCACCGCCGAGACAAGGGACGATTACCGTCAGAATTTTTCCGTGGTGTTCTCTGATTTTTATCTTTTTGAAAGACTCCTCGGTCTCGACGCCAAGGCGACCGACGCCAGAGCGCACGACTACCTGCGAAAACTCCATCTCGATCACAAGGTCAAAGTCGACGGCGGGGTGCTCTCCACGACCAATCTCTCACATGGACAGCGCAAGCGCCTGGCGTTGCTCACCGCTTATCTCGAAGACCGGCGCTTCTACATCTTCGACGAGTGGGCTTCTGACCAAGACCCTTTATTCAAAAAGATTTTCTACTACGAACTCTTGCCCGAACTCAAGAGTCGGGGGAAGACCGTACTCGTGATTAGCCATGATGAGAAGTATTACCATGTTGCCGATCGCATCGCGAAACTGAATTACGGCAGGCTGGAGTTCGACCGTGAGAACTACGAATTCCAGTCCCACACGGATGAACTCTTCACAGTTCCCAGCGATGCCGCGCAGCGGACAGGAAGCCCAAACATCGAAGCAGACGGCGACATGTCCGACGCAAGTAGTGCCGTGCCGGACGTCTTCGCGAAAAACTTACTCCAATCAAAGATACAGGAGATTCCATGAACAACGACGAAAGAGAAGACAACACTATCTACAAAGTAGTACTCAATCACGAAGAGCAGTATTCGATCTGGCCCGCCGACCGCGAGAACGCGCTTGGCTGGAACGATGCAGGCAAGAGCGGATCGAAGGAAGAATGTCTGGCTTACATCAAAGAGGTGTGGACGGACATGCGTCCGCTCAGCTTGAGAAAGAAAATGGAAGAGGCCGAGCAAGCGAAATAGCTTTTCGTCCAGAGGGTACAATGACATCATCGAGGACGAAAGCCCCGTCCCCGTGGTTTACAGCTCCGCAAAGCGACCGATCCATGATTCGCTTGTTCTGTTTTCCTTACGCGGGCGGGGGTAGCCTTACGTTCCGGACCTGGGCGAACCAGTTCGGGCCGTCAGTTGCAGTTTGCCCGGCGCACCTGCCCGGGCGGGAGGGGAGATTGGTAGAGAACCTTTTCACGCGCTATCAGTCTCTGGTGGAAGCCGTTGCTGATGCCATTCTCCCACACCTCGACAGGCCCTTTGCCTTCTTCGGTCACAGCATGGGGGCCATTATCAGTTTTGAACTCGCGCGTCATCTGCGTAGGCATAACGGCCCGACGCCCGCTCACGTTTTTGTCTCCGGTCGCCGTGCCCCACATCTTAGTGTAAACGATCCAGCCACCTACAAGCTGCCGGATTTCGAATTTAAGGAGGAGTTGCGGCGTCTCAACGGGACGCCCCGCGAGGTACTGGACAACGCTGAATTGATGAACCTCATAATCCCTCTCCTGAAGGCGGATTTTGAAGTTTGCCAGACCTATCGCTACACGCACGGGCCTCCGCTCGATTGTCCGATTTCCGCTTTCGGCGGTTTGCAAGATCGGGACGTGAGCAGCGAGATGGTCGAAGCCTGGCGGCAACACACCGCTGGCCCCTTCAGGCGGTGGATGTTACCGGGCGACCATTTCTTTATGCACTCTGCCCAGCCACATCTGCTCAGAATTCTTTCACAGGAGCTTGCAACTGTGGTCACATCCGAAGCGGCCTCGAGCCAACAAAGGGACGTACAACCTCTGGAAGAGCGGCAGCAAGAATCTTGCGAACATTCGTTATTGACGGCGTCAAAACGAGTGTGATACGAGTACCCCAGTCTCGTCTCCGTTTAAAATCTCGCACCAACGAGAGTGTTAGGTATCGGTAATGAAAATATATTTTTACATTTTAGCGCTCGTAGTGGTGCATAGTGTGGTTGCCACCTCTGCGGCGCAGACCGCTGCAACTTCCACACAGACACCCGCCGGCGCCGCCACCGCTGACCGCGTGCTCGGCGAGGTGACGGCGGTTGACGCTCTCGCGCGTCAGCTTACCTTAAATGCATTAGCGGGGAAAAAGGTACTCGTCAGGTCTGATGTAAATACGATCTTCCGCCGCGTGCTGCCGGGCGAAAAGACTTTGGAGAAGGCGGTCGAAATCGCGTTCGAGGAAATCGGCGTCGGCGACCGGGTGCTGGCGCGCGGCACGGCAGACGACAAGAAAGAGGTGCTTCTCGCTCGAGCTGTAATCGTGATGTCCAAGGCGGAAATCACGGCCAAGCGCGAACGCGACCGAGCGGAGTGGCTGCGGCGCGGCATCGTCGGCGTAGTCACGGCGACCAATCCCGTGACCAAAGAAATAACGCTGCTCGCCCGCACGGCCGAAGGTAATCAGACCGTCATGATAGCGGCGGCGGACGGTGTCCGTTTCCGCCGCTACGCGCCCGGCTCCGTCAACTTCCGCGACGCGCGGGCCAGTTCGTTCGACGAGTTGAAGGTGGGCGACCAATTGCGCGCGCTCGGCGAGAAGAGTCCTGAAGGCGCGCGCTACAAAGCTGAAGAGGTCGTCTCTGGAACGTTCCGCACGATTAGCGGCACCGTTGTCTCCACTGCCTCAGGCGAGCTTACGATCAAAGATATGAAAACGAAGCAGCCGCTGACAGCTGTTGTCATGAAAGATTCCGTCATTCGCCGCTTCACGCCGCAACTGGTGAAGCTCCTGGAGCAGAGTCTCTCAAACAGCGGCGCGCACTCGGGCGGGGCCGGTGGCGACCTCCAGAATATGATCGAGAGTTTACCCCCGATTGCGGTCACAGATCTCAAGGCTGGCGATGCGGTCCTGATTTCGAGTTCAAGTGACGACAACTCAGCACGGGTCACAGCGGTCCTCATCGCTGCCGGTGTGGAAGACTTCCTCAAGCAACAAGAAAAGGCGGGGGCGCGCGAGCTGAACCTCGGTCTGGGCTTGCCCGCCGGGGTCGTCCCGTAACAATCGTAGGAAGTAATGCCCGCTCCCGGCGCAGAGTGTTAGAGAGTCAAACATCCTACCTGAAAGGAAATAGTAGTAACATGCAGGTGTCCCGAAGAAAAATCGAGCGATGTCTTTTGCTGATGTCGCTGGCATCTCTCTGCGCCCTTACGGCACCGGGCCAACAAACTCAAGAAATGTTGCAGGGCCGCGTGGTTGACGAACTGGGCGGATTGATCGTCGGTGCGACAGCGACCATCACGGACGTCCGCGGTGCCGAGAAAGTCGCGCCGACGAATAACGGTGGCGTCTTCGTTTTTTCCGGCCTTGCGCCCGGGCGCTACACCCTGCGCGTGAGCGCGCCCGGTTTTGCCCTTTACGAGAACAAGGAGGTGAATGTCCCTCCGTCGCGGCGCGAAGCGCTCGAAATCAAGTTGAGCGTCGAGGGGAAGAAGGAGGAGGTCGAGGTTCAGGCGTCAAGCACGCACCTCAGCACCAACCCAAGTGATAACGCGAGTGGGACGACGCTGCGCGGCTCCGACCTCGCCATGCTATCCGACGACCCCGACCAACTTGCCGCCGATCTTGAGGCGCTCGCCGGGTCACCCGATGGCCCCAACGGCACACAGTTACTCGTTGATGGCTTCACCCGCGGGCGCGTCCCACCCAAGTCCTCGATCCGTGAGGTTCGCATCAACTCTAACCACTTCGCCGCCGAGCAGGAGTCCTTCGGCTTCGGCAGGGTGGAAATCTTTACCAAACCCGGCTCGAACGCCTTTCATGGCCAAGGCTTCTTCAACTTCAACGACGAGAGCTTAAATGCGCGTCACCCCTTCGCCCCGACACGCGCCGCCTACCAGTCGCGACTCTACGGGGGCAGTCTGGGTGGGCCTCTCGCCAAGAAGGCTTCATTCTTTTTCGACTTCGAGCAACGCCGGATTGATGAGAACGCCGTCATTAGTGCGACCGTCCTGGACACCATGCTGAACGTCGTTCCCTTCAGCCAGACGGTCATCACGCCGCAAAAGCGCACCAACTTCTCGATTCGGCTGGACTTTCAACCCAACCCGAACCATATAGTGGTCGCACGCTACAATTACCTCCGCTTCAATTTCGAGAACAGCGGCCTCGGCAGTTTCTCGCTCCCCTCTCAGGCCTTCGACAGGCTGGGCGACGAACACCTCTTCCAATTCACCGAGACCGCCGTGCTCAGCCCGAAGATGCTCAACGAGCTGCGCTTCCAGTACGTCCGTGGCAGTACCCAACAGAAGGGCGACCAAACGCTACCGACCATCAACGTGCAGGACGCTTTCATCGGCGGCGGCTCGCAGGTCGGCTTGAACTCCGTGCAGACTGAGCGTTACGAACTGTCTGACTCGCTGACACGCGCGAGCGGCCAACACACATTGAAAGTGGGTGGTCGCTTGCGACGCGTTCACATCGCGGACGCCAACTCTTCAAACTTCGCCGGAACGTTCATCTTCTCGTCGCTCGAACAATACCGTCAGGTGTTGCTCAGCGTGCCCACAGCGCGCCCGGCGCAGTTCACGCTGGCGGGCGGCGAACCGCTGGCCCGCGTCAGCCAGTGGGACTTCGGCCTCTTCGCTCAGGACGACTGGCGCGTAAGCCCGACCTTCACGCTCTCAGCCGGTTTGCGCTACGAAAAGCAGACCAACATCAGTGACGACATCAACTTCGGGCCGCGGGTCGCCTTCGCCTGGTCGCTCCCCGTCGCGACGGGGAAGCAGCCGAAGACCGTTATCCGCGGCGGCGGCGGAATATTCTTTGGGCGCGTCGATGAGAACCTGACGTTGCTGGCTACTCGCTTCAACGGCATCAGCCAGCAGCAGTTCATCGTGAGAGACCCGACCTTCTACCCGCGCGTTCCGACGGTCGCAGAACTGAGCATTGCCTCGCAACGCCAGACCATCCGGCGCATCGTCAGCGACGCGAAGATGCCCCACACAGTGAGACTCGCCATCAGCGTTGAGCGCGAATTGCCCTACGCCACCAATCTTAGCGTCAATTACATTTACCGCGCGGACCGCAACTATCCGCGTTCCCGCAACGTTAACGCGCCCTTGCCCGGCACTTTCGATCCAAAAATCCCGGGCAGCGGTGTGCGCCCCTTCGGCGACATTGGCAACATATTCCAATTTGAAACGACGGGCATCGCGAATAAACATACCTTGCTAATTAACGTCAACAGCCGACCCACCAAAACCCTAACGATTTTCGGGCGCTTCGTTTTGAGCAAGGAGCAAGGCGACAACGAAGATGCCTTCACCTTCCCAGCCAACTCCTACAACGTGCGGGCTGACTACGGCGCAGTCTCCTTTGACATCCGCGCCAACACGAATATCGGAATAAACTACAGCGGGGCGTGGGGTCTCACCTTTAACACCTCCTTAAGGGCAACCGCCTCCAATAAGTTCAACATCACAATCGGCCGCGACATTAATGGCGACGCCGTCTTCACCGACCGACCTGCACTTGCCACAGACCTCAGCAGGCCCAGCGTGATCGTCACGCCACTCGGGGCCTTCGACACCGACCCCGAGGCGGGGCAGCGGATCATTAGCCCCTTCATCGGTAAAGGACCAGCCTTCGTTCTGCTCAACCAGCGCATCTCCAAGACGATAAACTTCGGCGGCGGTTCTCCATCCACTTCCGGCAACAAGTCCGTTCAGGACGCGAGGCGCTATACTTTGGTGCTCGCTGTGCAGGTGCAGAACTTGCTCAACCACCACAACAGGGGTCCAGTGATCGGCAATCTCAGCTCGCCGCTCTTCGGTCTTTCCAATACGAGTGCGAGTCCGCCCCGCCGGATAGACCTTCAGATTCGTTTCAACTTCTGAGTCAGAGCCCGAAAGAAATTCCGCAGTGAAGAACATGCGGCCTTTACCCTCGTTCCAAAATTGACACTAATCCTGCACTTCGGTCACTACGGCGCTTATAACTAAAGCAACTCGAGAGTCTGAATGCCATGGTGACAGAAGTACAGCGTCAGATGCTGGCCGAGAGCCGAAGACACAAAGCCGCCGCCATTCTGCGTAGCCTGTCGACGTTGGGACCAATCTCGGCGGCCATGATCATAGCGACCTGTGATACGCCGCATCGGTTTCGCACCAGGCGTCAGTTTTGGACTTACTGTGGCTTCGGGGTAGTTACCAGGTCTAGTTCGGACCATTACTTTGAAAACGGAGAGTTGCGTAAAACGTCGCAAGCCGGCGCTGACGCGAGGTCTGAATCAGAACTATGACCGCCGGCTCAGGCGAGTATTCAAGAGCGCCGCCACCAGCGGCACCCGGCAGGGACCGTTCAAGCCTTTTTATGAACAACTGCTGGCGAAAGGATTAAGACCTGATTTAGCCAAACTCACATTGGCCCGCAAGATCGCCGCGATTCGCCTGATCAAAGTAGGCGTCAGTGAAGTTGCATGCTTGGTTGACTTCGGCGTGCGCCTTGACCTCGTTGTGGACAGTCTGCGGCACCTGAATCTGGAGATCCGGCAAGAGCAGGTATTACAAGAGGTCATCAGCGCCGAGTCTCACCTGCTTTTCAATCTCAGCGAGGGGCGGCTCCTTCGCACCACACTGTTGAGGTTCGGTGAGACCGATCACGCGCTCGTCACCGTAGTGCATCACATCATTACCGACTGGTGGTCGTTCGATCTGCTCTGGCGCGAACTGACCACGCTCTACAAAGCCTTTTCTGAGGGGCGACCCTCGCCTCTCACTGAGTTGCCCGTTCAGTATGCGGACTTCGCGCTGTGACAGCGTCATTGGTTGAATGATGAGGTTCTGGAATCCCGGCTCTCCTCCTGGAAGAAACAATTGGCGGGGGCAGAGTTTATTCTCGAACTGCCAGCCGACCGGCCGCGTCCGCCAATGCAAACCTACAATGGTAGGAGGCAATACCTTGAGCCGCCCGAACATCTTTGGTACGGACTGAGACGTCTCTGCCTCGAGGAAAAGACGACCTTATATATGACGCTCCTCGCCGCCTTCTACACGCTGCTCCATCGCTACACCGGCCGGGACGATGTCATTGTAGGCTCGCCCTACGCCAACCGGAGCATGTTCGAAACGGACGGACTGATCGGATATTTACTCAACCATTTGGTGCTTCGGACCGACCTCTCCGGCGATCCCACCTTTCGCGAACTGCTCCGGAGGGTGACTTACCTCTACTCACCGACGTGGAACGCCGCCCGCGCGCCCGCAAAGCGCCTTTATGGCGCGCGATGACAACGGCCCGAATGTCTTTGACAGGCGGCGTCCCGACGCCGAATAAGCAGTAGCCTCGAAGCCAGCCACTCGCAGAGCATGAGATGCTCATCCTCCCGGGCGAGGGATGAAGGTATCGCTGGTGCTTATGTGCGATCGATCGCGAGTCTGGTCGCACGCATGTGCAACATTTTTTCGCGAAAGTCCATCCGGGCCGTGACCTGACCGCCGCAGTGGTTGAACATTAATAATGGGAAGAACATTTGTATGACAAAGAGTGTCGAGATAGGGACCGGAATCACACAGCCAATTCTTCCTCCGCCCGTGAAGCCTGCAGCGCGCGGCGGCGAGTTGCCGCTCTCGTTCGCGCAGCAGCGACTCTGGTTCCTCGAGCAGTTGGAGCCGCACAGTCCCTTCTACAACGTGGCGGCAGTCGTCCATATGAACGGCCTGCTAGACTTCGCGGCATTGCGAAGGGCGCTCAATGAGATCGTCGAGCGCCACGAAATCCTGAGGACGATCTTTGGTGACGTGGACGGGCGGCCCGTGCAGCACGTCTCAGAGGCGCTGCGTCTCCTTGTGCCGCTCGTCAAATTTACGGATCTACAAAGTCCTGAGAAGGCTGCGCAAGTGCAGGAGTTGATCGAGCAGGAGGCGAAACGACCCTTCGATCTAGTCAAGGGGCCGCTGCTACGCACCACTCTCTTGCAGTTGAGCGGGCGAGAATACATCTTGCTTTTGACGTTGCATCACATCATTTGCGACGGATGGTCAATGGGCGTGCTGATGCGTGAGATGGGAGAGCTCTATGTTTCCTACGTGAACGGACGTCCGTCGCCGCTCGCGGAGCTCGCGATCCAGTACGCGGACTATGCCGTCTGGCAGCAAAACTGGTTGCAGGGAGACGTGTTGGACAACCAACTTACCTTCTGGAAGCGAGAGCTCGCGGGCGCGCCCGTCGTTCTTGAACTGCCTACCGACAGAGCCAGACCGCCCGTTCAAACTCACAGCGGCGCGACACTGCGGTTTGAATTGCCAGAGAGGTTATCCGAAGAACTCAAGGCGTTGAGCCGGCGGGAGAGCGCAACTCTGTTCATGGTGCTGTTCGCGGCTTTCGCGACGCTACTTCATCGCTACACGGAACAGGAAGATTTTTTAGTTGGCACGCCTATCGCGAATCGTAATCGCAGCGAGGTCGAGTGCCTCATCGGGTTCTTCGTCAACACACTGGTATTGCGCGCCAGCCTGACTCCCGAGACGAGTTTTCTGGAATTGTTGGGTCGGGTACGTGAGGCTACGCTCGGGGCTTACGCGCACCAGGACACGCCGTTCGAGAAATTGGTCGACGAGTTTCAGCCGGAGCGTGACCTGAGCCGCTCGCCACTGTTTCAGGTGATGTTCTCGTTGCAGAACACGCCGATGGTCAATGCGGATCTGCCGGGTCTGAAGTTGAAGCCGATGGCGGGAGACAGCGGAGCGTCGAAGTTCGATCTGTCGCTCTTCGTTGAGGACCGTCATCGTCTTTCGGGGACGTGGGAGTACAACACAGACCTGTTTGACGAGGGCTCGATTAATCGGATGATCGGACACTTCCAGCGACTGTTGGAAGGGATCGTGGTAGACCCGCAGCAACGGGTGACGGAGTTGCCGCTGCTGGCCGAGGAAGAGCGACATCAGTTGCTGGTGGAGTGGAACGACACGGGGGCCGACTTTCCGGCGGCTAGCTGTCTGCATCAACTCTTTGAGCAACAGGCCGGGCGCACACCCTGGCAAATCGCGGTCGTCTATGAGGGCGAGCGATTGACCTACGGAGAATTGGACGAGCGGGCAAATCGGCTGGCGGGACAGTTGCGGTCGCTGGGGGTGGGACCGGAGGTGAGGGTCGGGATCATGGTGGAGCGATCACTGGAGATGGTCGTCGCAGTGCTCGGGGTGCTCAAGGCTGGTGGGGCTTATGTGCCACTCGACCCGGCATATCCTACTCCACGGCTGCGCTTCATGTTGGAGGATTCGCAGGCACGCGTGCTGGTGACGCAGACGGACTTGGCGGGACTGTTGTCCGCAGGCGGCGCGCGGGTCGTATGCATAGACGGCGAGTTGGGTGAAGTCGTAAGGAGGGCCGAGGGTGTGGCGCCCACTATTGCGAGCGGCGCCCCAGGGGCGCTGGCGGAGAACCTGGCTTACGTGATCTACACCTCCGGCTCGACGGGGCAGCCCAAGGGCGTCGCTATCACCCACCGCTCCGCGGTTAACTTCCTCTCGGCCATGCGACGGCGGCCCGGCCTCTTGGCCGACGACCGGCTCGCCGCCGTCACCACGCTCTCTTTCGACATGTCCATCCCTGAGCTGTTCCTGCCACTGAGCGTCGGCGCGTGCGTCGAGGTGATAGACCGTGCGGCGGCGGCCGACGGGCCGAGGTTGGCGGCGCTGCTCGAAGGCGGCGGGGCGACCGTCCTGCAGGCGACGCCCGCAACTTGGCGGCTGCTGCTGGCTGGCGGGTGGGGCGGCAGTGCCGTAGGGCTGAAGGTGTTGTGCGGCGCCGAGCAGCTGGCCGAAGACCTAGCCGAGCAGTTGGTCGCGCACGGCGCCGAGGTGTGGAACATGTACGGTCCCACGGAGACGACGGTTTGGTCGTCGGTGGCGGAGATAGGGGGCGAGAGAAAGCGAGTGACTTTGGGCCGGCCGATAGCGAACACGCAGTTCTATGTGTTGGGTGCGGGAATGCGCCCCGTGCCTGTTGGTGTATCGGGTGAACTCTACATCGGGGGCGAGGGGGTGGCGCGCGGCTACCTGAACCGACCCGACCTGACGGCAGAGCGATTCGTGCCGGACGCGTTTTCAAATGG
>Ga0207646_10003351_pt1 | contig 18176 bp, 20 predicted proteins | sample KBSK5502metaG_FD_184343 | JGI IMG/M metagenome (GOLD analysis project Ga0207646, IMG submission 184343) | Corn, switchgrass and miscanthus rhizosphere microbial communities from Kellogg Biological Station, Michigan, USA - KBS K5-50-2 metaG... | ecosystem: Host-associated > Plants > Roots >...
CGGGGGGTGATCCACCCGTTCCACGCTGCGATGGAGAGCGGACATGGGTCCATATCGGAAATCCCGGTTGAATATGATTATTCGGAGAGCGTCTATGAATCGGTCAATGATTCGCAACCTCGCGGTCGCCACACTGGTTGCCTATCCGGCGTTTGCGATCGGCGCAGACCAGGTGCCCGACGTGAAGGGCAAATGGATCGGAAAGACTCACACCATAATGGTGGGCAGGGGCGACCATTGGCCGAAGGGCCGTGGAACCTGGGCCAAACCGGCGCTGCTCGAAAAGGACCTCGTGATAGACATCACTGGACAGGACGGCCGCCGCTTCTGGGGCATGACGACACTCTCAGGCGGCGGGGAGAAGACCGACGAACCGTTCATCGGCGAACTCACTGGCAAGGACAACAGGAGCTTTGTTTTCGCCGACACCGACGGCTTCTGGGAGGGACAGCTCGACGCCGACGACACGCTCTCGTTCTGCTACAGGCATACAAAGACCAGGTCCACGGTAGTCAGCTGTACGGAGGTTAAGCGAACGCGCTGAACCGATGTCGACCCGCCATTAGACGTTTCGGGGCCAGACAGTCGCGCCCCGCGCGGGGCGCGTGGATTGAATATGCTCAGAGCAACCTTCGGCTCCTGGCTGGCCTCTACCTCACGCGCCGATCCCCGATTTTCTCAAGAGCCGAGCAATCGACGACCCGAAGAGACTCTTCGCCTGCCCGGAGTTCTACGACGTACGGCATTTGATCGAGGAGGTAACCGTTAAGAAATAGTTCGAGGGTCTTCTACGTCTTCACGCCGCTCCCCGTCGCACGACCCGCACCTTCCACCACGCCTCCCAGAGCACCTCTTGTTTCATCGTGACACCATCACGTCGAACCCACGCCCGCGTCATCTTGCCGACGCTCGATCCTGTCGGCCGTTCCACGACCTCGGCACGCGACCCTTCATCCTCAAAGATATCACCTACCCTAAGTTCGAACGGGAAGACGAGCTGCTCGGGCTGGTCTGGTCGCCTACCTTGACCGCTTGGCACCTGAGGCAAAGACCATCATTCTGGACCCCTCTATTTCGCGCGCAACTGATAGCCCATCGCCAACATCAAATCAGTCGGGTCAAGGAACTCCTCTACCCGCGTGATAACGCCGCCCTGAACCGTCCAAATCCAAATTGTAGCCGCATCAAACGCCAACCCGGTCGTCGCGATACGCCCGTGTATGTTGCCTGCGACCAGAACTCGTCCGCCCGGCAGTGACAGATATTCGGTCACCTTGACGGACAGCTCGGTGTACAACCGTGCCTGCGCTTCCAGATGCTTCCGCACCGCTTCGCGGCCGGGATGTTTGCCGCCATCTGGGATGAATTGGGGGGCAGTCCAATCCACGTCCTTGGCGAGGGTTTGCAGAATTCCTTCGATGTCATGCCGACTGAAAGCGTCATATAAGTGTTTAACTACATCGACTGAGTTCATCGCTGGAGAATCTGCCGAAAGAGAGTCGGCGTCAAGCAGCTCTCGGCCACGTGCGGGATGAAGTACCCCGCGTGGCCGAATAGGGCGTCCGCCGGTCTTGAGGAGCCACTGCTGGAGACTCGTCAGGGATCAGCTCTGGATGAGCAGTCAAACTCTCAAACGTGTCCATCCCGGAATCACCGGTATCACCGGTTCGGAGAAAGAGAGCCGTGCGGGCACTGAGCGCCGGTCGGATCGAGACGCCGAAGACCGGGCAGACACGGACGGTCGACATGAGCGCCCAGCTCGCCGCGCTCCTCCAGCGCCTTCACGTGGTCCGAATGCGCGAGAAAGCTCACGCGGGAGTGGCTCGAGATGCCTCCATGGGTCTTCTGCACGGAGGCGGCCACACCGCTCGACGAGAGCCGCGTGCGGAAGGCGTTCGGCCGCGCGCTACGGAGCGCGAAGCTGCCGGGGTTCCGGCTCTACGACCTCCGCCACACCTTCGCGTCGCTGCTCCTGGCGCATGGCGCGCCCATCACGCACGTGAGCGCCCAGCTCGGGCACAGGGACGCGACGACCACGCTCCGCTGGTACGCGCGCTGGCTTCCCCGCGCCGAGGCGCGCCGTGGACCTGCTCGATGACGCCCTCGTCGACGCGGTTGGTGCGGCTCAGGCCGGGACGGTTGGTAGCCAATTGGTAGCCAATCTGGTCTCCGAAGACACATCGGGCGCTCCGGATGGCTCCGAAGCGCCCGATAAGTTTGGTGGGCCGTCAAGGACTCGAACCTTGGACCCGCTGATTAAGAGTCAGCTGCTCTACCAACTGAGCTAACGGCCCGTCAGTCCCACCTCGCAGCATACGCTGCGCACAACGCGTCCGTATGGTGCGCCCGAGAGGATTCGAACCTCTGGCCTTTGGCTTCGGAGGCCAACGCTCTATCCAACTGAGCTACGGGCGCGGCCTTTGAATGGTGCCCACTTACGTCGCCTCTGTCAACCTCGATCGGCGCCCCGAAGTCTCAGAGGGCGCGCAGGAACACCACCAGATCCTTCTTCTCCGGCCCGGTCAGCTTGGCGCCGAGGACGAGATTGAAGAACTCCACCGTGTCGTCCAGGGTCAGGAGCCGCCCGTCGTGCATGTACGGGGGTGAGTCCTTGATCCCGCGCAGGGGGAAGGTCTTGATCGGCCCATCCATCGCGGCCATCCGACCGTTGATCAGCTGCGGGCGGAAGAACCGCTCGGTGCGCAGGTTGTGCATGAGATTGTCCGTGTAGTACGGGGCCGGATGACAGGTCGCGCACTGGGCCTTGCCGAAGAAGAGGGCCTGGCCGCGCTTCTCGGCGTCCGTGGCCTTGGCGGGATCGAGCTTGCCGTCGATGCCGAGCTTGGGCGCCGGCGGAAAATCGAGCAGCTCCTGGACCTCGGCCATGAAGTGCACCTGGCTACCGCGCTCGAGAATGTTGACGCCCTTCTTGGTGGCGATGACGGGATCGCCGTCGAAGTAGGCAGCTCGCTGCTCGAACTCCGTGAAGTCCTCGACGGTCTTGAGCGCGCGCTGCGAGCCGAACAGGCGCTGGATGTTCACGCCGCGCAGGCTCGTGGTCTCGATGCGCCGGCGGAACTCCTGCGGCCGGATGTCACCGACCTCGTGAAAGGCGCCGTTGGTGTGCCCGTTGACGTGACAGTCGAAGCAGGCCACGCCGCGGCTCGGCCGCTCGCTGCGCCGGTCCTCGGTCTGGTTGAACTGCTGCTGGGGGAAGGGCGTCACGAGGAGCCGCAGCCCCTCGAGCTGCTTCGGGTTCAGGATCCCGTTGAAGAGCTCGAAGAAGTTGTCGATGGTCACGAGCTTGCCCTTGGAGACGTCGCCGAGATCCAGACGCGTCGTGATGAACATCGGCGGGGGGAACTCCGGCGTCAGGTGATCCGGCAGGTCGAAGTCGAGGTCGAAGCGCGTCAGGTCCCGGCCCTCCTGGCGCTTGATCTCGTCGATGTGTCGCTGCGGGAACACCATGCCGCCCTCGGGGTGATTGGCGTGCGGCAGGGGCAGAAATCCGGCGGGAAAGAGATTGCGCGCCTTGATGTCGTCGGCCGTCATCTGGCCGAGCTGGTCCCACGACACCCCCGCGGGCAGCTTGACGCGCACCCCATCCTGGACGGGCTTGCCGCGCGCCATCGTGACGCCGGCCGCGGGGCGATCGGCGAGATCGTAGCGCGCGTTCAAGAGATCGCGCTGCCGCTTCATCACGTCGGCCTTGGCCGCTTTCATCTTGGCCATCGTCGCGGCGAAGTCTTCGGTGATGACGACCGGCATGTAGCTCGACGGCTTCGGTCCCTGTGCGTACGCGAAGCCGAGCCCGATGAGGATCCCCACAACCGCGATCGCGATCCCGTCTCGGAATGGGTGACTCATGCTGTTGCCCTCGTGTCGTGTGTGCCCTTCATGGCGTCCCGGCCCAGGCAAATGCCCGTGGGATGGGTACGCGAGCATGGCCTAGCGTATCAGACGCGATCGCGCTCCTGAGACAACAGCACGTAGCAGCGCGAATGATAGAACCGCTTCTTGCCGTCCGCCCCTTCGGCCTCTACCTCCACGGCCTCGACGTCGATCTCGTCACCGCACACAGTGCGGAGGAGGCAGGATTTCCCGGTGTTGGAATTCGATTGCACGGCGGTGAGCGGTTGGGGTGACCGATGGGAATCGAACCCACAACCCCTGGAGCCACAGTCCAGTGCTCTGACCAATTGAGCTACGGTCACCACAGACGACGCGACGATCGATCGTACGGAGCTTTACAGGGAGTGTCAACCGGACGAGCGGTCGATCACCTGCCGCATGTGGGCGAGCGCCTCGCGCGGCGGTCGTAGCGGCGTCTCCAGAAGGCCACGGGCGCGGTCGATCGCGAGCCCGGCGCGCAGCGGCCGCCGCGCGCGCTGCCCCAGGGCCTCGGTGTCGACCGCTTTCACGAGGCTCCCGTCGAGACCGAACGCGTTGCACACCTCGAGGGCGAAGGTGTGGCGGTCGAGGGCAAGGGGTCCGGCGACGTGCGTGACGCCGCAGATCTCTCGCTCGATCAACTCGACGGTGGCGGCGGCCAGGTCGAGGTTGTAGGTCGGGCTCGAAATCTGATCGCGCGGCACGTGGATGGGCTCGCCGCTCCGCACCCGACGCAGGATCTGATACGCGAAGTTCTTGCCCTGCGGCTCGGCGCCGTAGACGACGGTCGTGCGGACGATCACCGCCCGCGGGTTTTCCGCCTGCACGTGACGCTCGCCCTGGAGCTTGCTGAGCCCGTAGACGGAGAGCGGGTTGATCGGATCGTCCTCGGCATAGGGCCCGCTCGTGCCATCGAAGACGTACTCGGTGGAGAAGAACACGAAGCCGGCGCGGCGCTTGGCGGCGGCCTGGGCGGCTGCAGCCGGAGCGTCGCGGTTCACGGCCATCGCTGCCTCGGGATAGTCCTCACAGTAGTCCACGTGGGTGAGCCCGGCCGGGCAGAGGACCCAGTCCGGCTCGGTCTCGGCGATCAGCCGCTCCGTCGCGATCGTATCGGTCAGATCGAGCGGGCGCGTGCCGGGCTGCGCCACCCGGTGATGCGTGCCGACGACGACGTGGCCCCGCGCGGTGAGCCGGTCGGCGATCGTGACACCGACCTGGCCGGAGGCTCCGATGACCAGCGCGCGCATGCGCGCCCGATCAACCCTCGCCTTCGCGCGACGAGGGGCCGCCGTCGATGACGATGGTTTCGCCCTGGATGAAGGCGGCCGCGTCCGAGGCGAGGAAGACGGCCGGATACGCGATCTCTTCCACCTTGCCCCAGCGCCCGATGCCGACGCGCTCGGCCACGGCCTTGTAGGCTTTCTCGCCTTCGGGCCCGCCCTTGAGCAGCACGTCCGTGTAGCCCTCGGTCACGATGGGGCCGGGCGCGATGCAGTTGACGCGGATGCCCTTGCGTCCCCACGCCATGGCCAGCTCGCGCGTCAGCGTGATCACCGCGCTCTTGGAGGCGCCGTAGTGCGACATCATCGTCGAGCCGTACACACCGGCAATCGAGGCGATGTTGATGATGACGCCCTGGCCGCGCTCGAGCATGTGCCGGCCCGCCCACTTGCAGCCGAGGAAGACGCCGTTGAGGTTGATCTGCACGACAGTGTTCCAGCCGTTGATGGAGATGTCCTCGGGCTTGGCGCGAAACGACGCCCCGGCATTGTTCACCATGATGTCGAGCCGGCCGAACTCGCTGACCGCACGCTCGACGATGCCCTTGATCTGCTCCTCCTGCCGCACGTCGACGGCCACGGCAAACGTCCGCCGCCCGAGGTTGGTGATCTCCTTGGCGACGGGCTCGAGGTGCTCGAGCTTGCGGCTACAGATCGCCACGTCGGCGCCGGCCTTGGCGAGCTCGATGGCGATGGACTTGCCGATGCCGGTGCCGCCGCCGGTGACGATCGCGGTCTTGCCTGCGAGGGAAAACGGTGAAGTAGCCATGGGCCGGAAGATAACATTCACGCCGCGATCGAGCTAGAGCTCGATCGCATCGGCGGACAGCCGCGCCTAACCCCGACTCACGCTGCGGTCAGCGCGGCAGGGCGATCTCGGCTTGGCGCTCGGGGAGGTCACGCTCGAGGCGGCGGTAGACGGGGCCCGGCGAAAACGTCGTGCCGTTCTCCTGGGCACAGGCCGACAGCTTGTCGACGACCTGGATGGCCTCCTCCAGACGGCGGCCGGGCGCCTTGGCGGCGCGGCGAAGCTCCTTGTCGCTCGTGCGCTTGGCCTCCACCCACGCCTGCTCGACGTGAGCGGCGAGGAGGAGCATCTGATCGATCTCGCGGCTCACGTAGACGTTCCACTCGGCGACGCTGGGCAGGCGCAGGCAGTCGGTGGCGACGAGGGCCTCGAAGTGCTTCGTGAGGCGCGCGGCCTCGCGAAGGTGATGCTCCACCCGGGGCTGGATCTCGGCCGAGGGCTCGTGGGCGGCGGCGAGCGCGGCGGCCGTGATCAGCGTGAGCGCCAGGAGCACCGCCGCCAGGGATCGCATCGAGCCAGTATACCCGCTGGCGTCACTCCAATCGCGCGGCGTCCTCCCGGCTCACGTGCCAGAGGACGAGGTCGTACTGGACGGCGCCGGGGATCTGCTGGCGATAGATCGACACGTGGTCGATGCCTTCGTCGGCGGTCAACTCGTTGGCGGCGCCGCTGCGCGTCAGCTCACCCGGCGTGAGGGAATAGATCGTCGCCACGCGGCGTCCCTCGGCATCGTAGGCGACGTAGCGCGTCCAGCCCGGCGTTCCCGTCTCCAGATCGATGCTCGCGAGGCCCTTGAAGCGTTGCGTGAGGGGATGAGTGCGGCCACGCGGGGTGCTCGCGCGCCGGACACTTTCCGTCGCCGGCGAGGCGGAGACGTCCGAAGCGGCGGCCGCGAGCGCCCCCTCGCCGGCGAGATGGAGGTTGTTGACCACTTGTTCCACCCCCGGCACGCCGCGGGCGATGGCCTCGGCCTGGCGCTTGAGCCGAGGGGCCGAAACGCCCCCCGTGAGGTACACGATGCTCTCGAAGGTGTCGACGTGGATCCGCGTGAGGGTCCCGGCCTCCTCCATGGCCAGTCGGGCCTTCACGCGCGCGGTCACGCCGCGGTCCTGGACCCAGGTCTCGAGCGGGCGGCCCGTAAGGGTACCGCATCCGCTCGTCGCCAGGACCGCAGCGAGGACCAGCAGGATGAACCGGCTCACGCCGCCGCCGGCCGGACCGCGGCTTCGTTCTGGAGCCGCCGCTCGACAGTCGCCCAGTCGACGTTCCGGAAGAAGGCTTCGATGTACTGCTTCTTGTCCGTGGCCTTGTAGTCGCGCATGAACGCGTGCTCCCACACGTCCATGACGAGCAACGGCTTGAACCCCGCGGGGATGCCTTCCTGGTGCAGGCTGATCCAGTGATTGGACAGGCGATCGTTGACGGGATCCTCGAACAGGATCGCCCAGCCGATGCCCCGCATCTCGCCCACCGCGTGGAAGTCCTTGACCCACTGGTCCACCGTCCCGAAGGACTCCGTCAAGGCATGGGCCAGCCCGGAGCCGCCGGGCGGGGCGGGCTCGGCCCCGCGCCGGAGGTTCGCGAAGTAGTACTCGTGCAGGATCATCCCGTTGTACTCGAAGCCCAGCCGTCGGGTCAGCTCGGCGAACTCGGGATTGGTGCCCAAGTTCTGTCCACGGCCGCGCAGCTCGGCCAGCTCGGTGTTCAAGGCATTGACCTGCTTGACATACCCGGCGTACAGCTTCAGGTGCTCGGCGACCTGGTCGTCCGAGATCCCGTCGAGGCCCTTGAGCTGATCGAACTTCTGTTCCTTGTAAGTTTTTACCTTCCCTGCCGGCATGGTTTCACCCCGTGTGGCGGAAAGAGGCGTCCTAACGGCACACATCTCCTCCGCGAGTCTTGCTATCCCCTACGGCAGCAAACTCTCTGCCGTGGGGAATTTCCCGGGGTGGAGATCAGGCCCTCCCGGGGCTCCCCTCCTCGGGGGCAAGCCGCCGGATCAGGCCGAGGAGATCGAACGGGCTGTACGGATCGAATACCGGCTGCACGGCCTGGTCGGCGAACGTCTTCAGCAATCCTCAGAGATCGGTCAGGAGCTGGGCGGTGGTGCGCACGCCCTGGAAGAGATGATCGAGCCGGAGATGCTCGTTGGGGCTGTGCTGGCGGTTGTTGGCGTTGGCGTAGGGCACGAGCAGCGTGGGCAATCCGAGGATGTCGGTGAAGGCCCAGATGGGCACGCTGCCGCCGGCGGTCGGGGCGAGCACGGCGCGCTGGCCTCCGTGCGCGCGCTCGACGGACGCGATGATCGCGCGGCTGATGGGCAGGTCGAGCGAGGTCTTGGCGGGATCGTAGCCGCCCTTGTCGACGACGCGCACGGCCCGGCCGCGCAGATCGTCGGGCAGCGGCTCGTCCGCGGATTCGAGCACGGTGAGCCCCTGGGCCCGGAGGTGCTCGAGCAGACGCCGGTACACCCTCGACCAGCGCTGGTTCTTCACCATCCGGATATCGATCGCGACCGTGGCCTTGTGCGGGATGATCGTGTTCGCCTCGGCGCCGACGAACCCGCTGTGCAGCCCGCGGATCGTCAGGGTCGGATGGAACATGAGGCGCTCCAGATACTCGGCGGGCAGACGCACGCCCAGCTCCTTCTCCAGCGCCGGCAGATCCAGAGGAAACTCCGCCATCAGCCGGCGCTCGTCGGCGGTCGGGCCGACCACGTCGTCCTCGAAGCCTTCGATCAGCGGCACGCCGTCGGGCGTGGCCATCGACGCAAGCAAGCCGTTGAGCTTCCACGCCGGGTTCGGGACCGCGAAGTTGCCGGAGTGCACGTCGCGGCGGGCCGCCTCGATCTCGAGCTCGATCTTCATCACCCCACGCGCCCCGCCCGTGACGGTGGGCCGGCCGCTGCCATGCTTGGGCCCGTCGGTGACGATGACGACATCGGCGGTGAGCAGCTCACGGTGGGCCTCGGTGAACGGCCCGAAGAAGGGGCTGCCGATCTCCTCCTCGCCGTCGAAGATGAGCTTCACGTTGACCGACGGCGCGATCCCCAGCGCGTCCATCAGCTCGAGCGCGTGGAGGTGACACCAGATCGGCCCCTTATCGTCCGAGGCTCCGCGCGCGTAGAGCCAGAGGCCGGCCAGCTCATCGTCGCTGACGTCCGCGGGCGACACGAGCGGCGCGCTCGTCTCGGCCAGTCCGCGGCGGAAAACGGGCTCGATGGGATTTGGCTGGAGCCACCCTTTCGGCGGGATCGGCTTGGTGTCGTAGTGGCAGTAGATCAAGACCGTCCGCGTCGCGCCGGCCACGCGACGCTCGCCGAAGACGGCGGGATTGCCGCCGGTCTCGAGGAGGCGCCCGGCGAGGCCACACGCCTGGAGCGCGGCGGCGAGCCATTCGCCGGCGTGACGGACCTTGGCCGGCTGTTGGCTCACGGATTCGAGGCGAAGGAACTCGACGAAGCCATCGACGATGGCGCGACGACGAACGGCGAGGTCGCGGTCGAAGGTCGCCCACTCGATCATGCGCGGCCGATCGTCAGCGGACGACGAGGACGGATACCGGCGCCCTGTGCAATGCTCCCTCGGCCACGCTGCCCAGGAGCAGCCGCTCGAGCGGTCCGTGGCCGCGGGCGCCGACGGCCAGGAGCTGAGCCCTCGCGGTCTTCGTCGCGGCCAGCAGCTCTTGTAGCGGCGCGCCGTAGCGGATGGCCATGTCCACGGTCCAGCCGGCCCGGCGCAGCTCGGCCGCCGCCGCCTCCACGTCGCGACGCGCCTTGGCCTCTTCGGTCGCGGCCACGGCGGCGGCCTGGGTCGCGATCGCCGCGCGCGTCGAAGCCGGCATCAGCCCCAGGGACTTCAGCGCCGGGTGCTCGAGCACGCGCACGATCGTGAGACGACCATCGGGCGGCACGTCGAGCCCGGCCACGAACGTGACCGCGTGGCGTGACTGGCGTGACCCGTCGAAGGCGAGCACCACGTTCGCGAAGCCACGGGGGCGACTGCGCACGACGAGGGCCGCATGCTTCATCTGCCGGACGACGCCGAGCGAGATGCTGCCGAGCAGCAAGCGCGCGATCGGTCCATGACCGTGGCTGCCGAGCACGATCGCGCGCGCCCCTACGCGTTGCGCGCGGGCCAGGATCGCGTCGACCGTCGGGCCGTCGACGACGCGGGCCTCGGCATCCGGCCAGCGCTCCGACAGGATCTTGCGGGCGGCGTCGGCGACGGCGGTGAGCCCGCGATCCACCTCGGTCCAGACGGACGCGGGAATGTCCGCGGTCGGCAGCGGGGTGCGCACCACGACGGCATGGGCGCGGCTGCCCTCGGGCCACGGGAAGACGGCCGTCGCCCTGACGGCTGCAGTAGCTTCCTCCGAGCCGTCGGTGGCGACCAAGATCGTGAACCGCCCAGGCTTGGCCATGGAGCGGCGCGAGTCTAGCACGGGCTCACTCCGGATCGGGGCGGCGGACGGAGAGAACGGGACAGGACGAGAGCCGGATCACGCGGTCGGCGACGCTGCCCAGCAACAGGCGGTCGACCCCGCCGTAGCCGTGGGTCCCGATCACGATGAGGTCGGCGCCCTCGGCGCGCGCCGCCGCGACGATCTCGTCGTGGGCGACGCCCGGGCGCAGCAGCGTCTTCACGGCGAGCCCGTCCTGCCGGGCGTTCGCCGCCCAGCGCGCGAGCTGCTCCTCGACCCACTTGCGACCGGACGCGTACACCTCGCGGACACGGTCGGCGGCGAACGCGCTCTCCGAGTAGAGCGGCGCTTCGACGAAGGCGTGCAGCAGCACGATCTCTGCGCCCACGGCGCGCGCGAGCCGCTGCGCCAGCCCCCACGCCGCTTCGGATTGCGGCGAGAAATCGGTCGGGACGAGCACCCGGCGGAAGACCGTTTCGGGCATGATGAGTCTCCTCCTGGCCGGTGCCCGGAGCTAGCGGCCGAACATCTCGGCGGACTGGATCCAATCGTACGCGAAGACGCGGACGCGATAGGTCGGCGCCGGCGGCATCGTGGTCTCGAAGTATGCGCGGATGCCCGGCGTCAACTGGCCGCCGAGCCAGATGATGCGCTGATTGACGACGCGACCGGGCGGCTCGAGCGCCTCCACCAGCAGCCGCATGTTCGCCGCCGCCAGGCCCCAGTTGTTCTTGATGTAGCCCTGTACGATACGCTGGTTCCCCCGTGGGCTCGCCTGCCATTCGAGCGAGAAGAACTGTTGAGAGCCGGTGACCAGCGGCTCCACCGGCTGAGACGAGAAGCCACAGCCACCGATGGCGAGGAGAAGGAAGGCGATGAGAGCCGAGAGTCGACGCATGCATGGGATTGTACGCCTTCGCGATGATTCAACATCTGTTGAGTAATACCCGATGGGCTCGAGAAGATTTCCGCTCGGGCTTGACGCGTTAGCACTCCTCGCATATAAGTGCTAATAGCCAATCGGGCGGCGTCAACTCGCCCCCAATAGCCAAAGGAAGTCATCACTCAAAGGAGGACCGCCGGGCATGAAGATTCGTCCGTTACACGACCGCATTCTCGTGGAGCGTCTCGAGGAGCAAGAAGTCCGGAAAGGCGGGATCATCATCCCCGACACCGCCAAGGAAAAGCCCCAGGAGGGCAAGGTCATCGCCGCCGGTAATGGCAAGGTCGGCGACGACGGCAAGAAGATCCCGCTGGACGTCAAGGCGGGCGATCGCATCCTCTTCGGCAAGTACTCCGGCTCGGAGGTCAAGATCGACGAGAAGGAGTACCTGATCATGCGCGAAGAGGACGTGCTGGCCATCCTCGAGTAACCATCCACGAATCGACGAACCCAAGGAGGAAAGCGAACAATGCCGAAGCAGCTCAAGTTCAACGAGGAGGCCCGGGCCTCCCTGCTCAAGGGCGTGAACATCCTGGCCGAGGCCGTCAAGGCCACGCTGGGGCCCAAGGGGCGCAACGTCGTCATCGACAAGAAGTTCGGCAGCCCGACGATCACCAAGGACGGCGTCACCGTCGCCAAGGAGATCGAGCTCAAGGACAACTACGAGGACATGGGCGCCCAGATGCTCAAGGAAGTCGCCTCGAAGACCTCCGACGTGGCCGGCGACGGCACCACGACGGCCACGGTCCTGGCCCAGGCGATGTTCCGCGAGGGCCTGCGCAACGTGACGGCCGGCGCCAACCCGATGGGGCTCAAGCGCGGCATCGACGCCGCGGTCGATGCGGTCGTGGATGAGCTGAAGAAGCTCTCGAAGTCGACGAAGGACAAGAAGGAGATCTCGCAGGTCGCCTCCATTGCGGCCAACAACGACAAGACCATCGGCGATCTGATCGCCGACGCCATGGAGAAGGTCGGCAAGGACGGCGTGATCACGGTCGAGGAGTCGAAGTCGGCGGACACCACGCTCGATGTCGTCGAGGGCATGCGCTTCGACCGCGGCTATCTCTCGCCGTATTTCGTGAGCGATCCGGAGCGCATGGAGTGCGTGCTCGAGGACGCCGTGATCCTGATCCACGAGAAGAAGATCAGCGTGATGAAGGACATGCTGCCCCTGCTCGAGCAGGTCGCGCGGGCGGGCCGGCCGCTCCTCATCATCGCGGAAGACGTCGAAGGGGAAGCCCTGGCGACCCTCGTCGTCAACAAGCTGCGGGGCACGCTGAACGCGTGTGCCGTGAAGGCGCCGGGCTTCGGCGACCGCCGCAAGGCCATGCTGGAGGACATCGCGATCCTGACCGGGGGCAAGGCCATCACCGAGGACCTCGGCATCAAGCTCGAGAACATCAAGCTCGACGACCTGGGCAAGGCCAAGAAGGTGGTCGTGGACAAGGACAACACCACGCTGGTCGAGGGCACGGGCAAGCAGTCGGGCATCGAGGGGCGCATCAAGCAGATCCGCGCCCAGATCGAGGAGACGACCAGCGACTACGACCGCGAGAAGCTGCAGGAGCGGCTGGCCAAGCTGGCCGGCGGCGTGGCCGTGGTCAAGGTCGGCGCGGCCACCGAGACCGCGATGAAGGAGAAGAAGGCGCGCGTGGAGGACTCGCTGAACGCCACGCGGGCGGCGGTCGAGGAGGGCATCGTGCCCGGCGGCGGCGTGGCCCTGCTGCGGGCGGCCAAGGCCATCGACAAGCTCAAGCTCGAGGGCGATGAGAAGGTCGGCGCCATGATCGTCCGTCGCGCGCTCGAGGAGCCCATTCGCCAGATCGTGGAGAACGCGGGGCTCGAGGGCAGCGTGGTGGTCGAGAAGGTGAAGGCCGAGACCGTGGCCACCCGCGGCTTCGACGCGGAGACCCTGGCCTACGTCGACATGCTGCAGGCCGGCATCATCGACCCGACCAAGGTCGAGCGCGTGGCGCTGCAGAATGCCGCGTCGATCTCGTCGCTGCTGCTCACGACCGAGGCGCTGATCACCGACATTCCCGAGGAGAAGTCGGCGGCCGCGCCGCCGATGCCTCACGGAGACATGTACTAGCCTCCGAGACCACGGAGAGGCCATTGTTTGGAGTCTCCGCGATGCGGGGACGGCGGCCCGGGCTGCTCCGGCAGCCCGGGCCGTATCATTTTTGGGGCGTTGACCTTGCTGCCTCGGGGGATGTCTGATAGCCTAAGGCGCTTCGAAGTCGATGTCCCAGGGCCCGAGGGGGTGAGTCATTCTGCGGCCTTATGAAATTCTCGTGATCGTCGATCCTCGTCCCAGTGACGAAGAAGTTGCGACGCTGCTCACTCAGCTCTCGGAGCAGGTCACGTCGCTCGGGGCCGAAGTCATCAAGATGGAGAACTGGGGGAAGCGCCGCCTGGCGTACGACATCCGCAAGCAGCGCGAGGGGACGTACGCCGTGCTGGAAGTTTCTGCCGAGCCCTCGACCGTGAAGGAGTTCGAGCGGCAGTTGCGGCTGAACGAAAGCGTCCTGCGCTTCCTGTCCACGCGGGTCCCCGTCCGGAAGAAGGCTCGGCCGGCAAAAACTCAAGAGGTAGTTGAGGAGGTCGGTTGATGGCGAGCCTCAACAAGGTTCTACTGATCGGCAACCTGACGCGTCCTCCGGAGCTCCGCTACACGCCGAGCGGCACCGCGGTGGCGGACCTGCGTCTCGCGGTGAACAACGACTACACCACGCAGTCGGGCGAGCGACGGCAGGAGGCATCCTTTCTCACCGTGATCGTCTGGGGCAAGCAGGCGGAAAGCTGCAGCGAATACCTGGACAAGGGCAGTGAGATCTTCGTGGAGGGGCGGCTTCAAGTCCGCGACTGGGAAGGCAAGGACGGACAGAAGCGCACGTCCACCGAGGTCGTTGCTCAGCGAGTCCAGTTCATGAGCCGGACCAAGGGGAGCGGCAGCCGCGCGCAGGCCGCGGTACCCGCCGCCGAGCCCTTTGCCGAGGAGACGACGGCCGCGGCGGACGACGACGTCCCGTTTTAGCCGAGACCCCACCCATCGCAGCTAACCGGTGGGGGGTGTCGGGGAGGAGCGGCGGTCGCTCCCCCCGACCTTAACAGGAGGAGAGCGATTCCGACGCCACAGAAGCCCATGAAGCGCCGCCGGTTTGGCCGGCGGAAGATCTGCAAGTTCTGCGCTGACAAGGTCGACCTCGTCGACTACAAGGACGTCCGCCGTCTGCGGAGCTTCGTCACGGAGCGGGGCAAGATCATCCCCCGGCGCATCTCGGGCAGCTGCGCGCGCCACCAGCGCCAGCTCACGCACGCCATCAAGCGCGCGCGAACGATCTCGCTGCTGCCCTACGTGACGACGGACTAGCCGCCATGAAAGTGATCCTGCTGGACGACGTCGCGAAGGTCGGTCGCCGGGGCGAGGTCCGCGATGTCTCCGACGGCTACGCCCGCAACTTCCTGATTCCCAAGAAGCTGGCGCTGACGGCCACGCCCGGCAATCTCAAGGGCCTGGACCACATCAAGAAGCAGCAGGATGCCAAGGCCGGGCGCATCAAGTCCGACGCCGATACCCTGCGCGAGCGCATCGAAGCGCTCGTCTTCGAGGTTCGGAAACAGGCCTCCGAGGAGGGCAAGCTCTTCGGCTCCGTCACCGCCCAGGATGTCGTCGATTTCCTCGACGGGCACGCGATCAAGGTCGAGCGGCGACGGCTGCACCTCGACGAGCCCATCAAGACGCTCGGCGAGAGCGTCGTCGCGATCCGGATTCATCCCGAGATCACCGCGCAGCTGCGTGTGAACGTCGCCCGCGAGTAGTTTCTCGGAAGGGGGCGCTTCGCCCCCTTCCGTCATCCCCCGAGTATCAACGTCCGATCCACCGATTTCGGTCGTCTCTCCACCTGATGTCCACCGCATGTCCACAAAAGTCGACACAGAGACGAATTTCGTTGACGAAAGGCGCGTCGGCGACCCACGATCATTGCGGATGCTTCACGGAGATCCGCGCTCGTGAGCCCTCTGGAAGTTCCCTCCCGGATCCCCCCGCACAACCTCGACGCCGAGCGCGCGGTGCTCGGGGCCGTGCTCCTCGAGGGCCGTGAGGCGTTGCCGCGACTCATCGAGATCCTCCGCCCCACCGACTTCTACACCGAAGCCCACCGCGCCATCTTCTCGACGATGCAGATCCTCTTCGACCGGGGTGAGCCCGTCGACGTGATCACCCTCGGCGAGGAGCTGCGCCGCGGCGGCCAGATCGAGTTCGTGGGCGGGCCGGCGGCGCTGGCGCTGCTGGTGGAGCAGGCCTCGATCGCCTCGCACCTTGGCGCCTACTCCCACATCGTCCGGGACATGGCGGTGCTTCGCGAGCTGATCCAGACGTCGACCCAGATCATCACCCAGGCCTTCGAGGCCAAGGAGGACGTGCAGGGGCTCGTCGACGACGCCGAGCGCCGGATCTTCGGGCTCGCCGAGCGGCGACTGGAAGGCAGCGCGCTGCCCGTCGGCAAGATCCTCAAGAACACGTTCGAGTACATCGAGCGCCTCTACGAGCGCAAGGAGCACGTGACCGGCGTGGCCACGGGCTTCGAGAAGCTCGACCTCGAGACCTCGGGCTTCCAGCCCTCGGACTTCATCATCATCGCCGGTCGCCCGAGCATGGGGAAGGCCCAGCCGCTCGACGCAAAGGTGAAGACCGTCACGGGATGGAAGCCGATGGGCGAGCTACGCGTGGGGGACGAGCTCGCCTCCGTGGACGGATTGCGCTCGCGGGTGGCTAAGATCTTCCCGCAGGGCGTGCAGCCGATCTATCGCGTGACGTTCTCCGATGGCCGGTCGACGGAGTGCACGGCCGACCACCTCTGGTGCGTCCGTTACCGCGGCTGGCGGGAACCGCGGACGTTGACCACGGAGCGCGTGGCCGAGATGCTGGGGAGGACGCGCTATCGTCATCGATTGTGGATCGACACTCCGACCGGCGAGTACGGGCACGGCGACCGCCTGCCGATCGATCCTTGGCTTCTGGGGGCCCTGCTGGGTGACGCCAAGCTGTCGGGAAGCAATCTCGTGTTCTCGACCTCCGAGCAGGAAATGCTGGACCGGCTGCTGGAACGCGCCGGCAAGGACTTTGCCGTCCGAGCTGGCGGCGGTTACGACTGGCGGATCGTCCAGGCTTCCGGTGCGCACCGCGCCGGAGTTTGGGGCGCGACGCCGAACGCGCTCATGGAGGGGTTGCGGCGGCTCGGGCTCTGGGGCATTCCGAGCCAGCACAAGTTTATCCCGGAGGTCTACGTCACCGCCTCCAGGGGAGCCCGACTCGAACTGCTGTCCGGGCTCATGGATACGGATGGCTGGGTCGAGAAATGGGGGAGTGCCCGCTTCTGCTCGACGAGCGAACGCCTTGCCCGGGACGTTGCGGATCTCGTGCGGTCCCTCGGTGGTTGGTGCTCCGTCAGCGCCCGACGGACGACCTATACGTACCGCGGTAAGACGAAGACCGGCCGCCCCGCGTACGTCTGCAACATCCACCATCCCGAACCCAAGACGATGTTCCAGCTTACGGTGAAGCAGGCCCGTACCTTGGCAGCACCCCGTCGCCGCCGACGGCCCATCTTCGTCTCGATGGAGCGCGTGCGGACGGCCGAAGCGCAGTGCATCGCGGTAACACACTCGTCCGGGCTCTACATCACCGACGATTATGTCGTGACGCACAACACGGCCTTCGCCTTGAACATCGCGCAGCACGTCGGGGTGAACCTGCGCGGCAACGTCCTCGTCCTCAGCCTCGAGATGTCGGCGCCCCAGCTCGTCCAGCGCATGCTCTGCTCGGAGGCCAAGGTCGACTCGCAGTCGGTGAGGACGGGCTATCTCAGCGCCTCGGACTGGGCCCGGCTGACCTCCGCCGCCGGACGCCTGAGCGAGGCCAGGATCTTCATCGATGACAGCGCGGCGCTCACCGTGCTCGAGGCGCGCGCCAAGGCCCGGCGCATGAAAGCAGAGCACGGTCTGGATCTGCTCGTCATCGACTACCTGCAGCTCATGCGCGGTCGCCACAACATGGAGAACCGCCAGCAAGAAATCTCGGAGATCTCGCGCTCGCTCAAGGCGCTGGCCAAGGAGATCAACGTTCCCGTCGTCGCGCTGTCCCAGCTCTCGCGCGCCGTCGAGGCGCGCTCCACCCGCGACTTCCGCCCGCAGCTGTCGGACCTGAGGGAATCGGGCGCCTTGGAGCAGGACGCCGACCTGATTCTCTTCCTCTATCGCCAGAGCGTGTACAAGGAAGAGCTGCCGCCGGACGAGGCCAACATCGCCGAGGTCATCATCGGCAAGCAGCGCAACGGGCCGATCGGCACCGTCAAGGTCGTGTTCTTGCCGCAGTACGCCCGCTTCGAGAACATCGCCGACCTCCACCGCCAGCCGCAGCCCGCGTTCTAGCCGTCGCCGACCGCGCCCTCGCGCCATCCGGCGCCCGGCCGATATACTGACGCCATGGCCGCGATGCGCCCCGACGAGCCCCGGACATGACGAACGTCGTCATCGTCGGCGCCGGCAAGGGGGGGCGGGCGTTGCTCGAGATGCTCGTCGGCGACAGCACCGTGTCGCTCCTGGGCATCGCCGATCTCAACGCCTGGGCGCCCGGAATCGAGTTTGCCCGCCGGGTCAACGTCCCCGTCAGTACCGACTTCCGCGACCTGGTCAAGGATCCGCGCGTGGATCTCATCATCGACGTCACGGGCAATCCCGACGTGCACCGGACCATCGTCGAGCTGAAGCCGGAGTCGGCCGAGGTGATGGGCGGCATCGGGGCGCGCTTCATGTGGGATCTCCT
>Ga0207646_10003353_pt1 | contig 18165 bp, 15 predicted proteins | sample KBSK5502metaG_FD_184343 | JGI IMG/M metagenome (GOLD analysis project Ga0207646, IMG submission 184343) | Corn, switchgrass and miscanthus rhizosphere microbial communities from Kellogg Biological Station, Michigan, USA - KBS K5-50-2 metaG... | ecosystem: Host-associated > Plants > Roots >...
AGACCCACGACGGGCTGGTGAGCACGTATTGCGTCGCGAGGCGTTTCGATCCGTTCTCGAAGATCGTGTCATTGCCGATGGCGGCCGCGGGATTCTGGGCGTACGGCTTCATGCGGGAAGCGGTGATCGACAGTCTGCCCCTGCCGGTCTCCAGATCCACTTTGGATAGCCAGGTGTTGTCGCGTCGGATCAGACGCCTTGCGTCGGTGTAGAGACCGATGACGTCGTTGATCGGCTGATTCGGCAACGGCATCGCGTCGAGCACGATTTTCGTTTCGGGAAACGGGAGCGCCGCCAGGATGCGATCGCGCGTCGCCTGCGTCGGCACGTTGGTCTGCACAGTACGGCCCGAATTCTCGCGATAGCCCTCATAGTTCGCGAAGAACAAGAGCCGATTTCGCAGGATGGGCCCGCCCAGCGATCCTCCGAACTGGTTGAACCGAATCTCTGGTTTGGGGGTCGTGACGGGCAAGAATGGATCGCGCGAGGAGAACCCCTCATGCTGGAAATTCTCGAACAGCGAGCCGTGAAACTGGTTTGTGCCCGATCGCGTGATCATGTTGACCTGGCCGCCAATCGACCCGCCGTACTCCGCCGCCAGGACGCCCTTGACGACCTGCACCTCGGCGACCGCCTCCACGCTCAGGATCTCGATCTGGTTCTGGCCGCCGTAGTTGCCAAAGCCGCGGTTCTCGGGGTTGGTTTGTGCGCTGCTGCCGTCGACGTTGATGGCGCTGCCACCGTCGCCGACGCCGTTCACGCGGAAGGGCCGGCCGCCCCCAAGAGCGTTATCAGTCGAACTGACACCCGCGGACAGCAGGACGACGTTCTGCAGATTCCGCCGCGAGACCGGAATTTCTCGCACTTCGGTGCTCAGCGTTTGCGTCTGCGCCGTCGTGACCGTTTCGATCAGAGGAGCGGATTCAGTGACGGTGATCTTCTCGGTAACGTTGCCGATTTCGAGCGCGTAGGTCTGACGCACCGTCTGACCGGCGCCGAGCGTCAATCCCCGACTTTGGTACGTCTTGAATCCCGGGAGCTCGATTTTGATGGCATACGGGCCGGCAGGAAGCGCGGGGAGCACAAACTCACCACGTTCATCGGACACCGTCTCTCTCATCAGATTGGTACCTTCGTGGGTGACGGTAACGTTCACGCCCGGCAGAACCGCGCCGCTACTGTCGTGCACGACGCCATACAGCGTGGCCGTGGTCACCTGGCCGCGCGCGTGCACAGCAGGCAGCAAGAGCATTGCTAGGAACACTAGACCGATCGCAAGAAGCCGTGGAGCAGTTACCATAGAGACCTCCGGATTAGTGTTGTCCTGAACAGCAGGCCTACAACCGATTTCAAATTGTGGGCAGTATTTCGGCTGGTGGTTTTTTAGCACCAAACGAAGTGAATTGTCTAGCGCCACGCGTGCCTGACGTTTTACTTCGACTAACGTGGCGAGTTTGGTTATCGCGCGCGAAGCCGATTAATCGTTTTCGCCGAAAAGATCTGTCATCTGGCGGTCGGCTTGTCTTGCTTCATCCCTTTCACTCGCTTCAGTAGCAAAAAGACAAAGATTTTACAGACGTCTCGATCCGTGTGGGATATGTTGCCAACTCCAAGGGGAAAAAATGGCGAAAACTACACGAAGAAATCTGTTCAAGGTTGCTGCTGCCGGTGGTCTTTCTGCGGCTTTGGGTGTAGCAACAAAAAAGGAAGCGCGAGCGCAGCAATCGTCTGTGCCCGACGACACAGAAAGACATGCCCATCTCGATATATCTATGTTTGGCCCATCGTATGGCGCACCCGGGGCAACTGTCTGTTTTGGGACTTTTCCGGCTGATTCAACCGTAGACAGGATGCAAGTGGCCAGTCCGGGCAACCGTAACGGCCATCAAATGGGCCCCTTCCAGGTCATAATACGGGCGAGTGGAACGGTGAACTTTATCATTGAGGGGAATCACCAAGTTGTCGTTTACGATGATGGGATTCAACCCCGGGATATCAATCCGGATTTGGTGCTTCCACCACCGCTTAACACTCTAATCGACGACCCTAGGGGCCGGATATACAGGGGCCTGAGTCCTGCTGCTGTTCCAGCGAACTTCTTCGGGCCGGGTGTACCCGCCGCCGCTATTCCCGCTGCACCTCCGGACCGGATTGAGGTAGTTAATTTTCCAAGGCCGGGTACCTATCTGGTGATCTGTTCTGTCCGCACCCATTTCCTTGGCGGCATGTACGGTTTCGTGATGGTGCTTCCCTGAGGATCTAGTGGCGTAGCTAGAAGAAATACTTCAAAGCGAACTGCATGATTCGGGGATCGCGCGCTGAGCTTCAAACTTTGAAGGGAGACCTGTCGACACCTCTGCCCATCTCGAGTCTTCGGCAAGCGATTCGAGCTTGCTCGCGCTCACGTTCTTCATTGCCGACCCGACTTTCGTTTGTTCGCTGGCTGCATTTATGTGCTATGAAAGGTTCCGCGCCGCTCTTTGCCCTCAAATTCACGGTTCTCTTCGAAATCTTTGAGAAATCGGGTAGCGCAATCGGCGCGCGCTCGCTCGCTTCTCGGCCTCGATCTTGAGCGCAGCATTCTCCGCGTTCTGGCCCGCCTCGATGCGTGAGCGATACGCTCGCCCGACGTAGCCCGCGAGCGGGCCGCGCATCTCCTCGATCTGCCGGAAACGGACGCCGCCTCCCCGCAGCGGTTCGATGTGGCGCGAGCGCGTTCCGCGAGCAAGAAACGAGTACCAGTTGCACGACCGCCATGAAAGAACATGCGGCGACTGCAAGCACAGCACGCGGTTCGAGACCCGTTGCACTTCGTCGCCGAGCCTAGCTTCGATGGTGACGACGCCTCCGAGCTTGAGCTCTCCGCTCAAGACGCGCGAATAAGGATTCCAGCGCGCATAGTCGTCGAGCCGCGTGAGCACCTCCCACACGTCCTCGGCCTCGGCGTCGATTCTGATCTCGGTCTCCGTCCTCCACATGTATGTGTCGTAGTGATATGGGATCTCTAGAATATAGTGCCTGACGAGCAATTCTTACCTGTAGCATAGAAGCCGAACGGTACGTTGTTCCACCAGGTCACACCGGCCATGGCGTTCCGCGTTCTGGTCATCAGGTAACCATCGAATCTCTGGTCGTCGCTTTGGTTGGCCGGGGTGTTGTTGAAGTCCACCCAAAACACGATGCGGTGTTGAAGGCTGCTGGACGTGCCCAGAAAACCAGGGCCCTGCTGTCCTACGATAGGATCCTGCGGGTTAGCCATAATTTGATATCGCAGGTTGTAATTAATCGTGCTGTTGGGCGTGTACACGCTCAGAGTTCCGTTGCCGCCGTATGTCGCATTCGCGGGGCCGAAAAAGAGCGAGCCAGGAATTCCGTCCCACACAATCTCGTAGTTGGCTCCATACTGGCAAACAAAGTCCCCCACCGTAATCGGAGGAGGAGGCAGCACGGCTGTACCCCCGATACCGCCGACCGATCCGCGCAGCCCCTGCGCGTTCCCCGGTGGGGAAAACCATCCAAGCGTTAACGTGATCAGGGTTAGAGCCGCTGTAAATGTGAAACGAGACGTTCCAGTTACCATTTTGCACCTGCCTTTCAATCGGTAGAGGTTAAGTGTTGACCAGTTTCCCTGTTCCGAACGGCGACGCAAGCCGCGCCGCCGGTCCTTGTTTCCATGACAGGTAGGTCGCTGGTTCGATCAATTTGGTTCGTGGCTGGTTGAAAATTTATTTCTGATCGGGGTGACAGCCTGGCAAGGCGAACTCGGATTCAGTCAGGTGCGATCCAAGTCCGGGCGACTCCTGAGGAGCCGTTTCGGTCTGTTCGCGTCGCTCCGTTGCCGGACGGCGGTCTCCGCCATTAACGCGATTCTCCTCAAGCCGCTTCCGTTTCCCGAGGGCGACAGGCTGATGCAACTCACGCAACGGCGAGGTCGGATAACGCGTAGGCCGGCCGATGACCTCGCGAAACGCTACGGCCGCAGGAAGAAGGTGGACGACACAGCTCCAGCAGATCCGCCTGCATCTTCCACCACGACAGCCGGCTCGTGAAGTCCGCCCCACGGAGCTCCGGACTCCAACGCCGGAGCTCCGGGCTTCACGGATTGGTTCCCAACACTCAGCGATTACGGCAAGTGGGTCGTCTATGTCATCACGTCCGTGGATATGAAAAGAAGACGCCAATGATGCCGATGTCCGGCTGGTGTCGAATGCGGGCGGCGAGCCAGTCCGACTGACCACGAGCAAGAAGAATGACAACCGATCCGATCAAGCTCACCGACCATGATCCGCAAGTCCTGGAGTTGCATTAGGATCGAGCGATGTCGTCCGGCGGTTCCGCTCCGGAAGGTGGACATAAGACTCGGAGCAGTTCGTTCCCGGTGTCTTACCAGATGATTCTGGTGAGATCGATCGGTTCTGTCGTTTTGAAGAGCAACACCGTTTGCTCTTGTTGAGGAATTTCAGCCTCACTCGTTAAGCCATCGACGCCTGCCGCGGCGCCAACCCCAGGATTCTGACCCAGGGATGCGCTGCTGGCGGCGCCGAGCGCGCCGCCCACCATTCCTGCAATCCCTTTCGCCAGAACGTCCATATCCGACAGCCGTTTTAACGTCGTCTTTATGGGGAGCGCATGCATTTGGAGATGCGCATTCGGAGACGACAACTCATTCAGCTCCAGCGTGACGTCCGCGAGGTCGCTGCCACGGTGATCGTGAATGTTTGTGACCTTGATCGATGCCCGGGCATTTGCCGGAATGAAAACCTGCGAGTTCATCACAATGCCGTCAGCGACGACGCCCTGCAGCGCATCACCGGGTTTGCTACCTTGAGAGATGCTGTCATTCAAACGGATGCGAAGATCGGTGCCCGCAGACAGGATCATCGGAACAGGCGCGTTTTCCGCATCGAAATGGGCGGCGGAAGTGTGAGCGGGCCGGTCGACAATCCAGAAGCCCAGCACAATTGAAGAGAAAACGCCGACGACGGCTAAAAAAGAATTCCTCATGTGGTTAATGCAGCAAAAACAATGCCAGCGCTGCGGCAGCGCTGGTCCGATACGTGCACAGGCAGGTGAAGCTTATGTATCCAGACATTCGTGAACTGGCGAGACGCGCCATGATCGAGCGCGGCTTTCTCGCCGAAATCCCTGAAGACGCGAGAGCCGAAGTCGAGACGAAAGCAGAGCCGGCCTTCGACGCGCTCAAAATTCGCGATCTCCGTTCACTGCTGTGGTCCTCCATCGACAATGATGAATCTCGAGACCTGGATCAGATCGAATATGCGAAGAGCGAGCCCGGCGGGATCCGAGTATATGTCGGAATCGCCGACGTCGACTGGTTCGTGCACGAGGACTCGATGCTCGATCGTGCCGCAAAACACAACACGACCTCCGTCTACACGGGCGTTCGGACGTTTCCCATGCTTCCGGAAAGACTTTCGACCGATTTGAGCTCGTTGAATGAAGGCGAGGAACGTCTGGCCATCGTCGTGGAGATGCTGATCACCGACGACGGGCGCGCTGGGGAATCATCGGTGTACGCGGCAATCATCAAAAACAAAGCACGGCTGACGTACAACGGCGTAGCGGCGTGGCTTGAAGGCGCCGCAGGATCATCTGAAATCGATGGTGAGATCTTATCGAAGATCGAGGCGAATCCGGAGTTGCAGGCTCAGCTTCGGCTGCAGGACCAGGCTGCCGAACATCTGCGCAAGGCGCGGCATGAAGCCGGCGCGCTTGCGTTCCACAGCTCCGACGTGAACCCTGTCGTTTCAACGGAAGGTGTGGTCCTGGATCTCGAGGTGCGCCGCCAGAACCGCGCAACTGCGCTGATCGAGGATTTAATGATTGCGTCAAACGAAACAACGGCACAATTCCTCGATCAGAACGGCTTTCCGAGTCTTCGCCGTGTGGTGAATACACCCGAGCGATGGGATCGCATCGTCTCCCTCGCCGCTTCACTCGGACACGAGCTGCCGCCTGAGCCCGATGTGAAGAGCCTTGCGGAATTCTTAGATGCGCAGCGCCGGACCAATCCAGCTCACTTTCCTGATGTCTCACTCGCAGTCGTGAAGCTGCTTGGGCGAGGGGAGTATGTTGCGCGCGCGCCGCGCGACAACACGCCTGGACATTTCGCGCTCGCTGCGCACGCGTATTCCCACTCGACGGCTCCCAACCGGCGATTTCCGGATCTCATCACACAAAGGCTTCTGAAAGGTGTCCTCGCTGGCGCGTCGCCTGCTTACAGCGCCGGAGAGCTTGCCGCGCTGGCGGCGCACTGCACGGAAAGGGAAGACGCGGCAAACAAAGTCGAACGCTTCGTCAAGAAGTGTGCTGCCGCCGTGCTGTTGCAAAACAAGATCGGTCATTTGTTCGACGGCGTCGTTACCGGTGTGACTGATCGCGGCAGGTGGGCTCGAATTTCACATCCGCCGGTTGAAGGCAAGATTATCGACCACGGTGGAGGGCTTGACGTGGGCGACAGAGTTCGACTTCGGCTGGCTTTCGTTAATCCGGAGCGGGGATTTATCGACTTCGAGCTGGCGAACTAGGTTTTCGGTTTCAAGACATGTACGAACCACCAATGATCAAACAACTTTGGATAGATCGAGCTTCAGCATTGCACGCTTCAGCGATCTTCGCCGTCTTTGCATGCCGGACCACAAATCGCCAACATTCTCGATGCGGCTGGCCATGTTCCTCAGTGTGAACGTCCTGGGTCCGACCTTAGCGCTCTCCAACTCATCCCACGTGCATGGCGCGGACACCGGGGCACCGGGCTTCGCGCGAACAGCGTAGGCGGCCGCGTGCGTCGCACTCCAGCCGTTACGTCCGGTATCAATAAGGATCCGTGTCCCTCGATCCACCTTATGAAATTCCTGCGTGAGGTTTTTCGGATCGCGCCGGACAAGTAGTGTCCCAATCGCATGCGCGAATCTATCGACTTCTCCCATGTTCGCCTTGCCGTCGAGCGGGACCGCGATGTGAAAGCCCTTCGAGCCGGATGTCTTTACCCAGCTTGGAAGTCCGAGTTCGTCGAGCAAGTCGCGAAGCGCAAGCGCTGCGGCGCGCAGCATTCCTGAATCGTCGATGGACGGATCGAGATCGAACACGCAGATGTCCGGGTGGTACACGTCGGGCGCGCGCGATGTCCACACATGGGGCGTGATGCTGTTCTGGTTGACGAGCCACAGCAGAGACCGGGTGTCAGTCACGATTGGATGGTGCACGACGCCGTCTTTCTTCGGAACCTCGACACGCTGCAGCCATTCTGGAAATCCTTTCGACACGTCCTTCTGGAGAAATCCTTTTTTCCCGATGCCCGCGGGAAAGCGTTCCATTGTGACGGGACGGCGAATGATATGCGGCAGCATCATGGGCGCAATCATCTCGTAGTAGGCGGCGAGTTCGCCTTTGGTAATCCCATCATCAGGGAACAAAACCTTTTCGGGATGGGTGATCACCACGTTTCCCTCACAACCTCCCGTGGTGATTTGTCGTAGCGAATGCCCAGCAGCCGCGGATGGCGCAGCTTACTGTGCACGGTCCACTCAATGAAGGCAACCTGCACCACGATTTCGGGTAGCACCCAATGTGCGCGAATCCGTGGCAACCCCGTGGCTTTCGTGAACGGCGATTTCGGAATCTCGAGCTTGTCCAGCCGTGCGCGCAGGTCCAGTAACAGCTTCGTGTCGAAGCCGGTACCGATTTTGCCGGCAAAGACGAAATCATCGCGATCGAAGTACCCCACGAGGAGTGCGCCAAGACCGACGCGGCTACCCTGTGGATCGGTGAACCCACCAACCACGAGCTCCTGCGTCGCCTCGCACTTCATCTTCAACCAGTGAGGCGAGCGGCGGTGCTCGTACGGTGAAGTACGACGCTTCGCGATGACTCCTTCCCATCCTTCGCTGCACGCGCGCTCCCAGGGTTTGTCGTCCATGATTTCCGGAACGTGAGCCAGCGGAGCACGTAGCGAGAAGTCTTTCAGCAATGCACGCCGGGCATCGAGCGGCAACGCCATGACGGCGCGTCCTTCGAGCCACATGATGTCGAACACGTGATATGCAATGCGGCTGGCCGAATCCCACGCAGCCTCGCCGTCGAGAATCACATCGCGGACTGGCAGGTTGGCGATCGCTTCGGCGACGGCCGGGTAGTGCTGGATCAACCGGTTGCGCGAATAAAGCTTCACGTCGGCGCCATTTTTGAACGCGAGCATTCGGATTCCATCAAGCTTCCGCTCGAAGATCCACTCGGGCCCGGTGAACCGCTCCTGCGTGAGCGTTGCCGCCATCGGCACAACCCATTCAGGGAAGGAGGTTGGTTCCTGGCTTAGCATCTGGAAGATACCGCGGGTGTAGAATCACAAGCCTTGAGCGCATGTTGGCTGTCATGAACTCATTATGGCAAACATTTCCCAGCATCTGAGCAGATGGCTCGAAAAGCTTGTCCATCGGGGTGGTAGTGATCTCTTTCTCGCAAGACGACGACACTGGCAGCCCTCGTCAACGAAATCAATCGCCGGGATGCCAGGCACATCATCACTATCGAGGATCCGATAGAGTATGAACATCCGCAGCAGAAAAGCATTGTGGAACAAATAGAGATCGGAATAGATTCGCCGGACTTTCCCACGGCATTGCGATCAGCGCTTCGCCAGGCTCCGGACGTCATCGTCGTTGGTGAGATGCGGGATCCGGAGACTATGCGTATCGCACTCACGGCGGGCGAGACGGGACATCTGGTTTTCTCGACGCTGCATACCGGGGACGTAACGTCTACCATCTCTCGCGTGGCCGATTCCTTTCCGCCGGAACGTCAGGGCACCATTCGGCAGGAACTTTCCATGTCCCTGGCAGCTGTCATGACGCAGATCCTCATGCCTCGCATCAGTGGCGGACGTATCCCAGCTGCAGAGTTACTGATGATCGGCTATGGAGCGCGCCAGCACATTCGGAAAAATGCGCTACAACATATTCATCAGGAGATCACAATTACACGCCCCAAAGGTTCATTTACATTCGAGGAATCATTGGCGACCCTGGTAAAGGAGCGGCTTATTAGTGCGGAAGAGGCTCGCGCACGCACCATGCACCCTGAAGAAATGGATCTCTTGCTGAGCGGATAGTTATCGAAGACTCCCTATTTCACGACTTCATAAACACGGATAGCGGCCTCTTTTGTGACATTGTGGCATACTTTGCAGCGTCCGTTCGAATACTCGTTGAGAGGACTACAGGGTAGACCCAGGGATGGCATCATTTCGCATACTTCTAGTCGAAGACTTTGAGCCGGTCCGCCAGTTCGTTCGTTTGGCGCTTCAATCCAGGGCGGAGTTTGAGGTCGCCGGTGAAGCCCTGGATGGACTGGAGGCAGTCCAGAAAGCAAGAGAGCTTCAACCGGACTTAATTCTGCTGGATATCGGTTTGCCGAAACTGAATGGGATGGCGGCTGCCGAACAGATTCGTGTTGTCGCCCCGGATGCGAAACTTCTTTTCGTCAGCCTGGAGACATCTCCCGTCATCGTGCAAGAGGCCTTTCGGCTCGGCGCCCAGGGGTATATTACCAAGCTGCGCGCTCACGCTGACCTGATACCCGGTATCGATGCGGTTCTTGCAGGCAAGCAATTCGTCAGTAGTGACCTGGACGTGGAAGTCAGCCTCGGTACGAACAATCACCACCGGCACGACGTCCAATTTTATTCTCACGACACGTTTTTCGCGGAGAGCGCTACTCGCCTTATCGGCGGAGCTCTGAAGGCTGATGGTGCAGCCGTTGTTTTCGCAACGAATTCTCACAGGGAAAGCATCCTTCAAAGCCTGAAGGCAAGCGGCTTCGATATGGATCGTGCAATTCAACAAGGGACTTATATTTCACGGAATGCGGCTGACGCGCTTTCGGAGTTCATGGTTGACGGCCTGCCCGACCCTGGCCGACTTCTCGGGACGCTGGGCCGTGCCATTGAATCAGCCGCCAAAGCAACGAAGACAGAACATTCCCGCGTTGTTTTTTGTGGTGAGGGCGTGGCTCTTTTGTGGGCGGAAGGCAAAACGGAGGGCGCCATCCAGATCGAAAGAATCTGCAACGGTCTGTGCGACACACACGATGTAGATATGTTGTGCGCGTATCCGCTAAGCGCTTTTCGGCCGGCCCATGACGGGCCCGCCTTCAGGAGCATCTGTGCGGAACACACAGCTGTTTTTTCCAGATGAAAGCTCCCGGTCAGGATTGGGCGTCCAGCGCACCGTCTCGTTCGGTTTCCGGATTCAATCTCACACTTGCCCTGATCACGGTTTTGCCGGTTTCGGAATCAATTTCCAGCTGACCCCCGATCTGATGCAGGCGCTCGCGCATTCCCACCAGACCAAGACCTGAAGGTACTTGCACTGTATTCTTGCTTCCCGAAACTGCCGACAGACGAATGCTGCCGGGTATACCTTTGCCGTCATCCTCGATGGTCAGCGTGATCTGCGAGCCCGCATTCGAGACCAGCCGCGCCAGCCGAATCCGTGCGGTCCTGCTGCCCGAATGCCGCCAGATATTGGTGAGCGCTTCCTGAGTGACACGAAAGAGGACGATCTCGACATCGGGGGGCAGACGCCCGACTTTCGGAGATAGCTCCAGCTCCACACTGATCGCGGTTCGCTTCGAAAACCCCTCGATGTAAGGTGGCAACGCTAAATTCAGCCCTCCTGCATCGAGCAGGGGCGGATGAAGCAGATAGGAGAGAGTGCGGATTTCGCCGATGGTGTCCTGAAGAATCCCCTTTAGTTCTGCAACGACCGGCCCGCTGGCCGGCGGAGCCAGGCTTTGGACCCGCTCCGCCATCAAATTCGCCAATATGAGGTTCTGCCCCGTGCTGTCGTGCAATTCTCTCGCAATCCGCTTCCGCTCCTCGTCCTGCGCCGACAACAGGGCGCCGGCAAGTCTTCTCATTGCTTCTCCTGACTGGCGCAGTTCATCGATTGCAGCTCCCAGCAGAAAGACGGGAACTGCGACTCCCAGAAGGAAGATCTGCAGCGCGAGAACACTGGTGCCCGGGTCAATACCACTGAACAGGGTTGATGCCCGAAGGTTCTCCCAAATCGAAACCACTGTCACGACGAGGATCGCGCCGCTCGCACCTCGTTCGCCGAAGCGGATTGCGGCCCACAATATCAGCGGTAGCGGTGAGTAGAGAAGCGCCGGCACGAATCCGCTGGTGACCGTTCCCGCGTTTACGTGAAACGCAACGGCGCAAGTCGCGACAAGACTCACGGCCAGAATGATCGTTTCGGCCTTGCGACGGGGCATGAAACGCCGGCCTTCCGGGCTCGGACTGAACCATATCAGGAAGATGGGACCCAGCGTTACGCTGCCAAGCGCGTTGGGTATGTCCCAGCTCCACCAGTATCTCCAGTAGTTCGCCATTGATCCACCACCAAGGATCTGCACAAACGCGCCGCCCAGTGCCGAGATCGCGGGTCCGACCCCGGCGGTGATGAGAACGTAGATTGCGGCATTCCGGAGCGTTCCGAACCATGGAGGTTCCCTGAGAAACCTCTGGACGCCGAAGGCGCTCAAAATCGCCACCATGCAGTTGGTCGCAAATGCCACCAGGCACTCCGCTACAGGCATTCCCACAGTGCCTTCCGCAATGAAATGTGCAGGGAAAGCTGCGGCAATATACAGCCACCACCGGCGCTTCGGGGCGAGAACCAGTGCGCAAAAGAGGATGATGTTGGGAGGCCAGAACGGCGCGAAGATCCGGTCGGACAACGTCCCGATGGAGAACGCTACCTGCGCTCCCAGATAATATGCGATGGCGACAAGAACAGGCGCGCCCCAGGCCTTGAGCCACGGCGGCAGTTGCACGTGAACCGATTGCCACCACTTTTGAGTAAGTTCGTGCTGCATTGTTGGCCCGTTATCCGACTGTGGCAGCCGTGTACTATACCAGCAGCGGGACCCCCTGCGATCTTTTCTCCTTTCCTGCATTCGGATTCTCAATTAGATTGCTCTTCATCAATTCGTCCGGGGAAAACAGGAGATATACGGCCATGAAGAATTTCGCGATCGTGGTGATTATCATCGTCGCTTTAGCCACAGGAGGGTTTGCTCAGTCGAGCCTGTTCGATAAATATGACGTCAACATGTCGAAGTGGGCTCAACTGCCCGCCGGCACTTCATGGGGCGGCGAGACATCGTCGGTCGCCGGCGATGGCAAGGGCACGGTTATCGTTCTCGTCCGCAAGGCACCCTATTTTCGGGTCTTCACCAGAGACGGAAAATTCGTGAAGGCGTGGGGTGAAGACGGCCTGTTCAATCAGGCGCACAGTCTTCATTTCGATCGCGATGGGTTCATGTGGGCGACGGATCCTAATGATCACGTGGTTCACAAATTCAGTCCGGATGGAAGAATCGTCATGACGCTGGGCAAGAAAGGTGTTCCCGGCGACAACGCCTCGCATGACACGTTCAATCGTCCGAATGCCGTCGCCATTGCGCCGAACGGCGATATTTTCGTCTCGGACGGCTACGTCAATTCACGCGTAGTCCAATTCTCGAAGGATGGCAAATTCATCAGAATTATCGGCGGCACGAAAGGCAATGGCCCCGGCCAGCTCCAGCTGCCGCATGGAGTCGCCATCGACTCGAAGGGGCGATTGCTCGTCGCCGACAGCGACAACAAACGCATCGCCGTCTTCGATAAGGACGGGAAGTTCATCGAAAACTGGGCAGCGCCCTGCCGCGGCAATCTGGTCATCCTGAGCGACGATACGCTCTACGCCAGCGACGTTAATGCCGGAGCCGTGACGATCATGAAAGAAGGAAAGATTCTCGATGTGATCCACGTCGAAGGCCGCCCGCATGGGCTGAGCGTGGATCCGACCACGCTCGATGTCTACACCTCGTCTTCCGTCGCGCAAAATCCGAATGTGTCCAAGAGCGTCCGAAAGAAGGCCACTTCAAATTGAATTCATTTCGTTAAGGAGACTCGTATGCGTCGACTGATCGGATTCACACTTCTCTCGCTATTTGCTTTTGGGGTCTTCGTCTACAGTCAATCCCCGGCTGCGAAAAATCCGCTGATGGGAGCCTGGAAGGTGACGGAGATTGCGGACACGAATGGGGCGCCGATCACGAATCCCCAGCCGGGTCTATACATCTTCACAGGGCAACACTACAGCTTCGCAAGAATCAATGGCACGAAGCCGTTGCCCAACTATCCCTCGAATGACAAGGCAACCGACGCCGAAAAGGTCACGGTCTTCAATTCCCTTTATCTCAATACCGGTACGTACACGGTAACGGGCAATGTGCTCGCAACAAAAGCCATGGTGGCAAAGAGCGCGTTCGCCACTGGCGGCGCCGGCAATCGGTACGAATTTGCAGTGAATGGAAACGCGCTGGTACTGACACAGAAGCCAGCGGGAGCCGTCATCAAATTGGTGCGGGTGGAATAGCATGCGCCGCGTTCTGCTTTTGATCTTCCGACCTTGATAGGCCCCGGACTCCTTGCGGCCCAGACTTCACCACATTTTTGATGCTCATATGAGGCGGTAGGCGAATATTCGGACAACAGCGCCATTTTGGTTGACACATGGCCACGGTAGTTGTCTAATGTCGCTCAAAGTTCCCCAAACATATTGGAATTTCGGTCTCAACTTCTTGGAGAAGTAGCGGCCGTTTTTCCAGAGCAACAAAAGCGGGAAGCCAATAAGGCCAGGAGACCGCATTTCATTGATTGGAGCGTTCCTAGCTAAAGCTAGAGCCATGACCTTGCGAGTCCTGGGCCAGGCCCGCGGTTGTTGGTAATTCTGGACTGTGCGATTACGCCTGCCGTGAAAGTGTCCCTGTCGAGTTTCGCCGGTACAGCTCTAGTTTTGTCAAGCATTGCCATAACTGGGTCACTCGCTGTATCGGAGTAGGTACGCGATTCCTCCGCCTCCTCGCCATCTGTTTCTCAAAGTGAGTTCATCGTGGTGATGCGTTCGTGAGCGGCCGCCCGATCCTTAGGCTCGTGCACTTTCACCTGAACAGCGATCAGGCCCTGTGAGAAGAAACCTAATTTGAAGACTCGGAAAAACTCGGCTTGCTTGCAGTTCGATAACAGCCCTGAGCTTTTCGAGAGAGGAGCAGAAAGATGAGACGCCGTTTACGCCTACGCCGGATTTTCACGACACCGGCACTTGCGCTGGCATTCGGAGCGTTTGCTCTATTGATGAGCCAATCCATAGCCGATGCCCCCACCGGGTTTAACACTCCGACCGGCTGTCCGCCCGTCCCCGCTGTCGACAACCGAGGAGCACCAATGACCATCACTTCATGCCCCACCACGACAAATGGTCCCAACGGGCTCGTGCCCCCCACAGGCATTACGAGCTTTGCCGAGGCCCAAGAGGCGTTCGAAGAACAGGAACCCCTCGCCAAAGGCCTGGGTCCTGTGTACAACGACAAGGCTTGCGTGAATTGCCATCAGAATCCAGTGAGCGGTGGAATCAGCCAGATAACCGAACTGCGCGTAGGACATAACGACGCTTTTGGCAACTTCGTCAATCCCAACATCACCATCCACGACGGCAACGGAAATCCGGTCGTAATTCCGAACCGTTCATTGGTGAATGACCGGGCTATCTGCCCGCAGGCACAGGAGAGGACTCCTGGTTCGGAAACTGTTCGTACCTTTCGCACCTCGCTGAACACGCTGGGGGACGGATTTGTTGAAGCCATTGACAGCAACACGCTTGTAAGGATCTCACAAAGCCAACCGGGGCAAAGCGGCGGACAGATTCAGGGGCTGTTCATTCAGGTTCCGGTGCTCGAAGCCCCCGGACAGGTTCGTGGTGCGCGTTTTGGCTGGAAGAATCAACATGCCAGTCTGTTGTCCTTTGCCAGCGACGCCTATCTGAATGAGATGGGCTTCACGAATCCTTTTAACCCGACGGATATCACAACGGTTTGCAAAACGACTACGGACCCCGAGGACGCGCGGGATGGCAACGGAATCTCCGACACTGACCGTTTCACCTTTTTCATGCGAGCGACCAATGCCCCACCAATAGACGCCGTGCTGGCGGCAACTCCCGATGCACAGGCCGGCTCCCAAATCTTCAATGCGATCGGTTGCGCTATTTGCCACACACGTTCGATTACGACAGCACCTGCTGGAACGGTCATCAATGGCGGCGCGTTCACGGTTCCGGCGGCTCTGGGCAATAAAACGATCCATCCCTTCAGCGATTTCCTGCTCCACAACGTCGGCACCGGGGATGGAATCGTGCAAAACGGTGGCCCGGACTCACAGAACCGAATGCGCACGCCGCCGCTTTGGGGCGTGCGGACGCGTGACCGCCTGATGCATGATGGAGAATCGGAAACCCGCAACGAGGCGATCCTTCGCCATGCGGGGGCTGCCACGTTCGTAACCAACAACTATCGCGCCCTGAGCACAACTCAGAAGCAGCAGCTCATTACTTTCCTTAACTCTTTGTAAGCGCGAAGCGCGCCCGACAGGGCGAAGCCTCAATACGCGAAGCGCGAGCCCGACAGGGCGAAGCCTCAAGATTGGATCAGGCATCCGGGAAGCGGCTCGTTGTTGATGACGGGCCGTTCCTCGGACAAACCGGAGTGACCGTGAACCGGCGCAACAACCGGTCATCTGTTTCAGGAGCAGGTTGTCATGGCTACAAGAGAGGTTGGATTTCAGTTTTTTTGCCTCCCAGTGATGGTTGCAGTGTTGCTGATCGCGGGTTGTCAGACAAACATTCCGGCGGTGGAGAAGAGGCCGGGCCCGCTGGTCGCGGGCAATATAGAAGTAGAAACCCACCCGCCTTCGCCCCCGAAGCCGGTCCCTCCCACCACCGGTGAAGTTATCCAGGCATTGCGCCGGATTTACGGCAATACCATATCCGTGAACCGCGCTTCCAGTAGCCTGTGTGTGACCGGCGACTTCAATGCAGACGGATCTGAAGACCTGGCTGTAGTGGTCAGGCCCGTCCCCAGGAATGTGGCGGAACTTAACAACGATCTGGCCAATTGGATACTTGAAGATCCGCTCCTTGTACAGTTACCCGATCCTGCGAAAGGCGTTCAGCCGTTTCCAGCGAAACCCAAACCCGTCAAAGTAACGCCCGGCGATCTGCTGGCGGTCATTCACGGCTACGGCCCAGGAGGATGGCGTGATCCACGAGCGCAGCAGAGCTATCTGCTGCGCAATGCGGCCGGGCAGGCAATGCATTGCGCAGCTTCACTCACCTTTCGTAAGACTCCAGCTCTTAAACAGAAATTATATTTAGCCGGAGATGTGATAGTTGAGACTCTGGCGCAAGAACAGGGTTTTCTCTTTTGGACTGGGTCTAAATACGCGTGGCAAAATACCGAAATGAAGGTTGATATCGCGAACGGCAGTCATTGAAACTGTGGCTACTGAAAACGTCATCGCCGTTCTAAATGTTGAACTTACCGCTCTCGCATTGTTAGCCTTCTCCGGCAATGCCTAACCTTATATTAATGACGCTCAATTCCCTGATCCGTTGTCCTCGCCCTCGTCATCGTAATGGTCGAGCGGCTGCATCAGGTTGTCGTTCACCCAGTTCGCGACCGTGCGACCGAGCACGTTGCTGCGGACGAGTGTCGAGCGGTAGTGGAAACCGGCCCAGATGCGCGCGCCGTTTACGGCCTGGATGATCTGCTCGAGGCTGTTGTAGTGACGGGTCACGCCGGCGAGGCTGGTGCTCGTCGCGTCGACGTTGACCGCATCACCGAAATAGTTCTGAAGCGCGGTGATACCGGCCGGGGTGACCGTGCCGTGCGCGGCGAAGAACTCGGGATGGCACGGTGTCTGGCGGAGCGGCGTCCACGTCGAGAACACGGGGAACGTGGCGCGGATCGCGGTGTACGGGCGCCAGAACAGGTTGCGATACTTCGAACGCCACGTACGAATGTACGTGTCGGCCTGCGCGATGGTCAGCGCCGCGAACAGGCGCGCGTGAGCGAGTAACTGCTCCGCGGCCGCATGGCGCTGGGGCTGGACGCGCTCCTGCGCGATCAGTGTGCGCGCGAGGCGGTTCACGCCCGTCATCGAGCCCTCGATATAGAACAGCGCGATCTCTGTCTGGGTGGCGGTGCGAACCGTCGAGTTCGCGCTGCCATAGTCGCGGGTTTCGATCAGAGACGCCTGCCACTCGGGGTCGTCGAGCGCCGGGCGATCCGGCAGCGGGAACGCATCGGGATCGGCGAGCGTGAACGGCGTCACGTTGCCAAAGCCCGGCACCGACATGTTCGCAGCCGTGCAGCCTGGAGTGAACTGGTAGTTGCCCGGGGTCGCTGGCGGGGCCGCGAACGGCACGACGTCGAACGCGTGGTCGTGCGCGCGCAACGCGAGCACCGACGCAGCCGCCGCTTGGCCGACCGCGATGCCCTCGGCCGTGGGCTGCTTGCCATGCGCCGGGTCCGCCGGGATCTGCAACAGCGTGGCCGCCAGGTTCGCATCGAGCGCGGCCTGCTGGGCGGGGAACAGCGCGACGAGCACGTCGTGCGCTGCCTGCGCGCCAGCCGCCTCGCGCGATGCGTAGCCCTTGCCGTGCACCGACACCATCGCGGGCGTGTATTCCGCGCGAATGCCATTCATCGCATCGAACATCGCGGCGTGAACCATCGCCATGTCCCGGCTCTGACGGATCGGGACATGGTCACCGGCTACGGTGCTGATCGCGATCGTGTTCCAGTCCGTGACCAGGTCGGCTTTCGCGACGCTCGGTGTGCTGAGCAATGCGGCAGTGAGAAGAAACGCTTTCATCCAGTGTTGCTTCATGTCTGTGTCCTCCTAATAGGTGATAGCCGCATTAGCGGCCTGTTTCGGCGGATTCAACAATTACTCAAAACTCGAGACGCAACTACTGGCGACAGACGAAATCCCTCAATTAGCCGGGATATCAAGGCGCCAGCCCTTGGCTAGCCCGACTTCCACGGCAGATGACGTGGTTTAGGGAAACACGAGGTTCAGCGGCGGCGAACCATCTTTGTTTTCAGCGTTAGGTTTTGTGAATTGACTAAATAGTGACTAAAGTGACTACTATTTATGTTGAACTGAACGGGTTAGGATGCTATATGTAGTGGCCAATGTACATTCGGAAATCGACACGAACGTACAAAGGCAAAACCTACACGAATTACCTGCTTGTC